>Ga0265331_10000007_pt1 | contig 331074 bp, 329 predicted proteins | sample 41923metaG_FD_202088 | JGI IMG/M metagenome (GOLD analysis project Ga0265331, IMG submission 202088) | Rhizosphere microbial communities from Carex aquatilis grown in University of Washington, Seatle, WA, United States - 4-19-23 metaG | ecosystem: Host-associated > Plants > Roots >... | reverse complement strand
GGCGTGACTTTTCTTCGAAAAGCGCAAAGGCAAGGCTCATGGCGGGGCTCCAGGAATCACTCCGCCCCACAGAATCACGACTTCGCCAATTCGTTAACCGCCGTTAACCAGAGTTCGGAGCCCTGGGTGAGGGCGCCGCGCGATTATATCGCGGAGCCGCTGCATGTATACATGACGATGACCAACATGCGCGGCACGCCCTGGCGTGTCCAGTTCGACGGCGGCTATTATCACATGATCAGCCACGGCGACCGCATGCATTGCGCCATCCGTGGCGCTGGCAGTTGGGCGACCGATACGGCCGTCAGCCAATTCGGCAAGGATGACGCCCCGCGCTACATCGACGCCGCCGCTGTGACGGTCCGCACGCAGGAGTGGATCAACTCGCCCGAATGGCATGATTTCGCCATGGGGGCCCTTGCATCCTCTGCCTTTCCCGTCGGTCTTGCGCCACGCACGATTTTTCTCGATCTCAAGGCAGATTATCCGAGGCTGTTTCCGTCCGCCGATCTTGTCCATCAGAAAATCACGCCAACGCCGAACTGGAGCGACGCGATCACCGCGAAAGCGACTTTTGTTTTCGGGTCGGCCGACGGCGGCGTCATCGACAATGATCCGTTCGAATACGCGCACTTCGCGGTGAAGGACGCCAAAAATCTCGAGGGGCGCAACGATCGCAACGTCGCCACGGCGACTCGCGCGATAATGATGATCACGCCTTTCCCGGAGGAAAAGCCGATCGCGCCGGAAGGATCGCCGAAGGTCGATATCATCAGTTTCGTCTCGGCGTTGTTTCCATCGCTGATCGATCAGGCGCGGTTCAAGCCGGATGCGCTGGCAATCGCCGCAAATCCCGATTACGGCAGCCGCTTTCTGATCAGCCCCAGTCGCGTCGTCGGTACGCGAAACTTTCCCTACGGTATCGCCAGCGGCCTGCTCGGCGGCTTCGGCGGTTTCATTTCCGGTCGTTTCCGCGACCATGATTTCCGGCTCGGGCGGCGCAATTGCCAGCAGTTCCTCCGCACAAGTTTCGTCGCGCCGGAAAACCACCGGATATTCGGAAATTGGGTGAAAGCCGCCGGTCCAGAATTCGTCGCCAAACAGGTCCAAAATCCGGACAAGAGCGAGACGAAATTCTACCCGCTGATTCCGCTTTATGGCGATGCGGCGCACGACGTCGACGCCTGCGACTGGCCGCGTCTCACCCAGACCGAATTCGAAGAGTTGATGACGGCGATCGCCGCACGCTTCGACTATGTCGCTCCGAAACTGCTCGACGCGCAGAATTTGAACAGCGTGTTGAAGGGCGTTCTCAAACTGTCGCTGTCGCCTGTCCTCAACACCCTGAGCCCCAACCTGACGCGCGGAGCGACCCTGCATATCGCGCGCTATGCGGTTCTGTCCGAACTTGTGCGGCGCGACCAGATCGAGGGTTGGAGCCTTGCTGGCGTCGATCTTCACGGCTTGTCGGAAGAAGACGCCCGGCTCGTCCTGGGCGCTTTGCTCGGCGAGGATGTCGAGACGATGACCGCAATCGAAATCGAGGCAGCCATCGGTCACGCCGTTTTCAAAAAGGCGACGACGGAACAAATCGGCGCCCTGCTCGAAGGGCTCACGGCGGTGCAGGGCAATCTGTCTGTCGTCGCCAGAGGCGAGGGCGAAGGCCGCAACTTCCGCCTCGCGATGCGCATGGGCCTGTGGGACAAGGCAAAGGGCTTGTTCTGCGACCTTCGCGCGAAAATCGGGGTGTGATCCTGTTCGCAGGGCGCGGCTTCCCCGCCCTGCGCCCTCACGCCGCCCGTTCCGGCAACAGCCGGATCCCCGCCAGCGCCGCCGCCGCGCAAACCGCGCTCGCCAGAAAAGCCGCCGCCGGGCCGAAGGCGTCCCAGAGAGCGCCCGCCCCGAGGCTGGCCAGCAGCAGTGCGACGCCGCCGGCGAGATTGAACACGCCGAACGCCGTGCCACGCAGGTCGGCAGGCGCGGCGTCCGCCACCATGGCCGCGAGCAGGCCCTGCGTCGCGCCCATGTGAAAGCCCCACAAGGCGACGCCGACCGCGACGCCTGTGAGTGAGTTCGAAAAGGCGAGAGCGACATCGGCGAGGACCAGCGCCACGAGACCGGCCGCCAGCAGCACCCGCCGTCCGCCGCGGTCGGCCAGCACGCCGACGGGATAGGCCGACAAGGCGTAGACGATGTTCATGCCCACCAGCACCAGCGGGGTCGCGGCGATCGGCAGGCCGGCGTCGCGGGCGGCGAGGATGAGGAAGGCTTCGCTGATGCGCGCCAGAGTGAAGACGCTGGCGACGATCACGACGCGCCAATAGGGGGCGCCGAGCTTTTTCAGTTCGTCGAGATGCAGCGGAAATTTCACGGCGGCCGCGCGATCACGCTTCGGTTCGGTGACGAACAGCGCCAGCACGACGACGGCCGCCGCCGCCGGAATCACCGCGACCCAGAACACCAGCCGGTAATTGTCGGCGAAAGCCCACATCAGGCCGATGGCGATCGCCGGGCCGATGAAGGCGCCCACCGTGTCGAGCGACTGGCGCAGGCCGAAAGCGGCGCCGCGCAGATGCGGTGGGGCGATGTCGGCGACCAGCGCATCGCGCGGGGCTCCGCGAATGCCCTTGCCGACGCGATCGAGAAAGCGCGCGCCGGCCAGCGCCGCGACCGAACCCGCGAGCGGAAACACCGGCTTGACGCATGCGGCGAGGCCGTAGCCGATGAGCGCCAGCAGCTTGCGCTCGCCGAGCCAGTCCGAGAGGGCGCCGGAAAAGATTTTGGTGATCGACGCGGTCGCCTCGGCGACGCCCTCGATCAGGCCGATCGTCGCCATGGAGGCGCCGAGAACGCTGGAGAGATACACGGGCAGAAGCGCGTGGATCATCTCGGACGATACGTCCATCAGCAGCGACACGAAGCCGAGCGCCCAGACGCCGCCGGGGATGTCGCGCAGCGCGCCGCGCGGCGGATTTTTTTGCGTCGTCGTCATCTGCTCCTGTCCGGCTTGTGCGCCACAGCATATACGCTGAGCCGCGCCGGTCACAATCTGCCTGCGACGATTCGGATTTCGACAGGAGAGTCGCATGACGCATTCCATGCGTGAAGATCTTGCCGCCGCGCGCGACGCCGGCGTAATCGACGATGCCGCGCTTGCCCGGCTCGAGGCGTTTTTCGCGGCGCGCGGCGCGCCGATCGAGGCGCGGGCGCGCTTCGACGCCGTCAATCTGCTGTGGCATGCCGGCGCGCTGATCGTGCTCGGGGCCATGGGGCTGTTTTCGACGGAAGCCTTCGGCCTGTGGGGCGCGAAGGCGCTGCTGGCGACGGCCGTCATCTATGCCGTCGTCTTCACCGTCGCGGGCGCGTATCTCTGGAAAGCGCGCGACCTGCGCACACCCGGCGGCTTGCTGGTGGTCTGTGCGGTCGGCATGGCGCCGCTGGCGATCTACGCGGCGCAGGCGCTGGCCGGCCATGCACCGGAGGGCGCGCATGCCGGCTATCACGACTTTTACGTCTGGATAAAGGACAGCTGGCTGCCGATGGAGTTCGGGACGATCGCCGCCGCGGCACTGGCGCTGGCGTTCTTTCCATTCCCCTTCCTCACCATGATCATCGCCTTCGCCCTGTGGTTCATGTCCATGGACCTCGTGCCCTGGATCGTCGACGCCGAGAGCTTCACCTGGGATCAGCGCGCGAAGGTCAGCATGGCCTTCGGCGCTCTGATGCTGGCAGCCGCCTGGCTCGTCGATCTCGTGCGCTGGAAAAACGGCGACTTCGCCTTCTGGCTGCATCTCTTCGGGCTCATGGCCTTCTGGGGCGGGCTCACGGAACAGCACAGCGGCGACGAATTCGGCAAGGCGGTCTATTGCTTCGTCAATATCGGGCTCGTCGCCTTGTCCCTCGTGCTGATGCGGCGGGCCTATGCCGTGTTCGGGGCGATCGGCGTCAGCCTGTATCTGGGCCATCTCGCCTATGACGTGTTCAAGGATTCGATCCTGTTTCCCTTCGCCCTGTCGGGTCTCGGCGTGGCGCTGATCGGCTTCGGCCTGTTGTTCCATCGGTATGGCCCGCGGGCCAATGCGGCCTTGGCCGAATTGATCCCCGATCATCTTCAGGGCCTGCGTCCGATCCATGCGCGGCGAGGGTGACGCGGGCGCGAACGCGTCTCTCGCCGAAAGGGAGCAATCGCGATTGCGCTTCGGGCCGGCTCGGAGTATAGGGGCTTCATCCCCAGCATGGTCGGTGTTCTGAGGGTCGCTGCGCGAGGAGCGCGGCGCCGGACGCTGAAGCCATGCCCCGTTTCGTCGATGGAGAGCGAATAATGAGCAACGCCCCGCTGATGCCCAAGGCGACCGCCGTGTGGCTCGTCGAGAATACGTCGCTCACCTTCGATCAGATCGCCGATTTCTGCAAACTGCATCCGCTCGAGGTCAAGGGAATCGCAGACGGCGAAGTCGCGGCCGGCATTCGCGGCCATGACCCCATCACCTCCAACCAGCTGACTCGCGACGAGATCGCCCGCGGCGAGAAGAATTCGGAGTATCGCCTCAGCCTCGCTGTCTCCAAGGTGAAGGTGCCCGAGATCAAGCGTCCGCGCGGGCCGCGCTACACGCCGCTGTCGCGCCGGCAGGATCGCCCCAACGCCATTTTGTGGCTGGTGCGCAACCATCCGGAGCTGAAAGACGCGCAGATCATGCGCCTCGTCGGCACCACCAAGGCGACGCTGAAGGCCATCCGCGAGCGCACCCACTGGAACAGCGCAGCGCTGACGCCGATGGACCCGGTGACGCTCGGCCTGTGCTCGCAGATCGATCTCGATTTCGAGGTGGCGAAATCGGCCAAGGATCGCCCGGCGCAGATGGAGGATCAGGGCGCGCTGCTGATGCCGGTGGAAGAGACGACGCAGCCCTTCTACGAGCCGAGCAACGCCGAGGAGGTGTTCGGCAAGCGCCCGGTCGTGCCGCAGCCCGCCGAGGAAGAAGACCACTTCGACGCCGACAAGGTGTTCGGCCGCCTGAAGGACATGGATTTCGGGGAGTGAGGGCAGGGGCGGCGGCCCCGCCCGGCCCGAACGCGCGCGGCGATCGAAACATTCCGTCCATATTCGCAAGATCGACAGGGTTCCGATCGTCCCCGCAGGCTTCATTTTCGCCGCGATAGAGTTTATGCGTTGAGACTTGCTGCGCCGCGACAAGGCGCTCGTCTCACAGGGGCGCCATCGACGATGTCCGCTTACGACCGCGATCTCGACAAGAACCCCGCCAATTTCCAGCAGCTGACGCCGATCACCTTTCTGGCGCGGGCCGCCGCCGTCTTTCCCGAGCGCACTGCAATTGTCCACGGCCCGCTGCGACGCAGCTACGCCGAGTTCTATGCCCGCTCGCGCCGGCTCGCCTCGGCGCTGCTCGCCCGCGGCGTTGCGCGCGGCGACACAGTGTCGGTGATGCTGGCCAACACCCCGGCCATGCTCGAATGCCACTATGGCGTGCCGATGACCGGCGCCGTGCTCAACACGCTCAACACCCGCCTCGACGCGAAGATTCTGGCCTTCACGCTCGATCACGCCGAGACGAAGGTGCTGATCGTCGATCGCGAATTCTCGAAGCTGATGAAGGACGCGCTGGCGCTGTCGACTGTCAGGCCGACCATCATCGACTACGACGATCCGGAATTCACCGGCCCCGGCGAAGCTCTGGGCGAAATCGACTACGAAGCCCTGCTGGCCGCCGGCGATCCTGATTTCGCCTGGGCGCCGCCGCCGGACGAATGGGACGCCATTTCCCTCAACTACACCTCGGGCACGACCGGCGATCCCAAGGGCGTCGTCTATCACCATCGCGGCGCGCATCTGCTCGCCATGGGCAATGTGCTCACCGGCGACATGGGCCGGCATCCCGTCTATCTGTGGACGCTGCCGATGTTTCACTGCAACGGCTGGTGTTTCACCTGGTCGATCTCCGTCGCCGCCGGCACGCATGTCTGTTTGCGGCAGGTGCGCGCCGGCCACATGTACGAGCTGATGGCCGAACATGGCGTGACGCATCTGTGCGGCGCGCCGATCGTCATGTCGACGCTGCTCGGCGCATCGGACAGCGAGAAGCGGCCGTTGCCGAACACGGTCCGCTTCTTCACTGCCGCTGCGCCGCCGCCGCAGGCGGTGCTTGCCGCCATGAAGGCCGCCGGCTTCGAGGTCACGCATCTTTATGGGCTAACCGAAACCTATGGTCCCGCCGCGGTCAACGAGTGGCAGGAGGAATGGGACACGCTCGACGATGTCGGCCAGGCGCAGAAGAAGGCCCGGCAAGGCGTGCGCTATCTCGTGCTGGAGGACCTCGACGTCATCGACCCGGAAACCATGCAACCTGTGCCGCGTGACGGCGCGACCATGGGCGAAGTGATGTTCCGCGGCAATGTAGTGATGAAGGGCTACCTCAAGAATCGTTCCGCCTCCGACAAGGCGTTCCACGGCGGCTGGTTCCATTCCGGCGATCTGGGGGTCATGCATCCCGACGGCTATATCCAGCTCAAGGATCGCTCCAAGGACATCATCATTTCCGGCGGCGAGAACATCTCCTCGATCGAAGTCGAAGACGCATTGTTCCGGCATCCCAAGGTGCAGGCTGCGGCAGTGGTGGCCGCGCCGGACGACAAGTGGGGCGAGACGCCCTGCGCCTTCGTCGAGCTGAAGGAGGGGGAGGCCCTGGCGGCCGAAGAGCTGATCGCCTGGGCGCGCACCCAGCTGGCGCATTTCAAATGCCCGCGCCGTGTCGTTTTCGGCGATCTGCCGAAAACCTCCACCGGAAAAGTGCAAAAATATTTGCTGCGGGAGCGCGCAAGGGTCTTGTCAGAAGGTGGTGCGGCGCCGTAAGGACAGTGCAGCGCAAAACGCGGCGGCAAGGATCGGTCATGTGCCGACGGCTTACCGACGCGTCGACGCCAGCAGCTGCTTCCAACAGCCACTGGCGCCGAAAGATCAGATCACCCCGGCAAGGGCGAGAAGATCAGAAGAAGATGCCGAGGCAGCCGCCGGCCAGCGCGCCGACGACGGCGGAGGCGATGGTGTTGGCAGCTCCGCCGAGACCAGCCGCGCCGAGGCCGCCAAGGATGGCAGCGCCGATGCCGGCGAAGATGTAAACGTTGGTGGTGAGGCCGATTTCACGTTCCGCCATTGTCGTTTCTCCTCTTGGTGTTTGTTTTTGTAGGAGAGGTGCGCTGTGGTTTGGCAGCCTGCGCATCCCCCTGCGTCTTTTTGACGCGGATGAGGTTAGCATAACTTTATCGTCTGTCCAGACTCATCGTGCAGTTCTCCGGACAACCGTTATTGTCGCTCGGAATCCCCGAAATCCCTGTAAAATCCGTGGCTGAGCCTTCACGCTGGCGTCGCGGGCGAAAAATTGTCTGTAAAAAAATCTCGAGGGTCGAGGCCCGCGCACATCCATGGCAGGCAGGATGGCGCAAACTTGTCGATGCGACCGATTGGCGCACCCGGCCCTCGCCATGGCCCGCCCCCGGCGCTATAGGCTCTCGCCATGACCAATCCCGCCATGACCAATCCCGCTATGACCAATTCCGCCACGACAGATGCGCACACCGTCCGCGGCGCCGGCCGGCTGCGCGCGGCGTTCGCCCCGTTCAGGGCGATCCTTCCCCATGTGCTGAAATATCGCGGCGTCATCGGCCTGGCGCTGATCGCGCTGGTGGTCGCGGCGGGCGCAATGCTGACCCTGCCGCTGGCGGCGCGCGGCATGATCGACCATGGCTTTTCCGCGGAAAGCGCCGGGGTCGGCGGCTATTTTGCAGCAATGATCGGAGTCGTGACAGCGCTGGCGCTGGCCTCGGGCTCCCGCTACTACCTTGTCACCACGCTGGGCGAGCGTCTCGTCGCCGATCTGCGGCTCGAACTGTTCCGCCATCTCGCCGGCCTCGACGCCGCCTTCTACGATTCGGCCAGGACCGGCGAGCTGCTGTCGCGCATCACAGCCGACACCACCCAGCTCAAATCCGCCTTCGGCTCCTCGGCCTCGGTGGCGCTGCGCAACTTCTTCATGTTCCTCGGCGCCATCGTGATGATGGTGGCGACCAGCCCGAAACTGTCGGGCATCGCGCTGGCGGCGATTCCGCTGATCGTCGCGCCGCTGATTCTTTCCGGCCGCGCCGTGCGCAAACGGTCGCGCCGCGCGCAGGACGCCCTCGCCGACGCCACCGCCTTCGCGGCCGAAAACCTCTCCGCCGTGCGCACCATGCAGGCCTGCGGCGCGCAGGATCAGGCGACGCGGCGGTTCGGCGCGGCGGCGGAAGAAGCCTTCGAGGCCGCCCGCATCGCCACGCAGGGGCGGGCGCTGGTCACCGTGGCGGCGATCTTCCTCACTTTTTCGAGCGTCGTCGCCGTGCTGTGGCTCGGCGCCAACGATGTGCTGGCGGGACGCATCACCTCGGGCCTGCTGTCGCAATTCCTGCTTTATGCCGTGCTGGCGGCGACCTCGCTCGGCGAGTTGTCGCAGGTTTCGACCGAACTGACCGCCGCCGCCGGCGCCGCCGGCCGCATCGGTGAACTTCTGGCGCTGGAGCCGAAGATCGCCGCGCCGCCCGCGCCGCGCCGGCTGGGATCGCCCGTAAAGGGCGAAATCGTCTTCGACGCCGTGCGCTTTGCTTACGCCGGCAGCGGCGCCCATGCGCTCGATGGCGTCGATCTGCGCATTGCGCCGGGCGAGCGGGTCGCGCTGGTCGGGCCGTCGGGAGCCGGAAAATCGACGTTGTTCGCGCTGCTGCTGCGCTTTTACGACGTGCAGTCGGGAACGATCTCGATCGATGGCGTCGATCTGCGCGCCCTCGATCCGGCCGAGTTGCGCCGCGCCATCGCCATCGCGCCGCAGGACCCGGTGATCTTCGGCGTCACTGTCGCCGAGAACATCGCCTATGGCCGCGACGCCCCGTCGCGCGATAAGATCGTCGCAGCGGCCAAACAGGCGCGGGCGCACGAGTTCATCGAAGCCTTGCCGCAGGGCTACGACACCTCGCTGGGCGAGCGCGGCGTGACTCTGTCGGGCGGGCAGCGCCAGCGCCTCGCCATCGCAAGAGCCATTTTCGCCGATGCGCCGGTGCTGCTGCTCGACGAAGCCACCTCTGCGCTCGACGCCGAGAACGAGGCGGCCGTGCAGGCGGCGCTGGAGACGGTGATGAAGGGCCGCACCAGCCTCGTCATCGCCCACCGCCTCGCCACCGTGCTGGAAGCCGACCGCATTCTCGTGCTGGACGGCGGACGCATCGTGGAGCAGGGGACACATGCCGAGCTGAGCGCGGCGGGCGGGCTGTATGCGCGGCTCGCAAGCCTGCAGTTCGATGCCGCCAGGGTCGATGGGGGGTGAGCCCCGGATCGCGAGCCTCCTGGCTCGCGATCAGCTTGCGCGAGCCAGGAGGCTCGCGGTCAAACGTGTCGGCCGCTCAGAACGGAATATCGTCGTCCAGTTGCTGCGACAGCCCGCCGCCACTCTGCTGAGCCGGGCGGCGATCCTGCGCCGGCCGGTCCATCGGGCCGGAGCGGCCGAAGGAGCCGCCGCCACCCTGACCGCCACCACCGTAGCCGGCGTCGTAGTCGCCTTCACCGCGGCCGCCGGCGCCGCCCTTGCTGTCGAGCAGGGTCAGTTCGCCGCGGAAGCGCTGCAGCACGATTTCCGTCGTGCGGCGCTGGTTGTTGTCCTTGTCTGTGTATTCGCGCGTCTGCAACTGGCCCTCGATGTAGATTTTCGAGCCCTTGCGGCAGTACTGCTCGGCGACCTTCCCGAGATTTTCATTGAAGATCGCGACATTGTGCCATTCGGTCTTGTCGCGGCGCTCGCCGGTGTTCTTGTCGCGCCATGATTCCGTGGTCGCCACCGAAAAGGTCACGACCCGGTCGCCGGACGGCATGGTGCGCACCTCCGGGTCGCGCCCGAGATTGCCCACCAGAATGACCTTGTTGATGCTGCCGGCCATGATCCTCTCCACACGTTCGAACGGGACGCACCTTAATCCAGAACCGGCGCCGCCGGAGTCGTTTCGAAGACCTTGTCCACAACCTTGCAGCGGCCTTCGTTCGATTTTTGTTCTAGCATCGACGCCAGCCCGGCGCAAATGTCGCCGCGCTGCTCGCCGCGCTGCTCAACCCGGCCGCTCGCCATCGAACAGGATCCGCCGCTCGGCCTCGGTGAACCCGTCGCGTTTGCGCTCATAGGGCGCGGCTGCGGCGTAAGCGCGCACCACGGCGGGGCGGGCGGCCATGGAGTCGAACCAGCGTTTCAGATTGGGAAAATCCTCGAGCTTTTGCCCCTGCCGTTCATGAGGAACGATCCAGGGATAGCTCGCCATGTCGGCGATGGAGTAATCACCGGCGATGAACGCCCTGTCGGCAAGGCGCTTGTCGAGCACGCCGTAGAGGCGCGCCGTCTCGCGCTGGTAGCGTTCGATGGCGTAGGGGATTTTCTCCGGAGCGTAGCCGGAGAAGTGATGGTTCTGGCCGGCCATTGGCCCCAGCCCGCCCACCTGCCAGAACAGCCATTGCAGCACATCGGCGCGGCCGCGGGCGTCGGCGGGCAGGAACTTCCCCGTCTTTTCGGCAAGATAGACGAGAATGGCGCCGGATTCGAACACGGAAAGCGGTCCGCCGCCGTCGGCCGGTTCGGGATCGACCAACGCCGGCATGCGATTGTTGGGGGAGATTTTCAGGAACGCGGGCGCGAACTGGTCGCCGGCCGTAATATCAACCGGAACAATGCGATAGGGCAGGCCGGCCTCTTCCAGAAAAATGGTGATCTTGTGCCCGTTGGGCGTGGGCCAATAGTGAACATCGAGCATTGCCGCCTCCGGTTACCCTGTTTTCATTTGCTTAACGACGCCGCGAGCTTCGCGTGTCCGCCGCCGCGGCGCTGGGGTATCTTTCCGCTCGGACAACCATCGCCGTCTTGTCGCGAGGAATTTTGCCGATGACCGCCTTGCTGGACCCCTGGAGCGACGCCGACACCGCTGATTTCGGCCGACGCCCGACGCCCTTCAGGCACCGCCTCGCCGGCCATGAATTGTTTTCCGACGCCGCTCTGGCGCAGCTGATCGAAGCGTCGCCGCAAGACCACATGCATGTCAACACCATGCCGCGCGATACCGATGATCCGCACGGCTGGCGGGAGGGCGCGCTCGGCGGACTTGCCGGCGAGAAGGTTCTGGAGGCGGTGGCCAGGGGCAACATCTGGCTGCATCTCCAGCGCGTCCATGAAACGATCCCCGCCTATGGCGACCTGCTCGACGCGCTGTTCGACGAAATCGAGACGCGCATTCCGGGTCTTCACACGTACAAACGCTCGATGAGCGTGCTCGTTTCCTCGCCGCGTATGAATGTCGCCTATCATTCCGACGTGCCGGGCCAGAGCCTGTGGCAGATCCGCGGCCACAAGCGCGTGTGGATCTATCCCGACCATGCGCCGTTCCTGCCGCAGAAAACGCGTGAGGCGATCGCCCTCCAGCGCACGATGGACACAGATCTTCCCTATGACGCCGCCTTCGACGCCGAGGCGGTTTCCTACCGGCTGGAGCCGGGCGACTGGGCGCACTGGCCGCGCAACGCGCCGCACCGCGTCGTCAACGAGGACTGCGTCAACGTCTCCTTCACCACCGAGCACTGGACCGCGGATCATCGCAACGCCTATGCGATGGATTACGCCAACGGCCTGCTGCGGCCGTTTCTGGGCGATCGCGATCTGCCGCGGGACCCGCAGGGTCCGGCCTTCCTCGCCAAGCTGGCGCTGGCCGGCGCGCACAAGACCGTCCGCAACGTCTTCGCCCGCAAGATGCCGTTGACCATCGATTTCCACGTCGATCCGGGCGCCGCGGAAGGCTTTTCGGATGTGACGCCGTACAGGATCTACAAGTGAGCAAAGCGGCCGCACTGCTGGTCGAGACCCATTGCACGCTGGCGGCGGTCGAAGCGCTGGAAGCGGAGTGGCGGACGCTGGACGGCGCCTCGCCCGATGCGACCGGCTTTCAAAGTTTCGAGTGGTGTGTCGCCTGGTTGCGCTGTTCCGGAATCGAACCGCGCGTCGTGACAGTGCGCGATGAGGGTCGCCTCGCCATGTTGTGGCCATTGCAGATCGAGCGCTGCTGGGGCGCGCGTATCGCCCGCTGGATCGGCGAGCCGCTCACCCAATATGGCGACGCGCTGGCGGCGCCGGGCGCCGATGTCATGCGTTGCGCCGCCGCCGTAGAAACTTCTGTCGCAAGCTGGCGCGACGCCGATCTCGTCGCTCTGTCACGGCTGCGCGCCGACGGTGCGCTCGCCGCTCTCGCACACAGCGCCGCCGGCGAGGAGATGCGCGCGCCCTTCGTCGATCTCGCCGCGCCGCCTGCGCCGCGCCGCAAGAGCCTCGAGCGCCGGGCGCGCAAACTCGAAGCCTTCGGGCCGGTGGCGCTGGAGGAGGCCGACAGTCCCGCCGGCCGCGAGGCCGCAGCGCTGCGCGCTCTGGCCATGAAGCAGGCCTGGCTCGACGCCCATGGCTTCGTCAGCACCGGCCTTTCCGCAGCGACGACGCCGGCCTTTGTGGCGGCCGCCGCGCGGGCCGGCGTCCTGCGCGTCCATTGCTTGCGCGTCGGCGGCGAGATCGCCGCGGCGGAGATGGGGCTTGCCGCCGGCGGCGGCTATCGCTCGCTGCTCGGCGCGTTCGATCCGCGCTTTTCCGAGGGTGCGCCGGGCCATGCGCTGACGCGGGCAATGCTGGCGAAGTGTGCGCGGGAGGGCATGAGAACATACGATTTCCTGCCGCCCGGCGACGACTACAAGGAGGTCTTCGCGACCGGCGCCGTCTCCGTCGGCGCCCGCTACTGGCCGCTCACTCTGCGCGGCCGCATCGCCGCCTTCGGCTTCGAGCGGCTGCGGCCGGTGGCCAAGCGCCTTTATTACGCGCTGGCGGCGCGCGGCCTGTTCACGCGCGGGCGCCAGCCCGAACGCAAGGCGTCTGCGGCGCCGGGGCGGGCGTCCCATCCCTTGCTCGGCTCCTGATCGGCAAGGCTCGCCAACGCCGCCGTTTCGTGGCTCAATGCCGGCGATGAGGAGTCGCCGATGCCGTCGCGAATCGCCAAGACCCTGCTCGCCGCTTCGGCGGGCTTGCTGATCCTGCTGGTCGGGATCAACAATCTGATCGACTACGGAACCAATTTCGCGATCGTCGAACATGTCCTCGCCATGGATTCGCTGCCAGCCGGCGCCGCCCTGACATGGCGGGCGATCACATCGCCGATCGCCCATCACCTCGTTTACGGATTCATCATCGCCGTCGAACTCGGCGCCGGCGCGCTCACCCTGCGCGGCGCCGACCAGATGCGGCGCGCGCTGCGCGCCACCAGCGAAAAATTCACCGCCTCCAAACAGTTGGCGGTGCTCGGTCTCGCCCTCGGTTTCTGGCTGTATTTCTTCGGCTTCATGACTGTCGGCGCCGAATGGTTCCAGATGTGGCGGTCGCAGACCGTCAACATGCAGGAGCCGGCCTTCCGCTTCATCGGCATGATCGGACTGGTGATGATTTTCGTCGGGCAGGGGGAGTGACGTTTCCTCACGGCGCCGGGAACAGCGCGTCCGTCTTGCCCGTCAGCCGGTAGGCGAGCATGCCCGCCCATTCGTGGAAGGCGAATTCCAGCACCGCCATGGTGCGGGTGGCGTGCAGCGAGCCATGCCATTCGAGCAGTTCGCCGGTGGTGCGGAAATCGACAGGATAGGCGATCACCGGAAATCCGGCCTGCCGGAAAATCCCCACCGAGCGCGGCATGTGCATGGCGGACGTGACCAGCAGCCAGCGTTCGCCCGGCCTGGGTTGCACGAGATCGCGGGTGAAGACGGCGTTCTCGAAAGTGTTGCGCGACTTGTCCTCGTAGAGGATGTCGCCCGTATCGAGGCCGACCTCGGTCCAGAACTGCTTCACCGTGCCCGCTTCCGTGTAGCGTGAGCCACGCAGGCTGGCGGAGCCTCCGGTGAAGACGATGCGGAGCCCCGGATATTGCCGCTTCAGGGCGATCGGCGCGGTCAGCCGTTCCGCCGCTTCAGCCAGCGTGACGCGGCCGCGGATGCCCGAGAGATTTTCGTCCACCGAGCCGCCGAGAACGATGACGCCGTCCGGCGCCGGCATGTCGGCGGGCGGCGGCGGAAAGCGCGCCTCCAGCGGCACGGCCATCATGTGCCCGAGCGGCGAAAAACCGACCAGCAGCAGAAGGGCGACGCCGAGCGTCGCAAGCAGGCGTCCGATCCGCTTGAAACGGCTGAACAGCAGGGCGACGCCGAGCGTCGTCACGAAGATCGAGACATTGGTCGGAGCAGCGACGAATTCGAATATCTTGGAGACGACGAAAAACATTCCGAAATCCCGCGAAACGGATTGGCGACGAGACTGACGAAGAAGAACGCCCGCCTCGGCGGCGGGCGTTCGGGCCTCGTCACATGTTGGGATAGTTCGGCCCGCCGCCGCCTTCCGGCGGAACCCAGGTGATGTTCTGGGCTGGGTCCTTGATGTCGCAGGTCTTGCAGTGCACGCAGTTCTGCGCGTTGATCACGAAGCGCGGATCGCTCTTTGCCGCCTCGTCGCCATAGACCACCTCATAGACGCCAGCCGGGCAGTAGAGCCGCGCCGGCTCGCCGTATTTCGGCAGGTTCTCGCCGATCGGAATCGAAGGATCTTTGAGCCGCAGATGCACCGGCTGGTCTTCCTCGTGATTGGTGTTGGAGACGAACACCGAGGACAGCTTGTCGAACGCCGGCTTCTGCGTGAGCTTCGGGTAGACGATTGGCGTGACTTCCGACAGCGGCTTCAGGGTGGCGTGGTCCGGCTTGCCGTGCGCGAGCGTGCCGAAGAACGAGAAACCCAGCAGCGAATTTGTCCACATGTCGAGCCCGGCGAGCGGCGCGCCGATCATCGTTCCGTATTTCGACCACAGCGGCTTCACATTGCGCACCGGCTTCAGATCCTTGCCGATGTCGGAGGTCTTCCACGCGGCGTCATAGGCCGAAACGACATCGTGCTGGCGCCCTTCGGCCAGCGCTGCGGAGACATGTTCGGCGGCGAGCATGCCGGAGAGGATCGCATTGTGCGAGCCCTTGATGCGCGGCACATTCATGAAGCCGGCCGCGCAGCCGACCAGCGCGCCGCCGGGGAAGGCGAGTTTGGGCACGCTCTGCCAGCCGCCCTCGGTGAGGGCGCGCGCGCCATAGGCGAGGCGCTCGCCGCCTTCGAGATGCACGGCGATCTTCGGATGACACTTGAAACGCTGGAACTCGTCGAAGGGCGACAGAGTCGGATTGCTGTAATTCAGATGCACGACGAAGCCGATCGACACCAGGTCTTCGTCGAAATGATAGAGGAAGGAGCCGCCGCCGGTGTCGTCCGCGAGCGGCCAGCCGAAGGAGTGTTGCACGAGGCCTCCCTTGTGCCTGTCCTTGGGGATGCGCCACAGTTCCTTGAAGCCGATGCCGAATTTCTGATAATCGCTGTCCTTGCAGAGATCGTATTTCGCCAGAAGCTGCCTGGTCAGCGAGCCGCGCGCGCCTTCGGCGAACAGCGTGTATTTGCCGCGCAGCTCCATGCCGCGGGTGAAGCTGTCTTTCAACTCGCCTTCGCGCGAGACGCCCATGTCGCCGGTGGCGACGCCGAGCACTTCGCCATTGTCGCCGTAAAGGATCTCCGAGCCTGGAAAGCCGGGATAGATTTCGACACCGAGTTCCTCGGCCTGCGCGGCGAGGAAGCGCACGACATTGGCCAGCGAGCCGATGTAATTGCCGTGATTGTCGAGCAGCTTCGGCATCGCGGCGTTGGGCAGCGTGAAGCCGCCTTTTTCAGTCAGATAGAGGAAGTGGTCTTCCTTCACATGCGTCGTGAGCGGCGCGTCGGAATGCTTGCGCCAGTCGGGCAGGAGCTTGTCGAGGCCGATGGGATCGATCACCGCGCCGGACAGAATATGCGCGCCGGCTTCCGAGCCTTTTTCGATGACGACGACGCTCGAATCCGGCGAAACCTGCTTCAAACGGATCGCCGCGGCGAGACCGGCGGGCCCGCCTCCGACGACGACCACGTCATATTCCATAGCTTCCCGCGGCGGCAATTCCTGTGCGTCCTGCGACATGTCTCGTCGTCTCCCCAGTGTTTGCCGCACTGTAGCGGGTTTTGCGGCGCGGGACAAAATGGGGGAGACTCAGGCTCCGGCGTTCGGCCCACTCCCCTCCGCAGCAATCTCGAACCTCTCGAACAAGAACCCCGGCGCCACGGTGCAACCCACCAGTGTCCACGCTCCGAGGCTTCTTGCCGATTGCCACCACCCCGCCGGCACGACGCCTTGCGGGCGCTGGCCGGCAGCGAGGTCCGCGCCCACAACGCAACGCTCGGGCGCGCCATCCGGCGCCGCGATGGCCAGCTCCAGCGGCGCGCCGGCATGCCAGTGCCAGAGTTCCGCGGCGTCGACGCGGTGCCACTTCGAGGTCACGCCGGCCGGCAGCAGGAAATAGATCGCCGTCGAGGCGGCGCGACCGCTCGCATCGCAGACACTGTCGCGGAAGGTCTCGCGGTAGAAGCCGCCTTCGGGATGCGGCGCGAGATCGAGCAGGCGGATGACGTCCTGCGCTGAAAGATCGCTTGTCACGCCGTCACGCCCTCGCGGGCCAGCAACATGCGCTTGCGCTCCACGCCCCAGCGATAGCCCGACAGCGCCCCGTCGCTGCGCAGCACGCGGTGGCAGGGCACGGCGATGGCGATGGGGTTGGCGCCGCAGGCGCCGGCGACCGCCCGCACCGCTGAAGGCGCGCCGATCCCGGCGGCGATGTCGGCATAGCTGCGGGTTTCCCCGGCCGGAATGGCGCGCAGCGCCGCCCACACCCGCTGCTGGAACGGCGTTCCGCGCAGATCGAGCGGCAAGGCGATCTCGCCGGCCGGATCGTCGATGACGGCGCGGATCATGGCCTCAGGCCCTGCCAGCTCCGCACCCGCGGTGGCGATCGATCCGGGAAAGCGCGCGCCCAGCGCCTCTCGCGCGGCGCTGGCGTCGTCGGCGAGAATCAGCGCAGCGAGCCCGGTTTCGCTCATGGCGAAAGCAAAGGCGCCGAGCCAGCAGGCGCCGGCGGCGTAACGCAGGGCAGACGCCGCTGCGGGCGCGCTGTTCGCCGCGGCGTCCCGTCCGGAAAAGTCATTCGAATGCAGCGTCGTCATCAAGCGTCCTCCGTCATCGGGAGGGGCATCTTTTACGCCCGAACGCGCCGACGCGGAAGACGGGCGCCGCGAAGGGCGCCCGAATCCGGCGTGTGGTCAATAGTACCGGTAGTGCACGTGCCAGCGCGGCCGGTGGTAGTAGTGGCGATAATGCCGGCGCCACGGGCGGTAATAATGCCGATGGCCGCAGCGGCCCCAGTGCAGGAAGCGCCCGGAGTAGCGATTGTAGCAGTACCAGCGCACCTGATCGGTGGGGATGCTGGCGCGGAACGCGTCGCCGATGACGGCGCCGTTGACGGGCGCGGCGGAGGCGGGAGCCGGCGCGGCGGCCCAGAGGCCGAATACGGCGGCAAGCAACAGAAGAAGGTTTCGCATGGGTTCCCTCGCAATGAAATCAACCGCAACTGGATAACGCGCGGCGAGCTCGAACCGATCCATTGCGAAATGAAAAAAATCCACAACTCCGACAAACTGCGCCCGCGCCGCACATGTTGCGCTTCGCAGCGAAAACTGTGGTCATTTTCCGATATTAACGCACATCGACTTGCCCGCGCAGCAAAAACAGTCTAGTCGTCGAAGTTGAAGCGGTCCTCATTGCTGCGTCGTTGCGCCGAGTAACTTGGCTCGAAACCTGCAAGGACGCCCGGCCATGGAACGCGAACCTCACGACAGCGCCGCCGAACCCGCAGAGGCGGACGGATTTTCTCGAGAACCGGCGCCGCTGGTCGCCGATCAGGACAATCGTCCGGACCGCAAGGTCCGCGAGGCTGTCGAACCCGAATTGATCGAGATCACCGTCGCCGCGCTGCCTGTGGTGCAGGGCGCGCACCGGTTCTTTTCCCTCGTCCTGCCCAGCGACATTCTCGCCGACAATTGCGCCGTCGAGGCGCGCTCGGACAATCCCCAGGACGGTTTCCAGCGCCTGCTCGACAAGAAGCGCGCGCGAGAGATCGCCCGCTACATCGACGCCGGCTTCGGCGCCGTGCCGTCGGCGATCATCCTCTCGGCGCAGTCCCGCGCCCGGCTGAAATATGATCGCAAGACCGGGTTCGTCAGCTTCCGCCGTGATCCGCGGGCGTTTTTGATCATCGACGGCCAGCATCGCGTGTTCGGCTTCAAGCTCGCCAAGAAGTCGGTCTCCGCGCCGGTCGTCGTTTACAATGACCTCACCCGTGCGCAGGAATGCCAGCTGTTCATGGACATAAACACCAAGCAGAAACCGGTGCCGCAGGAGTTGCTGCTCGACATCCGCAGGCTTTCGCTGGCGGAGACCGAGGCCGAGGCGCTGCTGCACGACGTGTTCGATCTGTTCGATACGCGCGAGGACAGCGCGCTGCGCGGGCGGCTCAGCGCCCACGAGCGTCGCCGCGGCTTCATCACTCGCGTGACCTTCAACGCGGCGCTCAGATCGATCAGCCGCGCGCTGGACGGCGCCTCGGCGGAACATGTCTACGGTTTGCTGAACCTCTATTACCGCGTCTGCATCTCCGGCCTCCTGATGCACGATGCGCAGGACAACATCGTCAATTCGGCGCTGTTCAAGGCTCTGACCCTGCTGTTCCCGGATGTTGCCGAGCGTGTCTCCGACCGTCACGGCGCCGAGATGACCGCCAAAAAGCTGGAGGACGTGCTGCTGCCGATGTTCCGGAGGCTGCGCAAGTCCGAACTGCCCAAACCCGGCGCGGGCCATCACGCGCTGCACGAGCATTACCGCAAGACGCTGAGTTCGGGGTTGCTGCTGAAAAACTGGTTTTTCATGTGATCTCAAACGGGAGGCGTCAGGCCGCCGGCGCCGCCGGCGGTTTGTTGCGCTTTGAGCTCGAGAAGATTAGCGTCCTGCCGCCTGACGGCTGGCGACGCGCGCCTGCGGGGCGAACTCTTTTCGAGCGGAGGCACGATGCCGCAGAACTCCATGGTCACTTTCGCCCAGGCGCGGCTCGACGCCGCCCGCAAGGAGGTGCGCGCCGCCGCCATCGATTTCGACATTTCGGACGAGAGGCTGCTGGAGCTGAGGGCCAATCTGCGCGAGGCCGATGTCGAGTTGCGCAAGCTCGACGAAAAGCTTCTCGGCAAAAAGGGCGGTCTCCTGGGCGCACTCAAGTTCTGGTGAGTTGCGCGGCGCGCCCGGCGCGCCACTTCATGACATGTGGGCGGAGGCGGCGGTTCGAAGCGGAGGACGCGCCATGATAGACCCCGACACGCCGGCCGGCGCCGAGGTCGTCTGCATCGACGCGGCGCCGGGACCTTACGGTTCCGGCGGATTGACGCTGGGTGAGGTCTATACGGTCGGCCGCATATTCGAATCCATCGAGGGCGGCCATGTCGTGGTCGTCGAGGAAATCCCGTCCTGGACGACCTATGCGCCGCCTTGGGGTCTCGTCGAAATCGGCTTCGGCCTGCAGCGTTTTCGCTATCTCGACATGCCGCGCGAATTCACCGACTTGCTCGCCATCGAGGAACTGACCGTGGCGTGAGGCCCGTTCGGCGGAACCCGTTCAGTTCTGCGCCCCCGCATCGATCGAAATGTCGGAGCGACGCTCGCGCCGCAGGCGCTTTTCCCGGTGATGGTCGCCGACCACCGCGAGGCGCCCGCGCGGCGTCCTGATCGCCTTCTCGATCGCGGCGAGGGCGCCGCGCTTGTCGAGCGATACGTTGCGGGTGTCGGCCAGCGACAGGAAATCCGAGGATTTGTAGGGGAAGCGGCTGCCGCTGCGCAGCACGCGCACGCCGGTCGACGTCACCACCGTATCGCCCGGGCGCAGCGTCGAGTCATCGAGCCAGGCCGCCCGGTCCCCGCTTGCGGCGTTGCAACTGCAGCTCTTGCCGTCCTCTTTCGCCGCGACACTGAAGGCGCCGCCGCCATGCGCAGCCACGGCGTCGGAAATCTGGTCAGATCCGGCCGGCAGGACATAAAGCCGCGTCACAGAGCCGGGGCAGGCCTTGGCGCAGCCCGCTTCGCCGCCGGACTGGGCCGGGAAGAAATAGCCGTCGCAGCTGCGCACGCAGACGAGGCGGCGGCCTTCGCCCGTGTCGGGCGTCCGTGTCTCGTGGCGGGCGTAGCGTTCCTCGTGGCGCCGGGGCGTGATCGGCCCGTGCGCCAGCCGCCAGATCGCGCGCCGCGCCGCCGCGGCATGCGCCACCCTGCGGCGGTGGAGTTCGGCGAAATGCGCCTTGCGGACGATGGACGCTCGGGAGAAGCGATGCGAGCCGTGGCGGTGCGCGCCGTGCCGGTAGGGGCGCATGCGTGGCGCGGCGTCGTAACGCAATTCGTAGACGCGCTGGGCGCCGCCGCCGCCGAAAAAGTCCTGAATGAAGCCGCCCTGAGCCAGCGACAGGGGCGTGTCGAGCCCGAGGATCACGGCGCACAGCACCGCAAAGGCGGCGCCGAGCGTGACGGCGAGGCGCGGCCTGCGTCGCAGCGCGCTCGGGGCAGTGTCGTCGAAGGAGGCATTTGTCGACATTGCCAGTACTCACTTTAACCTGACGCTGACCATAACTGACCAAGACGTACGACACGGTCGCGACGGGCGCAAGTCCGCTTCGGCACGAGGGGCGCAGGCGGACGGGGTGTCAGCGCGGCCTGGCGGCGGCCGCAGCGCGCAAGGCCCCAATTATCTCTTCTATATAGAATGGTTTTTCGACCAGCGGCGCGTCCGCGAAATTTTCCGGGAGGCCCGCGCGCCCGCAGCCCGTCGTGAAAATGAAGGGGCGTCCCCGGGCCGCCAGCGCTTCGGCCACCGGGTCGATCTTTTCCGTTCCGAGATTCACGTCGAGAAGCGCCAGATCGATATCGGCCTGCGCCGCCAGTCGTAAGGCGGCGGCGAGGCTTCGGGCCACGCCTGCGACGACAAGTCCCTGTTCGGCAAGTAAATCCTCAAGCGCGACGGCGATGTAGGGGTCGTCCTCGACGATCAGCACCCGCTGTCCGGCAAGATCGCGCGCAACCCCGCCATCGCCGCTGTCCCGCGGCGGCGGACAACTTTCGGGCTGGGTGTCTGCAAGCGACATGCCTCATGGTGCGGCCGAAAGCCGCGCTTGTCCAGATTCGACTTGATCCTGTACGAAATTTTAGGTGGCGGCGTCCCGGCGCAACCACAGGGCGGCCACGCCGGCCAGCGCCAGCCAGGACAATATGGCGACGGAGCCGCCGATCGGCGCGGCCATCGGGAACAGCTTGCCGCCGAGAAAGACGCGGGCCGAGAGATCGGCGGCGAACAGAGTCGCGCCCGCCTGCAACGCGACGGCGGCGAAGGGCAGGGCGCGCGGCGCGCCGGCTCTTGCCAGCGCGGCGAGGCCGAGGCCGGCGGCGCCATGCAGCATCAGGAAATTGCTGGCGACGGGCAGCAGCGGATCGGCGTTGGCGTGGGCCGCGGCGGCGGCCAGCGCCGCGCCGAAGGCGCCCTGCAGGGCGGCGATCAGAAGGATGATGGGCGTCACGACGTCTCCTTGCGCTCCGGCGCGCCGCCGGGAACGACCGGCCCCGCCTCAGTAGGCGTTGTCCGTGTCGAGCAGCGCGAAAGGCGTGAGCGCGATGATATAGGCGTCGAACAGGATCGACCAGTTCTCGATGTAATAGAGGTCGAATTCGACGCGCTTCTGGATCTTTTCCGGCGTGTCGGTTTCGCCACGCCAGCCGTTGATCTGCGCCCAGCCGGTGATGCCGGGCTTGACGCGATGGCGGGCGAAATAGCCGTCGACGACCTCGTCGTAGCGCTTCTCGTCGGCCGAGGCGTGCATGGCGTGCGGGCGCGGTCCGACCAGTGACAGATTGCCCTTGAACACGACGTTGAAGAGCTGCGGCAGTTCGTCGAGGGAGGTCTTGCGGATGAAGCGGCCGACCCGCGTCACCCGCGGATCGTCGCGCGACACCAGCCGCCGCGCATTGGCGTCGAGCTGATCGACATACATCGAGCGGAACTTGTAGACCTCGATCTTCTCGTTGTTGAAGCCGTAGCGCACCTGCCGGAACAGCGCCGGGCCGGGGGATTCGAGGCGCACCGCGAGAGCGACCAGCGTCATCACGGGCGCGGCGAGAACGAGGCACAGGGCGCCGACTGCCTTGTCGAAGCCGGTCTTGATGATCACGTCCCAGTCGGCGATCGGTTTGTCGGCGACGGCGATCACCGGCACCGTGCCGATCCAGGAATAGGCTCGCGGCCGGAACCGCAGCTTCTGCGAATGGGCGGCGAGACGAATGTCGACCGGCAGCACCCACAATTTGCGCAGCATTTCGAGAATGCGCGTCTCGGCCGAAATCGGCAGGGCGAAGATGACGAGATCGAGCCGGGTGTGGCGAGCGAATTCGACGAGATCGTCGACGGCGCCGAGCTTGGGAAAGCCGGCCACGACATCCGGCGAGCGCTGATCGGCGCGATCGTCGAACAGGCCGAGGATGCGCAATTCGTCGCCCGCCTGCCGCGCCAGTTCGCGCAGCACGGGGGCGGCGTCGGCGCCGCCGCCGACGATCACCGTGCGGCGGTCGAGCTTGCCCTTTTGGGTGAGCAGGCGCACCAGCGCGGCGAAGGCGAAGCGCTCGCAGGCGAGCAGCGGCAGTCCCAGCGCCAGCCAGCCCAGCAGCCAGCCGCGCGAGAAGCCGTCACCCTGCTTCAGCAGGAACACGCCGGCCATCGCCGCAAAGCACACTGCCGTCCAGGCGACGGCGATCCTGTAGCCCTGTTGCGCCGGCGCGCGCAGCGCCGAGGTCGAATAGAGATCGAGGCTCTGGAGCAGCAGCACCATGGCGCCCGACATGCCGGCGATCACGAAATAATAGATGGGGTCTCGGCCATAGTCCGGGGCGACGTGAAATTCGTGGACGCCGACGCCGGCGGCGGCGAGCATCGTCCATTCGACGAGGCGCACGAAGCCGGCCAGAACGATCGGCGACCATGATTTCTGTGGCGGCGCGGCGCGCGTGACTTCCGCAAGCGCCGGTCGTTCTGCCGGCCGCGGCGCAGCGCGTCGGCGGTCTGTCTCCGGCGTCCGGTCGGTCGGGGCGTTGGCGCGCATCACATGCCTCCGTGGAACAGCGGGGCGACGCCCGGTGTCGAGACAAACGAGATAGCGAAAAACGACTAACACATTCGAAAGCGGGCTTGTCCCGAGTCACGCTCGCGGCAGGCGCGCCAGTGCGGCGCGATAGCCGTCGGTGACCGTCGCCGCCATTTTGGAAAGATCGAATCTTTCCCGCACGTCGTTCGCCAGCGCCTCCGTGAGAGCGGCGCGATCATCGGGCGCCAGTTCCATCGCCGCTCGCATCGCCCGCGCCAGCGCCGGCGGATCGTCACAGGGCGGCAGCATGTCCGCGCGCGCGCCGAAGATTTCCGGGACGCCGCCGACATGCGTCGCGACCACCGGCAGGCGCGCGGCGATGGCTTCCAGCACGAGATAGGGCAGGGACTCCGCCCGGCTTGGCGCAACGACGACGCGGCCGAGACGCAGAGCTTCGCGCGCCGGCATAGGCGGATGGAAGGAGACCCGGCCCGCCGGGCGAAACTGCGCGGCGAGCGCCCGCAAGGCGGCTTCATCCGGACCGGAACCGACCAGCGTGAGGCGCGGCGCGTGCGCGCTTTGCGCATCGATCAGCGCCAGCGCCGACAACAGCGTGTCGACGCCCTTGAAGGCCCGCAATTCGCCGATATAGAGGAAATCCGCGGCGTCGGCGTCCGCCTCGAGCGGCTCGAATTCCGCCGGGCCGAGACCATTGGGCACCACTGCGGCCTGCGCGTGGCGAAGGCCCACGACCTCGACGAAGCGCCGCCGCGCGAAGTCGCTCTCGAAGGGGATGAAGTCCGTCACCTGCTCCAGCGCGCGTTCGGCGAACAGCACGATGCGGTTCGAAATCCGGTCCGGCGCGTAATGCAGCGAGCCGCCGTGCGGCGTATAGATGCGCACGCAGCGCGGCCCCGCGGCGAAGCCGGGCAGGAAAGCGGGCAGGCGGGCGTAAAGGCCCCCCTTGGCGCCGTGGCCATGCACCACATGCGGCGCGATCTGCGCGATCAGCCGGGCGATGCGCCAGGCGATGGCGATGTCGGTGGGATGCGGCAGGCGGTGCATCTCGAAACGGGTCACGCCATAGGTCAGCAGTGGCGCGAGATCGTCGAGCGTGGCGCGGGCCCGGTCGCCGCCGGTGCTGCCGTCGGCAACGATGCCGACATGATGGCCGGCCTCGGCCTGCGCGCGGGACAGATCGACGACGTGGCGGAAGAGACCGCCGACCGGCGCCCGCATCACATGCAGGATGCGGAGCGGGCCGGTCGTATCGACTCGCCCTGTGTCCTGCGTCTCCGCCATGAGGATTTCCGTTCTATCCTGTTCCAAGAATGGGTCGGACGCTACCGGAAATTCCTAAATGTTTATGTGCGCGAATGCTCAGAATATCCGTTCTCGCACCATGATCGTGTCGCCGGGGCGAACGGGACAGTTGAGCGACACCCGTCCGGTGACCGGCACGCCGTTGATCATGCGGGTCAGATCGACGCCGCCCTGATAGCCGCGCGGCCCGAAACCGCCGGCCACGGCCACCGCCATCTGCGCGGTCATGCCGTCGACATAGGGATACTGGCCGGCGGCGCCGACTTCGCCGAGCACGAAGAACGGCCGGAACGCTTCCACCTCCACCGAGACGCGCGGTTCGCGCACGAATCCGTTGCGCAGGCGACCCGCAATGGCCTGTTCGACAGAGGGGAGGGGTTGTCCGGCCACCGGCACCGAGCCGATCAGCGGCATGGCGATGCGGCCCGAGCCGTCGACGGAATAGGAATTGGACAGCGAATCCTGCCCGAACACGATCACCCGCAAGCGGTCGCCCGCGCCGAGGACATAGGCCTCGTCCGGCGCCGCAGTGACAAGCTCGGGCCGATAGGCGCCCGGCGCCGCGCAGCCGGCCAGCGCCAGACACAGGGCGGCGCCGATCACGAAGGGGGAGGGTTTGGCCATTCGACTTTTCGACTTTCGATGACAGACGCTTGGCGCGTATTCGCTTGGAACGCTTTTATGCGATCATGGTTAACAAAGGCTCACCTGCGAATGAAGACAGTATTAACACTCCCTAAACCATGTTGTTGTTTAAAGGCCGGGCGTGACGTCTGGGGTATTTGCGATGCATTCGAATCCGTTCAGCAAAGTCGACCAGGCTTCGACCGGCGACGTGGATTTGACGCGCATCGGGCAGGCTGTGTGGAGCCGCCGCTGGTGGGTGTTCGGATCGACCGCCGCCGCGCTGCTGATCGCCGCCGCCATCGTCAACATCGTCAAGCCGCGCTATACCGGCGAAGCAAAGCTGCTGCTGGAGATTCAGGAAAACTTCCTGACCCGCGAAGCCAAGCCCGAGCGTGCGGAGACGGCGCCGGACGCCGAGGCGGTCGGCAGCCAGATTCAGATGCTGCAATCACGCGATCTCGCCCGCCGGGTGATCAAGAGCCTCGGGCTGCAGGGCAATGTCGAATTCGATCCGTTGGCCAAGGGGCTCGGCCCGCTCACGCGCGCGCTGGTGATGCTCGGCGTCGCGCGCGATCCGACTCAGCTCTCGCCGGAAGACCGGATGCTGACGGTGTTCGGCGACAAGCTGACCGTGTTGTCGCCCACCAAGACCCGCATCCTCACGATCGAATTTTCTTCGCAGGACGCCGATCTCGCGGCACGCGGCGCCAACGCCGTCGCCGAGACATACATCGACATGCAGCAGGAGGCGAAGCGCGAGAACGCCCGCGCCGCCGCAAAGTCGCTAGGCTCCCTCGTCGCCGATCTCAAGTCGCGGGTGGCGCAGGCGGAGGAGACCGCCGAGGATTACCGGCTGAAATCCAATCTGCTGGTGGGCTCCAACAACACCGTGCTGAGCACCCAGCAGCTCGGCGAGATTGCCGCCCAGCTCAGCAATTCGCGCGCCTCCCAGGCCGACGCCTACGCCAAGGCGCGGCTGCTGCGGGAGATGCTGCGTCAGAACCGCGTCGGCGACATTCCCGATGTCGCCAACAATGAACTCATCCGCAAGATCCACGAGCAACGCGTCACGCTGCGGGCGCAATTGGCGCTGGAATCGCGCACGCTGCTTCCGGCGCATCCGCGCATCAAGGAGCTCACCGCCCAGCTCGCCGATCTCGACGGCCAGTGGCGGACGGCCGCCGAACGCACGGCCCGCACGCTCGAGAACGACGCCCGCATCGCCGGCGCCCGCGTGGAAAATCTCACCCGCGCCATGGAGGAGCAGAAGAAGGCCGCCGGCGCCGCGGGTTCGGAAGAAGTGCATCTGCGGGAGCTGGAGCGGGCGGCGAAGCTGCTGCGCGAGCAGCTCGAGGCCGAGACCGCCAAATATCAGGAAGCGCTCGCCCGCGAAGGCGTGAAGACGACGCCGGCCGACGCCCGCGTCGTGCAGCGTGCGCTGGCGCCGCAGCTGCCGGCCTTCCCCAAGAAACTGCCGATCACCGCCTTCGCGACCATCGCCGCCTTCATCGTCGCGGTCGGCGCGATCGTGGCGGGCGAACTGCTGGGCGGTCGCGCCCGCGTCGCGCCGCCCGCCGCAGCGCGCGAGCCGCAGACGATCGACGCCGCTGCGCATGATAACGCCGCCGCGGCGCACAAGGACGCCGTCGCCGTCGCGCCTCTTGCGGCCGTCTCAGCTCCGCCTGAAGGCGACGACAATCCCGAGCCGCCGTCACCTTCGCCGTCGCCGCGCAAAGCGCCCGCTGCGAAGCCCGAGCGGCTCCGTTTGCAGCCGACGCAGGGCGTGCGGGTTCTGGTAGCCGGTCTCAAGGCCTTCGCGCTGCGCGACGGCGCCGTGGCGCTGGCGCGCGCGCTTTCGGAGCAGGGGCAGACGCTGCTGATCGGCGCCGATTGCGGCGCCGGCCACTACGACAGTCTGGTCACAGCGCCGCAGGGGCAGCGTCCCCCAGGTCTCGGCGATTTCCTTTGTGGCGGCGCGGGCTATGGCGAGATCGTCCATCGCGATCTTTCCGGACCGCTCGACATAGTTCCGTGCGGCGCCCGAAGCGTCGGGGACGACATGCGCCTCGAGGCCATGGATACATTCGCGTCGGTCTATGATTTCGTCGTCGTCGCCTCGGCGCGGCCCGAGACCATCGCCGCGTTCGCTGCGCATGCGGATCTGACGCTGGTGCAGGGCGCGAGCCCCGAGGCGCAGGCGCTGCGCGCCGAACTGCAGGGCGCCGGGATCGACGCGGTCATGCTCGACGATGCGGAAACGACGCTGGCGGCGTGACCCGCGGCTCCGCGCCCGCAAGGCGTCGCGCGGCCGATACGACGAAGACGACGCCCGCCATGATCGCCGAGGCGACGAGAAGCGCGAGCGCATAGATCAGAAACAGCGCGACGGCGACGAATGTCAGCGCTTCGTTGTCGTCGTCGAACGAATTCCGCCACTGCGTTCGTGCGTCTCTTGCGCCGAAGATCGACATGCGCTGTGCGTGCGCAGGCCCATTCTGGCGGCGCAGAGCGGCGAAGGGTTTCGGAGCCCGATCGATTTCACGATGCCAAATGCTCATGACGCAACTCCCTGCGGTGAGAAACCCGGGGATGTTCCTCCGAGCGTTCGCCCGCTTTTTTTTCACGTCCGGGACTATTCGCCCGCGACTTGGCGCGAAGGTCATAGACCCGCGCTGCACTTAAAAATGTAACGGACTCTGTTTCGATCGGTCAACGCTTTCGGGGCTCGAATGGCGACAATCGGGCGCGACTTTGCGGGGTAGAGCAAACGAATTACTGTACAATTGTTCGCTTTGCCGCACCGTCGGGAAATCAGCCCCGGCCCTTGCCGCTCAGCGCCCGGCGCAGCCGCGCCAGCGCCGCGGCGATCTGCGGCGTCTGCTTGGCGTAGCGCTTGGCGCGCAGCAGCGCGCGCAGGCCCGGCGCGGCGAGACGGCCGATGATCGAGACCGGCAGCACGACATCGAACAGCGCGATGGTTTCGTCGCAAACCGCAGTCTTGTAGCGCGCTTCGCCGACCCCGAGATCGAAACGCCCCACGCCGCGGCCGACGAGATCGGCCAGCATTGCCTGCAACAGCAGATCGCCAGGCGAGCAGCGGGCGATGCGTTCTTCGGCGTCGAAGGAATTGACCAGCGCCGAGAACCGTCCGCGATGCGTCAGGCCGGCATAGGCGGCGACGATGCGGCCGCAGACGGTCAGCGCATGGGCCTCCAGGGCGCCCTCGCCCGCAAGGCGCAGCAGAAACGCGTCCATGGCGGCGTCGTCGAATTCGGAGGCGATGCCCTGTTCGCGCAGGCGCGCGCGCTTTTGCTCGGTCAGGGCGCGCACGATTTCCTGCGCGCGCTGTGGCGTTTGCGCGCGCTCGGCGGCGACCTCGCCGATCTCGCCCAGCAAGGCGCGCTTGCGGCGCAGTTTCTTGCGGGCGTCCTTCGACAGGCGCTGTTCGAGCGCAGCCGCATCGGCAGGCAAGGCGGCGCCATAGGCGGAACTCGCGCTCGGCAGGGCGCCCTGCAATACGAAGGGATTGACCGCGGCGTCGAGCTGGCGCGGCATGTTGCGCAGCACGACGAGATGCGCGCCGGCGCGCCGCCCGGCTTCCACCAGCATGGCCCGCGCGCGGGCTTCGTCGGGCATGTATCCCGGCCGCAGCAGTGGCAGATTGAAATTGCACTCGCGCCCGCCCATGAAGCCCAGCGTCCGCAGCGGGCCGAGACGGATCGTGGCGAGGGGCAGCAGCGCCAGCGCCGCGCCGTCGGCGCCATGCACGAGCACAGGGCAGGGAAGGGCGCCGCGGCTCTCGCCCAGCGTCGCCATCCAGGCGGCGCAGAAGGCCCGCGACTGATAGGCGCTCGCAGGCGCTGCGGCGAACAGGGCGTCCCAGTCGGCCGCAACGGCGTCGATGGAAGGGAATATGTCGATCGGAAGCCTGCCGGCGGTCCGGGCCGGCGTCGCTTGCGCGGCCGGTTCGGAGTCCGTGGGGATTTCGAGCTTCGTAACCATCCGGCCGATCAAACTCCGCCACACGCCGTCGATCCTGCTTCTAGCAAGAAAAGGTCAATGGAAATTACCCATAATTGTCAAAAGGAGCGGGTCGATCGAGGAGAAGCGGCGATGGTCGGGTGGCGTGACAGGGCGATCGACGCCGGCATGGGGCTGTTTGCCGCGAGCGGCGTGCATCGGTTGGCCGCGCCCTATACGCGCGGGCTCGGCGCGATCCTGATGTTTCACCGGGTGCGGCCGCGGCGCGACGAGACCTTCGCGCCCAACGCCGGCCTGGAGATCACGCCGCAATTCCTCGATGCGCTGCTGGGCGATCTGCCGCGGCGCGGGTTCGACATCATCTCGCTCGACGAGGCGCTGGCGCGTCTGCGCGCCGGCGCCAGCCCGCGGCCCTTCGCGGTCCTCACCTTCGACGACGGCTATCGCGATCTTGCCGAATACGCGCTGCCGGTGCTCGAGCGCCATGGCGCGCCCTTCACCGCCTATGTGACCAGCGGCTTTGCGGACGGATCGGCGCGGCTGTGGTGGGTGGAGCTGGAGGCGGCCATCCGCCGGCTCGATCGCATCGACATCGTCGCCGCCGGTTCGCGCTTTACCGGCCCTTGCGCAACCGAGGCGCAGAAGGCGGAAACCCACGCCGCGCTCTACTGGCGTCTGCGGGCGGGCGGTGAGGCGGAGCTGCTGCGCGTCGCCCTGCATTTGTGCGCCGAGGCGGGCGTAGACGGGCAGCGCTTTTCCGGCGAGCTCTGTCTGGGTTGGGACGGCGTCGAGGCGTTGGCGCGTCATCCGTTGGCGACCATCGGCGCGCATTCGGTCACCCATGCGCGGCTGGCGCAACTCGATCTCGACGCGGCGCTGCGCGAAATGACGGAAAGCCGCGCCGCGCTCGAGCAACGGCTCGGCGCGCCGGTGCGGCATTTTTGCTATCCGGTCGGCGATCCCACCTCTGCCGGCCAGCGCGAATTCGATCTCGCCGCGGAACTCGGTTTCGCGAGCGCCGTGACGACGCGGCCGGGCATGATCTTCCCCGATCATCGGAGCCGGCTGACGGCGCTGCCGCGGCTGTCCGTCAATGGGCGCCACCAGAGCCTTGCCGCTCTCGATGTTCTGCTCAGCGGCGCGCCCTTCGCGCTGATGAGCGCCATGAAAAAGGTGCTCGCCGCGTGAGCTGGTCGTTTTCCTTCGATCCTTTCGATGCCGACACTGTACATGATCTCGAGACCGGCGACTCCCGCGGCGTTGCACTCCCCGCCGGAGCGGCCGCGCTCGCATTCGTGCTGCTGTCGGTCGGCGCCTGCGTCCTCGTCGGCTTCCTGGCGCCCGACGATCTTGCGCCGCTACGCAGCGGCGACGCCGATTTCCGGCGTTTCGCCGCCGCCGGCGAGTGGCCGCTGGTGCGCGCAGCCGAACTCGAAGAGCGCCTCGTCCTCGGCCCGGTCGCCTATGCGCAGACCTTCGCGGCCTTTCTGTTCATCGCCGCCATGGCCATCTGGTTCGGCCGCGCCGGCTTCCTCAGCGAGCGTCTGCGCGGTTGGAGCAATGGCGTGTGGATCATCGGCGTGCTGCTGGTCTGCCTGACGCCGACGCTGGCCCCCGAGCTCACGCCGCAAAAGATCGATTATCTGATCATGGCCGACGGCCGCGCCCCGGAATACCGGCACAGTCCCCACACGCATCAGCTCGAGCCGCCTTTGCCGCGCGGTCTCGACGCCGTCAACCATCGCCGCCTGCCGCGGCTGTTCGTGATCGAACGCGGCGCTTTCGTCGCCTTTTTCGGACTGATTGTCGCCTTCGTCTTCCACGACGCTGGCTATCGCCTGCGCGAGGCGCTCGGCGAATTCGGCCTGATGGAGGAAAAGGAAGCATTCGAACCGCGCCGACGCAGCGCCGGCAGCTTCGAGCGGGCGCGCGCAGCGGAGGACGCGTCCCCTTCCGGCGGCTTCCACGATTTTCGCGGCGAAGCCCCACCGCCGCCCCAATCGCCGAGCGAGGACCAGAAGGCGCGGGCGGTGCTGGGCGTCTCCATCTCCGCCTCGCGCCGCGAGATCGAGCGCGCATTCCGGGCGCAGATGAAGCGCGCCCACCCCGACCACGGCGGCAGCGTCGAACGCGCCGCTGCCCTCAACGCCGCGAGAGACCTTCTGCTGGGGAAATAGCACCGATGCGGGAAACGCCGGGCGGACAACAGCGGCGCCCGCGGTTCAGGCTGGACAAGCCCCCTCGAAACAGTGTTGTTGCATCGCGCGTTCGAACCGGACGACCCCGCCCGCGCTGATCGGAGCCATCCATGACCGCCGTCGATTTCGAGCGTTTCGTCGAAACCCTGGCCGATGCTTCGGGTGAGGCGATCCTGCCGTATTTCCGCACAGCCATCGCCGCCGACGACAAGGCCCATGGCGGCGTCTTCGATCCCGTGACCGAGGCCGACCGCGGCGCCGAAAGCGTCATGCGGCGGATGATCGAGGCGACCTTTCCCGGCCACGGCATCGTCGGCGAGGAATTCGGCGATCGCAACGCAGACGCCGAATATGTCTGGGTGCTCGATCCCATCGACGGCACCAAGAGCTTCATCAGCGGCTTTCCCACCTGGGGCACGCTGATCGGCCTCACCCACCGCGGCCGGCCCTGCTACGGGCTGATGCATCAGCCCTTCACGCGCGAGCGCTTCACCGGCGACGGCGAGGCGGCCTACTGGCGCGGCCCGGCCAGGGCCGGCATTCCCGGCCGCGACGGAAGCATCGAAAAACGCAAGCTGACGGCGCGCCCCTGCGAGAGCCTCGCCCGGGCGACGCTGATGACGACATCGCCGCTGCTGATCGATCCGGCGCTGCGTGACAAGTTCCACCGCGTGGAGGCCGAAACCCGCCTCTCACGCTACGGCGGCGACTGTTACCAATATTGCGCGCTGGCGGCGGGGCATGTCGATCTGGTGATCGAAACCAACCTCAACCCCTACGACATTGTGGCGCTGATCCCGATCGTCGAAGGGGCAGGGGGCGTGATCACGACATGGGACGGCGGACCGGCCGCGCAGGGCGGCGCGGTGATCGCGGCGGGCGACAGACGCGTGCATGCTGCGGCGATGGAGCTGCTGGGGCGGTAGCAGCCGACCCGTCCGAAGTTTTTATCCCTCGGGACGGCGGCGCCAAAATGTACAAAACAAATCACGACATTCCAAATATGTCCGAGTCTCTCCAGCTGCATCCAGAGTATGATGTGCCATCCCAAAAATTTATTGTTATCGCGTTCTCGTCGCTAATTACGCGAATGCTTCCATTCGGTATTGCGGCGGCGGCGCGAATCCACTTTCTTTTCTGCGGATTCATTAATATTGAATAGTTATTGTGCATTTCATCACATTGGTGATTTGAAACCTCTTGTTTTGTAGTTGGAAGATTGAACATAACCATTTTTCTATCCTTTACACTGCTTATTAGTTTCGGGCGTGGGTTGATGCTGCGAATTCGGATGACTGCCTCGCGCTATGTGCGGCGCCTTTGAGTTGGCCTTGTTTGTCGACCGGCCCCATTGTGATCAATATTTCTTGAGTTCTATCTCTTGTAGCGTTAAAAAGCGGGCTGTTTGAATTTGCTGAGACGCGAACTAGTTTCCAAGTCGGAGTTAAGTTTCCAGTCGTTACGATCTCAAATTTAATATCTTCTGTCGCGGCTCCATTTGATGCAAAGGCATTCTTTTGCGTAAAGTCTGCCTGTTCGCGAACTTGAATGTCTCTAATCTCTTTTACCCACTCATCGATATGCAAGTCACCATCTATGAAAAGGGTTGCGCTGGCATTCGATTGCGTGCAGTCCTGATTTATAAGGGCATTAAGGGGGGGGAGATTTTTTTCCGGACCAATTAGGCTACCAATTTTTAAAGGAATATGAACTTTCCGTTGTCTATAACCATCTGAAGAAAATTGACCTCCGATGCCAAATGTATACGATTGGGTTGTAGATAGTGTGCTAGCAGCAACAGAGTTGCCCGCTACAAATGTTGTGGCGTTCCTCATCGGATCATTGAGCGAAACCCCTGGATTTATAGTGGATTTTTCTTCTACTGTAAAAATAAAAGTAGCGTCGAGCTCCCAATCTTCAAGAAATTTCATAGAACGGTATCCAACAAGTTTCGATGCTTGAATATCCTCGATTTCTACAATCTGAAAGGCGCGCTTAAGCTCGCATTCTGTTTTCTTGATAATCAGCTTGACTTTGTCTCGAGCGTCATCACTGTTACCCCAAAACTCTTGATATTGGGGGGCGTACACTCCACATCCTGAAAGGCAGACACAAAGAACGAAAGAAAAAGCGCGCCCGCGCAGCTGTCTGGACACAACAGACCCCCTGACTGCTTCAACAAATTTTTCCGCTATCCGCCCAAAGGGCAAATGCAACATTATACTACCCGTCGTCGGGCGGTCTGGCTGTAGCAGATTTGCAACACATTAATAGAATCTAAACCGTAAGGGAGTTCCCCCGGCTTTGCCGGGGTGGCAGTAGACGTTTGACGTTTCGAGCAGTCCACCGTCGATGTTTCCAGTCGTGAGCCGCCAAGCACACGATGAGGAAGATCGACGATGGACGAGTATGAGAGCTTAAGTCACACGCGGTGGGACTGCAAATACCACGTTGTGTTCATTCCCAAATGTCGCAGGAAAGCGCTGTATGGCGAGTTGCGCCGTCATCTTGGAGAGGTTTTCAGGAAGCTGGCCGCGCAGAAGGAGAGCCGGATCGAGGAGGGGCATTTGATGCCCGACCACGTGCACATGATGATCGCGATCCCGCCGAAATACGCGGTGTCTCAGGTCGTGGGTTATATCAAGGGCAAGAGTGCGATCCATCTGGCCCGGGTTTACGCGGAACGTCGCCGCAATTTCGTGGGGCAGCACTTCTGGGCTCGCGGATATTTCGTCTCGACCGTAGGGCGAGACGAGCAGGTGATCCGGGAATATATCCGCAACCAGGAACTCGAAGACGCTCGGCTGGAGCAGCTGAATCTGTGGCGGTGACGCTGCGAGGCCGCCTATAGGCGGCCACAGGAAACCGGGGTCGCGTCAGCGACTCCGCAGCCGCTATGAGCGGCTCACATCATAAAGCCCCCGGCTTTGCCGGGGGATACTTACCTATTGCGCGATCACCCCTCCTGCTGCGCCAGCAGCTTCTGCTGGTAGTCGGTCACCAGCCCGTCGATGATTTCGTCGAACTCGCCTTCCATCACCTTGTCGAGCTTGTAGAGCGTCAGATTGATGCGGTGGTCGGTGCAGCGGCCCTGCGGAAAATTGTAGGTGCGGATGCGCTCCGAACGATCGCCTGAGCCCACCTGTTGCCGTCGGTCCTCGGAACGGGCGGAATCGAGGCGCTGGCGTTCGGCGTCGTAGAGGCGCGAGCGCAGCACGCCCATGGCCTTGGCGCGGTTGCGGTGCTGCGAGCGCTCCTCCTGCATCATCACGACAATGCCGCTGGGGATGTGGGTGATGCGGATAGCGGATTCGGTCTTGTTGACATGCTGGCCGCCGGCGCCTTGCGACCGCATGGTGTCGATCTGCAAGTCCTTTTCGTCGATGTCGACATCCACTTCTTCCGCCTGCGGCAGTACGGCCACGGTCGCCGCCGAGGTGTGGATGCGCCCCTGCGTTTCGGTGGCGGGCACGCGCTGAACGCGGTGGACGCCCGATTCGAATTTCAGCCGACCGTAAACGCCGCGGCCGATGATCTCGGCGACGATCTCCTTGTAGCCGCCGAGCGCGCCCTCGCTCGCCGAGACGATGTCGACGCTCCAGCCCTTGAGTCCGGCATATTTCTGATAGGCGCGAAAGAGATCGCCGGCGAACAGCGCCGCCTCGTCGCCGCCGGTGCCGGCGCGCAGTTCGAGAATGATGCTCTTCTCGTCGGCTTCGTCTTTCGGAATGAGCGCCAGCTTCAGAGCCTGTTCGGCCGCGGCGAATTTTTCGCGCGCCTCCGCAAGCTCACCCTCGGCCAGCGCCCGCATGTCGGCGTCCAGCGCCGCGTCGCCCAGCATCTCCTCGACGCCGGAGAGCTCCGCGCGGGCGCCGCGCCAGTCGGCGATCTTCGCCACGACGTCGTCGAGCTCCGCAAGCTCGCGCGAGAGCTGGACGAAGGTCTTCGAATCCGGCCCGGCCGACAGCCTGTCGGAAATTTCACGGTGGCGGCGGTCGATGAGCTCGAGGCGGTCTTCGGCGAACATGGGGGCAGGGGTCTCGGAGCGAGCGGGGAGGGAGCAGCGCAGGGGCGCCCCGGTTCGTATCACAGACATGCGTATGGAAGCACCCTGGCATGGGCGGTCAGAATGACTCCGCGTGCGGGGCCGTAAATGAAGAGGTTTCAATTATGCAAGCCAACTCGTCCGGTAACCGTCACCGGTGTCGGGCGATCTTCTCGTCGCTCCCGAGCGCTCGCGGAGCGGCGGAGCTTTTGTCATCGAAAGAAATTGGCTCCCGGAGGGGCTGGCGCCGCGACGCCAGCCGTGTCGGTTCGCCGCGACGTCGTGGCGCCCACGACGAACGCGTTGGACCTCACTTTCCGGAGATCAGATTCGCCATTTTGCCCGGCAGCTGCGTCAGGGTTTTCACGACGCCGCCCGCAAGAGCGTCAGCGGCGCGCCCCACCTTGGTGAAGGGGCCAGACTCCTTGCCGCGGGCGTGATGATTGCGTGCTTTCATCTCCTTGACGGCGAATTTCGCCTTTGAAGGACTGACTGCGGGCTTCGGTCGCGGCGGCGGATTTTCGGCCTTCGCCGGGATGGGCGTCTGAGTCGGGGGCGGCGGCGTGAAGTAAACCGGCTCGGGTGGCGGCGGCCTCACGTCGATCAGCGGAACCGCGTCCGGCGCTGCCTGCAACAATGGCGGAGGGAGATCGAAAGACGCCTCCACGAGGCGCCCAAACTTGCGCTCCGCCGCCGGTTTCTCCACCGGACTGGCGATCATCGTGGCGGCGGCCAGACCGAGGGCTGCGACGACGGCGGCTGCGGCCGACCAGACAGAGGCGGTTCGATTCCCGGGCGCTGTGGGCGGCGCAAGCCGCGCGGGCGAATCGTAGCCGATTTCGGTCGGCGAGATCGTCGCCGGCTCGATGGAATGCGGCTCTTCCGTCTCGTGCGTTTCAGGGCTGCTTTCCGGCCAGAGTTGGTCGGCGTCGGGCTTGTCGACGCCGAACAGCTCCTGCGCCGCGCGCCGGGCCCATACGTCGGAATCAGAAGCCAGAAAGCCCGCGCACTTTTCCGTCAGACGGCCGCCGATGCGCGCGCAGATCGACTCCAGCGTCGGGTCGTCGTCGGAATTCTCCAATTCTCCGCATTCGACGAAAAAGGCGCTGGAGAGCTTGAGGCGTAGCGAGAACGCCGGAGCCAGCGGGCTTCTCTCGCAAAAGATCGGCGTCTGCGCGCCGAGGAAAAACGCGCGGATCAGTTCGGCGCGGTCTTCGTCACAAAGCAGCGTCGGCGTTTGCTCGAAGTCGAGGTCGCAAAGCTCGGCGACGAAACGCAACGGCAACCGCGGCAAGGGGAAGCGGTTTTCATCGACATAGGCCTTGTCGAAGCCAACCGTCAGACGAATACACTGGGTGTCGGAGAGGCTGTAGAATACATGTGCTGCGGGGCCAGCCGCCGCAGTGCGGATGAGCGGCGGCAAGATGAAATCCTCGCCCGCTGCCTCGTAGATGTCCCTGCAGGCCTCGAGCAGTTCGCGCCGGGAGAGCCGCGCCCGATGTTTCACGACATCGAGACTGGCCATTTGGTTCGAAATGTCTTTCGACATGGTTCAGCGCAATCGATCGCGCCGCGCAGCCAGCACGGCGACTGGCCCGAAGCGCGGGCCGCGCACGCCATAGTCAACTTTACTGGGAGTCCTACACGCGTCGCGCCCGGTCTACAATCTCGACCGGGCGCCTCCGCGGTGAACTACAGGGAAAAACCTTTGAGTGTTGCGATCTTGCCACAATTGCGCCCGGCCTTCGCCACCCGTGTCAGTGCGCACTTCGAGAATGACGCTGTTCTCGTTGGCTTCGTCTTTCGGAATCAGCGCCAGTTTCAGCGCCTGATCGGCGGTAGCGAATTTTTCCCGCGCCTGCGCCAGCTCGCGCTCGGTCAGCGCCCGTACGTCGGCGTCCACCGCTGCGTCCTCAAGCATCTCCTCGACGCCGGAGAGTTCCGCGCGGGCGCTGCGCCAGTCGGGCGATCTTGCCTACCACCTCGTCGAGCTCGGCAAGCTCGCGCGAGAGCTGGACGAAGGTCTTCGAATCCGGACCCGAAGCGAGCTTGTCGGAAATTTTACGGTGGCGGCGGTCGATGAGCTCGAGGCGGTCTTCGGCGAACATGGGGGCAGGGGTCTCGGAAACGGGCGGTGGCGTGCGACGGGCGCTCGCTTCGAACCCGTATCACAGACGCGCGGCTCGAAGCATCCCGCGCCTTGGGCAAAATTGCAGGCGCCGCGAGTCGGCGAAAAAATCCGCGCCCGGCGTCCGTTCATCGTTCGAAAAGAGAAAAACGCCCGGTCGTCACCTGAAGCGGTTCGTCCGACGCAAAGCCGTCATATGCCTCGAAAGTGGCGAACCGACTCGATATCCGGATTTCGAGTTCATATTCTCCCGGCTGCAAATTTTTCGACGGGCCGCCCATTTCGCCTCGAACGACAATGCTGGCGCCGGGGCCGATATTGTCCGGAGCCGACAGCTCCGGGTGCAAATCCTGTTCGATGACGAAAGCCCCGCCGCTCGTCGGTCGACCGGGCGAGTCGCCGTTCGGCGCCGGCTCCGGGCCGCGACCGCGTCGCAGACGGCATCCGATGCGGAGGAAGCGACCCAGTTCGGCTTTCGCGATCGAACGCGCGCCGATGTTCGATATCTCGTAGGTGAATTCCAGCGGCGCCGGCCCAGAGGCTGCCCGAGATGGCGGCAGCGCGCGGACATGCGAAAATTTCAGATCATCCTCCAGCGAGGCGAGCTCTGCGTTCCGCGCAAGGCCAGTCCCGGATCGCGGCGCCCGAGACATTGCGTTCGCCGCTTCGGCAAGGGGAACGTCGAAGCTCTGGACGGCGCCCTTGTCGCCTTGCGGGGGGCGAAAGTCGATTCGCGCTTTCGCGTTATTCAGGTCCAGAACCTTCGGATTGCCCTCGATGACGGCGATGAAGTCATAGGGCAAGTCCGGTAGGAAGGTATGACCATATTCAAAATATTCGGGATGCGTCTTCTTGAAAAACGCCGCCTGGATTTCCGAACGATTTGCCGGGTCGACGCCGACAACGGGAATATAACTGCCGGGATTTGAAAACATCGCAGCGAAGCGAACGGCGATGCGAATGCGCCCGTCGACCGACCCGAGCCGCTCGACGGCAACACGATCGATGCGAATGCGGTCGGCCGCAGGCGGCGAATTGCCGAGCCGGCGGTGGATCGCGAGGTCGTTTGCAGGCGAAAGAAACTGGAACAGGAAAAGCGTGAGTGCAGACAATCCGAATATGGCCAGTTCTCGAAGATTTCCGAACCTCGACGCCCATTCGTAAAATACGAACAGGAATAATAATTCAGTAATAAAAACCCCGAAGAAGAAAAGAAAAATCGGCCATCTTGCCGCGGCTTTCAGCTCCCAAGCGACAAAACCCAAATTCTGGAGGCAGGCTGCGACGATTGCCAGCCCGAGAATCACGAGCCCGAGAATCGGACGAAGCCAGAGCACTGCTTTCAACTGCATCGCCTCGTTGCGGGAGTGACGCCAAAGTCGCTCCATGGCGGTCCGAAGGCAAGTCGTATCCGGCGCGGGTTGCGGTCTGTCGAAGCCGTCGGCACGGCCGAAGGGCCGTGCGACGCGGTTGGCGGAAAGCGCATTTCCCGAAAATAATCCCTCGGCGCGGCGGCCGCTTTTCGAAGCGGCTCCGGCCACGCGTGCGTCGCATGGCCGGAGCGCATCCCTTTAGCGGTTTTCCGACGCGCCGCGCCTGCCCTTCAGACGCCATTGCGGGTGCGAAGGCTTGTGCAGATCCCCGGTCCTGGAGGGCGCCGGAAGCATGACGCGGGTTGTCCCGTATCCCAGCCATTTGTCGGTGGCGTCGGCCACGGCCACCGTGATGGTGTAGTCCGGCTCTCCGGAGACGGCGTTGATGGCGCTGTTCGAACCATGATCATGATCATGATCATGATCATGATCATGACCGTGTCCGGGATCGCGATGATCGTGATCGTCCAGTCGGATCGTGAACCGGAACGCTCCATCGGAAGCGATCTGGAAGGGGCCGTTCTGCTCGATCAGAGTATTTTTCTGACGAATGGCGTAGACGCCGCTTTTGAAATCGACTCCGGATCCGCCGTTGGTCACGGTTCCCTTCAGCGTCACCGTCGTATCGTCGGAGCGCCGCATGGCGGTGGTGGTTGCTGTCAATGCGATGTTCGGCGCCTTGGTGTCGGTCGTCGCCGCGACGTGCAATGTATCGACTCCGATATTCGACAAGGACGCGTTTGTCGCGCTCGTTGCAGTCACGGACACGTCGACACGCGCTCCGATCTTCGCGCCTGCCGGCGTATCCACCGTCACCGAGACATTCGCGGTTTCGCCCTGTCCAAGCACGACGCTGGCTGGCGCCGCGCTGGCCGGGTAGCCTTGGCTGTCATTCGCGCTGAGTTGGAACGTATCCTTGGCGCCCGCGACATTGGTGACATTGTATGTGAGTGTCGTCCTGGCGCCCGCGACGAGAACGCGCGTTTTGTATTCCGGCACAACGGAGACTGTCGACGCAGTGTAAAGGGGCGTCGCGATGCGCTGATATTGAACATTCCGGGAATCGGTCCCGGAAACCTGAAGGCGGAACGGAACCGTCGGCACCACGAAGGAGCCGATGAAGTCGGTGGGGGCGAGAAAATCGCCGGTGGCGAGGTTGATCGTCTGGAGTGCGGCGCCCGTTTCGTCGACCAGAGAGAAGACCGCCGTCTTGTAGGCCCCTTTCACGACCGCGCGCGCCAATTGGTTGACCCCGGCGATGGGCTGTCCCGAAATCTGGAAATAGCCGGGATGATCTGGACGACCCCCGAGTTGCACGAGGGTGAAGGTCGGGGTCTGAATCAAGGTCGAGTCGTTCGCAACGGAAGCGCCGCCTTGTGCTTTCAGGGAGTAGGGGCCGGAGCCGGTGAAGGTCAGCTTCCAGACGCCGGGTTCGGGTGATTTGATATTGGCGATCAATCCGTCGCTCAGGCTCGACAAATGCACATTCGGATCGGAACTCTGGACAACCGAGCCCGACGGGCGCGTCAGAGCCGCCGAAGTCAGACTGTCGACGGACAGAGAAATACTCACGCTGCCCAGCGTGCTGTCGACCGGGATCGAAAAAGTTTGCGCAGACCCGCTCGAGGCTCCGTCGGAGAGCGCGATGGCCGATGGCCGTATCCCGGCGAAATGCGCGCGGATCAAATTCGCCGAAGCGCCTGCTTCGTCGCGGTTGAGGACGAACAACTGCCCGCCGGTGGCTTTCGCGATTTCGCCATAGGTCGGATCGGGAACGAAGGTCGGCGTTGCGATGGCCGATAGTCCGAACCCGCTCGAGCACGTCCCGAAATTCAGGTAGTTGATGGTGATGTTCTTCTTCTTTGCCGCTTCGATCACTTGCCCGGCAAGATTGTCGTCCTTTGCGCTGGCGTCGGTGAAAAGGTAAAGTTCGGAGTGGTCGGAGCTGACAGAAATCGCCTCCAGCAGCCCGGTGTTCTGCAACTCGGGGCAATCGCCGCCGCCATTTGCCGTGAGCGCGCCGATCGCCGCAAGAACGACAGAGGACTTCGACGTCACGGTCGGCGGTCCGACCGAGGGGTCGTTGAAAGGTTCGAGCACATAGTTCGCTGGCTCGTCCTCCGTGCCGGCGACGCCGTTGACGATCTCGGTCGCCTGGGCCTTCACCTGATCGATGATCGAGCCCATGCTTCCGGTCGTGTCGATGACAAGCCCGAGGTCCCCGTATATTCCCATCAGCGCGCGAATTGCGTCTTCGTTCGAGCTGATCTGCGGATCGTCGAGAATGGACTGAACGAATTTGCGCGTCGATTCTTGCGCGCGCGACGACGCTGCGCCGTAACCCGCGCGCAGAATATTGTCCTTGTTGATCCCCACCAGAGGCGTGAAGGGCGCGCCATGCGCGCATTTTTGCGCGGTGGTCGCCGTATCGACGGGCGTCGGCACGCCATAATAGCCCGTCGTCGGCGTGGCTCCGGGATCGAGGCCGGCGCCAGTCAGAACGGAACCGGCGATGCGTGGCGGGAAATTGCTGCCGGCCTCGCATGTTTTAACCGTGATCGGCAGCGGGGCAAAGGTGCTGTTGCCCATGAGCATGTCCTCGACCGTTCTGCCGGTCTCGGAGACATTGCTGTGCGAGTAGAAGTCCTGAAGCGTGTGCAGCGCCTCGCCCAACGCGTCGCGCGCTTCGCTGGCCTCGCCGGGAACCGCTGCGAGGCTCAGGATTTTCTGTTTTTGACTCTGCAGGAACGCCGAAGATCCAGCCAAATTCTCGCTGTCGAAATGGCGAGAGGAATCGGACATGTAAAACAAATCGACAAGTGCGTTGGATGTTTGAATTTGAATGATGGCGTCCTTCGTGAATTTATACGTCTTTCCATTGACAGTCTTGGATATGCCGGAGAGCGCCTGGTCGGTAATATCGAAATGACCGGTAGCCAGAAAGGCATTGCAGGGCGTCACGGATATTGAGCTGTAGACCAGCGCCGCAGAACAAAAGAGCGCAGCCCGGAAGTTCGATCTCGGCATGACATATACTCCAATATTTTGTGGCAAAACAGCGGCTCAGCCGCGAGGCGAGGTAAAGTTAAACTTGGTGATATCTTGTTAACACGGCGCCGATCCGAAGGCAAGACGAACCGCAAGCGTCGGTTGCGTTTCGTCGGTTCGGAGTGAAGCGCCGATACGCGGGTCATGCGCACGGAGCTGGAAAGAAAGAGGTTTCTCGCGGAAGGATCGAGGGCGGGGGCGCCTCGCTACACCGGCACATCCCGCGCCGTCGCAAAGCCCCGCAGCTCTTCGCGCAGGGAATGCGAGCCGTCGTCGTTGGCCAGCAGATCGGCCACGAAGGCCTGCGCCTCGGCGAGGTCGAGCGCCAGCACCATGGCCTTCACCGGACCCAGCGCGGAAGGGCTCATGGACAGCGAGCGGTAGCCCAGCGCCAGCAGCGCCAGCGCCTCCAGCGGGCGCCCGCCCATTTCGCCGCACAGCGTCACGGACGTTCCCGCCCGCGCGCCGGCGCTCGCGATTCGCTCCAGCGCGCGCAGCACCGGCGTCGACAGCGGATCGTAGCGCTTGGAGACGCGGGTGTTGTCGCGATCCGCCGCATAGAGATACTGGATGAGATCGTTGGAGCCGACGGAAAGGAAGTCGGCGCGTTTGGCCAGCAGATCGAGCTCCCACAGCAGCGCCGGCACTTCCACCATCGCGCCGAGTTTCAAGGAGCGCGGCTCGCCGTAGAACCGCTGCACATGCGCGAGCTCCCGCAGGGCGATGGCGCGCGCCAGATCATATTCGGCGACATTGGCGATCATCGGGAACATGATGCGCACATCATGCCCGACGCCGGCCTTCAACATGGCGCGCAGCTGCATGCGCAGCAGCCCCGGCCGGTCGAGGCCGATGCGGATGGCGCGCCAGCCGAGCGCCGGATTCTCCTCGTGGATCTTCGCCATGTAGGGAAGAATCTTGTCCGAGCCGATGTCCAGCGTGCGGAAGGTCACCGGCTTGTCCGGCACGGCGTCGAGCACGGCCCGGTAGAAGCGAAATTGCTCGTCCATGCGCGGAAAGCGCGCCGCCAACATGAACTGCAGTTCGGTGCGGAAGAGGCCGATGGACTTCGCGCCGGTGTCATGGACATGCGGCACGTCGACGGCGAGGCCGGCGTTCATGTGCAGGCCGATCTCGACGCCGTCCGTCGTGACGGCCGGGACGTCGCGCAGCCGTGCATATTGTTCCTGCCGCCGGGCGCGCAGCCGCGCCTTTTCGGCATAGGCGGCGCGCACGTCGGGCTGCGGGCGCACATGCACGTCGCCGGTCGAGCCGTCGATGATGATCGGGTCGCCGGTCTCGGTAAGGTCGGTGATGTTCTCGACGAGGCCCACAGCGGGGATGCCGAGCGCCCGCGCGACGATGGCGACATGGCTCGTCGGTCCGCCTTCCTCCAGCACCACGCCGCGCAGCTTGGCGCGGTCATAGTCGAGCAGCGCCGCCGGACCCATGGTGCGGGCGACGATGATGGCGTTGTCGGGCACGCTGTCGCGATCGGCGACATAGGCCTGGCCGGTGAGTTGATGCAGCAGGCGATTGGCGATGTCGTCGAGATCGTGCAGCCGGTCGCGCAGATAGGGGTCGGTCTGGCGCTGCATGCGGGCGCGGGCGTCGTTCTGGACGCGCTCGACCGCCGCTTCCGCCGTGAGACCGCTCATCACCGCCTCGTGCAGGCGGCGCAGCCAGCCGCGGTCGTTGGCGACCATGCGGACGGTTTCCAGCACCTCGCGGTGTTCGCCGGCGCCCATGCGGTCGCCATGGGCGACGAGTTCGTCGATCGACGCGCGCATCGCCTCGATCGCCTGGTCGAGCCGGGCCGCTTCACCGTTCACATCCTCGGCGATCAGCTGTTTGACGATCACCCGCGGCTCGTGCAGCACGACGTGGCCGAGGCCAACGCCCTCCGCCATGGGCGCGCCCTGGATCGAGCGCGGCTGGTTGATGGCCAGCAGTTCGGCGGTCCTGGCGATGCTCTGCAATTCGCCCGAGGCGATGAGTTCGGCCAGCAACATGGCCGTCGTCTGCAGCGCCTCGATCTCTTCCTCTGAATAGACGCGCCGCACCTTGTTCTGGACGACGAGGACGCCGAGCGTGTTGCCGCCGCGCAGGATCGGCACGCCGAGGAAGGAGTGGTAGATTTCTTCGCCCGTCTCGGGACGGTAGGAGAAGGCCGGGTGCTCGTGCGCCTCGGAGAGGGCGAGCGGCTCGGCGCTGGTGGCGATCAGGCCGACGAGGCCCTCGTTGGCGTGCATCGTGGTGAGATGCACCGCCTCGCGGTTGAGGCCTTCCGTGGCATAGAGCTCGAGCAACTGGTCGGCGCGCAGCACATAGACGGAACAGACTTCGGCCACCATGTTGGCGGCGATCTGCACCACGATCTTGTCGAGCCGCGTCTGCGCGCTCGCCGGCTCTGCGCTGATTTCGCGCAGCCGGCGCAGCAGCAGGCGGGGTCCGCCAAGAGCGCTACGCATTGTCCTGTCCCTGTCTCTTGCGCAAAGTTGCAGCCATGTCCGGCCAAATTTGCATCAAAATCGCCGGCGCCGAAGCGGCAGGCGCCTCGGCTAGCGTATATTGACGCGACCCCCGCTCCGCAAGCTCGGCGGGGTCCCGCGCAGTTGGTCGCGCTGTCGCAAGGACCATACCGCCGCCCGATTGCCCTGCGAAAGGGATGCTTGCCGAGCGAGGCGGAAGCCTCTACCAGTCGGTTTCAACGTCGTAGCGTGAGGCGGGCCGTTTCTGCGTGCGGTCCTCGCTTCCTGGATGGATTCGCGCCGCTGATCAAATATCTGGTCGCCCTGCTGGTCTTTTTTGCCGAAGTCCCTTGCGCTCTGGCTGTCGATTCCGTGCGCGTGCCGATCGACGCGCGGGCGATCGATCTCACGCGCGTCGTCGAGAACCATTCCGCCCAGGGCGACCGCGTCAAGGTCTCGACCGCTCCGGGGTCGGACGGTATCGTCCGCAGCATCGAGGTCGCCGCCAAGACCGCCGGCTCCCGCCCGAACTGGATCGTCTTCGCCCTCACCAACGACACCGACGAGCAGATCGAGCGGCTGATCGTCGCGCCGCATTTCCGGCTTCAGGGCTCGGGGGTGATCTGGCCGGATCTCGGCGCCGTGCGCATTTCGGCGATCACCGCAAGCCAGGGTTTCCCCCCGGAAAAGGAAGACAGCGCCGACGCCGATCTGTTCCGCCTCACGCTCGATCCCGGCACCACCATCACCTATGTCGCCGAATTGCAGACGCCCAATCTGCCGCAGCTCTATCTGTGGGAGCCTGAGGCTTACAAGGACAAGGTGACGAGTCTGACGCTTTACAAGGGCATCGTCATCGGCATCGCTGGCCTGCTGGCGCTGTTCCTCACCATCGTCTTCGTGGTCAAGGGCGCGGTGATCTTTCCCGCTGCGGCGGCGTTGGCTTGGGCGGTGCTTGCCTATGTCTGCGTCGATTTCGGCTTCTGGGACAAGATTTTCGGCACCGACGCCAATGCCGACCGAATATGGCGGGCCGGCGCGGAGACGGTGCTGTCGGCGACGCTGGTCGTCTTCCTGTTCGCCTATCTCAATCTCAATCGCTGGCATGTGCGCGCCTGGCATGTGGCCGCGCTGTGGCTGCTGATTCTCGCCGATCTCGGCGGGCTGGCCGTGTTCGATGCGCCGGTCGCGTCTGGCGTCGCCCGCATTTCGCTGGCGGCGGTGGCTGTCGTCGGCTTCATCCTCGTCCTCTATCTTGCCACCCACCACTTCGACCGGGCGATCATGCTGATCCCCACCTGGTTCCTGCTGGTGCTGTGGGTCTGCGCCGCCGGCTTCGCCGTGTCCGGCATGCTCACCAACGATCTGGTGTCGCCGGCTCTCGTCGGCGGCCTGGTGCTGATCGTGATGCTGATCGGCTTCACGGTGATGCAGAACGCATTTGCGACGGGCGGGCTCGCCCATGGGGCGATCAGCGACACCGAGCGCAAGGCGCTGGCGCTGACCGGCGCCAATGAAGTCGTATTCGACTGGGATGTTCCGTCGGATCACATCTATGTCAGCCCGGAGGCCGAGGCGGCGCTGGGGCTCGACCGCGGTCGGCTGGAAGGGTCGGCCGCGAGCTGGCTCGAGCTGCTGCATCCCTTCGAGCAGGACCGCTACCGCGCCTGTCTCGACGCCATCGTCGAGCAGCGGCGCGGCCGTCTCGATCAGGAATTCCGCCTGCGCGGCGCCGACGGCCATTATCTCTGCTACCGCCTGCGAGCGCGGCCTGTGGTGGGCGCCGACGGCGAAGTGATCCGCGTGGTCGGCACGCTGACCGACGTGACCGACGAGCGCAATGCGCAGGAGCGGCTCCTGCACGACGCCGTCCACGACAATCTCACCGGCCTGCCCAATCGCGAATTGTTCTTCGACCGGTTGGAAGCGGCGCTGGTCTTCGCCCGCATGGACAAGACCGTGCGGCCGACGGTTCTGGTGATCGATATCGACCGTTTCAAACAGATCAACGAGCAGGTCGGCATCGCCATGGGCGACAGCATCCTGCTCACCGTCGCCCATCGCCTTACCCGCCTGCTGCAGCCGCAGGACACGCTGGCGCGCATTTCCGGCGACGTGTTCGGCATGATCCTCGTGTCGGAAACCAATGCCGAGCAGATCATCGCGCTCGCCGACAGCGTGCGCCGCAACCTGTCGACGCCGGTGCGCTTCACCGATCGCGAGATCGGTCTCTTCGCCTCGATCGGCGTCGCCCTGTTCGATGCGCAGGACCGGCCGGGCGCGGCGGCGATGCTGGAGGACGCCGATATCGCCATGCGGCACGCCAAGCGCTCCGGAGGCAACAAGATCGAGGTGTTCCGCCCGACGATGCGCGCCCAGCGTTCCGACCGGCTGGCGCTGGAATCGGATCTGCGGCGGGCGCTGGAGCGCGGCGAGATCAAGGTGTTCTATCAGCCGATCGTGCGGCTCGAGGATCGCACCATCGCCGGCTTCGAGGCCTTGATGCGCTGGGACCATCCGCGTCTCGGGCGGCTCGAGCCCGCCGAATTCATTCCCATTGCCGAACAGACCGGCCTCATCGTCGATTTCGGCCTGCTGGTGATGGAGCGCGCCGCGCGCGAACTCGCCGCCTGGCAGAAGGCGCTGGCCGTCGATCCGCCGATCTTCGCCTCGGTCAATGTCAGCTCGCGTCAGTTGCTGCGCCACGATCTGCTGCGTGACGTGAAAAGCGTGCTGATGCGCCATGATATCGTCAAGGGCAGCCTCAAGCTGGAGCTGACCGAAAGCCTGGTGATGGAGAACCCCGAATACGCCGCGCAGATGCTGTCCCGCATCAAGGAGCTGGGAGCGGGGCTGTCACTCGACGATTTCGGCACCGGTTATTCCTCGCTCGCCTATCTCCAGCGTTTCCCCTTCGACACGATCAAGATCGACCGCAGCTTCGTGAAACAGACCGGTAAGGGCTCGCGCCCGGTGATCCTGCGCTCGATCATCCAGCTCGCGCAGGACCTCGGCCTCGACGTGGTGGCGGAAGGGGCGGAGACGGAATCCGACGCCATCGAGCTGTTCCAACTCGGCTGCGCCTACGCGCAAGGCTACGCCTTCGGCCGCGCCATCAGCGCGCAGGAAGCCAGAAAGCTGGTGGGCGCGGCGCCGGAGGCGGCGGCGTAGGGGCGCTTGACGAGTGTAAAGTATTGTTTTACATTCACCTGCGATTTCAGGAGAATGTTTGATGATATCCAGCTTCCGCCACAAGGGTCTGAAGCGTCTCTACGAAGACGACGACCCGAGGGGACTCGACCCTGGCAGCGTGCGCAAGATCAGGCAAATTCTGGCGGCTCTCGACGTTGCCGAAACGATTGAAGACATGAATCTTCCCACGCTGGGATTGCATCCCTTGAAAGGCGATCTGGCAGGCTGCTGGTCGGTGACAGTTCGGGCGAACTGGAGAGTCGTTTTTCAGTTCAGCCAAGGCGAGGCTGTCAGTGTCGACCTTGTCGACTATCATTGAGGAGACGACGATGGCGATGAAAAATCCCCCGCATCCCGGTGAAATGGTCGCCGACACGCTCGACGAATTCGGCGTCACTGTAAGCGACGCGGCGCGAGGACTCGGGGTGACGCGGCAGCAGCTTCACAATGTCATTTCGGGCCGCAGCGCCATCAGCCCGGAAATGGCCTTCCGCCTCGAAAAGGCGCTGGGCGGCAGCGCGGACATGTGGCTGCGGTTGCAGACAGCGCATGATCTGGCGCAGGTTCGTGCGCGGGCCGGAGAGATCAGAGTCGAACGGCTGACGCCGAAGGTGGCGTGAACAGGGGGAGGCGCGGCATGGCCGCACTGGAATTCTGGTTCGAATTCGCCAGTACCTACAGCTACATCGCTGCCGCGGATATCGAAGCCAAGGCGCGCGACGCCGGCGTGTCGGTGACATGGCGGCCGTTCCTGCTCGGCCCGATCTTCGCCGCGCAGGGCTGGACCGACTCGCCGTTCAATCTCTATCCCGCCAAGGGCGCCTATATGTGGCGAGACATGGAGCGGCTCTGCGCGGCGCGCGGCCTGCCGTTGCGGCGCCCGTCGGTGTTTCCGCGCTACGGCCTGCTGGCGGCGCGGATCGCCACGGCGCTCGAGGCCGACCCGGCGCTCCCCGCTTTCGTCAAAGCGATCTATCACGCCAATTTCGCGCAGGACGCCGATATTTCCGATGCATCGATCCTGTCGGACATCCTGCGCAGCCTGTCGCTCGACGCCGACGAAATCCTGCGCCGCGCCGGCGACCCGGCAACGAAGACCTTGCTGCGAGAGCGCACGGAAGTAGTCGCGCGACGCGGCGTCTTCGGCGCTCCGAGCTTCTTCGTCGGCGACGAACTGTTCTGGGGAAGTGACCGGCTCGACCTGGCCATCGCAGCGGCGCGCAGACCTCAGGATTGAAGCCAAAGGCATGGCGAACGCCAACGTCCTCAGATATTCTGCTCGACGTCCTCTCGAGAGCGCGGGGGCTGTAAAATAGTGCTTCAGCCGGGATCGGCCGGCGTTTCGGGGCGCGTCTTGCGAAATCAGGCTTATCCTTGCGCCATCGCTGTCGTCGCGAGCTTTCTCGCCGGCGCTCCCGTTCGCGCGGAGGAAACTGAAGCTTCGCTCTCCTCGCTGGCGACGCAGTCCGCTCTCACCGACACACCCGGCGGCCCCCGGGAAAAACTTCGCGAAATCGGCCTTTCCACCGACTTCTGGATCACGCAGATCCTTCAGGGTCAGCCCTCGGGGTCGGCGTCGAAGGACTGGCTTCACGGCGGGCGCTTCGACGCCTTGCTGAAGGTCGACGGCAAGAAACTCGGACTGTGGGAAGGCTTTCGTCTCGACTCCCAGTTCGAGCATTATCTGGGCCGGGACATCAACAGCCGCGATTTCGCGCTGCTTCCGGTCAATTCCGTGAACGCTTTCGTCCGGCGCGACGGCTATCACTCGGCGCTGTCCATCGCAGCAACGCAGGATTTCGGCGAGCATTTTTCAATTGCCGCAGGCAAGGTCAACACGATGACTCTCGCCGCCCGCACGCCGCTGCTCGGCGGCGGCGGCATCGACACCTTTCTCAACCGCGCCTTCGCGGCGCCGGCGACCGGCGTAGGAGTGGCGGCGCGCGGAACCGTCACGGACAGACTGGTCGTCTCGCCCACCTATACGCTGGGCGCGGCGGCGACGCTCAAATCAGACCCCTTGACCGTCACCTTCCTTGTCGTCGATCCGCGCAACGCCCAGAACTCGCGCGTCATCGAACACCCGTTCGAGCGCGGCGTGTCGGTTGGCGGCATGGCGACGATCAAGACCAAATTCGCCGGCGAACCGAGTTTCCACACCTTCCGCGCTGTCTACAGCAATGCGCGCGGCTTCGATCTCGACGATGCGGGCGACGTGCGCCGGCAGTTGCTGGCGGGGCAGCCTGTCACCAAGAAGGGCTACTGGTTCGCGTCCTACGGATTTCAGCAATTTCTCGCTCACAGCGAAAAGGAGAAAGGCGTCGGCTGGGGGGGCTTCGGCCTCGTCAACGTCTCCGACGGCAATCCCAATCCGGTGAAATGGAGCGTCATCGGCGGCCTTGCCGGAAACAATCTGCTTCCGGGGCGGGAGCTCGACCGGTGGGGACTCGGCTATTTCCATTACGGGCTGAGCCAGCTGCTGATCGACGGGCTGGCGCGCTTTGCGATCCGCAGGCGCAGCGAAAGCGGCTTCGAGGCCTTCTACAATCTGGCGCTCACGCCTTGGTTGCGGCTCTCGGCCGATGTTCAATACGTCGATCCCTGGAACACGACGCGGGCGCGCGCCTGTTACGCGGCATTGCGCTTGCAAACGAAGTTTTAGAGGCTTTTCGGATGAGTGTATGTTTCGGACGATGAAGCGGGTGGCGTGATGAGTGCGAGTGATCGGAAACAGGCGGCGCCGGCCGAGGCGCGCGAGGAGCATGCCCGACTCGGCGCGCAACTCGCGGATTACGACCGCGCCTATTTTCAGGAGGACGCGCCGCTCGTCGCCGACGCGGAATACGACGCGCTGCGGCGCCAGTATGAAGCGCTCGAGCAGCAATACCCGCACCTCGTCGATGCACAGTCGGCGAGCCGCAAGGTCGGCGCAAAACCGAGCGAGAAATTCGCCAAGGTGAAGCACGCCGTGCCGATGCTGTCGCTCGGCAATGTGTTTTCCGATGAGGAGGTTTTCGAATTCGTCGCCCGCGTGCGGCGCTTTCTCGGCCTTTCCGACGACGCGCCGCTCGCCTTCACCGCCGAGCCGAAAATCGACGGCCTCTCCTGCACCCTGCGTTACGAGAAGGGCGAACTCGTCACCGCCGCGACGCGCGGCGACGGGTTCGAGGGCGAGGACGTGACCGCCAATGTGCGCACGCTGCGCGACGTTCCGCAGCGGCTTGCGGGCGCGGCGCCGGAGGTGATCGAGGCGCGCGGCGAGGTTTACATGTCGCACGCCGATTTCGCCGCGCTCAATACGCGGCAGGCGGCGGCCGGCAAGCCGACCTTCGCCAACCCGCGCAACGCCGCCGCCGGCTCGCTGCGCCAGCTCGATTCGTCGATCACCGCCGAACGCCCGCTGCATTTCTTCGCCTATGCGCTGGGCGAGGCGAGCGAAGCGCCGGCGCCGACGCAGATGGGTCTTGTCGCGGCGCTGAAAGCCTTCGGCTTCTCCGTCAATCCGCTGATGAAGCGCTGCGAGAGCGCCGACGAGATGCTCGCGCATTGGCGCATGATCGAGGCGCAGCGCGCGACGCTCGGCTACGACATCGACGGGGTCGTCTACAAGGTCGACGACATTGCGCTGCAAACCCGATTGGGCTTCGTCTCGCGGGCACCGCGCTGGGCGGTCGCCCATAAATTTCCGGCTGAACGCGCGACGACCATCCTGCGCGACATCGAGATCCAGGTAGGCCGCACCGGCGCGCTGACGCCCGTCGCGCGCCTCGAGCCGGTGACTGTCGGCGGCGTCGTCGTCGCCAACGCCACGCTGCACAATGAAGACGAAATCGCCCGCAAGGACATTCGCATCGGCGACACGGTGGTGGTGCAGCGCGCCGGCGACGTCATTCCGCAGATCGTCGAGGTGATCGCCGAAAAGCGTCCCGCCGGCGCCAAGCCTTACGAATTCCCGCAGGTGTGCCCGCGCTGTGGCTCGGCGGCGCTGCGCGAGATCGACGAGAAGACCGGCGAGGCCGATGTCGCGCGCCGCTGCACCGGCTCGCTGATCTGTCCGGCGCAGGCGATCGAAAAGCTGCGGCACTTCGCGTCGCGCAACGCCATGGACATAGAGGGGCTTGGCGATCGGCAGATCGAATTCTTCTTCAACGAAGGCCTCGTGAAGACCGCCAGCGACATCTTCACGCTGGAGGCGCGCGATGCGCAGGGCCTCACGCGGCTGAAAAATCGCGAAGGCTTCGGCGAAACCTCGGTGCGCAATCTCTTCGCCGCGATCGACGCGCGCCGCAATGTGCCGATCAACCGCTTCCTGTTCGCGCTCGGCATCCGCCACATCGGCGAGACCAACGCCAAGCGCCTCGCCCGGCACTTCGAGAATTTCGCCGCGCTGCGCGACACTGCGCGCAATGCGACGGAGGGTAGCGAGGCGTTGGCGCAGCTAGAGAGCATCGACGGCGTCGGCCCCGTGGTGATCGAGGCGCTGCACGATTTCTTCGCCGAGCCGCACAATGAAACGGAACTCGACGCGCTGCTGGCGCATGTGACGCTGGAGCCCATGCCTGCGGTCGAGAGCGCCTCGCCCGTCGCCGGCAAGACCATCGTCTTCACCGGCGCACTGGAGCGCCTGTCCCGCGACGAGGCCAAGGCCCAGGCCGAGCGTTTCGGCGCCAAGGTGGCGGGCTCGGTGTCGAAGAAGACCGATCTCGTGGTGGCCGGCCCCGGCGCCGGCTCGAAACTCGCCAAGGCGCAGGAACTGGGGATCGAGGTGATCTCCGAGGACGAGTGGTTCGTGCGGACGGGGCAGGGGTAGCGTCCGGGCGACAGGAATTGTTAACCAATTGCTCCTACGCTCGGTGGTTGCAATTGGTATTTTGCCGCACGGAGCGCTCATGGGCATTTCCGCCGTTTCCTCCACCGCCGTGCTGATCCTCCAGCAGCCCGGTCTGTCGGCCGCAACTGGCGCGCAGCGCAAAACCGATGCGCCCGATCTCGTCGCCATCGCCAATGGCGCGCGCATCGGCGCGGCGAATGCGGCGCCGGCGCAGGCCCAATCCGATGAAATGGCGCAGATCACGGAGCGGAAGGCGCAGCTTTATCAGAAGGTTGGCGAGGAGCTGGGCGTCAAGATGGAGGATTATCCTTCCATGAGCGCCTATGCCGGCGCCTTGCGCGAGGTCATCACCAAGGCGCAGACTCTGCACCCGGAAGCCTGGCCGCAGACCAAAGCCGACATCGAGCACAAGCTCGGGCTCGACAAGCTAGGAATATCTCTGGACACGCTCGTCGCCAGCATCGACGGATCCGACACCGACGCCAACGATGCTCTCACCAAAGCGCTGGAGCGCGAGATGGGTCATGTCGGCGCGTCGGGCGCGGCGGCGCATGCGGCGGATGACGCCGGGCTTTACACGCCCTCGACGGCGCTGGCCAAAACCCGGGCCGGATGACGCCGGCCGCGAGGGCGCATAGACTTTCCCGATCGGCGGCGGCGTGCCGCCCGGCGGAAAGGGGATGCAGCATGGAGCGCCGCTACTGGTTCAGGCCCAAATCCTTCGGCTATGGCGCGACGCCCACGACATGGGAAGGCTGGGCGGTGACGCTCGGCTCGGCGCTGGTGACCAATGTCGGAATTCTTGCCGCCGTCGCTGCAGAGGCTCTGCGGTGGCCGCATCGGCATCTGATCCTCGCCGCAGGTCTGGCGCTCGCGCTCGTTTCGCTCGTCGTCACCATCGTCGTCGCGCGGGCCAAGACGGACGGGGAGTGGCGCTGGCGCGGCTGAGGCGTCCTTTCGCCTCCGCCGGCGGGGCGGCGCCGAGGTGTGGCGCCCGCGCCCTTACTCGAGCCCCTTGATATTCGTCTCGCGGAACGGCGCTGCCGGGTAAACCCCCAGAATCTCGACCTCTTTCGAGAAGAACGCCAGTTCCTCCAGCGCCCGCGCCATGGCGGGCTGTTCGGGGTGGCCGTCGGCGTCGGCGAGGAAGCGCGTCGCGGCGAATTCGCCGTCGACCATGTAGCTCTCGAGCTTGGTCATGTTCACGCCATTGGTGGCGAACCCGCCCAGCGCCTTGTAAAGCGCCGCCGGTATATTGCGCACGCGGAACACGAAAGTCGTCATCACCGGCTGTCCGTCCGCCAGCGCCCATTTCGCGGTCTTCGAGAGGATGACGAAGCGGGTGGTGTTGTGGGCGGCGTCCTCCACGTCGCGGGCGAGAATGTCGAGCCCATAGATGTCCGCAGCCAGTGCGGGCGCGAGAGCGGCTTTGGCGGGGTCGTTCCATTGGGCGATTTCGCGCGCCGCGCCCGCCGTGTCGCCGGCGGTATGGGCGGTTAGGCCAAACTCGCGGATGACGCGGCGGCACTGTCCGAGCGCGTGGACGTGGCTGTAAACGTCCTTCAGCGTCTCGCGCGTCGCGCCCCGCGGGGCCATGAGCTGGAAATGGATGGGGAGGAAGTACTCGCCCACCACATGCAGCCCCGAATGGGGCAGGAAATGATGGATGTCGGCGACGCGGCCGGCGATCGAGTTCTCGATCGGGATCATGCCCAGAACGGCGGTTCCGTCACTGACAGCGGTGAAGGCGTCCTCGAAGCTCGGGCAGGGCAGGGGTTCGAGATGCGGATAGGCGTCGCGGCAGGCGATGTCGGAATTCGCGCCGGGCTCCCCCTGATAGGCGATGTATTGCGTCACGGTTCAGCCGTTCTGTTGAGCGCGTCGAGATCGCTCTTCGTATCCACGGACGCGCCGATCTTGTCCAGCAGAGCCGCGTCGATACGCAGCCCGTCTTCCAGCGCGCGCAATTGCTCGAGCCGCTCACGCAGCTCCAGCGGCGAGGGCGGCAGGGTGCAGAAACGCAACAGCGCCGCGCGGCGGAAAGCGTAGACGCCGACATGGCGCCAGAGCGGGCCGTCGCCGTGTGGCGCGCGGGCGCGGGTGAAATACAGCGCCCGCATCCGTGCGGGCGTCACACGGGTTCCCACCAGCTTGACGGCGTTGGGATCGTCCGCCTCGGCGTCTGTCGCGGGCGTCGCCAGCGTGCCGATGTCGACGTCGGCGTCGTCCAGCAGGGCGAGCGCGGCGGCGAGGGCGCCCGGCGGCAGATAGGGCTGGTCGCCCTGCAGATTGACGACGATGTCGTGGGCGCCGCCCGGATCGAACGTCTCCAGCGCCTCGCCGATGCGGTCCGTGCCGCAGGCGTGGGCGCGGCGCGTCACGGCCACGCGTCCGCCGGCGCTCTCGACCACGCGGGTGATCTCGTCCGAATCGGTGGCGACGGCGACAGGGCCGACGGCCTGCCCGAGCGCCGCGTCGAGGACGCGCAGAATCATCGGCCGCCCGCCGATGTCGGCCAGCGCCTTGCCCGGAAGCCGGGTCGAGCCCATGCGGGCGGGGATGACGACGAGCGGAGGCATGTTCGATCGGTTGGAGCGCGCGGGAAGCCGGTCCCAACCCCTCATCCTTCGAGACGCCTGCTTCGCAGGCTCCTCAGGATGAGGGAATCGGGCGCCGCCCGGATCAATACGCCTTGCTGTCCTCGGCCACCCAGCCCTTCTCGGACTTCACGAAGTGCAACGTGCCTTCGCTGCGCAGGATTTCGTTCTTGGCGAAGGCGCGATCGTCGTTGATGCCCAGAAAAGCGCATTTGCCGCGCTGTTTCTCGTCCGCGCATTTGGCGTCGAAGCCCTCGGTGAACTGCACCTCGGCGTCGTACATCAGCTCATAGGCGTCGATCTTGTCGTTCTTGAGCTCGCGGCCGTCGACCTTCTTGAAGGAAAGGATCTTGCTGCCGGGAATGCCGCTGCCGGCCAGCAGATTGCGCAGCACCACGCCGCCGGTGGCGTCACCGGGGGGCATGTTGGACGGACTGCAGGCGGCCAGCGACAGGGCGAGGAGGGCGGCGGCTGTCGCGTTCAGTATCGTTTTCATCATTTCCTCCGCGCCCTCGTTGATCGGGGCGTGTGTCGATTGGCGTCCGGAACGGCAGAAATCTTCTCGAATTTGCCGGCTGCAGGACGGGCGGGCGCTCCGGGAAACGGAGCTTGGGAAAATTCATATCAGATGGTTGCATTTTTGTGCAGCCGGAGTAGGCTGAGATTCAAGCATTGAACGCCTTGTGAATGGCGTGCGCTGCAGGTTTTTTTCGCGTCTGCCGACGGTCCCGCGGCGCGAAATAAGGAATGCCCTACGGAGTGCTCAGGTCCGCCGCATCTCCTGGGTCCGTGGGGTTGGTCGGCTGATGGTGGTTGGAGTGGCCTCCTTGAAACCATCGTCAGCCGACCGCTTTATCTGGCGGCCTTTCCTGACAGTTTCATGACAGCGGCGTCGCGTCGCCCCGGGCGAATAGCGGAGAACATCCCTATTCGCTATACCCCGCGCGCCCTTCGCTCCATCCCGAAACGCATCGAGCCGGCGCGGAGGGCCCGCGCCGGCTCGAAAAACCGCAAGCCTTTCGAGGGCTTACTTGATCTTGGTTTCCTTGAACTCGACATGCTTGCGCACGACGGGATCATATTTCCTGAACACCAGCTTTTCGGTCTTGGTGCGGGCGTTCTTCTTGGTGACGTAAAACGTGCCCGTGTCCGCCGTGGACAGGAGCTTGATCTTGATCATGGCGGATTTGGCCATCGCCGTCGTTCCATTTTTGTAAAAGTGAATCGCCCGCAGCGAGGCGGACCCCGGCGGCGAAGTGGGCGCACCATAGTTGCGGCCGGGGCGATGTCAAGCATTTCGCCGCTGTCTGGCGCCAAAGCGACGCTGTGCAGCGTTGACGAAGCGGCGCCGCAGCCCGACATTCTCATACATGAATCGCGCCATGGAGCCCGGCATGAACGAATTCGATCGGCTGCAATGGATCAACCGGGGCCTGCTCGTCGTCGTCGCCCTGCTCGGGGGCTATTACGTCTGGTCCTATTATGTCTCCAGCAAATATCAGGCGCTGTGCGGAGGCTCCTACTGGCAACTCACTGCCCAGGAGGTCGCCTCCTGCAAGGAGCTGAAGACCGAACTGGACACGCAGAAATGAGGCGGTCCGGCCTCACCTGCGCCGCGGCGCTCGCACTCCTCCTGGCCAGCCCGATCGCCGCGCGCGAAATCCATGTCGATTGCGCCCGCGAGCATCAGTCGGTGATGATCGACGCCGACAGCGACCGCAACTTCATCCAGCTGATGTGGAGCGAGGGCGTTGCCGAGGAATACACGCAGGGCGACGGTTATGTTTCCGGCCCCGACTCGAAAGGCCGCACCGAAAAGGTCACCTATCTGGTCGATTTCGGGAAGGACAGTGTCGCCTTCGGGCAGGATCGCATCTGCACCCCGGAGAGCATCGCTGCCGGATGCCGCGACAAGCGCCTGCGCAACACCCTCGATCTCTCCAGCGGCCTCCTCAAATACGAGGATCAGGAATCGACGATCATGCTGAAATGCAAGGAGGCGCCGCCGGGGCGAAGGTTCTGATCGGCGAATAGCGAACAGAAATATCGTCGTCGCGAGCGGAGGGATCCAGAGCGACGCCTCGAATCTTTTTCGTCTCCACTCCGGATCGCTTCGCGTCGTTCGCAATTGAAACAACTTCGAACAGCGACGTCTGTTCGCTACTCGCCGCTTTCCTCATGTCTGCCGTGGCCGTGTCCCGCCACCCGCTCCGAGATTGCGAACACCATCGTCGATATGACGAACACGAGGTGTATACCCATGTAATACCACAATTCCCGCTCGCCTTCGTCGTGCTTGACGAGCTCGGAAACGTCCATGAAGGCTTCCAGAAGTTTGATCGCCGAAATGGCGACGATGGTCGACAGCAGCTTGAGTTTCAGCGCCGAAAAATCGATGTTGCCCATCCAGTTCGGCCAGCCGACATGCTCCTTGGGATCGACCGGCGACACGAAATTTTCGTAGACGGACATTGTGACGATCAGCACCAGCGCGCCGGTCAGCGTCAGATCGATGAGATTGAGCAATTCCAGTGCGATGTGGTGATCATCGCCGCTGATCACCAGCTGAAACATCGCCATCGACCGCTTGCCCGCCTCGACCATCAGCGCCAGCAGGCCCAGCGTCAGCACGACCAGAAACGGCGCCAGCAGCCAGCGCGACAGGAACAACAGGGATTCGAACAGGCGTTTCATGCGCGGGACCGAAAAAATCTGTCGTCGCTCATGCTTCGAGACGCCTGCTGCGCAGGCTCCTCAGCATGAGGGGGTGTTATTGCTCCCTCGTCCTGAGGAGCGCCCGCAGGGCGCGTCTCGAAGGACGACCCCGCGGTTACCGGACAAGCTTATGACGCGGCGATGGTCTTGGCAAAGCCTTCGCGAATCTCGGCTTCCTTCAGCTTGCGGCCGATGAACACGAGGCGCGAGGTGCGGGCTTCGTCCGCGCGCCAGTCGCGCTGGAGATCGCCGTCGAGAATCATGTGTACGCCCTGAAACACGAAGCGCCGCGGCTCGTCGGTCAAGGCGACGATACCCTTGCAGCGCAAAATGTCCGGCCCGTCGCGCTGCACCAGATCGTTCAGCCAGGGGATGAAAAGCGCCGGGTCCAGTTCGCCGTCGTGGCGGATGGAGACCGACTGCATCTCCTCGTCGTGAATGGCCTTCAGACGGCCGTGGGCGTCGTGATCGTGGTGGTCGTGATCATGTTCATGGTGATCATGCCCGCAGCCCGGCCCGCATTCGTGATCATGCCCGTGATCGTGATGGTCATGCGCATGATGGTCATGGGCATGATGATCATGGGCGTGATGATCGTGATCGTGGTGATCGTGATCATGTTCCTCGGCCGCGAGGAAATTCGGCTCGATTTCCAATATGCGGTCGAGATCGAAGGCGTTGCGCCCCAGAACGGCGTCGAGCGGCACGGAGGATTTCACAGTGCGGTGCAGCGTCGCATAGGGATTGATGCCGCGAATGCGCGCCTCGACCTCGTCGAGTTCGGCGGGCGTGACGAGATCGGTCTTGTTGAGCAGCACGACATCGGCAAAGGCGATCTGGCTCTTGGCCTCGGGCGCGTCCTTGAGCCGGTCGGACAGCCACTTCGCGTCGGCGACGGTGACCACCGCATCGAGCCGCGCCTTGTCCTTCACCTCGGCGTCGACAAAAAACGTCTGCGCCACCGGGGCCGGATCGGCGAGGCCGGTGGTCTCCACCACGATGGCGTCGAACTTCCCGCGCCGCCGCATCAAGCCTTCGATGATGCGGATGAGATCGCCGCGCACCGTGCAGCAGATGCAGCCATTGTTCATCTCGAAGATTTCTTCGTCGGCCCCGACGACGAGATCATTGTCGATGCCGATCTCCCCGAACTCGTTGACGATGACGGCATAGCGCTTGCCGTGCGGCTCGGTGAGAATGCGGTTGAGCAGGGTCGTCTTGCCGGCGCCGAGGTAGCCGGTGATGACGGTGACGGGAATCTTGTCGGTCTCGGTCAAGGGGAGTGTCCTTTCCGCCGCGGGGGGAGTGGGGGTTGGGACAGAGATAAGGGATAGGGGTGGGGTGGGGCAAATGGCGGGTCACTTTACCTTCGCCGCGAGCGGCGGCGCGGGGGCGGACATCCTGTCGTGCCCCGCAGCACTACGCTCAGCCTCCTTGACCGCGGCGCGCAGACTTGCCTTGTCGGTCTCGGTCAAGTCTTGGGATGCGGGGCAGTCGGGACGCTGAACGCGCTCGGTGAGAGCGCCTGCCAGCGAGCCGGCGACAGCAAGATGGGACCGCCTCGCCCCGAGCAATCCGCGCAAAACATGAATGCCGTCGCGTTCGGCCTCGCAAACCGTATCTCCCAAGACCTTGACCAGCGCTTTTTCGTAAGTCTTCCGGTCGACCTCGGCCGCCGCCAAAATCGCAGCTGCGGGCGGCGGCTTTGAGTCAGCCGCGCATGGCGCAAGGGCCTTGCCGCCGGTCTCGCAATCGAGCCGGGCAATGAGTTCGAGGACTTGTTTTCGCCGATAGCTTTCAGGAAGGTTGCGCTCGAGCGACTGTTTCAGGCCGAGATAGTCTTTTTGCGTCCATGGAATAATTTCGGCTGCATTGTTGAGAGTGACGCCCGACCAGTTCGACGATTTCGATTCCGGAGCCAAATTGGTCGCCGCGACGACGCGAATGTCGGACCTCCACAAAAATGCTCCGGCCAGAGACGACGCCTCAAGTGATAAATATTCGATCGAAGCGCCCTGTAGCTGCGCGTTGTCGAGGCTCGCGCCCTGAAGTCGCGTCGCAACGAGGAAAGAGCCCTGTAGCTGCGCGCTGTCGAGGCTCGCGCCCTGAAGCTGCGCCTCGAGGAGGATCGCGCCCTGAAGCTGCGCGTAGGTGAGGTCCGCGCCCTGAAGCTGCGCCTCGCTGAGGCTCGCGCCCTGAAGCTTCGCTCGGTCGAGGCTCGCGCCATGAAGTTGCGCCCGGTCGAGGCTCGCGCCCTGAAGCTGCGCATCGCTGAGGCTCGCGCCCTGAAGCTGCGCGTAGAAGAGGTTCGCGCCCTGAAGCTGCGCCCCGGCGAGGTTCGCGCCCTGAAGCTGCGCGTAGGCGAGGTTCGCGCCCTGAAGCTGCGCCTCGAGGAGGCTTGCGCCCTGAAGCTGCGCCCAGTCAAGACGCGCGTCCTGAAGCGCCACTTCGCGAAAATCCGCGGTGCCGAGTCTCGCGCCATCGAACCGCGCGTATTCGAGGTGCCGGCCCTTCAGCCGAACCGTATACTCGCGCCCGCCCAGCTTGGTTTTGTCCTCATATTTGCGCGCCTCATAAATATTGAACTCCTCAAGATGCACCCGGTCGTAGGTCCAGCCGCCCGTCAGCTCCTCAAGCGAAACGCGCCATTTTTCCGTCACGCCGAGCCATGTCAGCGCCTTGCCCGGCCATTGCTGTATTTCCGTCGGGAAGGTCGCAAGGCCGAAGGACAGGATCAGCGCCGCCGTGCTCGACGCGAACCCGCCCCACAGCCAGAATCGCTTCCGACGCTCGATCCGCCGCAACAGCGCGGTTTTCAGGCTGCGCCCGCCCGGTTTGCCGCCTTTCGCCGCCTGCTTTTGCAGCGACGCCAGCGCCGCAGCGTCGCCGCCGCCCTCCAGCACCTTTCGCCACAGCCACCACATCAGCAGGAGATCAACCAGCACCGCCACCCGATGCCAGGCCGTGATCGGCCCGCTGTGATAGGGCAGGAACTGCAGCTGGATCAGTAACAAGAGCAGGATCGGCCCCAGCGCCATGGTGAGCCAGGCGATGGCGCGCAGCAGCAGGCCGAAGCCGCCGCGGCGCAGGGCGCGGGGGCCGGCGAGAAATTGCAGGAAGATGTTGCTGGGCAGCAGCGCCCGCAGCTTCTCGCGCTTCTCAGATTGCGCGACGCTCTTGCGCAGCGCCTGATGCAGCCGCCGCGCCTTTTCCGAGAGCAGCACCAGTTTCGTCAGCGTGAACACATGCACAATGACGAACAGCGGCGGCGCCAGGATGAAGAAGGCGATCAGATCGAGGTCGAGATTGAGAAACGGCAGCTTGACCGGGTTTTCCAGCAGCAGATCAGGGTGCTTCACCTGCGCGGTCGAGACCGCGATATAGAACATCGAGAACAGATAGGAGAGCCAGAAGCCTAAGCCGACCGTCGCCGCATCCTCGGCAGCCTTCTTGATCGTTTCGAGATCGTCGGCCTTTTCCGTGAACGGGTCTTTTTTGTACGGGTGCAGAAAGCGCCGCGCCCGTTCGATGCGCTCGGCCAATTCCTCTTTCGTCGCCATAGGACTGTTCCGAAACGTGAATGCGGGGAGCTTATTGCACGCTGGCGGTGTTGGAAACCGGATTTGAAGCGCATCGAACCGATCTGCCCCACGCCGTCATGGCCGGGCTCATCCCGGCCATCCACGCCGGCGGGTCATAAAGTTGTTAAAAATCAATCACTAATTGTTTTGAGCGGCGTGGATGGCCGCGACAAGCGCGGCCATGACGCGGGCGAGGGTTCGGGCCAATGAGATCGCGGGCGCGAGGAAGCCGGCCCTATGCATCGACCGCGAGCCTTCGGCGCGCAGCGAGCCAAAGGCGCGCGGTCCGCGCACGCCATGGCGCGCCAATTTACCCTGCGCGCGCGGGACTGTGGATTCCGCGCCGACTCGGCCATACATGAAGCTCGACGGCTGATTTCCGGAGAGCTTCCTTGACCTATCGCGCCCCCCTCGACGACATCCTCTTCGCCCTGCGCCTCGCCGCCGGGGACGGGGCCTTCGCCTCCGGAGGGCTTTATCCCGATCTTGCGGACGGCCTCGCCGAGGCGACGCTGACGGAAGCCGCGAAATTCGCAGAAAACGTCCTGCATCCGCTGGATCGCGTCGGCGACAAAAATCCTGCCCGCTTCGAGAACGGCGCCGTCGTCACCCCGCCCGGCTGGCAGGACGCCTACAGGCAATGGATCGACGGCGGCTGGAATGCGCTCACCGCCGCGCCCGATCATGGCGGCATGGGCCTGCCGCTGCTGCTCGGGGCCGCCTGCACGGAAATCTGGAACGCCGCCAACATGGCCTTCGCCTTGTGTCCGCTGCTCGGCCACAGCGCCATCGATGCGCTGGAGCGCCACGCCTCGGCCGCCTTGCGGGATGCGTATCTCGCGAAGGTCGTCTCCGGCGAATGGACCGCGACCATGAATCTGACCGAGCCGCAGGCCGGCAGCGATCTGGCGTTGCTGCGCACGCGCGCCGAGCGGCGGGGCGATGGCTCCTATCGCCTGTTCGGCCAGAAAATCTTCATCACCTATGGCGAGCACGATCTCGCCGGAAACATCGTGCATCTCGTGCTCGCGCGCCTGCCCGACGCCCCGGCGGGAACCAAAGGCATTTCGCTGTTCCTCGCGCCCAAATTCCTGCCCGATGAATCGGGCGCCTTCACGCGCCGCAACGATCTGCGCTGCGCCGGGATCGAGCACAAGCTGGGCATCCATGGCTCGCCTACCTGCACCATGTCCTACGGGGACGGGGAGGGCGCGGTCGCCTTTCTGATCGGCGAGGAAAACAAGGGCCTCGCCTGCATGTTCGCGATGATGAACGACGCCCGGCTCGCCGTCGCGCTGCAGGGCGTCGGCAGCGCCGAGCGGGCGTTGCAGGCGGCGCTCGCCTATGCGCGCGAGCGCAAGCAGGGGCGCGGCGCCCATGGCGTCGCCGCCATCATCGAACATCCCGATGTCGCGCGCATGGCCATGACCATCGCCGCCTCGACGGCGGCGGCGCGGGCGATCTGTTACGAGACCGCCGCCTCTACCGACGCAGCTCGCCGGCGCGATGACGCCGTCGCCGGGGAGCGCGCCAGCCTGCTGACGCCCATCGCCAAGGCCTACGCCACCGACGCCGGCAATGAGGCGGCCTCGCTCGCCGTGCAGATCTTCGGCGGCATGGGATTCATCGAGGAGACCGGGGCGGCGCAGATTTTCCGCGATGCCCGCATCACTCCGATCTACGAGGGCGCCAACGGCATTCAGGCCATTGATCTCGTCACCCGCAAGATCGGCCTGTCGTCCGGCGCGGCGGTAAGGCGCGAGATCGACGACATGCGCTTCATCCTGCGCGCCGCCGCGGAACAGAAACATCTGTTCGTCGAGGCGCAGGAAGCCGTGGACGCGCTCGCCGCCGCCACCGCCTTCATGCTGAAATCGCTGGAGGGCGCGCCGCAGAAGGCGCTGGCCGGCGCAACGCCGTATCTGCGGCTGTTTGCGCTGGCCCGCGGCGGGACATTGCTGATCGAGGGCGCGCTGGTCGCGGCCCGCGACAGGGACCCCTCCGCGGCGCGGCGTCAGGCGCTGGCCGAGTTTTATGTCGACCATCTGATGGTCGCCGCGCCCGGCCTCGCCCGCAGCGTGGAAAGCGCGGCTTCGGTGAGCGCCGTGACGCTGTGCTAGACTGCGCGCCGGGAGCCCCGTCATGACCCGACCTGACATGCGCCACGAATACGACGCCATTCTCGACACCGACCGCGACGTGATCGGCGCATGACCACGCCGCTCGTGCTCCTTCCCGGCATGGACGGAAGCGGACGGCTGTTCGCGCCGTTCATCGCGGCGCTGCCGCCGCACCGCCACGCTCATATCGCCCGCTATCCCGACAGCATGACCGGTTACGAGGAAATCGCCCGCTACGCCGAGCGCTTCCTGCCGCCCGGCCCTTGCGTGCTCGTGGCGGAGTCGTTTTCCGGGCCCGTCGCCGCCATGCTGGCGGCGCAGGCGCCCGATCGCGTAAAGGCGCTGGTTTTTGCGGCGAGTTTCGTCGCCGCGCCGCTGCCGGCGATGTTCCGCTCTCTCGTCCCGCTCTTCTACGGCCCGGCGGTTCCGCGCTGGCTGCTGTCCTGGGTGATGGCCTCGAAGGCCACGCCGGCGGCGACGCTGGATGTGATGATGGAGATATTGCAGGAGGCGCCCGACGACATGTGGCGGGGGCGACTCACGGCAGCCATGAGCGTCGACGCGCGGCAGATCCTGCGCGACACCCACTGTCCGATGCTGGTGTTGCAGGCGGGCCGCGACCGGCTGCTGGGGCCGGCGGCCTTCGCGCTGCTGAAAGTGCGCCCCTGCGTCGCCATCCGCGCGCCGGGCCAGCCGCATCTGCTGTTGCAGAGCGCGCCGCAGCAGGCCGTCGCGGCGATCGAGGATTTTCTGAAGATGTCCGGCATCGACGCTGGAACAGAGGAAGGATGACAAACAGAAAACCCTCTCCCTGCGGACAGGGAGAGGGTTTTGGGTGAGGGGCTGTCCGGATGCGTGCGCTCAGACCCGTGCTCCCGGGCTGGCGCAGCGAGATCACCCGATGCGGCCCACCCAGCGACGCACCTTGCCGGCGTAGGCGGCGAATTCCTGAGGATGCACGGCTTTCAGTGCGGCTTCCTCATTGGGAATGATCAGCCGGTCCATGCCCCAGTAGTGCGCATAGAAGAGAGCGAAGCCCAGCACCGCCGCCATGAGCGGGGACATCTGCCCGAGCGCGAGGGCGACGACGACCAGAGACCAGAGGCCGCTCTGCGCCAGCGAGATTACGTAAACGGGATTACGCGACCAGCCATAGACACCGCTTGTGACGAGATGGTTCGAACCCACAAATTCGCGGGCGTCGCCGCCGCGCCTTTCGAGTTCGACGATCAGCCACATCTTGCCGAAATGCAGAGCTCCATAGAGCGCCGCGAGGCTCGCGATCTGCGGCAGTAGCGCCAGATCGGCGTTCTGCAGCAGAAGCAGCGTCGCCGCGACATAGGCGAAGGAGGCCACGAGATCGACGGTGAAGATGGCGGAGAACTGCAAGTCCTGCCGCACCCGGCGTCCAACGAAGCCCAGCAGTGTTTCGGTGTTTTCGACCAGGCTCATCGCCTATCTCCCTCGCGTCGTCATTTCGCGAGAGGAAGGCTAGGGGCGCGGCTTTAAGTCGATTTCGAAAAATTGCGTCGCATTTTACGCATCTGACAATTCCGTCCGGCGGCCCGGCGCCGGACGGAAAACAGGCTGAACAAAAGCTTTCACTTGCGCGCGTCGACGCCCGTCCCGTTGGCGAGCAGCTCCGGCGCAGGATGATCCGGCCAGCAATCCTTCGTCTCCAGACCGCGCGGCGCCGCCGAGACGCTCGCTGTCCACAGGCCGGCGGATTTGGCGCTCGCGAGATAATTGGTCGGGAAGTCGTTGTGCTTGCCGTGCATCGTCTGCTTCCAGGCGGCCAGCGTGTTGCAGGCGGAAATGTCGAAGCGCCCGGCGAAGGCGCGCTTGATCTCGAACATCGGCGTGAAGGCGCCGAGGATCACCAGCAGGCTGATGGCGGTGGGCAGGGCGCTGTCGTCGCGCGGCGTCGTCGCCGCCAGCCTCGCGAAGGCGAAGGCGAGGACGAACAGCGCCGGGATCGAGGCGCGCATCACGAGATCATTGGCCGATCCGAACTGGAACAGCGGCAGGATCGCCAGCACCAGCGCCGCAACGACCAGAAGCCCGCGGTCCGCCCGCTCGATGCGCCGCCAGGTGAGGGCCAGCAGCGCGAATTGCGGAACCTCGACGAGGACGAAGACGATCCACTGAACGCCATAGCCCGATCGCTCGAAGGCAAAGCCATGCGGCACCTGCGCCGCCGCCACGGTGAGATAATGGGCGACCGGCAACAGGCCGAGCGCCGCCGCGCCCGCCAGCAGCGGTCCGCGCGCAAAAATTTTCGACGGCGCGCGCAGGGCCAGATATGCGGCGAAGGGTGCGCCGCCGATCGCCGCCAGCGGCGACCAGAAGGCGGCGGCCGCCAGAGTCAGGATCGGCAGTTCGAGGCCGATTTCGCCGCGCGCCGCCAGCAGCGCCACGATGGCGAACAGCCAGCCGGGCAATGCGTGATTGGGCGCCCAGAACAGTTGGGTGACATGACTGGAATATTGCAGCTTCAGCGGCCCGAAGGCTTCGGCCCACCATTCGAGATGGCCGGGCAACTCGGCCTCGCGGCCTTTGATGAGCAAAGCCGCCTCGGTGAGGACGACCGGCAGAAAATCCAGCCCGCTGAACAGCGCGAGCACGGCGAGGACCGGCGCCGTCCGCGCGCCCGCCAGCGCCGCCGCGAAATAGAACACGACGCCGACCAGCAGCGTGTTCTGCGCGAACGTCGCCCAATGCGCGGCGGCAAGGCCGAAGAACCGCCCGACCATCGCCGGCGCAAGGTAAAGGCCGAGCGGCGCGCGCAGGAAGAAGGTTTCACCCTGCCAGTCGTAGCTCGGCAGATCGCGCGAGGAGACGAGATCGGCGAGCACCGCGTCGCGCGTCAGCCAGTCGTAGTTGGAATAGAAAACATGCCCCTCGCCGCCGAGGAGCAGCAGCAGCGCGGCGACCGCCAGCGCGAGCGACAGCCGGCCGAGATCGACGGGCTGGCGCAGCACGGCGCCGGCGAGCGGCGCGCGCAACGCGACGGCGGCGCAGGCGAGGGCGCCAGCAGCAATGACGATCGCCATGATCGGCGAGACACGCAGGGCGAACAGCAGATTGGGCAGGATCAGCAGCAGCGCGCCAAAGCGCAGCAGCGCCGCATTGGCAAAGAGGACGCGCGATGTGACGGCCTGATTCTCACCTTGCGCCGCAGCGTCGTCGATCGAAATATCGGACATGAGAGTGCGCCCGCGGGCTGCGCGTGGCGCCGGGGATCCGCGGGACCCGCCGTCGCCGCGACGGTGAACATTACCGACTCTTAAATCCCCATGCTGAACAAAGCGTATATGTTCAGCTCGACAGTTCCTTGAGGCCGCGACGGATGAGGGCGCCGGCGTCGGCGTTTTCTCCCAGCGCCTTCGCCGCCGCCGCCACCGCGCCCGCCGCCTGGGGCCGTCCGTAGCCGAGATTGCAGAGGGCGGAAATGGCGTCGCGCACTGCGGAGGGGACATCGCCCGCTGGTTCTTCACCGGCGAGGCGCACGGCGGCGGGGTCGACGCCGGAAAAGGCCGGCGCCTTGTCCTTGAGTTCGGCCACGATGCGCGCCGCGAGTTTCGGCCCGACGCCCGAAGCGCGCGAAACCTGCGCCTTGTCCTGCAAGGCGATGGCCGAGGCGAGATCGCCCGGAGAGAGGATGGAGAGGATGGCCAGCGCCACCTTGGCTCCCACTCCCTGCACATTCTGCAACATGCGGAACCAGTCGCGCTCGGCGTCGCTCTGGAAGCCGAACAGCTTGATGCTGTCCTCGCGCACCTGCGTCTCGATCGCCAGCGCCGCCGCCTCGCCTGGGCGCGGCAGATGCTGCAACGTGCGCGCCGAACACTGGACGACATAGCCGACGCCATGGACGTCGAGAATGACGAAATCCTCGCCGAAACTGTCGATGGTTCCCTTGAGTTTGCCGATCATGAAGCGCTCATTTGCATCGCACCAGAACGGCGCTCCTGGTTCCGTCCTTCCAGAAAATCTGCAGGCCCCTGTCGTCGAGAGCGATCTTGAACGTCTGCGGCTTCGGGCGCGAGTCTTCCTCGCCGGAACAGGCCTTCGCGTCCACGCTCCAGAGCGCGCGGCCGCCCTTGTTTTCGGTCTGGTCGAAGCCGACCTTCTCGCAGGAAAAGGTCGGAAGGGTCAGCGTCTTCGCGCCGATGGTGGCGAATATGTCCCCGGCCTTGCAGGCGGCGGTGTCGAGCGCGAAGCGCCCGGCGGGAGTCTCCTTGTCGACGGAGGCCGCGATGGCCGGGCCGGAAAACAACAGGGCAAGCAGAAGAAGTCGCGTCATTCCTGTCCCTCACGCCAGTTTGCGCGCCAGCGCCCGCGCGCCGCGATGCTGGGCGTGGCAGATGGCGACGGCCAGCGCATCGGCGGCGTCCGCGCTGGCGGCCTCGCTGCGCGGCAGCAGCACACGCACCATCATGGCGATCTGATCCTTCTCCGCGTGACCGTTGCCGACCACGGTCTTCTTGACGAGATTGGCCGCATATTCGGCGACCGAGAGGCCCGCCAGCGCCGGCGCCGCCAGCGCCACGCCGCGGGCCTGCCCGAGCTTGAGCGCCGACTGCGGATCGCGGTTGACGAAAGTCTCCTCGACCGCCGCCTCATGCGGCGCGTAATCGGCCATCACCTGCAGCAGTCCCTTGTGCAGTTCGGCCAGCCGCTCGCCCATGCTGTCGCCGGTCTCTGTGCGCAGCCGCCCGCAGGCGACATAAGAGAGCCGCGACCCCTGCGCCTCGATGACGCCCCAGCCGGTGTTGCGAAGGCCCGGATCGATGCCGAGGATGCGAATCGGGAGAGTGCTCATGGCGGGGAGGGTAGGGGCGCGGGCGTGTGGGGGGAAGGGGGAAAGGCGTCCCGTTCACATCGGCGCCGGCACGTCGACTTCCCGCCCGCGGCAACTCCGTTGCGCTACCTCCGGACACGCCACGAACTCGCGCAAATCCCGCGACAGGCAAATCTTCACGTCCTCCAGCACGCCGCGGCGGCAGCCCACCGCCATCATGCCCGGCCGCAGGCGGGGATTGGCGGCGATGAAGGCGCGTTCGATGTCGATGGGCACAAACTTTTGCGCCTGTTTGGGCGCGACGAAGGGCTCGGGGATGGCGACGAGATCGCGGGCGCGGCGCACGTCATCGAAGTAATCGCTCGGGCTCTTGCCCGAACAGGTTCCGTGCTTGCGCCATTCGTGGCGGGCGAGGCCTTCGTCGGGGAACAGGCCGCGCGCCCGCTCAAGCGCGATGCGCGACGGACTGCTCGCGCCGGGGCAGTCGCCGGGATAGCCGTGATCATTCTGCGGCCACAGCCCGTGAACGACGAAGGTCTTGCCTTGTCCGGGCTCGCACTGGGCGCGGGCGCCGCCTTCGTTTTCGCAGAAGCCCGGCGACCAGGACAGCGCCAGCAGATAGAAATCGAACCCTGCCGCAGGAGACCCGCCGCGCGGCGTCGGAATGGCAGGCGTCGCTGCGCCACGTGGCGCCGGAACGGTGGGCGCTGCTGCGGCAGGGCTCGAGGGCGCCTTGTCGGCGCAGCGGTCGAGGATGCAGTCGCTGGCGGCGCGCGCCGGAAAACCGGCAAGGCAGAAGAGGGCGCAGGCGAGGAGAAAACGGCGCATCGACAGAATCGCTTTCCGAAATGGCGTGTTGCTTCAGGGCCCGGCGGCGTGGCAACCGGGGGAGAAGGCGTGATTGCGGTCGAGACCGACGACGCACCAGGTCACGCCCGGCGAGAAGCCGATGAAACCGGTGTGTTCTGCGATGTCGTAGACGACGCGCCGCCGCCGGCCGTCGTTGAACAGCGCCCGTGCGGCGCAATATCGGCGCGGGATGTAGCTGGCGCCATTGCTGCGGTAGCCGGTCTCGTCGATGTCGAGAAAGCGGACGATGGTCAGCGGCGAGGCCCAGTAGCCGCTCTCGCGCCGGGCGAAGTCGTCCCCGATATCGGAGAGGACGGATGGATCGCCGCAGGCCGGCAGGACGCCGGTATAGGGAACGAAGCGCGCTTCTGCGGGCGGGTGGTCCTGCGCCAGGGCGAGCGTCGTGACGGCCAACGCCGCCGCGCCCGAAAACATCGACAAAACCGATCGCCGCATCGCTCTCGCGCTCCTACGAACTGCTCGGCGGGATTGACGCCGAAAGCGTCGGCCGCGTCAAGTCGAACGAGGCCTTATTGCCGCCGACGGATGGCGCTATGATGCGCGCCATGGCCATTCGTCTCCTCCCCCTGTCGCTGCGCGCGCTGCTCATTGCGCTGCTCGTCCTCGCCGCCGCGCCGGCGGAGGCGCAGGACGGTCTGTCTGATTTTTTCAGCGGCCTGTTCGGGGGCGGCCGTCCGCAGCCGTCTCGGCCGCGCGAGCGTGTGCGACGGCTCGCGCCGACGCAGGAGTATCATTGGCGCGAGAGCCGTCCGCCGACGCAAAAGCGGCGGCCGGCTCCGCCGCGGCGCGGACGCGCGCCGGTGGTTTCGACGCCCGAGGACAGAAGACCGGCGAATACGCCGGACCATGGACAAGCCCGGCGCCCGACGCCCGCGGCGGAAATTTCGCAAAAGCCCTCTGAAAGCGCCGTATCTTTCCGCGTCGTCGCCCTCGGCGACGCGCTGGCCGGGCTCCTCGCGGCTGGCTTGTCGGAGGCTTTCGAGGATCGTCCGGAGATCGGAATCATCGACAAGAGCAATGCCAGCTCCGGTCTCGCGCGCAAGGATTTCCACGACTGGCCGAAAATCGCCCGCGAGATCGCGGCCGGTTCTCCGAAGATCGACATGGCCGTGGTGATGCTCGGCGAAAACGATCGTCAGCCGATCGTCGACAATGGCGCGACTCTGGAGCCGTTCTCGCCGCGCTGGGGCGAGGTATACGCCGCCCGCGTCGAGGCGGTGGTCGGCGCCTTCCGCGAGAAAGGCGTCCCGGTCGTCTGGGTCGGCCTGCCGGTAATGAAGGACGAACGCTATTCCGCCGACATGGACCGGCTCAACCAGCTCGCCCGGGCGGCGGCGACGCGGGCGGGCGCCGCTCATGTCGATCTGTGGGAAGCTTTTTCAGACGAAAAGGGCCGGTTCCGCGATTTCGGCCCGGACATCGATGGTCGCATCGTTCGGCTGCGCTCCGGCGATGGCGTGCATTTCACCGAAGCCGGCGCGCGGGCGCTCGCAAATTTTGTCGAAAAGGACGTGCGGCGCGCGTTCACTGCCCGCTTTCCGCAGGACGGCGGGGCGCCGGCGGCGTCGCTTGCACCCGCCACGGCGGCGCCGGTCGCCGTGGCGCCGCCGCCCGTCGCGCCGGCTCCCGTGTTCGTGTCGCCCGAAGCGCCGCCCTCCATCGCGGCCCCGGCGCTGCCGGAGCGGCCGGCGATCGGCGCGCCGCAGCCGCTGACGGCGGCTGAATCCGGCGGCGAACTTGCGCGCCGCGCCGCGGCGCCCGCGGACGCCCCGCAAACTCTGGCCGATCATGTGTTCGCGCAGGGCCGGCCGCTGACGCCCAAACCCGACCGCATCGACGATTTCACCTGGCGGACGCCGCACTGAGGCCAATTCCGATTCACATTTTCGTAAGGTTCGACGGAACTCCCGGCTGCGCTCGCGCATTGATTTCCTCGAGAGGCGCAACGCGCCACAGACCGCCGGGAGGGGGCCATGTCGAAATTTTCAGGAAAGGCGATGGGACTCGCCATTGCCACTGCGCTCGGCGCTCTGATCGCGGCGGGCGCCGCGCAGGCGCAGGACCGCTCCTTCATGGCGCTGTTCGAGGACGACGCGGCTGCGCTTGCCGGTTATGACGCCGGGCAGGGCGACGCCCAGCGGATCGAAAACGTCTATTCGCCGGAGCCGGGCGCCCAGCGGCTCGAGCGGGAGTATCCCTCGACGACGCGCGAGGTGGTCGACGATCCTACGGGGCGCAAGGCCGGCACGGTCACTATCGTGACCGAGGAGCGGGCGCTGTATCTCTCGCTCGGCGGCGGGCGCGCCTATCGTTACGGCGTCGGCGTCGGCCGTGACGGCTTCACCTGGAAGGGGCAGACCCATATCGGCCGCAAGGAGACCTGGCCGGGTTGGACGCCGCCGGCGGCGATGCTGAAGCGCCGTCCCGATCTGCCGCGCCACATGGCCGGTGGCGAGGAGAACCCGCTCGGCGCGCGCGCCATGTATCTCTATTCCGGAGAGCGCGACACCATGTTCCGTATCCACGGCTCCAACGAGCCCTGGTCGATCGGCCAGGCGGTGTCCTCCGGCTGCATCCGCATGCTGAACGCCGATGTGACCGATCTGTTCAGCCGCGTGAAAGTCGGAACGCCCGTGGTCGTCATGTAGGTCGAGCCGTTGCGTCGACGGGCGTCGGGCCGGGTTCGCGAGGCGACCCGGCCTCTTTCATTTGCACGGCGCGTGGTGCGCCACACGCAATACGCGGAACGCGATTTGCCCCCACTCCGCAGAGACGCCGCAAGGCGTCCCAACGTCGAACGGATCGGGTCGTTTTCGCCCGTTTTCGGCTCGATTTGACAGGGAAGGGCAAGATCATGCGTTTCATTTCGAAACTCTCGGGCCTCGTCGCCGCGGCAGCGCTGCTGGCGGCCACAGGCGCGGCGCAGGCCGGCGGCCACGGCGGCGGCTTCGGCGGCGGCTTCGGGGGCGGCGGCTTCCATGGCGGCGGCGGTGGCTTCCATGGTGGCGGCGCCGGGTTCCGCGGCGGCGGCTATCCGGGTATCGGCGGCGCCCATGGCGGCGGCGTGTATCACGGCGGCGGTGGTCACTGGTCGAGCGCCGGCGGCTACGGCCATCAATATGTTGGCGGCTACGGGCGTCACCAGGGCGGCGGCTATGTCGGCGGCGGCTACGGCGGCGGTTATGGCGCCGGCTACGCGGGCGGTTATGGCGGCGGCTACTACGGCGGCGGCAGCTATGTCGGCGCTGGCTACGGCGGCGGCTATTACGGCGGCTCCTACGCCCCGTCGGCCTACAACGCGGCCAATGTCGCGCAGCCCTATTACTACCAGCCGAGCTACTCGCAGACCTACTCGCAGCAATATGTCGTGCCCTACACTGCCTATCAGCAGCAGGTGCAGACGGGCTACGTGCCGGTGACGCATTACCAGCCGGTCCAGCACATCCAGTATGTGCCGACCACGCAGTATCGCACCGTCACCAAGCGCTGCCACTGCGATTACGAATAAGCCGCGCAAGGGATGAAAAACGAAAACGCCGGGGTTCGCGCCCCGGCGTTTTCCGTTTGGCGAGGCTCTGTCGGCCTCAGCCGTTGACTTCCCTGGTGTAATCCTCGATCAGCGCCCGCGAGATCGCGCCCGGTGTAAAGCGCCACTGGCCGGCTTCGGCCACCGGGGTGACTTCTGCGCCGGTGCCGCAGATGAAGCATTCCGAGAAGCTGGAGAGGTCCTCGGGCAGGATGCGGCGCTCGATCACCTCGACGCCACGGCGTTTGGCGAGATCGATCACCGTGCGGCGGGTTATGCCGTCGAGGAAACAGTCCGCGATCGGCGTGACCAGCTTGCCGTCGGCGACGAAGAAGATGTTGGCGCCGGTGCATTCGGCGACCCGGCCCTGCCAGTCGAACATCAGCGCGTCGGCGAAGCCGCGACGCTCCGCACGGTGCTTGGAGATGGTGCAAATCATGTAGAGGCCGGCCGCCTTGGCCATGGACGGCGCGGTCTGCGGGTCTGGCCGGCGATATTCCGCGATGTCGAGCTTGATGCCCTTCATCTTGGTCTCGACATCGAACATGCTCGGCCAGTCCCATACGGCGATGGCCACATTGATCGTCGAATTCTGGGCGGCGACCGCCATCATCTCGCTGCCGCGCCAGGCGACGGGGCGCACGTAGCAGTTCTGGAAGCCGTTGGCGGCGACGGTGGCGTCCTTGGCGGCGTCGAGCTGCTCGACGCTGTAGGGGATCTCGAAATCGAGGATCTGCGCGGACCGCCGGAAGCGTTCGGAATGTTCGCGGGACTTGAAGATCCGGCCATTGTAGGCGCGCTCGCCCTCGAACACGCTGGAGGCGTAGTGCAGCCCATGCGAGAGCACATGCAGCTTGGCCTCGCGCCAGGGAACCAGCGCGCCATTGTACCAGATGTGGCCGTCGCGCTGATCGAAAGGCGGGAGCGACATGTTTGTCTCCGGACAGGTTCGGCGCCTCGCGCGGGACCGCCGACAGGATGCGAAAATAGGGAGGACGCGGCCTTCGGCCAGCGCGGCCAGAGGCCACGAGTCCTGAAGCATTGTCGCTCTAGCCAGCCGTCGAAAATATGTCAATATAGCTGCCGTATATTTGCAGGGCGCCGGGGTCGCACCCCTTATCCTGTGGAGAGGGCGTGGGGCATCGCCCCCTGCTGCGAGGAGGGTTGGCGTGCCTGTTTCGTTCGAGCTGCGGGGCCTCGCGTGACAAAAGCCGCCCGCGCTGCGCCGCCGGAGACCGGCTCGGCCTTCGATCCGGCCGTGGTCGAACTCGTCGAACTGTTTTTCTTTGCCTATCGCGACTTCGTGAAGGACGCCGACCGGCTGCTGGAGACTTACCAGTTTGGCCGCGCTCATCATCGCGTGCTGCATTTCGTGGCGCGGCGGCCCGGCATCACCATAGCCGCGCTGCTCGACATTCTGAAGATCACCAAACAGAGCCTCGCGCGCGTCCTGAAAGACCTCGTCGACGCCGGCTTCGTCGAAACCCGCGCCGGCCCGCAGGACCGCCGCCAAAGGTTGCTGTTTCCGACGGCCATGGGCGCGGCGCTGGCGCAACAGCTCATCCGTCTGCAGTCGCAGCGTTTCGAGCGGGTGATCGCGGATCTGGGCGAACCGGCCCGCGGCGCGGCGGCGCAATTCCTGTTCGCGATGATCGAGGAGGCCGACCGCGACCGGGTGCTGGCGCATCTCGCCGGAGCGGCGCAGCTTCCGGGCCAACGTCCCGCGCGCGTCGAGGCGGCGCGATGAGCGTCCTCGACGATTGCCCACATCTCCTCGTCGTCGACGACGACCGCCGCATCCGCGCCCTGCTGACGCGCTATCTGCTGCGTGAGGGCTACCGCGTCAGCGCCGCGGCCAACGCCCGTGAGGCCGCGGCGCGCCTGCGGGACTTCCTGTTCGACCTCATCGTTCTCGACGTGATGATGCCCGGCGAGAACGGCGTCGATTTCGCGGCGCGTTTGCGCGGCGAGGGCGGCCCGCAGGCGCAGGCGCCAATCCTGATGCTCACCGCCCGCAGCGAGACGAAGCACCGCATCGCCGGGCTAGAAGCCGGCGTCGACGATTATCTGGCGAAACCTTTCGAGCCGCGCGAACTCGTGTTGCGCATCGCCGGCATCCTGCGCCGGGCCGGCGGCGTGCGTCCGGCCGCCGCGCGGGCGACCCGTTTCGGCGATTTCGCCTTCGACGCCGAGCGTGGCGAATTGCGCCGGGGCGGCGAGCCTGTGCATCTGACCACGCGCGAGCGCGATCTGTTGCGGTTGCTGGCGCAGGGCGGCGGCGCCATCGTTTCGAGACTTTCCCTCGCCAAAAGGGATGCGGACGGGCACGGTGACGCCAACGAGCGCAGCGTCGACGTTGAAATCGCCCGCCTGCGGCGAAAGATAGAAGACGACCCCGGCGCGCCGCGCCACTTGCAGACCGTGCGTGGTCAGGGCTATCGCCTGCTGATCGATCCGCATCGCGACGAAAGGATTTTTCGATGACCCTGGCGCTCGACGCACTGGCCACGCCGCGGCGCCTGTGGCGCGGTTTCGCGAGCTGGCTACACGCCCGCATGCCCAAGGGGCTCTACGCGCGCGCCCTGCTGATCGTCATCCTGCCGATCGTGCTGCTGCAATCGGCGGTCGCCTACGTGTTCATGGAGCGGCACTGGGAGGTGATGACCTACCGCCTCTCCGCGGGACTCGCCCGCGACGTGAGCGCCATCGCCGACGGCTGGCGCAGTTTCCCGGACGACAAGGGCCGCGCCACGCTGCAGCGCATCGCCGCCATGGACCTCAACATCGAATTGATGATCCTGCCCAAGGCGGATCTCCCCGAGCCGCAGCCCAAACATTTCTTTTCGCTGCTCGATCAGGCGCTCAAGACCGAACTCTCGAAGCGCTTGCGCACGCCGTTCTGGATCGACACGACGCTGCCCTCCAATCTCGTCGAGATCCGCGTGCCGGTGGACGACGCCGTTCTGGCGATGTTCGCCACCCGCACGCACGCCTATGCCTCCAATTCGCATATCTTCTTCATCTGGATGACGGTCGCCTCGGTGGTGATCCTCGCGATCGCCACGTCGTTCCTGCGCAACCAGATCCGCCCGATCGTCCGGCTGGCCCGCGCGGCGGAGGAGTTCGGCAAAGGCCGCGACGTGGCCTTCTCGCCGCGCGGAGCAAGAGAAGTGCGGCAGGCCGGCGCCGCCTTCCTCGAGATGAAGCGTCGCGTCGAGCGCGCCATCGAGCAACGCACGACCATGCTCAACGGCGTCTCGCATGATCTGCGCACCATCATCACAAGGTTCAAGTTGTCGCTGGCGCTGATGAGCGAGGGCGGAGAAGCCGCCGAAATGCGCAAGGACGTCGACGAGATGGAGCGCATGGTGGAGGCCTATCTCGCCTTTGCGCGCGGCGACGGCGGCGAGGCGGCGACCCGCACCGACGTGTCGGCGATGCTCGACGAATTGCGCGCCGACACAGAACGGCGCGGCATTTCGGCGACTCTCAAGGTGTCCGGCGATCCGACGCTGGTCGCCCGCCCGGCGTCCATCCGCCGGCTGTTCACCAATCTCGTCGGCAACGCCCAGCGCTACGGCAAGGCCATCGAACTCGTGATCGAGAACGACGGCAAGACCATGAACGTGCATATCGACGACGATGGCCCCGGCATTCCGTTGGAGAAACGTGAAGATGCGTTCCGGCCGTTCTATCGGCTCGATGAATCGCGCAACCAGGATCAGGGCAATACCGGTCTCGGCCTCGCCATCGCGCGCGACATCGCCCGCTCCCATGGCGGCGACATTTCGCTGGAGCGCTCGCCGCTCGGCGGCCTGCGCGCCACCGTGACCCTGCCGGTCTGAGCCGGCGTGGCGAACGGACACACGCCCCGCCGCACCTCCGTGGCGCGCGCCATCGCCGCCGACGGCCGCCCCGACGTGCGCCGGCTCGGCGTCGAGGGGGGGCTGTTCCGCGACCTTTATCACCGCCTCACCCGCATGAGCTGGCGGCGATTCTGCGTCAGTTTCGTTCTGGTGTTTCTGGCGCTGAACGCCTTCTTCGCCGGGCTCTACGCCCTCGATCCGGCGGGGCTCAGCGCGCCGGCCGGCGATCCGACGCCGATCGCCTTGCGGGATTTCTTCTTCAGCGTTCACACCATCGCTACGGTCGGCTACGGTAATGTCTATCCGGTGGACATTTACGCCAATGTCGTGGTCGTCGTGGAGATCACCATCGGCGTATTGTTCTTCGCGCTCACCTCGGGGCTGGCCTTCGCGCGCTTCTCCATTCCCAGAGCGCGCATCCTGTTCTCCGACAAGGCGATCGTGACGATGTTCGAGGGCGCGCCGACGCTGATGCTACGGGCGGCGAACCAGCGCGAAAACGTCATTCTGGAGGCCAGCGTCACCGTCTCGCTGCTGCGCACGGAAGAGCACAACGGCAAGTCCATGCGGCGCTTCTACGAACTGCCGCTGGTGCGTTCGACCTCGCCGTTCTTCGCGCTGACATGGCAGGTCATGCACAGGATCGACGAGACCAGCCCTTTGGATGGGTTCGACACCGAAACCTTCGCCGCCTCACAGGACGAGATCGTCGTCGTGCTGCGCGGCGTCGATTCCAGCGTGGCGCAGACCATCCATGGCCGGCAGGCCTACAGCCCCGAGGACGTGTATTTTGATCACGATTTCGTCGACGTCATCTCGCGCGACGAAGCCGGCGCCGTGACTATCGACTACCGGAAGTTTCACGATATTCACCCCGCGTCGCGCCCTGAACCGCGTAACGCGACAAACAGCGGATCGACCTTATGACACTGACGCATCTGTTCTCCCCGCTTCGCCTCGGCGCGCTCACGCTGCGCAACCGCATCGTCATGGCGCCGCTCACCCGTTGCCGCGCCGAGGCCGACCATGTTCCCGGTGAGCTGATGGCGCAGTATTACGCCCAGCGCGCCGGCGCCGGTCTGATCATCGCCGAGGCGACCATGGTGATGGAGGGCTGCTCGGCCTTCTGGACCGAACCGGGCATTTATTCGGGCGCGCAGATCGCCGGCTGGCGCCGCGTCACCGAAGCGGTCCATGCCGAAGGCGGGCTGATCGCGCTGCAACTCTGGCATGGCGGGCGCGCCTGCCATCCGCTGATGAACGGCGGCAAGATCCCCGTTGCGCCGAGCGCCCTCGCCATCGACAACGACGAAATCCACACGCCCGAGGGCAAGAAGCCGCATGTCGTCCCGCGCGCGCTTGCCGATGCGGAGATTCCGACCATCGTCGACGGTTTCCGGCAGGCGGCGGTGAACGCAAAGGACGCCGGCTTCGACGCCGTGGAGATTCACGGCGCCAATGGCTATCTGATCGACGAATTCCTGCGCGACCGCGCCAATCGTCGGGAGGGCCTCTATGGCGGCTCGATCGAGAATCGCGCGCGTCTGCTTCTCGAGGTTCTGGAAGCGGTGAGCGGCGTGTGGGGCGCCGACAGAACCGGCGTGCGCATCTCGCCGCTCAACAGTTACAACGGCATGGGCGACAGCGATCCGGCCGGCCTCACCGCCTGGCTGGCCGCGCGGCTCGGCGCGTCGAAGCTTGCCTGGCTGGAGGTGATGCGCGGCGACGTTCTCGGTCAGCAGAGCGGCGACGTGCTGACGCCGGCGCGCGCCCATTTCAAGGGCCCGCTCATCGGCAACATGGGCTATGGGGCTGCAGAGGCGGACGCCGCCATTGCGGAGGGTCGGCTCGACGCCGTGGCCTTCGGCGCGCCGTTCATCTCCAACCCCGACTTGCCGGCCCGCCTTCTCGCCGGCGCCCAGCTCGCCGCGCCCGACCCGTCGACATTCTATATGGGCGGAGCGAAGGGGTATGCCGATTATCCGGCGATGGCGTGAGGCGCGAAAGCGGCCTCACCATCGCAGCCAGCGCGACCCCAGCGCCGCGCCGACACAGCCGACGACGCCGATGGCGATCACATACCAGACCGAGACGAACAGCGGGCTGTCGTCCGTGCAGTGCGACGCATACAGCGCGGCTCCCAATCCACCCGACAGCAGGCCGGCGACGGCGCCCGCGGCTCTTGGGGAAGCGGGGGCGCCGGTGCGGGCGAATGTCAATAATGCCGCCAACGGCGCGGCCGCCAGCAGGGGGATGAAGACGAGGCACCAGCGCGCATTCGCGCCGACGAGACGCGGCCACCACTGCGCCGACGGCGCCGACAGCAGCTCCAGGGCAACGGCGAGGGCGAGCAGCGCCGGCGCGATCGCCAGCAGCGCCGCAATGCGCCAAGGGTGCGCGGCCGGAGTGGGCCTCAGAGTGTCTGTCAAACTTGCGGCGGCGGCGGCGGCGAGGGTCAGCGTCACCACGAATTTGAACAGAAAACGGGGCGACGCGACGGCGGCGCCGATGTCGCGGCGAAGACCGATCGCCGCGACGAGAACGACGGCCGACACGACAAATCCCGCGGCGAGGGCAAGCGCGAAGCGCCGGTTCGGCCGAACCCGCGACGCCTCGAAATCGGCGGCGAGCGCTGTGACGAGATCGTCGGTCTTCATGACTCGTAACTCCGGTACATGGTCGCCATGGCCTTGATCGCCCTATGAAGGGCGACCCGCACTGCGCCTTCCTTCATGTTCAGACGTTTCGCGGTTTCTCCGATGCTTCGCCCTTCGACGGAAATCGACTGGACGAGATCGCGATTCCGGACGCCCAGCGCCTCGAACATGGTCTCGAGATCGCGGCGGATCAACGGGTCGTCGTCGGGCTGGGCCGTGAGGAACGGGGCTACGTCCTCCAGAGGCACATCGCGCCGCACGCGCCGGCGCCGCTGTGCGTCGATCATCTTGTTGCGGGTGATGGCGACGATCCAGGGGGCGATCGGTCGTGACGGGTCCCAGGTGTGCCGCTTGAGATGAATGGCGAGAAGCGTTTCCTGAACCACATCCTCCGCATCGGCGCGCTCGAGGCCGTAGGCGTGGCCCCGCCGCTGGACAAAAGCCCGCAAGGTCGGCGCGAGCGAAGCCAGCAGGCGCCGATAGGCATCGGCGTCCCCCGATAGCGAGTCCTGCATCAGGACCGCCCAGTCGCTCTGGTCCTGCGCCTGCGTCATGGCCTTTCCAGCGTTCGTCGACCGGGCGTTGCCATCCACGCGCAGCGGCGGTGACGAACGCAATACAGCCGGACCCGATCCGGCTGCATCGCGGCTGGTCGTGCTGGCGTCAGCGTGCGACAATCCCGGTTGCGCCGGCCGGAAGTCCGGGGAAGGTTCCGGCCGGGCTCAACGCCCCGGTCGGGCCGATCCGGAACAGGCCGATCGCCCGACTCTGGCCGTCGAGAGCATAGAGCACGTGACCTTCGTCGGCGACGACCACGTCGGTCGGGCCGCTGTTCGCGCCGGTCGATGCGGTCACGCCGGTCGGATCGAGCAGCGTGAGCGCGCCGCGCGCCCCAAGCGCAAAGCCGGTGATGGTCGAGGCCGGCGTGTTGGCCGTGTAGGCGAAGCGGCCGCCTGGCGTCGCGACGATCCAGCAGGCGGCGGTCTGGCGAGTGGGAACCGATGCGTGCAGCAAGGTCAGCCCTCCGCGACTGTCGACACGATACGACGACACGGCGCTGGCGCCCGGCGCGGCTCCCGCCGCCTCGGTGACCAGCAGCGTGCGATGGCCGGCGAAGGAAAAACCGAAGGGCGTTGCGCCCGGAGAGGCGACGATCTGCGGCGCATCGCCGGGACGTCCTTCGTTGCCGATGGGATAGACGGTCAGCCGGTTGGTCGCCTTTTCCGTGACGACGACGCTGCGTCCGCCCGGCGTGAAGCCGATTTCGGCCGCGCCGACGCCCTTGCCGCTGAGCGGCCGGACGGAGTCGGCCAGCGGCTCGAGACGACCGTGCCGGTCGAGGCGAAAGCCGGCGATCTGGTCGCTGCCGGCATTCAGCACATAGACGAGATCGTCGTCGATGGTGATGCTGACCGGCGTCTTGCCGCCGCTCGCGACCCGCGAGACGGGCTGAAGGCGTCCGTCGGACAGGGCAAAGGCGGTGATGTCGTCGGTCGCGGGATTGACCGCGACCAGCCATTGGCCGTCTTCCGAAAGCGCCAACGCGCCCTGATTGCCGAGCCCGGCTCCGGTTCCGCGACCACCGGTGGGCGCGGCCCCGAGCAGGGTCAGTTCGCCGCCCGCAGCGCGCCGAAACATCAACACGGAATTGGAGGTCGGATCATTGCTCAGCACGAATGCGACGCGGTCGTCGGCGTCGCGCCGTTCTTCGGCATGGGCTGGCGCGAGAGCGAGCAAAAACGCGAAAAAACGCAAAATCGGCAGCGTCGAAGACGGATGTCGAGCAGACATTGGCAACCCCGGTGAGATGAGGCGAGATGTTCTCGCGGGCGCATGTGCGCCTCACCGGTCCAATACGCAGACACCCCCGGCTCTGTTACAGCCGGGGCGAAATTTCGGAGCGGATTCCGGACAGGGACCAGAACTTGCCGGACTTACCGCGCGCCGCGCAGCAGCGTGTAGAAATGCGCCTGCTCCGAGGGGTCGTCGCGGAACGCGCCGGAGAACTGCACCGTCACGGTGGAGGAGCCCTGCTTGAGCACGCCGCGCATCGACATGCACATGTGCTCGGCCTCGACCAGCACGGCTACGCCGCGCGGCTGCAGCGACTCCTCGATCGCCTGAGCGATCTGCGAGGTCATCGCCTCCTGTGTTTGCAGTCGGCGAGCGTAGACATCGACCAGACGCGCGAGCTTGGAGAGGCCGACAACGCCCCCAGTGGGGTAATAGGCGATATGCGCCTTGCCGACGAAAGGCACGACATGGTGCTCGCAGTGCGACACGAACGGAATGTCGCGCACCAGCACAAGGTCGTCGTAGCCTTCGACCTCCTCGAAGACTCTCGCCAGAACGTCGGGGGCGTCCTCATTGTAGCCCTTGAAGAATTCCTCATAGGCCTTGACGACGCGGCGCGGCGTCTCGCGCAGGCCTTCGCGGTCCGGGTCGTCGCCGGCCCAGCGCAACAGAACGCGCACGGCGGCTTCCGCCTCCTGACGGGTCGGACGATCGACCGGCGGTTTGGGGGTCTTGGTCTCAGGGCGAAGATTCAAGGTCTTAACCACGTCATCCATGTGGCGCCTCCGGTTTGTGCGCCGGCGCCGGCCGCGAGGGCGCGCGTCGGCAGAAAGTCCAAATCGTCGCCTTTGCCTTTCGGGAGGTTGCGATAATTCGAGACCGCTCCGGCGCGATTCCTGCACCGCCGGACTATGCAGCAGCGGCTTCAATCACGACCGCGAAGGTCCTATATAGGCCCAACGCGCTGCAAAGGTAAGCCCCCGGTTGGGTGGGACTTCGCGAGACCATGATCGACAACGTCTATAATACCCGAATTCTGGAACTGGTCGCCAATCTGTCGCGGATCGGCCGCTTGTCTGCGCCGCAGGCCAGCGCCACCGCGCATTCGAAGCTCTGCGGCTCGAAAATCACTGTCGATCTCGTAGTCGAGAACGGCAAGGTCGCCGATTATGCGCAGGAGGTGAAGGCCTGCGCGCTCGGTCAGGCCTCGGCCTCGATCATGGCGCGGCATGTCGTCGGCGCGACGCCGGCCGATCTGCGGGCGCTGCGCGAGACCATGCGGAAGATGCTGAAGGAGAATGGCCCGCCGCCGGACGGCGCCTGGGCCGATCTTGCAGCGCTCGAGCCGGTGCGCGACTACAAGGCTCGCCACGCCTCGACGCTGCTGCCCTTCGACGCCGTGGTGGATGCGCTGGGGAAGATCGAAGCCGCCGAAACCCGCGAAGTCTGAGCGCATGAATTACCGCCATGGTTTCCACGCCGGCAATTTCGCCGACGTGTTCAAACACGCGCTGTTGACCCGGCTGCTGCTCTACCTTGTCCGTAAGGACGCGCCGCTGCGCGTCATCGACACCCATGCGGGGGAGGGGGATTACGATCTCTTCGGCGAAGAGGCCGAGCGCTCGCCCGAATGGCGCGGCGGAATCGCCCGTCTTGCAGACCTTTCTGCCGCCCCGGCCCCGGCGCGGACGCTGTTGCAGCCCTGGCTCGACATCGTCGGCGCGCTGGATGCGGAGGGACGTCCGGCCCGCTATCCGGGTTCGCCCGCCATCGCCCGCGCCCTGCTGCGCCCGCAGGACAGGGCGATCTTCTGCGAATTGCGGCCGGACGGATTCGAGGCGCTGCGGCGGCGGTTTTCCCGCGACGAACGCATCAAGACCATCCACATCGACGGCTACACCGGGCTCTCCGCCTATGTGCCGCCGAAGGAGCGGCGCGGGCTCGTGCTGATCGATCCGCCCTTCGAGCGGCGCGACGAATATGCGGTCATGACCGCGGCGTTTCTGGAAGCGCAGAGGAAATGGCCGACCGGCGTCTACGCGCTGTGGCATCCGATCAAGGACACGGGGACGACGCGCTTTTACGAGGCGCTGGCGGAGACAGGCGTGCGGCGCGTTCTGAAGCTCGAACTTTGCGTCGGAGGCGTGACCACGCGGCTTGCCCGCACCGGGCTCGTGGTCGTCAATCCGCCATTTGTTTTCGAGGAGGAGGCGCGGACGTTGCTGGCGTTCCTGGCCCCCGCGCTGGCCCAGGGCGAGGGCGCGGGCTTCATCGCGGAGTGGATCGCGGGAGAGTGACGATGCGTGCTTTGGCAGGTCGCCGGACGCGCCCGGCGGCGCGCCGTCCGCATGAGGCGGAGCGGCGGGCGCGCAGGCAGTCGGCCTCAGGCCGCGCGGCGCTGACGATCGGCGATCGGCCCGAGCCTCTCGAGGCAGGCGACGATCGAGTCGATCGAATTGAAGCTCTGGCGGCGCAACATCGTGACCGGAAACTCGACGCCGAAAGCTTCTTCGATCGCGAGCATCGTGCGGATCGCGGCAAAAGGCGTGAGTCCGGCGTCATAGAGATTGGCGTCTGAAGCCAGATGATCCACGGGCGAATGCAGGCGCCCATGTTCTTGCAGCAGACGGCGGACGGTATCGATCATCAAGGCGACTCCCATTCGGCCGGCGCAAGCGCCGAACGCAACAACTTCGAGTGTTCACGATGGACCGGACCTTGCCGGACATTCGTGAATCACAGGCAAACATTTAGGTCATGGTTTTTGAACGTTGCCTGAATTCCCGAATTTTTGCCCCGAGTCGAATTTCGAAGCGGTTAACGCGGCGTAAATAGCGAATGAGGCTCGCGCGGCGCTGGCTCGCCTTTTTCGCACGCTCGACGACTTTCGCAGGGCGGCAAAGCGCTTTAACCTTGCCCTCATGCGCCACGCACTCTGGATCACGCTCCTCGCCGTTTTGTTCGCCGCCGCCGGCCCTGCGCTCGCGCAGGGCGTTCGCCGCGATCTGCCGCCCGCGCCCTCGATCGATGACGACGACGACAAACATGTTCTGGAGCTGCCGGGCTTCGGCCGCATCCCGATGCCGCCCGGCGTGCGGGTGTTCGGCCCGCGTCCGTCGCGCCCGCCGCGCGCGGAACAGACGCCGCCGCCCGCGCCGCCCAAGAGCCCCGAGCAACGTCAGGCGGAGGCCAGGGAGCGGCTCTTTTCCAGGCTCGTTCAGGCCGAGGACGAAGCCGAGGCGAAGGCTGTGGCGCTGCAACTGGCCCGCGGCTGGGCGCGCTCGGGCTCCGACGCCGTCGATCTGCTGGCGGCGCGCGCCGGATTGGCCGAAGCGGCGGGGAGCGCCGATGTCGCCCGGGCGCTGCTCGACAATGTCGTGGCGCTCGCGCCCGACTGGGCCGATGGCTATGTGCGCCGCGCGCGGTTGCGGATGGGACAGGCCGACGCCGTCGGCGCCCTGCAGGACCTCGAGGCGGCGTTGCGGCTGGAGCCGATGCGCTTCGACGCGCTCGCGGCCGTTGGCGCCTTGAGCGAAGAACTCGGCGACAAGAAGCGCGCGCTCGACGCCATGCGCAAATCCCTCGCGATTTCTCCCCGCCAGGACGCCCTACGTAAGCAGGAGGAGCGCCTGCGGCTGGAGGTCGAGGGTCGGGACATCTGATCCCCGCGGCGCTCCCTCGAATTACCGGAGAGTCTGCCATGAGCCATATCGACGACGCCGCACGCGACTTGCTGTATCGTGAGGCCCGCACGCACAACGGATTTCAGAACCGGGACGTCCCCGACGCCCTTCTGCGCGAAGCGCTCGAACTGGCGAAATGGGGCCCGACCAGCGCCAATTGCTCGCCGATGCGGCTCGTTTTCCTGCGCAGCGCAGCGGCCAGAAAGCGGCTCGAGCCCGCGCTCGATCCCGGCAATCACGACAAGACCATGGCCGCGCCGGTCGTCGCCATCGTCGCTTACGATCTCGCTTTCCACGACCTGCTGCCGCGCCTTTACCCCGCTACGGACGCGAAATCCTGGTTCGTCGGCAAGGAGGCGCTGATCGAGGAGACGGCCTTCCGCAACGGCACGCTGCAGGCCGCCTATTTCCTGCTGGCGCTGCGCGGCGTCGGGCTCGATGTCGGGCCGATGAGCGGCTTCGATCGCAAGAAGGTCGACGCCGAGTTCTTTCCGGACGGAAAGATCAGGAGCAATTTTCTCATGAACATCGGTTTCGGCGACCCCGCGAAGCTGTGGCCGCGTGGTCCGCGGCTGGAGTTCGGGGAAATCGCGCAAATCCTCTGATGCGCCGCGCCGCCCCAGGGGAATCGCATTTGACGAAATGAGGTAGCGCGGGTCTCAGGAATGGATTCTGTCATTGGTTCCGATTCGCGAGGAGCCGATGAGCCTGTTGATCACGATCTTGCGGGATGTTCCCGATCCGCGCAGCGGCAACGCGACGCGGCACGAGCTGCTGGATATTCTGATGATTGCGCTGACGGCGTCGATCTGCGGTTGCGAGAGCTGCGTCGAATTTGCCGACTTCGCCGAGGACCGGGAAGAGCTGTTTCGTGAATTCCTGAGCCTCGAGAACGGCTTGCCGAGCCACGACACGTTCTCGCGCCTGTTCCGGCAGATCGATCCGGAGGCGCTGGCGGCCTGTTTCGGGCGCTTTCTGGAAGCGCTGGGCGAGGATGGCGCAGGCGTCGTCGCCATCGACGGCAAGACGCTGCGCCGCTCGTTCGACAAGGCGAAGGGCGCCTCGGCGCTGCATGTGGTGACGGCCTTCGCCGCCGACGCGAAGCTGGTCATCGGCCAGAAGGCGGTGGAGGGCGGCGGCAACGAGATCACTGCGGCGCGAGCGCTCATCGATCTGCTCGATTTGACCGGCGCGCTGGTGACCGCCGACGCCATTCACTGCAACGCCCCGACGGCGCAGAAAGTGCTGGACCGCGGCGGCGACTGGCTGTTCGCTCTCAAGGCCAACCGCCCGGCGACGCTGAAGGATGTCGAGACCTTTTTCGCCGATCCCACGTCGGTGATCGCCGGGACATTCGAGACGACGGACGCCGATCATGGCCGGGTGGAGACGCGTCGCCACGCGGTCGTGCACGAGGTCGGCTGGCTGTTTCCAAAGGGTGACAAGGATCGCCCGGCGATGCCGCAGCTTTCGACCATCGGGCGGATCGAGGCCGAGGTCGCGCGCGACGGCAGGATCACGCGGTCTTGCCGCTACTACCTTTCTTCCGCGAAGCTGTCCGCCGAAGCTTTCGCCAAAGCCGTCCGCGCCCACTGGAGCATCGAGAACGGGGTGCACTGGGTGCTGGACGTGACCTTCGACGAGGACAGGGCCCGCAACCGCAAGGATCACGGCCCGGAAAATCTCGCGACCATCCGAAAGCTCGCCCTCAACGTCCTCAAGCGAGCAAGGCCGGAAATCTCCATCCGACGCAAGCGAAAGCGCTCCGGATGGTCCGACGCATTCGCCAGATCCGTTCTCGGTCAAATGCGATAGCCCTGCGCGCCGCCCCTTGCCATATGGACCCCGGCGCATAAGTTCAGAGGTTCAGACAAAGCCGTGTGACGAAACGTGACGGATTCGACGAACAAACCGCCGGCGCCGCGGAACTCAGCCGCCGTAGACGCATTTCTCGACAAGGCGCAGGCGGTGGCGCTGGCCGGCGCGCGCGGCCGGCTGGTCTTCGCGCTCGATGCGACGATGAGCCGTCAGGGAACCTGGGATCTCGCCCAGTCGCTTCAGGGCGAGATGTTCTCGCAAACCGACGCGCTCGGCGGGCTCGACGTGCAGCTCGTCTATTTCCGCGGCTTCGGCGAATGCCGGGCTTCCTCCTTCGTGACCGGCGGGCGCGGCCTCGCCGCGCTCATGGGGAAGATTTCCTGCCGCGGCGGGCGCACGCAAATCGGCAAGGTGCTCGACCATGTGCTGAGCGAGCAGCGGTCGGGGCGGATCGGCGCGCTGGTGTTCATCGGCGACGCCATGGAGGAGGACGCCGATGCGCTTTGCGCGGCGGCGGGACGCCTCGGCCTCTATGGGGTGAAGGCGTTCATGTTTCAGGAGGGCGCCGATGCAGCGACGCGGGCGACCTATCGCGAAATCGCGCGGCTCACGGGCGGCGCCCATGCGGCCTTCGACGCCTCGGCGCCCGGACGCCTCGCCGAACTGCTGGGCGCGGCGGCGGCCTATGCGGTCGGCGGCTTGCAGGAGCTGGAGCGCCGCGCCGCGCAGGGCCAGAGCGCAGCGCAGCTGCTGCTGACACAAATGGGTTAGGGCGCTCCAAACGGATCGGGGACGACGCGGCCATGCATATTCTGATCGCCTTCGCAGGAGTCGCGCTGGGCTATTTCGCGCTGCGGGCCTTTGTGAACGCCTCGCCGGCGGCGCTCGCCGGGCTGCTCCGAAAAGGCGGCGGCGCGGTGGCGATTCTCGCTGCTCTGGCGCTGGTGTTGCGCGGGCGCGTCGATCTGGCGTTGCCGCTCGGCGCCTTCGGCCTGTGGCTGACGGGACTGGTGGGCGGCGCGCCGGCGGGTTTTCGCCCGGCCGGCAAGGGCGGCGGCGGCGTATCCCGTGTGCGTTCGGCGCTGGTCGAAATGGAGCTCGATCATGTCACCGGCGCCATGCGCGGCGTGGTGCTGGCCGGCCCCGACGAGGGCAAGCCGCTGGATTCCCTCGACCGCGACCGGCTGATCGCTCTCTACCGCCTGTGCCGCTCGGATGATCCGGACGGCGCGCGGCTGCTAGAGGCGTATTTCGATCGCCGGTTTTCCGGCTGGCGTCAGACAGGAGATGCGCAGGGAGATGCGCGGCGCGCCGAGCATGGTGCGATGCGCTCGTCGGGCTCGATATCCGAGGACGAGGCTTATGAAATCCTCGGGCTCGAGAAGGGCGCTGCGGCGGCCGACATTGCGCGGGCGCACCGCGATCTGATGAAGAAGCTTCATCCAGACCTGGGCGGGACGACCGATCTCGCGGCCAGGGTCAACGAAGCCAAGGAAGTGTTGATGCGGCGTCACCATTGATGCAACTCGACGTTACGCTTTATGCTACGGTAGTGGCGACTTTTGTTCAGTTCTGGGTTTTGAAGCAGGAGAACCCGGACTTTTTCAGCGAGCGGCAGGCGGCCTCGGCGCTGGCCGGATCGAGCCCGGCAAAGCGGGCGCGATAGAGCGTCTCCTTGCCCTTCTGGACTTTTTCGGTGAAGGCCCGCGCATTGACTCCGTGCAGCTGTCCCTTGGCGCGGGCGATGAGAGCGTTGGCCTCTTCGGCGTCGCCGGTCGCGCCGATCTGGATCATCCAGCCCGGTTTCGCGGGTCGTACGGCGTCGGCCTTGCCATGTCCGCCCTTGCCGATGGCCGAGGGCGTCGTCGCGGCGACAACGGTCACGCGCGGCTTCTCGCCCTTTGCGATCACCCGGCTGGTCGAGCCGTCGACGGCGCGCGGCTCGTCGCGCTTTTTGGCGGTCTTCGCCTTCACCGGCGCTTCGGCGCGTTTCTGCACGCCCGGAACGAAGGCGGGGCGGGCCTTTTCGGCTTTCTCGGCGCGTTCCGCCTTTTCGACCGGCGCCGGAGCGACGGCGGCGACGCGGGCCGGCTTTGTCGCGGGCGCCGGGATGGAGGCCGTGCGGTCGTCGTCGATATCGGCGACCGGCGTCGGCGCGGGTTCGGCATAGGCGAGCTTTTGCGGTTCGATCGGGCGGGTCGGGAGGGTTTCCGGCTCGCTCCGGTTTTCGGCGACGGTCGCGGTTTCATTTTCCGTGATGGCGCGGGCGGTGCGCAGCGGCGCTCCGGAGGCGACATGCTCCTCGATCAGGCTGGCCATCGCCTGATCTCTCGCGCCGGCCGTGCGTCCGCCCATCACCACCGCGACGATGTGACGGTTGCCGCGGCGCACCGAGGTCAGCAGGTTGAAGCCGGAGGCGCGGGTGTAGCCGGTCTTGATGCCGTCGACGCCCTCGATCCGACCCAGCAAATGATTGTGATTTCTGTGATTGGCCCCCTGGTAAGCGAAATTGTGCGTTGCGAAGTAACGATAGTAGCGCGGAAAACGGTCCTGGATGGCGCGACCGAGAATGGCGAGGTCGTGCGCCGTCGTGATCTGCTGTGGATTCGGCAGGCCGGACGCATTGGCGTAATGGGTGCGGCTCATGCCGAGCGCATGCGCCTTCTGCGTCATCATGTGCGCGAAGCTCTCTTCGTCGCCGCCGATGTTCTCGGCGATGGCGCAGGCGATGTCGTTGGCCGATTTGGTCACCACGGCCTTGATGGCGTTCTCGACATCGATGGTTTCGCCGGGCGCGAGGCCGAGCTTGGACGGCGCCTGCGCGGCGGCGTGCTGGGAAATCATCAGCGGCGAGTCGAGGCGCAGACGGCCTTTTTCCAGCTGCTCGAACAGCAGATAGAGCGTCATCACCTTGGTGACGGACGCCGGATGGCGCAGCTCGTCTTCGTTGCGGCCGTAGATCGTCCGGCCGCTGTTGGCGTCGACGACGATGGCCGAATAGCTGGCATGGCCGCCGCTCAGAAATCCTTCGCCGGACGTGTCGGACTCCGGCGCGCCGTGATGGCGGTGCAGGTGCGCGACGCGAACATGGGCATGATGATGGTGCAGCGCATGCCGATGATGGCGACGCGCTTCGGCGGGCGAGGCGATCAGGGACGTCGCGGAAAGAACCGTGACGAGGGCCGCGATCGAGCGAAGCAGCGTCGAAGGCGCAAAAATGCTTGATTTGACCATGTTACTCGTCCGTCACCGAACACGCAGACTTGCCTCGCGACGCCGCCGACGTTACGCAAAGGCCACAGATGTCGACGTTAGGAGAACGCGGTTACGGAGGGGTTAACCCCGAGAATTTTATCCTTTTCGCAGCGCAACAATTTCGGTTGACTTTTTATTGTGCACCGCATATAACGGTTCCGTCAACAGGGCGCGTCCACGCGCCGCCAAATGGCGGTGTCGGGAGCATTCGGGTGCCGCGCCGGAGCATGAGGACGAACCAGATGGTCGCCAATTTCGAAAGCGTGCAGAAGCTCGGCAAAGAGCAGTTCGAGGCCGTCACCGCTGCGGCCGCCGCCGTCACCAAGGGCTGGCAGAGCATCGCCACCGAAACCACCGACTTCTCCAAGAAGTCGTTCGAAAAGAGCCGTGAGCTCGCTGAAAAGCTGGTTGGCGTGAAGAAGATCGACGAAGCCCTCGAGTTGCAGTCGGACTTCCTGAAGTCGTCCTACGAAGATTTCGTCGCCGAATCGACCAAGCTCGGCGAACTTTACTCGGCTCTGGCCAAGGAAGCGTTCAAGCCGGTGGAAAGCGCCGCCAAGGCTTTCACGCCTGCCGAGTGATTTTTCATCTGGCGCGGCGTCTTCTGCGCCGCTTGTGATCGAACCCGGAGCGCTCCCGCGCTCCGGGTTCGCTTTTTTTCGGGGATATGGCTCGCCATCGTCGAGCCAGCGCAGAACGTGTTCACTTTTTCAGCACACGTCATACCGGCGGAGAGGTCGCCTCTTCTCTCGAAGTATCAATCAGTTTGACAACATCGCCGCGCGCCGCAAAACCGCGATGTGCTCCAACGCATGGAATTTTTGGCAAAATCTCCGCTTTCTGCTGCAACTGCCGCCGTGGTCCGGCGTTGACGTGGCAGGAAGGTCGAAACAATTCGGCAACGGAGGAGCGCAAATCATGACCAGACGCATTCTGACACTCGCCTCGGGCGCGGCTCTCGCGTTGCTCGCGTCGTCGCCGAGCTTCGCGCAGGCGACTCGCACCTGGGTCTCGGGCGTGGGCGACGATGTCAATCCTTGCTCGCGCACTGCGCCGTGCAAGACCTTCGCGGGCGCTATCAGCAAGACCGCATCCGGGGGCGAGATCGATGTGATCGACCCGGGTGGCTTCGGGGCGGTGACGATCACCAAGCCGATCACCATCGACGGCGCCGGGCAATTCGGCAGCATCCTCGCGAGCGGGACGAACGGCGTGGTTGTCAACATCGCAGCATCCAGTCCGCCTCCGAACGTCGTACTTCGAAATCTGTCGATCAATGGAGCCGGCACGACTCTGGGTCTCAATGGCGTCAGCGTCACAGCCGGCGTCGCGAACCTCCAGCTCGAGAACGTGGCGATTTCCAACTTCTCGCAAAATGGCGTGAAGTTCGCGCCCAACAGCGCATCGTTCACTTCCAAGCTGTCTATCACAAAAACCGTCATCTCCGACGCTGCGGGCGGCGCGATCACCGTCGCACCCGTGGGCGGCGCCAACGTCAACGCCGAACTGGTCAATGTCACCGCGACGCGGAGCCTGCACGGTCTGCGCGTCCAGGATCACGGGCTCGTCGATGTGGTCGACAGCCAATTTACCGGCAATTCCGGGCAGGGGGCCATCGCAACATCTTCGGCAGCCGGGGTTTTCGCGGCGATCAACCTCAAGAACACGCTGATTGCGAACAATGGGATCGGAGCCACGACCAGCGGGGCGGCCGCTTCCATCTCCTTCAGCAATGTTTCCCTGTTTCTGAATACGACTGGCCTGTCCGCGCCAACGGGCCTGCTCATCTCCTTTGGCAACAACCAGATGCTGAGCAACGGCATCAATGGCGCTTTCTCCATTTCCATTCCGCAACAGTGATTCGACCTTTTCCGGGCGGGGGGCGTCTCCGTCCGGAAACAGTCGTGGACAATCGTCGCGGCGCGTTCCGCCGCGACGCATGATCTTATAAGATCGGCTCGGCTGGCCCCGGCATTCGGGGGACCGAACGGAAATGCGAATGACCGCTGGCGCCGACTTCGTCCATCTGCACCTGCACACCGCCTTTTCGTTACGGGAAGGCGCGCTGACCATCTCCAAACTCATCGCCCTCGCCGAGCGCGACGCGCAGGCGGCGCTGGCGGTGACCGACACCAACAATTTGTTCGCCGCTTTGGAGTTTTCCGAAAAGGCCGCCAAGGCTGGCATCCAGCCGATCGCCGGCGTGCAGCTGGCGGTCGATTTCGGCGGCGAACGGGCGCCGAACGCCCGCGCCGCCGGTTACGCCAATCTGGTCCTCCTCGCCAAGACCGAAGCCGGCTACCGTAATCTGATGCGACTGGGCTCACGGGCCTTTCTCGACGCCGGACCGGCGGAGGACCCGCATGTGACCGTTGCCGATCTCGAGGCGAGCAGCGCCGACCTCGTCTGCCTCACCGCCGGTCCCGACGGGGCTCTGGACCGGCTGTTGGCGACCGGCCGGCCAGAGGAGGCGGCGGAACGGCTGACGACGCTGACGGCGTTGTTCGGGGACCGGCTTTACATCGAATTGCAGCGTCATGGGCTCGAGGAGGAGCGCCGCGTCGAGACGCAGCTTCTGGACCTGGCCTATCGGCGTGGCCTGCCGATCGTCGCCGCCAATGAGCCATACTTCGCCGGCCCGAAGGATTTCGAGGCGCATGACGCGCTGCTGTGCATTGCCCAGGGCGCGGTGGTTTCGACGGTCGAGCGGCGGCGACTGACGCCGCAGCATTGCTTCAAGACACGGGCGGAAATGCGGGCGCTGTTCGCCGATCTGCCCGAGGCGATCGACTCGACGATCGAAATCGCCCGGCGTTGCGCCTTTCGGCCACTGACCCGCAAGCCGATCATGCCGCGCTTCCTCACCGACACGCCGGACGATCGCCCGCTCACCGAGGTGGAGGCGGAGGAACTGCGTCGGCAGGCCGGCGAGGGCCTTGCAGCGCGGCTTGCAGCCCATGGTCCGGCGCCCGGCTTCGAGCCCGAGGACTATGCAAAGCGGCTCGATTTCGAGCTCGGCACGATCGAGCGCATGGGCTTTCCCGGCTACTTCCTGATCGTTTCGGATTTCATCAAATACGCCAAGTCCCAAGGGATTCCGGTCGGGCCGGGGCGTGGCTCGGGCGCCGGTTCGCTGGTCGCCTATGCGCTGACCATCACCGATCTCGATCCGTTGCGCTTCGGCCTGTTCTTCGAGCGCTTCCTCAATCCCGAACGCGTGTCGATGCCGGATTTCGACATCGATTTCTGCCAGACCCGCCGCGGCGAGGTGATCGACTACGTCCGCGACCGCTACGGCGCCGACCGGGTGGCGCAGATCATCACCTTCGGTTCGTTCCTCGCCCGCGGCGTGCTGCGCAGCGTCGGCCGCGTGCTGGAAATGCCGCTGGGGCAGGTCGACAAGTTGGCGAAACTCGTGCCGCAGAACCCGGCCAAGCCGGTGACGCTCGCAGAGGCGCTGGCGGGGGAGCAGAAGCTGCGCGAGGCGGCGGCGGAAGATCCGCGTGTGGCGCGGTTGTTCGAGATCGCCGGCAGTCTGGAGGGGCTGTTCTCCAACGCCTCGACTCATGCCGCCGGCGTCGTCATCGCCGATCGCCCGCTCGACGAAGTGACGCCGCTCTATCGCGACCCCAAGTCCGACATGCCCGCCACCCAGTTCAACATGAAGTGGGTGGAGCCGGCGGGACTGATAAAATTCGACTTTCTCGGCCTCAAGACCCTCACCGTGCTGGCCATGGCGCAGGACCTCGTGCGCCGCCGCGAGCCGGATTTCGACATGGCGACGATCGCCCTCGACGACAAGCCGACATACGAAATGCTCGGCCGCGGCGAGACAGTGGGCGTGTTCCAGCTGGAAAGCGCCGGTATGCGCAAGGCTCTGGTCGAAATGCGCGCCGACCGTTTCGAGGACATCATCGCCCTCGTCGCCCTCTACCGGCCGGGCCCCATGGCCAATATCCCCACCTATTGCGCGGTCAAGCACGGCGACGAGGCGGCGGACTACTATCATCCCCGGATCGAGCCGATCCTGAAGGAGACATTCGGCGTCATCATCTACCAGGAGCAGGTGATGCAGATCGCCCAGGCGCTGTCGGGCTATTCACTGGGCGAAGCCGACATGCTGCGCCGCGCCATGGGCAAGAAGATCAAGGCGGAAATGGACGCGCAGCGCGCCCGTTTCGTCGAGGGGGCCGTGGAGCGCGAGCTGACCCGGGACCTCGCCAATGTCATCTTCGATCTGTTGGCGAAATTCGCCGACTACGGCTTCAACAAGTCGCATGCCGCCGCCTATGCGCTGATTGCTTATCAGACCGCCTGGTTCAAGGCCCATTTTCCTGTCGAATTCCTTGCGGCGTCAATGACTTTCGACAAGAGCAACACCGACAAGCTGGCGGAATTCCGCAACGAGGCGACGCGGCTGGGGATCGTGGTGGAGTCGCCTCGGGTCGGAAAATCCAATGTCGATTTCGACGTGGCGCCGGGCGAGGGCGGAAAATTGTCGATCCGCTACGCGCTGTCGGCAGTGAAGGGGGTGGGGGAGGGGCAGGCGGCCTCGATCGTCGCCTCCCGCGGCGACCGGCCCTTTGCCAGCCTCGCCGATTTCGCGCGCCGGCTGAACCCGCGCGAAGTGAACAGGAAGGTGCTGGAAAACCTCGCCTGCTGCGGCGCTTTCGACGAACTCGAGCCCAATCGGGCGCGGGCCTTCGCAGCGATAGAGACGATTCTCGCCGCCGCCAACCGCCATGCCGAGGACCGCAAGGCCGGTCAGAACGCGTTGTTCGGCGGCGCCGAAGCCGACGAAGACCTCGCTTTGCCGAAAATCCCTCCCTGGTCGGCGGGCGAAGTGCTGAAACGCGAGTTCGAGGCGGCGGGGTTCTTCCTGTCGGGCCATCCGCTCGACGCCTATGCCGGCATTCTGACGCGGCTGCGGGTGACGCGCTGGGCGGAGTTCGCGGCATCCGTGAAGAAGGGCGCCAGCGCCGGGCGGCTCGCCGCCGTCGTGCTCGACCGGGCCGAGCGGCGCACCAAATCCGGATCGAAAATGGGCGTCGTGCAGCTCTCCGATGACAGCGGGCAATATGAGGCGATCCTGTTCAGCGAGGGGTTGCAGCAATATCGCGACCTGCTCGAGAAGGGCTCCGCCGTGCTGCTGACGCTGTCGGCCAGCGTCGAGGGTGAAGACGTGCGCGCGCGCATCGTCGCCGCCGAGCCTTTGGGCGCCGCAGCGGCGCGGGCGCAGAAGGGCCTGCGCATTTTCGTGCGCGATGACGGACCCTTTGATGGAATTAAATCCGCATTGGCCAAGGCCGGTGAGGGCGAGGTGTCGGTCGTACTGATGCGTGACGCCGACCCGGAGCAGATCGAAGTCAGGCTTCCCGGCGGCTATCTTGTAGGTGTCGACATTGCCAGCTCGCTGCGCGCTGTGGCCGGGGTGATCGAGGTCGAACACGTCTGAGGCGAGTGGCGACGACTTCATCCTCATGTTGAGCTTCAAGTTACAGTAGATTGATTTTGAAAGTTGTTGGAGGCGCGAAAGCGCGAGGCCGCAGACTCGCGGTCCGGCGGCTCGCAGGTTGCGAGCCTTCAGGCTCATTTGGTTTTTTCGTCATCGCTTTTCCCCGACGTCGACCGTTTCGGGAAGTGGTGGTCGACGCAAGGCCGCCTGACCAGGAATTCGTTCTGGATGCCGGAGTAAGAAAATATTCCGCATCCTCCAGTGTGCTTCTGGTCCGGCCGGTTTCACGATAGAGTGCGAGTCGGCCAACGGTTACACCCGTCGGCGGAGCGCGGCGCCGCTGCCAGCGAGGACAGGTCTCATGAACAGTCCCATCGGTCTGCTCGGCTCACCTTATGCGTGTTTCGTGGCGCTGGTCGTCATCGGCGTTCTGGTCGGGACGGGCTTCGGCCGGCTGAACGGCGCCCGTCACTGGATCGCGACATTGTCGCTGATCGGGGTCGCCGGTTCGTGGATCGGATCGGAGGTCGCCGTGATCCTCGGGCTGGCCGCCCGCGCCTCCGGCGCCTATCTGATGACGGGCGCGCTGGGCGCCGTGCTGGTGCTCTGGGGCTGGCGCCGCCTGCACCCGATCCGAGCGGAAGCATGACACGGCTGATCGACACGCTCGCCGCCGACCCGCGGCCCCGCCACCCCGAAAAGGCGCATCGGCCGGAATCGTCGATCCCGCGCAAGCCGCCGTGGATTCGAGTGAAGGCGCCCGGATCGGCGCTATGGCGCGAAACAGGGGCGCTGCTCGCCGAAGCCGGGTTGTCCACCGTCTGTCAAGAGGCGGCTTGCCCCAACATCGGCGAATGCTGGGAGAAGAAGCACGCGACCTTCATGATCATGGGCGGCGTCTGCACGCGCGCGTGCGGCTTCTGCAATGTCGCCACTGGCCTCCCGGCGCAGCTCGATCCGGGCGAGCCCGCCCGCGTCGCAGAGGCGGCGGCGCAGCTCGGCCTCGCTCATGTCGTGGTCACGTCGGTCGACCGCGACGATCTCGACGACGGCGGGGCAGAGCATTTCGCGCAGACCATCGCCGCGATCAGGGCGCGCTCGCCAACCACGACAATCGAGGTCCTCACTCCCGATTTCCTGCGCAAGGATGGAGCGCTGGAGCGGATCGCCGCGGCGCGGCCGGATGTCTTCAATCACAATCTCGAGACCGTCCCGTCGCTGTATGTGACGGTGCGTCCGGGCGCCCGCTATTTCCATTCGCTGCGCCTTCTTCAGCGGGCAAAGGAGCTGGACCCTGATGTCTTCACGAAGTCGGGGATCATGCTGGGCCTCGGCGAGACCCGGAACGAAGTGCTTCAGGTGATGGACGACATGCGCTCGGCGAGCGTCGATTTCATCACCATCGGGCAATATCTCCAGCCGTCGTCTCGCCATCACCCATTGGCGCGCTTCGCGCCGCCGGAGGAATTCGACTCCTGGCGTACGATCGCCCTCGCCAAGGGCTTTCTGCATGTCGCGTCTTCGCCGCTGACCCGCTCGTCCCACCATGCCGGCGAAGATTTCACCAGGCTGGCGCAGGCGCGTCGGGCGCAACGCGACGCCGGCGCCTCTTGAGACAATCGAGCGACTGCTGTCACTTGTCTCCCGGACCCGTAAGGGGTTAACTACGCTCCATGCGCATTCTCGTCGTCGAAGATGAACCTGAACTGTCCCGCCTGATTGTCGACCGGCTCGGCTCGGCCGGGTTCGACACGCAGCCGGCCGGCACGCTCGCCGATGCGCGCGCGGCGCTCGCCAGCGAGCATTTCGCGCTGGCGTTGCTCGACCGGCGGCTGCCGGACGGCGATGGCCTGTCGCTCATCGGCGACGTGCGCAAGGCTCATCCGGGCGCGCGCGTCGTGATGCTGACGGCCCTCGATTCCGTGCCCGAACGGGTCACCGGGCTCGACGCCGGCGCCGACGATTATCTCACGAAACCCTTCGACATGGCCGAGCTGCTTGCGCGCGTCCGCGCCAATCTGCGCAGCGCTGCGACAACGCCCGGCCTGGTCGAGCCGGTGGTGACGATCGGCGCCCTGACCTTCGATCCCGCCGCTCGCGAAGCCTTCGTCGCCGGACGCCCGGTGATCCTGCATCGACGCGAACTGATGCTTCTGGAATCGCTGGCGCGCCGGGCCGGACGCGCATCGACGCGTGAAATGCTGCAGGAAGAAGTTTACGGCCCCGACGAGGAGTTGCAGTCCAATGCGCTCGACGCCCTCGTATCGCGGCTTCGCAAACGGCTCAACGACGAGAACGCCGGCGTGGTGATCCATCCGATCCGCGGCGTCGGATACATGTTGGCACGCGCCCCTTCATGAAAGTGATTTCGCTTTCGGCGCGCGTCGTCTGGTACGTGCTGATCGCCCAGGTTGTCGCCTATCTGGCGGTGTGGATCCTGAACATTCCCCTGTCGCTGACCGGCGTGCGCGTCGATCTGGACATGATCTGGAACGATCTGGCCGAGAATCGCGCGCGCCACGAACTCGCCAGTTCCATCCGCGTGGGCCCCGATGGCCCCTATATCGAGCCGATTCCGCGACTTCAGCGCCGACTGAAGGAAAACAACACGATCCATTACGCGGTTTTCGATCTCGAAATGAACAATCCCCTGCCGGGCTCCTCCCCGGACCTCGTCGATCGACTGAGCAAGATGGGGGATATCAAGGCCATCAACATGAATTTCCGGATCGATGGCGCCGGAGAAAAAACGTCGCGCGGCGTTCTGGCGAAAGCCGACACGTCGATCGGGCGCGTGACGCTGGCGATCTACGGCTATTCCTTCCACTGGGACGACCTTCTGTATTTTTTCCGCGACAACGTCCGGGACAATTTCATTTATTTCGTGCCCACCGCCGCCACGGCGGCGATCATCGCAGCCTTCGCCGCCCGACGCGGCCTGGCGCCGCTGCGTGTGGCGGCCGCGCACGCCAGGCAGATCGATCTGAATTCGCTGGAGCAGCGCTTTCCGCTCGAAGGGATTCCGGCGGAAACCTTGCCGCTCGTCGAAGCAATCAACGAGGTGCTGGCGCGGCTCGACGCCGGCGCGGCGCGCACCCGACGTTTCGCCGCCAACGCCGCCCATGAGCTGCGAACGCCGGTCGCCATCCTGCGCACCCGCATCGATGGCTTGCCCGAAGCCGCAATCAAGAGCGAAATCAAGCGTGACGTGCGGCGGATCGAGACCATTGTCGAGCAATTGCTCAGCGCCACGCGGCTGGGCGCTCAGGCTGCGCCCATGGACGAGGTCATCGACCTGTCCGGGCTGCTGCGGGCGACGGTCGCCGACTATGCGCCGCTGGTGTTCGAAAACGGCCGGTCGATCGAATTCGAGCCCGGCGCCGGGACGCAGGTTCTCGGCAATCGCCGGGCGATCGAGGCGGTCGTCGCCAATCTCATCGACAATGCGCTGCGCGCCGAGCCGGTCGGCGGCACGGTGGTCGTACGCCTTGCCGACGCCGCGGCGCTGGAGGTCGTCGACCACGGGGCGGGAATCGCGGAAAGCGAGCGGGAGATGATTTTCGAGCCGTTCTGGCGCGGGGCGGAAACCTCGCCGGGGACCGGCCTCGGCCTCGCCATCGTCAAGGAAATCGTCGAACTCCACGGGGGCGTGGTCTCGGTTGAACCGACGCCGGGCGGCGGGGCCACCTTCAGAATCTCTTTCCCGGCGTTCGCGGGCGGCACAGAGGGCGGCGACGAGAGTTTCGTTACCGATTCCGAGCGATCCGTCTCCCCGCAGACGGCGTTTTCGGTTATGGACCGCCCATGAAGAGATTTCGCAACAGCCGGCGCGTCGACCACAGCGCCGCCGAAATGTTCGCCCTCGTGCGCGATGTCGAGGCCTATCCGAAATTCGTGCCGCTGTGCGAAGCCATGCGGGTGCGCCGGCGCAGCGAAATCGCGCCGGGCGTCGAAATGATCCTTGCCGAGATGCAGGTCGGCTTCAAGGCCATCTGCGAACGCTACACAAGTCGCGTCACCTGTGATTCCAACAAGCTGCAGATCCTCGTCGAATATGTCGACGGGCCGTTCAAGAAGCTCGAGAACCGCTGGACCTTCATCGACGAGCCGCGAAACGACGATCGCAAGGCGAGCAGCGTCGATTTTTTCATCGCCTATGAATTCAGGAGCATGGCCCTCGGCCTGCTGATGGGAGCGATGTTCGACAAGGCGTTCCACAAATATTCCGACGCTTTTGTCGAGCGCGCCCGCGTGGTGTACGGCGCGGGGTGAGACGCGACGGCGCGCGGTTCAGTCCAGCGCGTCCAGCATCATCTCCAGCGCCTGCCGCACCGACGCCTCGCGAATGGCTGCACGCTCCAGCGGTCCAAAGCGCCGCTCGATCTCGACGATCCCGCCATGCCGCCGTGCGCAGGCGAAATGCACCAACCCGACCGGCTTTTCGGCCGTGCCGCCGCCGGGGCCGGCGACGCCGGTGATCGCGACCGTTACATCCGCCAGCGAATGCGCCAGCGCGCCGAGCGCCATGGCCCGCGCCGTCTTGCGGCTGACGGCGCCATGTTCAAGGAGAATCGCCTCGGGAACGTCGAGCAACTCGTGCTTGGCAGCGTTGGAGTAGGTCACAAAACCACGGTCGAACACGTCCGAAGCGCCGGGGATGTCGGTGATGGCCGATGACGCCAAACCGCCGGTGCAGGACTCGGCCGTGGCCACGCGCAGCCCCGTTTCACGCAGGCGATCGACGAGGCGGCGGGCGAGAGCGGTGGTGAGCATGGCGGGCGGTTCGGCTGATGTGAGTTTGCGGGCCTCGAGGCTCGTATAGGCAACCTATATCGAGCTTCCCGGGCGTTTGTCAGCCCGCGGCGTCAATCGGCGTCGGGCCGCCCGCGCATCGCCTTGACGTCGGAGCGCAACTTCTTGCCTTCCAGCCGGCGGATCTTGGAGCCGAAAGTCGGCTTCGTGGCCTTGCGCGGGGGCGGGGGCGGCGCGGCGGCTTCGCGGATCAGCTCCAGCAACCGCTCGAGCGCGTCGGCGCGGTTGCGTTCCTGCGTCCGGAACCGCTGGGCGATGATCAACAGCACACCGTCGCGAGTCAGGCGGCGGCCGGCGAGGCGGGCCAGCCGCGCCCGCACGCCGGGCGGCAGGCTGGGCGAATGCGCGACATCGAAGCGCAGCCGGACAGCGGTTTCGACCTTGTTGACGTTCTGGCCGCCCGGACCCGACGCGCGCGCGAACTCTTCCGAAATTTCGGAGTCGAGCAGGGCGATATGGGGCGTGACCGGGATCATCAGCCGTCCTTACACCAGCCGACGAAAAAAAGCCTCCCGCGCAGGACGCGGGAGGCGCAGATCATTGTTCGGAGCGATCAGCGGGTGAGGCCGGGGGCGCTGGCGATCAGGGCGTCCTTGAAGGCGATCCACAGATCGTAAACTTCGCGCGTCGGCGTCAGATGGCGGCACAGCGAGCCGTGGCCGGTCTCCGGATTGCTGTCGAGGGCGATGTGGCCGATCAGGAAGTGGCGAAACGCGCCGAGCAGTTCGGTGTCCCAGATCTGCGCGGCGCAGATCGCCCGGAACACGCGCTCGAGGCCGCCGTCTTCATAGGTGACGAGGCTGCGGGCGCGGGTCATGGCGTCGGCGGCGTGAACCTTGTCGAGATAGGCGGCGCCGATGGCCTCGAGGCGGCGGCGGCGGACATCGTCGATCGGCGTCAGCGTCAGTGTGCGGCGCATGAAGTTGTCGTGGTCGATCTTCTCGCCGGGAGCGACGACGCCGGGATAGGGCGACAGATTGTCGGTGTTGCGTTCGCCGGCGTCGAGTTCGGCGATGCGCGGATCGTCCGGGAACATTTCACGGGCGATGCCGACATTTTCGCAAAACTGCACCGAGAAATAGTAGTAAGCCCAGGCGACATTGGTGAGTTCTTCGGCCGACAGCGCCGACCAGTTCAGGTCGCAGATGTCGTCGATGATTTTCTTGAAAGAAGTGGCCGTGATTTCAGTCTGCATCGGCGCGATGAACACGCCTTCGGCGGCGATCGGAAACGAAAAATGCTTGGCCATGGAGCGCTCCTGCTGACATTGGTGGATCGACGTTGCGTGGATCGATGGTCGTCGTTGAGGAGAGAGTGCCGCAACAGCATTTGTCCGCATAGCAGTGCCGAACATAAACCTTACCTGTTCATTGACCAGAACGACAAAAACAGCAGCAATAACCTTTGGAGCGCTGTATTTTCAGGTGCTGTGCCGGGAGCGTCAATGCCGCCCGCGGTGCGGGGCGGTGCAGAGTTGATGACGGAATCTGGTCAGAAATCGCTGGCGCCAGCCCCCCGAAAACAGTCGATTTGCTTCAAATTCAAATCACTTTGAACAAGGCGCGACGCTAGCGACATAACGTCAGACATATCGTAATCGAACAAAATATATCATGTCTCCACATTGAGATGTGCGTTATGTATCACTGATTTGCGCGCCGACGGGCGCGTCACAACGCTGTCCGGAGTGCCCGGCCAGCCACCGTTTCCGGGCCTCAGCGCAAGTATTGCGCCGCTGGAGCCGGAAGGGGCGATCGCACTTCGAAATCGGCTCGCGCAGCATCGCTTCGGGCCATGGTGCAAAGGCCCACATCTCCGACAAGGCAGTCTCCGACGGCGCGCTGATCTCGTGGAACGACGGACAATTGCGGCGTGGCGTAGGCTTGCCGGGTCGCCGTCGTGGCCTGAAAGCCCTTGCCTGGCGGAGATAGCTCCGACCGAACTCGCCCGAAGACCCTATGGCTTGAGATACCTGTTCCGCCATGATACATAACATGGTTAACGATGCACCATAACAGGACATGAGTGATATGTCTCAACGAGAGACGATCGAAGACGCCTTCGACATGTTCGTCGCCCGCTTCTACGGGCCCCTGTCCTTGCTGGAGCCCGAAACGCTCGATCCGGCCGAGTTGGCGGCGCTGCGCGAGCGCCTGCACGAGGCGCGTCGCTACGTCGATCGGTTGCTCGACACTTTCGCGCCGCCGGGGCCGCTTGCCGACCTCGCGCCGCCGCTTGCGGGCGCCGTGACGCGGGGCGGGGACGCCGCGGAGCGCCGCGAGCGCGTTGTGCTGGAGGCGCTGGCCGACAGCGCGCCGCATCGCTTTCAGGAGCTGTGGGACGCGACGGAGCGCCAATGCGTCGCGGCGTCATCGGCGGCGGCGCTGGTCACCCATCTCGCGCGTCTCGACAAGCGTGGGATCATCGAACGACCGGGGCGCGGCGATTACCGGATCACGGAGGCGGGGCAGGCCCGTCTCGCCGAATTGCAGGGCAGGGCAAGAACTTAGAGCAGGGGAACAGTGCGAGGGCGCCGGTCAGCCGCCCATTGCCATGCGCACGCTGGCGCGCAGTTTCTCGCTCTCGCTTTTCAGCTGGCCGCAGGCGGCGAGAATGTCGCGGCCGCGCGGCGTGCGCACCGGGCTGGCGTAGCCGGCCGAAAACACGATGTCGGAAAAGCGCTCGATCACCGGCCAGTCCGAGCATTCATAGGGCGCGCCGGGCCATGGATTGAATGGGATGAGGTTGATCTTGGCCGGCAGGCCTTTCAGCAGCCGCACCAGTTCCCTCGCCTCGGCGGGGGAGTCGTTGACGCCTTTCAGCATCACATATTCGAAGGTGATGCGGCGGGCGTTGCTGGCGCCGGGATAGTCGCGGCAGGCCTGCAGCAGCACGTCGATCGGATATTTCTTGTTGAGCGGCACCAGTTCGTTGCGCAGGTCGTCGCGCACCGCGTGCAGCGAGATCGCCAGCATCGGCCCGCATTCCGCGCCCAGCCGCTCGATCTGCGGGATGACGCCGGAGGTGGAGACGGTGATGCGGCGCCGGCTCAGCGACAGCCCGTCGCCGTCGGCCATGACGTCGACGGCGTCGCGGACATTTTCGAAATTGTAGAGAGGCTCGCCCATGCCCATGAACACGATGTTGGATACGGCGCGCGCGCCTTCACCCGAGGGGATCAGGCCGTCGTCGTCCGGCCGCACGCCGCCGGGGAAATCGCCGAGGCGACGGCGGGCGACCATCAGCTGGCCGACAATCTCCGCGGTCGTCAGATTCCGCACCAGTTTCTGAGTGCCGGTATGGCAGAAACTGCAATTGAGCGTGCAGCCGACTTGCGACGAGACGCACAAGGTGCCACGATCGCTTTCCGGAATGTAGACGCATTCGACTTCGGCGCCCTTGTCGAAGGCGTCGACCGGTGGAAGGCGCAGCAACCATTTGCGGGTTCCGTCGGCGGACAGTTGCTCCTCGACGATTTCGGGTAGCGAAAGCGCAAACGCATCCGCAAGCTGCGCCCTCATCGCTTTGGAAACATTAAGCATTTGATCGAACTGAGACGCGCCGCGGAAATATATCCAGTGCCAGAGTTGCGCCGCGCGCATTCTGATGTCACCTTCGGGTAATCCAATGCCGCGCAGAGAATCTGCGACGCCCGCGCGGGTCAGCCCGGCAAGGGACAGTTTGGACGGGGGCTGCGCAGCGACGGGCGTGGTCATGGAATCCTCGGTCGGGTCGGACACGGTTTTATAGCACGCGCGCGCGGCCTTCGGGCAACGTGCGTCGCCACGCAGAGAGCAATTCTTTGTTTCAACGTTTGTCAGGCCAGTTGCCTCGTTCACGTCGCCAGGGAGCGTTTACATGACCGCCACCCCGCCGAAAATTCTGCTCGCGACGTTCGGATCGCTGGGCGATCTGCACCCGTTCATCGCGCTTGCCCACGCTCTGGCGCGGGACGGCTTCCGGCCGGTCATCGCCACGACCCCGGTCTACGCCGATTTTCTCGCCGGCGAGGGCGTCGAAATCGCGCCGGTGCTGCCGGATCTCGCCGAGGTCGAGGCGCGCCTCGGCCTCGACGTGGCCGGCATCGCCCGCCGCATGGCGGAGGACGACGCCTTCCTGTTCAGCGACGTCATCTTCCCGTTTCTGAAGGGCAATCTGGACAGTCTCCTCGCCGCCTGCGAGGGCGCCGATGTCGTCGTTGCCCACAGCCTCGCTTTCGCCGCCCGGCTGGCGGCGGAAATCCGCCAGATCCCGCTGATCAATGTGCATCTGTCACCGTTACTGCTCTATTCCGCCATCGATCCCCCGCGCGGACGCGGCTCCCCGTTCATCGGTGAGCCGCGTTTCGCCGCCTCCGTCGCCTGGAACCGTGCGCTGCTGTGGTCCTATGGGCAGGCCATGGGACTGTGGGCGACGCCGCTGCGGCGCATCCGGCGCGATCTTGGCCTGCCGCGCAAATGGGGGTTCGAGCTGATGTTCGCGGCGCGCTCGGCGCGCGCCACCATCGGCCTGTTCACACCGCTGCTGGCCCCGCCGCAGCCCGATCATGCGCCGACGCTGACCATTGCCGGCCACACCTTCCATGACCGCTGTTCGCCGATGGAGCGCGAGGGCGACCGGGCTGGCGTCGAGGCCTTCGTCGCCGCGGGGCCGCCGCCGATCGTCTTCACGCTCGGCAGCCTCGTCTCGCGTGACGCCGCCGGCTATTTTTCCGCCTGTGCCGAAGCCGCGACGCGGCTCGGACGCCGCGCCGTGCTGCTCGCTCACGACTCCGACGTTCCGGCGCTGGCCGCGGCGGCGCCGCCGGGCGTGCTGGCGACCGGCTATCTGCCGCATTCCGTCATTTTCCCTGCCGCCGCCGTCGTCGTGCATCACGGCGGCATCGGCACCTCGGGTCAGGCGCTGCGAGCCGGTCGCCCGCAACTTGTCACGCCCTGGCTCGCCGATCAGTTCGACAACGCCGTTCGGCTCTCGCGCCTTGGCGTGGCGGAGGCGATCGACGGCGCGGATGTGACGCCGGATGCACTGGCGAGAAAACTCGCGCCGCTGCTGGCGGAGCCGGGCTATGCCGCGCGGGCGGGCGAGGCGGGTCGGACGATCGGAAAGGAGAACGGGGCCGCGACGGCTGCGCATGTGATTGCGCGCGCGATCGATCCTACTTCAATTGCGCGACAGTAAAACTTGGCGTGAGGTAGGCGCCCAGATATCTTGTCATGAAGGTCGGAAAATAAGCCAGAGAGTGGCTGTAGGTCGCCGTGACGATGACCGCGGACTGCCCGCTGCTGAAAGTCGACTGCGCAAGCGAGGTTTGCGCCGAAGAGAGTGTAGCGCCGGTCGGCGAGGCGTAGACGATGGTCGGAGTTGTTCCGCTCATGGTGATCTGGAACATCTGGAGGGTCAGCCGGGCCGAGAAGATTTGCGGCGTGAAATTCGTGAGTGTGTTGGTAGACGCATAGCTTGATATTTCGGTCTGACAGGCGCCCGCTGGCGAGTCCGTGCAATCGGCCCAGGCGATGGCGTATTGTGAGGCGATGCGGTCGATGGCATCGTATACGACGTAAATCCGGCCGAATTCCACGATGCCGGCGGTCAACAGGAGCAGCAGCGGCGCGACGAGTGCGAATTCGATCGCCGCAGTTCCGCGTCTCGATCCGTAAATTGCGCCACACCGCATGTCAGTGCGTCTTTCTCCGGATCAGCGCACCGGAGCGCACCTGCATCATCGGGCTGAACATCGGGGCGATCTTGAGGGCGGTGGTCTGCGCCCTGAGAATGAGCACGGCGCCGCTCGCGCCGTAATCCGGGGTCGTCTGGTCGACGATCGGCACGACGGCGCTCTGCAGTTGCGACAACGGCCGTAAATCGACGAGAAGGGTGGTATTGTTCTTGATCAGCCCACCGGATTTTGTCGCTACTTTGGTCTTCAGCGTCGCAGCGTCCGGATAAACCGGAGCCGCTGCCGCGAAGCTCGACCGCAGATAGTCTGCCGTATTGACGATGCCCGCATTCAGCGCAAGTTGTTCATAGTAAAAAATCGAAACCTGCAATATTCCGAGCACGAAAAACAGAAACGGCGTTGAAACGATCGCGAATTCGAGCGACGAGGTTCCGCACTCGTCGCGCATCAAGTGCCTGAACCTGGGGGCATCGGCGCGCATCTTCATCACTGCGTCGCCGCCGGCGCGGTCAGGGGGTTCGCGACGATCTCGAATCCCGAATAGGTGATCAATTGGCCGATTGCCGGTCCCGGCGCCGGAATGGTCACGTAGGACGAGGGCGGCGTGGTCATGTAAGGGCTTCCCAGCGGCCAAAGTTGCACATCGTCGATCGCGCCGGCGAATTTCTCTGTGACCGTTCCCAGAGCCGAGAATGTCAGCCAGTAGTAACCGGGCTTGGAGACGAGGAAATTGGCGGTGCGGCTTTGCCAGCTCGCGGCATAGCCGCAGATATCTATGAGCGGATTGGACTGGCTCGCGTCATAGGCTGTCAGGCTGATGGCGTCGGGGGCGGCGGCCGGCGTCGTCGAGGTCGTGCCGTCCGGATTGTTGTAGGAGGTGGTCGAATTCAGCGCGCCGCCCACCATGGGCGTGCTGGCCTCCAGTGCATGCGACACGAAGACTCCGACGATATTGCTGGACCGGCTGATCGTGGCCGTTCCACCGGTCGGCCGAGACACGGCGCTGACGGAGCCGGCAAGCGTCGGAATATTGGCCGCCGACGGCGTCGCGCCGCAAAAGACGCTGGTCAATGACGATATCTGCCCGTCGGACACATAGTTGTAGCTGACCTTGTAATAGCCCGGATCGAGCAGGAAGCCGCGGGCGATCAGACGTTTGTTCGCCGGCGTCGATGTCGTGTTTGCGCCTGCGATTTCGACCGCCTGGGTTCCCTGCGCCGGTGTCTTCGTCACATAATCGATCTGATTAAAGGGCGCCGCCGCCCAGCCGCTTGCGGTCGAGTTCGGCCATCCGCTGGCGGAACCGCTGGTCCCGACGCTGCTGGACATGTTGCCGGAGGTGTTGTTGACGAAACTGGTCACGCTGTAGGACGGGCTGTCGAACGTGTCCTCGAACAGTTTGGTTGTCGTCGTCCATGTCGAGGGAAAATTGTTCTGCAAGGACCCCGTGCAGGTCCCCTGGCACATCCGGATATCGGCCACTGCTCCGCCATAGCTGTCGCTGGCGCCGTCGGCGGCGAAGCTCAGCCAGTAGTAACCGGGCGAATTGACATAGATGCGGACGCTGCGTTCCACCCAACTGAAATTGCCGGTGTAGACGCATTGATCGATCAGCGACGAACCGCCGAGAAATTGCGTTCCGTCATTCGTTGTGTGCAATGGCGGCATGCCGTTGGAATCGGCGTCCAGATAGACGTTGATCTGGTCGGTCCGCAACTTGTTGCTGGAGAGGGTGGTCGACGAGTTGCTGATGTAGGTCGAATTGGTGCTGGTCGCCCACGACAGATCGGCGACCGCCGATCCACAGATGTAGGCGGGGTCATAATCGGGATATTTGACGCGTGCATTGTAAAAATACCGCAGTTCGTAATTGCCGCCGCCAAGGTATTGTTTCGTGGAGATCGACGAATTGCCGGCGCCGGCAGAACCGTTGTCGCAATCCAGTTCGACGCTGTGATAGCTGCTGTTGGAGGGCACCGGGTTGGGGTAGACATTGGTGTCGACTTCGAGGCAATAGCCGAGGATGACCCAGTTCAGACCGCCCGAATAGCCGACCGTCGACGAAGACGTCGTGGTTGCGCTGGTGAGCGTTCGCCCCCAGGAGCCGACCGGCGTGGACGCGCCGGCCGCCGCGTAGAGATAGCCGCAGGCGCCCGAGCCCGTGCAGCCGGTCGTCGCAAATGTTTCGGAAAGAACGGTGGGCGTCGATGACGAAGGCGGTTGGTTGATCGATGTAATCGTGTCAAAACAATTCGAATTGGCCGCGACGGGAATGCTGGTGATACCCATGATATTGAAGAAACTTGTATTGACAGTCGCAGAAAGTCTGACGGCCCCACCCCCGCTTCCGGTATAGATGAAAGGTTGCGTCGTGGTCTGTGTCAATCTGACCTTCTGCGCGCCCAGAGCGTTGGTGATGAAGCTGTTGACTTGGGATTTATATGCGGTGAGACCGGAAGAGTTGAAAGTTGACACGATACTCGGTCGGCTGGCGTATTGGCAGGCCATGACCGCGGCCTCAGACAGCTTTTGTCGCGTTTGATAGGCTCGCATCAGATCGATGGAGCCGGCAACGCCAACCATGATCGAGAAACTCATGAACCCGAACAGGATCGAGATCTGCCCGTGCCGATTTTGGATCAGTCTGGCCAGAAGCTGACGCACTTTGCCGACGCCTTTTAGGGTGCTACTGTCAGTGAATAGCGCCCGCATAAGTAAACGATCGAGAAACTTATTTTAGAAATTCAAAACTATGAAAAAATAAGTAAATAAAGAGTATCTGCAACCGATGCAATTGCCGGCGAACGATTTTGTAAACAAGATTGATTTAATTGCTTTAATTCGGCGACGAATAAGTAGCGGTCAATAATTAATTCAACTTATAAGGCAGAAATTCAAGTGATTAAGCGAAGAATTGCATTTCGATTGAAAACACAGCTTTTTGGAGAAGTGATCAGCTCTGCAGCAAAGCTCGTCGTTTCACGCGCCCTCCCGCCCCGCCTTGAGCGCGTCCTCGAGCCGCATCTGTCCGCTTCCTGGCGCGAGCGGCTTCTGCTGGCTTTCGTGGGGCGCCCAGCCGCTGAGCCACACCAGTTCGAAGGAGGCGCGCACGCGGCCGTCGGGGTCCGAGAATCGCTTGGCGTAGATTTCCGCGGCGCGCAGGAACACCCGCCGGCCAAGCGGCTTGCGGGCGCGATCGCGAAGCGCGTTGGATGCGCCCATGGCGCGCAGATCCTTCGCCAGCGCAAACAGCGAATCATAACGCAAGGTGAAACTGTCGACATCCGTGACCGGCAAGGCGAAGCCGGCTCGCTGCAGCAGGGCGCCGAGATCGCGCACATCGACGAAGGGCGAGACGCGCGGCGAGGCGCCCCCGGCGATCTCGTCTTCCGCCTGCGCCATCGCGGCCCGCAGTTCCGTGAGGCTTGCGCCGCCCGGCAGGCAGGCGAGAAAGAGTCCGTCGGGCGCGAGCGCACGGCGGATCTGGGAAAAGACGCCGGGCAGATCGTTCGTCCATTGCAGGGCGAGGCCGCTGACGACGAGATCGAAGGCGCCCGCCGCGAAGGGCAGCGCCTCTTCGTCGGCAAGGACATCGCCGCCGGGCAGGGCGAGGGCGCGCAGCGGCGCGTTGCGTCCGGCTGCGACCACCGCCTGCGCGAAATGCGGCGTCGGCGTACCGAGATCCAGCGCGCGCGGGAAGGGGCGCGTGACCGTCAGCAACCGGTCGGTGAGATCGTCGGCTGCGCGCTCGGCAAGGAACATCGGCGCGCCGCGGCGAAGAGCGCGGACGAGGCGCAGGCGCAGTAGCGTCTTGTCGAAAATTTCCGGAGGCGTTCGTGCGGTCATGGGCCTTTCATGCCGCGCCGGGGCAGGGGCGGCAAGCCCTCGCCCCGAAAAAGAAAATCCCAGACGCCGATCAGCTGTGGCCCCGCTGCAACAGTAATCATTTCTTAATCTCGACTGGTAACCGAAATCGCGAGAACAGTTCGACAAAATTGCAGCGCGCATTAGAGTAATTTCTGTCTCGAAATTGGCTCGGGCCTGGCCCGACCCCTTCCCCAGGATGAACCGCAATGGGCGATTTCTCGATCGGCCACGGCAAAAGTCGTGCGCCAATTTTGCAATGCTTGCTCGCGGCTGCGGCGATGGCCGCGGCATCAGCCGTCCCCGGCGCCGCGCTGGCGCGGGAAATGGTGTCGTTTTCACCGACCGTCGAGCCCGGCACCATCGTCATCAGCGCCCATCAGCGCAAACTCTATCTCGTCGTCAGCCAGGGCGTCGCCATCCGCTATCCGGTGGCTGTGCCCAAATCCGGCAAGGAATGGTCGGGCGAGGCCGCGATCGAGGGCAAATATGTCAATCCCGACTGGGTTCCGCCCGCCGTCGTGAGGGCGGATCATCCCGAACTGCCGAATTTCATCGCCGGCGGCTCGCCGCGCAATCCGATGGGCGTGCGCGCCATTACGCTCGATCGCTATCAGGTCGCCATCCACGGCACGACCCAGAAGATGCGCGCCTCGATCGGCACCGCCGCCTCCTATGGCTGCATCCGCATGCTCAACGAGGATGTCGCCGACCTCTACGATCGCGTCAGCGTCGGCTCGCCGGTCATCATGATGCGCTGAGCATTACGGCAAAAACACTGGTTCAGGGGCTGCGGGCGCGATATCCATCGCCCCCGCAGCCTTTTTGCTTTCCGGAGACGCTCGTGCCGACCCTGCGCTATTCGCCCGCTTCGCCCTACGCCCGCAAAATTCGTCTCGCCGCCGCAGTGGTCGGCCTCGAGGATCGCATCGCCATCACGCCGGCTGACACGGCTGATCCGAACGACAGCCTGCGCAAGCAGAATCCGCTCGGCAAGATCCCGACGCTGTTGCTCGACGACGGGCAGTCCCTCTACGACAGCCGGGTGATCGCCGAATATCTCGACGCCATGGCCGGCGGGGGCAGGCTGTTTCCGGCCGATCCGGCGCGACGCTTCGCGGCGCTGCGGTTGCAGGCGCTGGGCGACGGCATTTGTGATGCGGCGCTGCTGATCCGTATCGAGACCTTCTCGCGCCCGGAGGCGCTGCGCTGGCCAGAGGCGGTGGCCTTGCAGCAGGGCAAGATCGACCGTGCGCTCGAAGCGCTCGAAGCCGCGCCGCCCGCGGGCGATATCGACATTGGCCACCTCGCCGTCGCCTGCGCGCTGGGCTATCTCGATCTGCGCTTCGACGGCGCCTGGCGGAACGTCTGTCCGAAGCTGGCGGCGTGGCTCACATCTCTCGAGGCGAAGGTTCCGGCTTTCGGCGCCACGAAGGCGTGAAAAAGCCCGCGCGAACGCGGGCCTTCGCGATCACCGGCAAAGACGCGGTTCAGCCCTTGTTGGCGATTTCTTCCGGCGGCTTCCACTGCGTTCCGCCGGCCGCGGGCTCCGCGGCCTTGGCGGCGACTTCCTGCGGCGGCTTCCACTCCCCGGCGGCGGCGTGGGCGGCGCCGGGAATGCGCAGCTTCTGGCCCGGTTGAATCGAATCCGGATCGTCGAGCTGATCCTTGTTGGCCTCGAAAATCTGCGTGTATTTGTCGCCATGGCCGTGGCCGTAGACATGCTCGGCGATCTTCCACAGGCTGTCGCCGGATTTCACCTCGTAAATCGTTTCGCCGGCCGGGGCGGCGGGCGCCGGCGCGGATGGTGCTGCGGGGGCCGCAGCAGTCGCCGCGGCGTCCTGCGGCTTGGCGTCTTCGGGTTTCTTGCCGGAAATGAAGTCGAGAATACCCATCGTGTCCTCCCTTGCGCCTGTTGCGCGGACGAGGGCGAGCATAGCGCCGCGCTGCGCGTGCAGATAGGGGTCGGATCATGTCGCGCCCATGATTGAGCGCAAAAAAGAAACCCCGGTCCGAATGGACCGGGGCCGTTTTTGGCAAATTCGCGTCATGCGCGGATCAGAAGTGATAGTTCAGGCCGCCCTTGATCGTCGAGGTGTTCACTCCGGCCTGCAGCGCCGCCGGCGAGTAATCGAAGTAGCGGTCGGAGCCGACAGAGGTGAAGAGATACTCGCCCTTGGCCGACAGATTGTTGGTCAGCATGAATTCGAGACCGGCGCCGAGCGCCCAGCCCGATTGCCAGGTCGACTGCGTGCCCCGGAACGCGGCGTAGTAGTTCGCCATGTCGATCGAGGTGCGCGCGCCGGCATAGCCGCCGGTCACATAGAGCAGGGCGCGATCGAGAGCGTAGCCGGCGCGACCGCGCAGGGTGAGGCCGTAATTGACGTTGCTCTCGGTGGCGACGCCGAAGAACGGCATCTGGCTCGACCGCGTGCCCATGAAGCCGAAGTCAGCTTCGAGGCCGAGCACGAAATTCTGCTGGATGACGTGGTTGTAGCCGCCGGTGAAGCCGACGATGCCGCCCGACGGGGCGCCCAGCAGGCCACGCGGATTGCCGATGAAATTGTAGTCGCCGTTGTTGAAGGCGCCCCAGCCGTAGCCGCCGAACACGCCGGCGTAAAACCCTTGCCACTGGGTGAAGGTCGCCGGGGGCGGCGCAAAATAGTCGGGCGCCTTGTTGCGGCGCGGCAGATCGGCGGCGGATGCGGCGGCGGCGCACAAGAGGAGGGGCGCAGCCAATGCCGCGATCAGTTTCGTTCTCATCTCAGGCACTCCACTCGACATTTTTTTCACGCTCGGGGCAGATCGGTAATCAGCTGCCCGATGTCGCGAATTGAAAGCATTCAGATTAACAAATCGTTTCTATCGATCCTGAAGATTTGCAAACACTCCGTTTCTGCAAAGTATAATCAAAGCATAAATCGTGTCGTAATTCTGGCATCATGGTTCTTTGGCGTCAATCCTTGTCATGAGCACGAGGAGGCGGAGAGAGGCTGGCGCTTTTCGTCGACTATGTTGCTTAATCGAAGGTAAATACCGACCACAGCCGGGGTGCGTGCGATGGCGCCGCCGGTTGACGCTGCGCCGGTCCGCGTGAGAATTCCGCAGTGCAAGGAGAACGGCATGAGCAACGAGGGGCCAGCGCTGGTGACGGGCGCGGCGCGGCGGATCGGCCGGGCGATGGCGGAGCGTCTGGCGTCGACCGGACGTCCCGTGGTCCTGCACGCCTCGCCGCGCTCGCTCGCCGAGGCCGAAAGCGTCGCCGCGTCTCTGCGGGCCGGCGGCGCCCGCGCGGCGGCGCTTGCCGCCGATCTCGGGGCGGTCGCCGACTGCGAAGCGCTGCTGGGGCACGCGGCGACGCTGTTCGGTCCGCCGACGCTGCTCGTCAACAACGCTTCGTTGTTCGAGGTCGACAGCGCCGCGGAGTTCTCCGCCGCGCAGTTCGACCGTCACATGGCGATCAATCTGCGGGCGCCGCTGCTGCTGGCGCGCGACATGGCGGCATTGCTCCCCGACGGCGCCGAGGGCGTGATCGTCAATATCGTCGATCAGCGGGTGTGGCGGCTCACGCCGCGGCAGTTCACTTATACATTGTCGAAATCGGCGCTGTGGACGGCGACCCGCACCATGGCGCAGAGCTACGCCCCGCGCATCCGCGTCAATGCGGTGGGGCCAGGTCCGGTGTTGCCGAGCACGACGCTGGGAGACGCCGATTTCGACAGGGAATCACGCGGCGTGCCGCTCGGCCGCGCCGCCGATGTCGACAGCGTGGTGGAAGCGGCGCTGTATCTGATCGCCGCAAGACACGTGACCGGCCAGATGATCGCCGTGGACGCAGGCCAGCATCTCGCATGGGAGACGCCGGACGTGGTGTAGGTTGCGGGCGGGGCGGCGATGAGCAACGGGACAGAAGCTCTTGCGCCCCGTCAATCCGCGCTCGGCAACCGCCGTATCGTGAACTCGATCTGTCCGTCCTCCAACTCTCGCCAGAACTCGACTTCCGTCATGTAAGCGGCCTTGGGCCAGCGGTCGAACCATTCGCGCGCCTTGGCGCGGGCGTCGACGCGGGGGAGGGTGAAGCTTTCGCGCTTCCAGCTGTCGCGGGCGCTCGATGCGCTGCGCTTGCCCAGCCGGCGCGCGATATCCTGCGGAAATACGGTTCGGGTGGCCATGACGCGGCTCCACGCGGAACGACAATGGACGCCACTATGGCGCATCGTGCGTGCAAAGAGGAGTCCGAATCAACCTCCCCTTCGTCCTGAGGAGGCTCCGAAGGAGCCGTCTCGAAGGATGTGGGTCCCCGATCGACCTTCGAGACCGCGCTTGGCGGCCTCCTCAGGACGAGGAGCCGGGGCCGCTACGCGGCCTCGTCAGGACGAGGGCTGAGCGGTATCTGCCGCCTCCGGCGCGGGCAGGGCGGCGGACGCGGGCGGCGCCTTCTCGGCGCGCCAGGCGTATATCAGCTGGGCGATGTCCGTATCGCCGGCGGCGCGCACATCGACCACCACATCGAAATCGACCGCGTCGTCCTCTTTCAGAAAGGCGCGCAGATCGAGGCTGGAGCCGATGGCCATGGCGCTGGCCGCAAGATCGCCTGTCGTCTCGGCGTGGAACGTGACCGCGACGCTGGCGACGCGGGTGCGGGTCTCGCCGATCACCGGCGCAAAGGCGCCCGCAACCGCGGCGGCAGCGGCGGCGTCGGCGAGGGCGAACACCGCCGCGCGCTGAACGACGCCCTCCGCGCCGGTGACCCGCCGGCTTACCGGAAGCCGCGCCTCGGCGACGCCATTGCCCACCGACAGCAGCTCGACGCCCAGCCGCGCATCGACATGTGCGCTCTTCGCCAGTCTGCGGCGCAGCAGGCCGAACACAGCATCGGGCTTGAATGCGAACAGCCAGGCGACGAGCGGCTTTTTCATCGACAGGGCCTCAGGGATGCAGGACCAGTATCGGGGCGACGATGAAAATATCGCGTCTTACGCCGCGAGGTCTATCGTCACCGGCACGTGATCGGAAGGGCGCTCCCAGCCGCGCGCGGCGTCCAGAACGTCGAGCCCGGAAAGGGTCGGCCCCAGCGCGTCGCTGACCAGCACGTGATCGAGTCTCCGGCCGCGGTTCGACGCCGCCCAGTCGGCGGCGCGGTAGCTCCACCAAGTGTAGAGCTTTTCATGATCCGGCACGAAGCGGCGCATGGCGTCGACCCACGGACCGGCGGCGAACACCGCGGCGAGCTTCTCCACCTCGATCGGCGTATGGCTGACGACTTTCAGCAGCGCCTTGTGGCTCCATACATCATGCTCCAACGGCGCGATATTGAGATCGCCGACCAGCACCACGCGGCCCGCCGCAGCGCCGGCCGCCGACCATTCGCGCAGTTCGTCGAGGAAACCCAGCTTGTGTTCGAATTTCGGGTTGATCGCCGGGTCCGGCTCGTCGCCACCGGCGGGGACGTAGAAATTGTGCAGAGTCAGCGGACCGTGGTCGCCGTCCAGCTCGACGCCGATGTGGCGGGCGTCGCCCTTTTCGCAGAAATCACGCTTCTCGATCGCCCGCAGCGGCCGGCGCGAGGCGATGGCGACCCCGTGATAGCCCTTCTGGCCGTTGATGGCGATGTGCTCGTAGCCCAGCGCCTTCAGGTCCGCCAAAGGGAACTCCGCGTCGCGCACCTTGGTTTCCTGCAAGCAGATCACGTCGGGCGCCCGCAGACGCAAGAATTCCGCGACCAGCGGCATCCGCAGGCGCACTGAATTGATGTTCCATGTCGTTATTTTCATCGTGCTGTCTTGCCGCCCGTCATTTCTTGTCGCCAAAGAGGAAAGGCGCCACGTCCTTGACGCCCGGCTGCTTGCCGGCGCCAAAGGGCATGGGCCGGCACACGGACATTGCCGAAATGCCGACACGCGCCGTGAGCAGCCCGTTGAGCACGCCCTCGCCGAGCCGCGCCGAGAGTTTGGCCGCGACGCCATGGCCGACGAGCTGCTGCAACAGCGAATCCCCGACCGCCATGCCGCCGGTGATCGCAAGATGCGCGCCGACCGAACGGGCGAGCTTGAAAAATCCGAAGAGACCCGGACGTCCGCCGTAAATCTCGGCGATGCGCCGCATCAGCACGACCGCCTGTCCTGCGACGAAGATCACATCGAAGATCGCCCGTGGACTGACCGTCGTCACCAGCGACACGCGCTTGGCGGCGTCGGCGATTTCCCGGCTGACGAGATCGTCGAGCGGCGTGACGAGCTGGCGCTCGGCGAAATCCACGAGGTCGCGGCCGTCGACGATCTTCTGCGTCGTCTCCAGCACCACGGCGCGGGCGCGCGCCATGTCGGCGCGGGCCTCGTAAATCTTGCAGAGGGCCGCGACATGGGTCCTGCTGGCGTCGCGATTGTCGGCGGCGCGGGCTTCGGCGAGGGCGACATGCAGCTTGGCGATGCGGTTTTGCCGCAGGGTCGCCTGAATTTCCCGCGCAAGCAGCACGACGATCGCCGCGCCGAAGGCGACGGCGAGAACGAGGCCGATGGTTCCCAGAATCGCCGAATGCGAAAAGGCGTCGGCGACGAAATTCCACAGCCACAGAAACACCGACATGGAAACGATGCCGGTGAAGGCAGACCAGAACAGGCCGCCCCAGCTGAGAATATACTTCTCCAGCACGCCCTTCGCCTGCGCCGCCTCGACCGCCGCCTCACCGCCGGGAAGCTCGCCCAGCAGTTCCCGCGCTTCTCTCGCGAAGGCGTCCTCCTCCTGCTCGATCACCTGCGCCGCCGCCCGCCGCGCCGCGTCGTCGGCAATCTCCTCGGCGGTGCGGGGCGCAACGGTCTTGTCGCCATCGAGGCGAAAGGCGCGTGGACGGGGTCGGCGCTCGGAATCGGTCATGGCTCGGCTCTGTGTGCGGGGAGGCGAGTCATAGCGTGTTGCGGGGGGATTGGGGAGAGTGGGGGGAAACGGCTTTCCGGAGCGAGAAGGGCCGGATCTATACCGGCTGTGCTTCCGCGACGATCCTGCTGCGAAATTTCACCGACAAATCTTCGGGCGTTCCGACATCGACCCTTGTGCGCGTGAGCGTCTCGATCGCGACCGAAATCGCCGGCAGGTCGAACAAAGTGAAGCCGTCCGCGGCGTCGATCAGCAAGTCCAGGTCGCGGTCTTCCGCGTCAGCGCCGTGAAGGGCGGAGCCGAAGACGCGTGGATTCAGCCCCCGGTTCTCGGCGACGATCCGGCGGATATCTTCGCGATGGGCGTCGAGGGCGAGCGACGGTTTCATGTGTCGCATCTGGCATGAAGCCGGCCGTTTTTCTACTTTCGCCGCGATAGCAGGCGCTCGCGCGACAGACCCCCGTTGCACCTCGCACCCCCGTCCACTACCATCGCTCCCGCGCCGCTGGGGCGCGCGTTCGGGTTGTCTTGCGCATGGATTCCCTTCCTCCCGAAGGTCTCGCCTTCGTTCTCGGTTATCTCCTCGGCTCCATCCCCTTCGGTCTGCTGCTCACCCGGGCGGCCGGGACGGCCGATCTGCGCGGCATCGGCTCGGGCAATATCGGCGCGACCAATGTGCTGCGCACCGGCCGCAAGGACCTCGCCGCCGCGACGCTCGTGCTGGATGCGCTGAAGGGGACCGCCGCCGTCCTCCTCGCCGGCTACTACCTCTCCGCCGATGCGCCCGTGGCCGCGGCGGCCGGGGCGTTCCTTGGGCATGTCGCGCCGGTTTGGCTGCGGTTTCGCGGCGGCAAGGGCGTCGCCACATTTCTGGGGGCGTTGATCGGCCTGCACTGGCCGACCGCGCTGGCCTTCGCCGCCGTCTGGCTCGGGGTCGCGGCGGTGACGCGCTATTCCTCGCTGTCGGCTTTGCTCGCCTCGTCCGCAGCGCCGCTAGTGCTCTACGCCACTGACAATGAACTTCCGGCCGTCGTCGTCGCCGCCATGGCGGCGCTGCTTTGGGTCAAGCATCGCGAAAACATCGCCCGGCTCCTTTCCGGAACCGAAAGCAAGATCGGACAGAAGGCGTAAGCGCAATGAGCGAGCCCGGCGCAGGACGACTCTCTCCAGAGCAGCTCGTCGACTGGCTGCGGCTCATCCGGTCCGAGAATGTCGGGCCGCGCACCTTCCGCCAGCTCGTCAATCGATTCGGCGGAGCCGGGCCAGCGCTGGAAGCGCTGCCGGCGCTCGCCGCGAAGGCCCGCGGGCGCGAGATTCGCGTCGCGACGCGGGACGAGGTCCTGCGCGAGATCGAGGCGACGCTGGCGCTCGGCGGACGCTTCCTCACCTCTGGCGATCCCGATTACCCCGCGCCGCTGCGGCAGATCGACAGCGCGCCGCCGGTGCTGTCGCTGCGCGGCGACGCCGCGGTTCTGGCCCGAGACTGCGTGGCGCTGGTCGGCTCGCGCAACGCCTCGGCGGCCGGCCTCGCCATGACCGAGCGCCTCGCGCGCGGCCTTGCTGCGCAGGATTTGGTGATCGCGTCGGGCCTCGCCCGCGGCATCGACACCATCGCCCATCGGGCGGCGCTCGAATCCGGAACTGTCGGCGTGCTGGCCGGCGGTCTCGCCCGACCTTACCCCAATGAAAATATCGCGTTGATGGACAGGATCGTCGCTCGCGGCGGGGCGGTGGTGACCGAAATGCCGCTCGACTGGGAGCCACGCGGCCGCGATTTCCCACGCCGCAACCGGCTGGTGTCCGGCCTCGCGCTCGGCGTCGTGGTCATCGAAGCGGCGCGGCGTTCCGGCTCGCTGATCACTGCGCGATTCGCGCTGGAGCAGGGGCGGGAGCTGTTTGCCGTGCCGGGTTCGCCACTCGATCCGCGGGCGGAAGGCTGCAACGATCTCATCCGCCAGGGCGCAACCCTCTGCGCGTCGCCCGAGGACGTGACCGCGGCGCTGGCGCGGCGCGGCGACCGCCCGCCGCAGCCCGATCTGTTCCGGGAAGCCCTCGATGCGCCGGGCGAGGGCGACGAGCCGCTGATCGACGAACTCGATCTGTTCTCGCTGCAGGAGCGCGCCAAGCCGGCCTTTGCCCGCCCGCAGCCGCCGCCGCAGGCGCAGCCCGGGCGGGAGGAGAAGGACCCGCCCGAGCCTTCACCGCCGGACCGAGACGCCCGCGCGGTGATTCTGGCGCTGCTCGGCCCGTCGCCGGCGCCGCTCGACGCGCTGATCCGCGCCGCGGGGGTGTCCGCCCGCGAGGCGCAAAGCGCGCTGCTGGAGCTCGATCTCGAGGGCAGGATCATCCGCCACGGGACCAATCTCGTCTCGTTGCGGTGAGCGAAGCCATCAGTGATTCTGGTTGCGCCGGCGGCCGAGACGCCGGGTCAGCCGCCCGCCGGCGTCACGCGTCTGGATTTCCGCTTCGACCCGCGCGAGATTGAGGAAATAGGCCAGCATGTCGATGCGGGCGCGCGCCGCCAGCGCCGCCAGCTCGGCGGACATGTCGGCGATGTAGCCGGCGACCATGGCGCGGTCCTCACGTTCGGCCGCCGCCTGCTGCGCGGCCGCTTCGGGCGTCCCCGTCACGGGGTCGGCGGCGTCGGCAGGTTGTGGGCGGGGGTCGACAAAACCGGTCACGCGCGGCGCTCCTTCAGGGAAAGGGAGTGTATACATCTGATAGTTGTAATCTTCTCGACAAACAAGTTTTTGTCAAGGTCGTCGTCGTTCGGGCGGCATCTGGACGCCGCGTCGCGACGCCCTATTTTTGACCAGACGCTGCTCCGGCCACTTCGCGGAGAGCGCGTGACCTCTGGAGGGAACGATTCCGATGAAAAACGTCCTGAAAGCCTCTCTTGCCGGTTTCCTGTGCATTGCATCCGTCGCCGGCCCGGCTCTGGCGGCGCCCACTCCCGCGCCGACGGCGCAGACGCCCGGCCTGTCGTCGCCGGTGGAAACAGCGCATTGGAGCCGCTGGCGTCATCATCATCATCACTGGGGCTGGCGCCATCATCATCGCCACTACCATCGCCATTGGTAATGTAGCGGCTGCGTTCGTCGCGTTGCAGCGGCGGAGATTTGGCTTATAGAACGAGTTCCTGTCTCCGCCGCTGGTATCGATGGCCTTCCTGCTCGCCCACCTCTCCGACGCCCATATCGGCCCCATTCCCCGCCCGCGGCTCGAGGAACTTCTGGGAAAGCGTCTCACCGGTTACGCCAACTGGCTCACGAAGCGCAGCCGCCAGCACGACATGGCGGTGCTTCGGGCGCTTACCGCCGATCTCCTCGCGCAGCAGCCCGACCACATCGTCATGACCGGCGACATCGTCAACATCGGCCTCGAAGCCGAACTGGCGGCGGCGCGTGACTGGCTGGCGACGTTGGGAACGCCGCAGGACGTGAGTTACACGCCCGGCAACCACGACGCTTATGTCGGCGCGGCCATGCCGGTGATCGACGAACTCTACGCGCCCTGGACCCGCGGCGATGTGCGCATCGAAAACGCGCCGCGCTTTCCCTATGTGCGGCGGCGCGCCGGCGTGGCGCTGATCGGCTTGTCTTCGGGCATCCCCACTGCGCCCTTCATCGCCTCGGGGCGGCTCGGCCCTGTGCAGATCGCCGAACTCTGTCACGTGCTGGAGGCGACGAAAGCCGAGGGGCTGGCGCGCGTGGTGTTCCTGCATCATCCGCCGCATGTCGGTGGCGCGCGGTTGTTCCGTGGGCTGGAGGACGCCGCCGAATTCGAGGCGACCATCCGCCGTTTCGGGGCCGATCTCGTGCTGCACGGCCACAACCATCGCACCAGCCTGCATCACATCGAAGGCCCGGACGGCCCGGTTCCCGTGCATGGCGCAGCCTCCGCCTCGGCGCGGCCGGGCGGGCATTATCCGGGCGCGGCCTACAATCTGTTCCGCATCGAACGGCAGGACGCCGGCCTCACGGTCGAGGCGCGCGCGCGCGGGATCGGCGGGGATGGCGAAAAGCTGGTGGAATTGGCGTCCTGAACCTCGCGACGGTCGGCGTCAGGCCTCCGTCAGCTTCAGCGTCAGGCATTTGGCGCCGCCGCCCGATTTCAGGAACTCGCCCAGCGGTGTCACTTCCGGTCGAAATCCGGCTGCCGAGAGGCGCGACAGCAGGCCGGCGGATGCGGCGTTCATGAAGATGCGCCCGTCGATCTCCACGGCGTTGCAGGCAAAGCCCAGCGCATCCGTCTCGTCGATCTCGACGCGCCGCGACGGCGCGACATGCGCCTCGATCAGCGCCCGCGAGTTGGCGTCGAAGGCTCCCGGATAATACATCGTCCAGCCGCCGGAGAGCGGGCAGAAGCACGTGTCGAGATGGTAGAAGCGCGGATCGACCAGCCGCAGGGCGAGGGTGCGGCGATCGAACAGTCTTTCCAGCAGCGGCGCCGCCGCGCGATCGGACCGGAACCCGTGGGCCGCCCAGAGGATCGGCGCGCCTCTGTCGAAAAGCGCGTCGCCGGCGCCCTCGAAACACACATCCTGCGGCCAGGGCGCGACCCTGAAACCGGCGCCTTCGAAAAAGGCGTGAAAATGCGCCTCCTCGTCGCGGCGCTCGGCACAGCGAAAGCGGCTGACGATGGCCGCGGCGCCCCGCACCAGTCCAGCGTTGGCGGTGAACACCATGTCGGGCAAGGCCGGCTGCGCCTCGACGAGTTCGACATCGGCGCAGGCGCTCAGCCTTGCGTGCAGCGCGCTCCATTGCGCCAGAGCGCGCGCGTGGTCTACCGCGCCGATCTGCGACTCCATCCACGGATTGATCGCATAATCGACGCTGAAATGGCGTGGCGCGCAGAGCAGCACCCGGTGACGGGCGCATCCGCTGTCGGCCGCATCGTCGACGGCGGGGGAGGTTTCTTCGGTCGGGAGCGAAAACAGCCGGTCCATGCGCATTGCCCTGTCTCGGATCGGAACGACCGATCGTTTCCGAAAAAAGCGGCAATCAAGTCCGGCGCCAGTTCACTCAGCGGCTGCTCCGATCCGCCGATAGACGAAGGGAGGCGGCGGCGCCAGCGAGTCCGTCTCGCCTTGCGCGGCGAAGGCGGCGTGGCCCGGCGAGAGATGGCAGGCCGGATCGGTCGCGGCGGGATCGCCCAGCGCCGCCATGGCCTGACAGCGGCAGCCGCCGAAATCGATCTCGCGGCGGTCGCAGGAGACGCAGGGCTCCTTCATCCACGCCGTGCCGCGGAAGGCCTCGAACGCCTGGCCGTTGCGCCAGATGTCGGCGAGCGGCCGCTCGCGCACGTCGTCGAACACGAGACCCGGCAGCGTCTGCGCGGCGTGGCAGGGCAGGGCCTTGCCCGAGGGCGTGACCACGAGAATGGATTTCGCCCAGCCGCCGTTGCAGGCCTTCGGCCGCGTGGCGTAGTGGTCGTGAATGACGAAATCGAAGACCAGCACGCCGGCAAGGCGTTTCTTCGCTTCGTCGACGATGCCGACGGTTTCCAGAAAGGTCTCGCGCGTCGGGATCAGCGCGGCGCGGTTCTTCAGCGCCCAGGCGTAATACTGGATATGCGCGACCTCGATGCGCTGCGCTCCGACCTCTACGGCGAAATCGATGATCTGCGGCAGATGGGCGATGTTCTGGCGATGCATCGGCGCGTTGATGGTGAGGCCCATGCCGAATTCGCGCGTCCAACGGGCGACATCGCGTTTCTTCACGACGCCGCCCTCGAAGGCTGAAATGTAATCGGCGTTTTCGGGAACGATGTCCTGGATCGACACCTGCACATGGTCGAGGCCGAGTTCGGCGAGGCGCTGGAGGCGCTCTCGGGTCAGCAGCACGGCCGAGGTCACGAGATTGGTGTAGAGCCCGGCCTCGACGGCATAGGCCAGAATCTCTTCGAGATCCTTGCGGGCCGTGGGCTCGCCGCCGGTGAGATGCAGTTGCAGCGCGCCGGCCGCCGCAGCCTGCCGGAAGGTCTCGCCCCATTGCGCCGCTGTCATTTCGACATTGGCGCGCTCCAGCTCCAGCGGATTGGAGCAATAGGGGCATTGCAGCGGGCAGCGATGCGTCAGTTCGGCGGCGAGGCCCGCCGGCCCGCCCGAAAAGGGCTGGACGCCGCGGGCGAAGTCCGAAACCGGCGGCGGCGAAAACGGATCGGGACCTTCGCGCAGCAGCACCTTGTCGGCCAGTCCCTGCAACACATTGACGACATCGCGCTGAATGACCTCCAGCGGCGCCGAAAACTGCGCGGCGAACTGCGCGGCCATGTCGGCGACGCTGGTGTGGCCGTCGCAACGTTGCAGCACGAGGAGGCTGATGGCGTCGAGTTCATAGGCGCGCTCGGGGGCGAGGATCACCTGCCGCTGGCGGGCGCGATCCTCGTGCAGCCGCGCCCAGCGGGCGAAGGCGGGACGGGAGGCGGGTGTGACGAGGTATCGGGACATGCGGCTCATATACGCTGTCGACCCCGAAAGCGCACTAGCGAAGGCGTGTTCGCCTCACTGGAATTGTCCCGGCTGGAGGCGGCCGTTTTCGACATGGGCGGGGACATAGGCGCCCTTCTGCGGCTCGAGGAAGACGGCGAAGGCGATCATGCCGCCGATCGCCAGCGCCAGCCCGGCGATGGTCAGCGCCGAGACGACGCCCGGCCGCCACAGTTCCGCGACGAAGGGCCAGCGCCGCTGTGCGAGATGAAAAATCGCATAGGCGGTGAAAGGCACGCCGAACAGCAGCAGGAGTTCCAGAAGAGCGCGCCACATTGGGGGGAGGAGCTTTCGAAAGGACGGAACGATGTTGAAAAAGGACAATGGCGACCCGCCGGCCCCGGCGCAAGGGGCGGACCGCTTGCCCGCGCTCGCGAGGACTCGCCGACTTCCCCACATTTTGGGCGCCGGCGCCTCCTTCGTCATATTGCCGTTGCGGCGGCGCGCGTCTAGTTAGGAGGCGTGCGCGCGATCTTGGCCGCGCGAACCCCGGGAGATGACATATGTCCTTTACTTTGGCGGACCTGCCTTACGCCTATGATGCGCTGCAACCTTATCTTTCGAAGGAATCCTTCGAATATCATCACGACAAGCATCACGCGACCTACGTGACCAACGCCAACAATCTGGTGAAGGGCACCGAGTTCGAAGGCAAGGGGATCGAAGAGGTAATCGTGTCCTCCTTCGGCAAGAGCGCCCCTGTTTTCAACAATGTGGCGCAGATCTACAACCACGATCTCTACTGGAATTCGCTCAAGGCCAATGGCGGCGGCGGCATTCCCGGCAAGATCGAGAAGGCGCTGATCGACAGCTTCGGTTCGGTCGACAAGTTCCGTGAGGAATTCATCGCCGCCGGCCTCGGCCAGTTCGGCTCGGGCTGGGTGTGGCTGGAGGCCAAGGACGGCAAGCTGGCCGTGCGCAAGACCCCCAACGCCGAAAACCCGCTGGTCCACGGCGCGAAGCCGCTGCTGGTCGCCGATGTGTGGGAGCACAGCTACTACATCGACTACCGCAACCGCCGCCCCGATTACCTCAAGGCCTTCCTCGAGCATCTCGCCAATTGGGAAAATGCCGAGAAACTGTTCGGCGCCGCCTGATTTCGGCTTTCGCCGGCGACGCGCGGCGTCGCCGGCGGCTTTCCGTTCGGTTCACCAGCAGCTGATGAATTCCCGATACACCCAGCCCTCGCCGTTGGTTCCATAGGCCACATAGGACCATGGCCGGCCGCGGTCGTCCGCGCCCGAGCGCAGGACATGCACGATCGATCCATTGCGCAGGGCGCCGATCACCTTGCCGTCGGCGCGACGGACATTCAGCGGCGTGCCGGTCGGGTCGGTCACCTTGCAGCGATCGGACGCCAAAGCCGGCGTCGCGAACAGCGCGACCGCCGCAGCGGCGGCGAAGATTTTCAGGATCGTCATCTCGTCCTCCCCTTGCATCGACAAAATGAAATATAATCCTTTGGAGCCGCGCATGCCGTGCGGGGCCGCACGCACAGAACATCCCATGCGCAAGATCGCCCTGCTGTTCCTTCTGCTCTCCGCGCCCGTGCGCGCCGACGGCCTGCCGCCGGGCTTCGCGCGGCTGTCGGACATTGCGCCCGCGGTGAAGCAGGACATGCGCTACGCCGGCGCCGACAATTTCACCGGCGCGCCGGTCCCCGGTTATCGCGCCGCGCAGTGCTGGCTGCGACGGGAGGCGGCGCAGGCGCTGGCCGCGGCGCAGCGGGAGGCGCATGCGAAGGGCTTCGATCTGGTCGTCTTCGACTGCTACCGGCCGCAGCGGGCGGTCGCCGCATTTCAGGCCTGGTCGAAAAACCCCGACGAGGGCTCCAAGGCCGCGCATTATCCCAACATCGACAAGCGCTCGCTGTTCGCGCAGGGCTATATCGCCGCGCGCTCAGGCCATTCCACCGGCTACGCCGTCGATCTCGGGGTCGTCGGCTGGGATTTTGGCGCGCCCTTCGATTTCTTCGACAGAAGCGCCTGGACCGCCACCAAAACCGCGCACGCCGCGCGGGCGCATCGGCAGGCGCTGCTCGCCCTGATGAGCCGCCATGGCTTTGTGAACTATCCGCGCGAGTGGTGGCATTTCACCTTCCAGAAGCCCCACGATTCCCGAGTCTTCGACGCCGAGATCGAGTGATTTCCGCACAAGGTCGGCAAATGGACCGCGAGGCTCCAGCCTCGCGCCGGCAATGCTAAAATGCGTCCACCAGAATCGCCGCGAAGGGGGTTTGCATGACACTCGCCAGCGCCCTGCGTTCGCCGCCCGCCGCGACGGCCCCGGCGCGCGCTGCGGCCGCACTCGCCTTGCTCGCGCTGTGGTTTCTCCTGCATCCCTACAAGGGCGTCGTCCACGATTCCCGGCTTTACGTCGGCCATGCGCTGGCGACGCTCGATCCGGGGGGCGTCGGCGCCGATTTCATGTTCGCGCTCGACGGGCAGTTCCGCTTTTCGCTGTTTCCGAAGGTTCTTGCCGCCGCCGTCGCGGCGCTGGGGCCGGCCGGCGCCGCGAAACTGCTGTCGGCCTCCGGGCTCGCACTGTGGTTCGCCGCCGCCGCTGCGCTGGCCGTTATCCTCGCGCCGCCGCGGGTTGCCGCGGCGATGTTGGCGGCGCTGGCGGCGCTCGAGTCCGCATATGGCGGCTTTGGCGTACTGCATTACGCCGAGCCCATGGCGACGCCGCGGCTCTTCGCCGAGGCCGGGGTTCTGGCCGGGCTCGCCGCGGCGTTGCGGGGCCGGACCGGCGTCGCCGCCGGGCTCACGCTGTTTGCCGCCGCCTTTCACCCGATCATGGCGCTGGCCGGCGCCGGGACGCTGTTCCTCGCCGCCTGCCGCAAGCATCCGCAACTGCTCTGGATGCTGTCGCTCGGGCCCGTCGTCCTCGTCGTCGGCTGGTTCACGGGCGTCCCGCCCTTCGACCGGCTCGCGCCGATCGACGCCGAATGGCTGGCGCATCTGCGCGAGCGGCAGGTCTATGTGTTTCCCACGCTCTGGCCCTCCGGCGCCTTCGAGGCATTGGCGGCGCGGGCGGCGGCGCTGTGGATCGCCCTGCGCTTCGCGCCGCCGGACGTGGCGCGGCTGCTGCGGGGAACGCTGCTGGTGGGTCTGCTCGGCCTGCTCGGCGCCGTTCTGCTCGGCGACCTCGTCCCGCTGCAGATCGTCGTCCAGGCGCAGCCGTGGCGGGCGCTGTGGCTGCCGATGGCGCTGGGCGCCGCGGCGGCGCCGCTGGCCGCCGCCGGTCTGTGGCGGGAGGGTGAAGCCAGCCGTCCGGCGCTCGGCCTGCTGGCCCTGACCTTCGCGCTGTCGGACACGCCGCTGGTCGTCGCCCTTGCCGGGGCGGCGGTCGCCGCCGACCGGTTCAGGGGGCGGCTGCCGGCATCGCCGCTGATCGCCAAGGGTCTGTTCGGCCTCGCCGGACTGGCCTTCGCCGGTATGACGGCGATCACCGCCTTCGTCTGGTGGAAGGCCGCGGCCTCGACCCCGCCCGAAGCGGTGACGCCCTTTGCGCTGTTCGTTCTGCGAGCGCCGCTGGCCCTGCCGCTGGCCGCCGCTGCGGCGGTCTTCGCCATGCTCGCGCCGCCGGTCCCGCGGCGGGGGCTTCTGGCCGCCGCGGTCGCGCTGCCGGCGCTGGCGGCGCTGCTGTGGGACAATACGACCAGCGTCGAACGCGCGCTGGATTCGGGCAAGGCGCCAGAGGGGCTGGCGGCGGTGATCGGGCCGGGGCAGGGCGAGGTCCTGTGGCTCGGCCCCGATCCCTTCGCGCCGTGGATGTGGCTGTCGCGCCCGGCCTGGGCGGCGCCCATGCAGGCGTCCGGCGCGGTGTTCTCGCGCGGGCTGGACATGACCTGGCGCGCGCGCATGCAGGCGCTGCTCGATCTGGGGCTCGTCGCGCGCGACGTGTTCAGCCAGTATGCGCAGCTCGATCCGGTTGTCTTCCCTGATCTCTCCGCACAGACGTTGACGCCGCTCTGCGCGCGCAAGGATGCGCCGGCGCTGATCGTCGCGCCCGTCCGCGCTCCGCAAGACGCGCCGCCGGGCGCCCGCATCTGGCGCAGCCCGCCGCTGTTCATGCTGCTGCCGCAGGCGCGGCGCTGGGAGCGGATCGACCAGTTCGCCATCGTCCCCTGCGCCGACGGGCGCCCGATGCGGCCGTGAGCGGTCGTTCGGCGCTGCCGGGCCGAAGCGCGTTACGCCCCTTCTTCCTCCACATAGCGCGGGAACACCGGGCCGGGGGCGGGGAGGGGGGCGCCGGGGGTGAGGGCGTGGTCTTCCCCGGCGCAGGCGAGCGTGCGCGCCTCCGCGGGAACGGCCAGCAGATCGAGGAATTTTTCCGCCGCCGCCGGGATGAAGGGCTGCAGCGGGATGACGATGCGGCGGATGGTCTCCGCCGTCACGTAAAGCACCGTCTCCATGCGCGCCGGGTCGGTCTTCTTCTTCGACCACGGCTCCTCGCCGGCGAAATAGCGATTGGCTTCCGCCACCACCTTGAAGAGTTCGGCCAGCGCCTGATGCGGTAAATAGGCGTCCATCGCCGCGCGGGCCTTCTCCAGCGCGCCCGTCGCCTCGGCGAGGATGGCGCGGTCGGCGTCCGTCAGTTCGCCTCTCGCAGGAACCTTGCCGCCGCAATTCTTGCCGATCATCGACAGTGAGCGCTGGGCGAGATTCCCCAGATCATTGGCGAGATCGGCGTTGATGCGGGCGACGATCGCCTCATGCGAATAATTGCCGTCCTGGCCGAAGGGGATTTCGCGCAGGAAGAAATAGCGCAGCGGGTCGACGCCGTATTTCTGCGCGAGATCGGCGGGACTGACCACATTGCCCAGCGACTTCGACATCTTCTCGCCGCGCGAGAACAGGAAGCCGTGGACGACGATCTGTTTGGGCAAGGGCGCCTTCGCCGACATCAGGAAGGCCGGCCAGTAGATGGCGTGGAACCTCGTGATGTCCTTGCCGATGACATGGGCGTCGGCGGGCCAGAAGCGCGCCTTGTCGCCGCCGGTGAGCCAGCCCGTGGCGGTGATATAATTGGTCAGCGCGTCGACCCAGACATACATCACATGGGCGGCGCTCGTCTGCGAGCTCGGCGGAACCGGAACGCCCCAGTCGAAGGTGGTGCGCGAAATCGAGACATCCGCGAGGCCGCGTTTCACGAAGGCCACGATCTCGTTTTTGTAATGGGCCGGCGTGATGAAGTCCGGATTGGCCTCGTAATGGGCGAGCAGCCGGTCGGCATAGGCCGAAAGCCGGAAGAACCAGCTTTCCTCCTCCACCCATTCGACCGGCGTGCCGGTCGGCGCATATTTCTTGCCCTCGCGCTCGGTGAGTTCGCCTTCGTCGTAATAGGCTTCGTCGCGGACGGAGTACCAGCCGGAATATTTGGACAGATAGATGTCGCCATTGGCCTCCATCCGTCGCCAGATTTCCAGCACCGCTTCCTTGTGGCGCGCCTCCGTCGTGCGCACGACATCGTCGGCGCGCGCATCGAGCAATTCGCCCATCTCATGGAACTGCGCTGCGGTGCGGTCGGCGAGGCCCTGCGGCGTCAGCCCTTCCTTTTCCGCGGTGCGCTGCATCTTCTGCCCATGCTCGTCCATGCCGGTGACGAACAGCACGTCGTAGCCGTCGAGCCGCTTCCAGCGCGCAAAGGCGTCGGTGGCGATGCGCTCATAGGCGTGGCCGATGTGCGGGGCGCCATTCGCGTAGGGAATGGCCGTGGAGATCATGAAAGTGGGGCGATGCGACATGGCGAGCATGTAGCGCGGTTCACGCTGGCGGGAAAGCGGCAAAGGCGACGCCAAAGCAGCGCTGGCGCGGTTTTGATGGATTGACGCTGTGCGGCGCCACAGGCAAAACCACCGCATGCGCGCCCGCGACGTGAGCCAAGGCGAATTTTCCTATGTCACCGCCGACACGGAGCTGTCGGAGGTGGTGCGGCTGATGCGCGCCTTCGGCGCAGTCTCCGTCGTCGATCGCGGGCTCACGCCGATCGGCATCGTCACGCGCCGCAACATCGTCGGCGCCGTCAACGGCGACGAACTTGGCGCGCCACCGGCCTTCCTGATGCGCGGCCGGCGCGCTCTGCCTGCGCCGCGGCGCCTGGAGGGGCTGACAGCCGGCGACGTGATGAGCGCGCCGGCGCTGACCGGCGCGGCGGACGCCTCCGCCAAGGAACTCCTCAGCCTGATGGAAGCGCACGAGATCAAGCATCTGCCGCTGGTCGAGGGTGGGCGCCTCGCCGGGCTGGTGACCCGAGCGCAGATCCTCGGTGCGCTTGGGGGGGTAACCGCCGCAGCCCGCGCCACAGGACCGAGCGCGGCTGATTTCCGGGCTCTGGTCGAGGCCCACCAGGCCGCGGAGGCGCGAGAACGGGTCGAGCGCCGGCAGGCGCTGGAGGCGCAGCGCAAGCAGCAGATCAAGGAACTGGCCGCCCGGCGCCTCACCGACGCGCGCTGGCGGGCGCTCCTCGACGAAGCCCGCCGCGCCGCCGGCGCCGGCGCTAGGGAGCACATGCTCGTCCGCTTTCCGTCGCAGTTGTGCGCCGACAATGGCCGGATGATCAACGCCCCCGATCGGCATTGGCCGGAGACACTGCGGGGCGAGCCGGCCGACATTTTCCGTCGCTGGGAAACCGAGCTTCAGCCGAAGGGCTTCAGGATCGCCGCCCAGATCGTCGAATTTCCCGATGGCGTCCCGGGCGATGTGGCGCTGTTCCTGATGTGGGGCGGCTGAGGCCTCAGCGCTGCGCCGAGGCTCTGGCGCGCAGTTCGGCGAGCGACGCATAGCGCCGCGCCCCCTGCGGATCCCGCAGTTCGACCGAACCGTCGGAAAACATCACATAGGTCGTGTCGCCTGAAACATAACGGTCGACTTCGATCGCGCCGGGCTTGCCCGCGGCCGGCGGCCGGGCGGGCGCGGTTTCGAGGCGCTTTTCCACCTCGACGGCGATTTTCGGCGGCGTCCATTTGAACTGGTCGAGCTTCGCGGCCGTCGGCCGGGCTTCCGGCGTTCGCGGCGCCGGCTCCGGATCTTGCTCGGCGATAACTGACGGGACCGGCTCCTGCGCCGGCGCCGCCGGGATGGGCGAGGGCGCGGGCGCGGCCTCCACAGCGGGGATCGGCGCCGCAACGACCGGAGGCGCGACCGGGATCGGCGGCGGGGCGGGCGCGGGTGGCGGCGAGACGCGCAGCGGTTCCATGGCGCTCGGGTGATCGGCGCCGCGCAAAGGCGCTTGCGCTTCGGCCTTCGACGCCGACGACAGGGCGATCAGCGCGTCCAGTCGTCCGACGACCAGGGCGAGCGCCATCGTCACGACACCGCCAGACAGCGCCGTCGCGCCGCCGATGAACAGGCTCCAGCCGCGTTCGATGAGGATCTGGTCCCAGCCGCGCCACATCGCGGCGAGGCCCCAGGCGGCGAGGCCAAGGCCGCCGATGCCGACGCCCCATTTCGAAACCTTGCGCATGCCCTTTTTCCGTCTTCGCGAGATTGCGCGTTGATAGCATGGGCGAAGGGGTTTTACACCCCGCGCGGATGCTCGAATTTTACTTCGTTTTTTATTTCAATGCGCCGATTACTTGTGATATTCACCAACTTCATCTCACGATAGCAGATCAATATATCGTAAAATATTTCAAAAAATCCCTATATATGGTGATTTTCGGCGAAATCTGCAAGAGGGCTTGGTCGAGAATCAAGCGCGAAACATCCTGGCTTCTCGGCAATTTTCTAATATAAACAGGTATCTTGTTGGGAGTGTGTCGATCGCGGCCAATCGTCGCATAGTATTATCAAGATAACATACAGACATCCAATGACGGAGGCTGGTCGATCAGGCAGGCATCTCGTCGCCAATCCAGCCGGGGAGAGCAACTATGCAGGCATTTTCCTTGTCACGCTGTCTCGCGCTGGCGGCGCTGGCATTGGGGCTGGTCGCGCCGGGCGCAGCCAGCGCCCACAATGGCGTGAAGCTCGAGCAGGATTCCTGTATCGTCAAGGCCGGGCCGGCCGCGATGCATTTCATCGCCTATCAGCGTAAGGGCGAGGAAGAGGAGTTTTGCGACGACATCGCGTTGACGGGTCCGACCGTCATGGCCATCAATCCGGTGTCCGAGCAGTTCCGTGACCACGCGATCGGCGTGCAGATCGTCAAGGATCAGGGAGGCGGGGTCGAATCCGTCGTGGCGACGATCGAGCCGAAAGTTCGGCGCAACGGCGTCCTGACTTTCGAACATGATTTCGTCGACGCTGGCAGATATGTGGCGATCGTCTCGGTCGGCGACGGCAAAGGCGGCGTCTGGACCGGCAGGTTTGCTTTTGCGGTCGGCCTGTTCAGCGTCTGGGGCTCGATCGAACACATTCTTTACGGCGTCGGTTTTTTGGGATTGGTCGGCCTGCTCTGGTACATGCTGACGAAGGCATCGGAGAGAGAAGGAAGCCGCAAGCCCGCCGGCGCCTGAGATCGAAGGGACCCGCCCGCAACCTGCGGGCGGGTTCCGCCCAATTCGCGCCGCATCTGCGCCGTAGACGGCGTCATCGAACGACAGCGCGAGACGATACGGACATGGGTCATCGGCATATTGTGGTTTTCTGCCTTGCCGTCGCGACGGTCGCGACAGCCTCCGCGCGTCCCGCCAGGGCTCCGGCCGCCCCTTCGCCCTTCGACGGCGTCTGGACCATCGAAGCGACGACCAGAAGCTTTTTCTGCCCCATGCGCAGCAAGACGCTTCAGGCCGTCGTGCGCGGCGGCGCCGTGGTGCAGCTCACCGGCCTGCCGTCGCCTCGCTCCACGGGGCAGGTCGACGCCAGCGGCGGCGTTGTCATCACGGTCGAAACCATCGGCCATACGGCGCGGATCAGCGGTCGTGTGCAGGGCGCTCAAGGGCAGGGCGAGTGGACTTCCGACAGCGTGATCTGCGCGAATGGCGACTGGCGGGCGACCGCGACGCGGTAAGGGCGCGCGGCGGCTTCGCACGGCGGCATATTCCCTTCCCCGCAGCGCCGCGCTAAACCCTCTGCATGCAGCGCACCGATCTCCCAATGCTCGTCGACACCCATTGCCATCTCGATTTCCCCGATTTCGCGCCGGAACAGGCCGAGGTCGTGGCGCGGGCCCGTGCGGCCGGGGTCGCGCGGATGGTGACGATCTGCACCCATGTGACCAAATTCGACGCCATCCGCGTCATAGCGGAGCGTTACGACGACGTGTTCTGCACTGTCGGCACGCATCCCAACCATGCGCAGGACGAGCCCGAAGCAGGTCTCGACCAGCTCGTCGCTCTGGCGGCGCATCCCAAATGCGTCGGCATCGGTGAGGCGGGGCTGGACTATCATTACGACACGGCGCCCCGCGATCTGGCGCATCGGGTGTTCCGCACCCACATCGCCGCGGCGCGCGACACCGGGCTGCCCATCGTCATCCACACCCGCGACGCCGACGCCGATTGCGCCGCTATTCTGCGCGAGGAGATGGGGAAGGGGGCTTTCCCGGCCCTGCTGCACTGCTTCACCAGCTCGGCCGAACTGGCCCGCACGGCGGTGGAACTGGGGCTCTACATCTCCTTTTCGGGCGTCGTGACCTTCAAGAATTCCGCCGCGCTGCGCGAAATCGCCGCCGAGGTCCCGCTGGAAAGGATGCTGGTCGAAACCGACGCGCCCTTCCTCGCGCCCGTGCCGCATCGCGGCAAGCGCAACGAGCCGGCCTATGTCGCCGATACGGCGCGACTGCTGGCCGACGTGAAGGGCGTCGATCTTCGCGAATTCGGGATCGTCACCAGCGCCAACGCCCTTCGGTTGTTCGCGAAGATGACGCCGCTGGAGGTCGCCGCGTGAGCCTTTCCGTCACCATTCTCGGCTGCGCCTCTTCGGGTGGCGTGCCGCGCGTGGGGCAGGGCTGGGGCAAGTGCAATCCCGCCAATCCGAAGAACCGGCGCCGGCGCTGCTCGATCCTCGTCTCGCGCGGCGAAGGCGAGGCCGTCACCAATGCGCTGGTCGACACCGGGCCGGACCTGCGTGAGCAGATGATCGACGCCGATGTGAAGCGGCTGGACGCCGTGCTCTACACCCACCCCCACGCCGACCATACGCACGGAATCGACGACGTGCGCGGCCTCGTGATCATGAGCGGCCGCAAGATTCCGGCTTACATGGACGAAGCCACGTCGAAAGTCCTCACCCACAAGTTCGATTACATTTTCGAGACGCCGCCGGGCAGTTTCTACCCGCCGCTGATGATCGAGCACCGGCTGCACATGGGCCGCGCCGTCACGATCGAGGGGCCGGGCGGGGCGCTCGAGGCGATCCCGTTCCGGCTCGATCACGGCGACATGGATGCGCTGGGCTTTCGCTTCGGCGACATGGCCTATACGCCGGACCTCAACCGCGTTCCGGAAGAGAGCGAGCAATATCTCTGCGGGCTCGATCTGTGGATCATCGACGCCCTGCGCTACCAGCGCCACGGCACGCATCTTTCGCTCGAGCAGGCGCTGGAGCTGATCGAAAAATTCAGGCCGCGCCGGGCTGTGCTGACCGACCTGCATGTCGATCTCGATTACGACGTGCTCTGCGGGCAAATCCCGGAGAATGTCACGCCGGCTTATGACGGGCTGAAACTGCAGTTTTGACAAACGAAAAGGATCGCACGCCCTGCGGCGCGCGATCCCTTGCGAAACTGTCGTCTCGCGGTCCGTTCGATCAGTGCTTGCTCATGAAGTCGTCGATCTGCTTCTTGGCAGCGTCCTTGCCGAGGCCGTAACGCTCCTGGATCTTGCCTTCGAGCTGCTCGCGCTTGCCGGCGATCATCGTGATGTCGTCGTCAGTGAGCTTGCCCCACTGTTCCTTGACCTTGCCGGAAAGCTGCTTCCAGTTGCCCTGCACAGAATCCCAATTCATGACCATTCTCCTGGAGTTTGCCGGGGGCGCGGCGCGCCCCGCGGCGTTTCGTCAGACGCGCCGGACAAAGCCGACGACGACCGAAATCAGGAACAAAGCGATGGCGACCCAGAACAGCAGCCGCGCGCTTTCCACGGCCACGCCGGCGACGCCGCCGAAGCCGAACAAGGCCGCGACGATCGCCACGACCAGGAACACCACCGCCCAATACAGAAGATTTCCCATGGCTTCGCCTCAGGATTTCGCTTTAGCCTTTGCAGAGGTAAGTGGAAGCAGCGGTGACGCGGTCAAGCGGAGCCATATCAAGGATGAAATACGGAACAAAAGCTTTGCCTCGATCACAATCATGGCATGCTTTGCTGTCTGATAGCGGGCCAAGTGGCGTCAGCACTTGACGAAAACACCGCGCCGCTCACGGCGGGGCGGCGCACGGGGCTGGGCAGTTCCAGAGATGTAGGACAACCATGTTCCATAATACCGATTATGCGAAGCTTGGACTTGGCTGGCGCATAGCTCCCGCCCGGCAGAAAAGACAGCAATCTCGGTCAGGACGACTCCCCTTCGTTGGGCCATGGTCGCTTTCGATCGGGAGGAGCGAAATGGACGACAGCGCCTACGGGAAGCGATTTGCGAGAGTGCTCGAGCATATCGAGCGGCATCTTGACGAGGAGCTTTCCGTAGAGCGCCTCAGCGGCGAGGCGAGCTTTTCGAAGTTCCACTTTCATCGGCAGTTTTCGGCCTATGTCGGCGTGAGCGTCACGCGCTACGTCCAGAATTTGAGGCTGACGCGCGCGGCGCGCCGGCTCGTGTCGGAGCCGACGACGAAGATCATCGACATCGCCCTCGCGTGCGGCTTCGAAACGATCGCCCTCGCGTGCGGCTTCGAAACGCCGGAGTCCTTTTCACGCGCGTTCAAGCGCGAATTCGGCCTGACCCCTACCCGCTTCAGGCGCGCCCCGGCCTGGAAGCAACGGCGCGAAACCGACCTATCGCCAGCAAGGAGCAAAGACATGGACGTGAAAAAAGACATGGACGTGAAAATCGTGGATTTCGAACAAGTCATGGTGGCTGCTCTGGAACATCGCGGCCCGCCAGAGCTTGTGAAGGAGTCGACCCATAAATTCATCGAATGGCGGAAGGCGACCAGGCTGTCCCCAAAGGACCGGCGCCGGACATTCGGCATTGTCTACGACAACCCCGATACGACCGAGCCGCAAGCCTTCCGTTTCGATATATGTGGAGAAGTCGGCGTCGAGGTTCCTCCCAACCCGCAGGGCGTCGTGACAAAGGTCATTCCGGGCGGTCGGTGTGCGGTCGCGCGTCTTCTGGGCTCTCATGATCGCATAGGCGAATGTGCTTACTATCTCTATCGTGACTGGTTGCCGGAAAGCGGCGAGGAGCTTCGGGATTTCCCGCTCTTTTTCCACTATCTGAACCTCGTGTCGGATGTTCCGGAGCACGAACTCGTCACCGATGTCTATTTGCCGCTCCATCAGGGGGGCGCCATTTGACAGATCGCCCTCGAACGCGACGCTTCTGCCGCCTCGTGAAAAGCCAAATCTTTCAATGTTGCGCAGGTTTGTGAGGCGCCGCACGGGCGTTTGGGGGCTGCCCCTCGTGCGGAAATTTCGATCAGGCGACGAAAATAACTGGCCAAACCGTCGCTGGTTCTGCTAAAACGTCAATCGCGCGGGACAATATGACATCCAACAGGCACACCACTACGTATTTTTCTTCGGCGCTCTTTTCGCCGGGGGGGATGCGCGTGGCCGCACGCGTATGGCATAAAAGTCTTGCCGGTTTTGGCTGAGACGAGCAGGAAGACATGAGCAAGGGTAGAGAATTTCGTGGGCCTCGCAAACGTGGGTTCGATGACGACGGGCCCTTTGGATACGACGCCCCGCGGCCGAGCCGGCCGCCCATGCGCCAGCCTTTTGGCGGCGGCGGTTTCGGGGACTCCCCGATTCCCAGCAATGAGCCGGCGATCGACGCGGTCGTGAAATGGTTCAAGTCCGACAAGGGCTTCGGCTTTGTCGAACTCGCCAACGGCACGGGTGACGCCTTCCTGCACATCGGCGCCGTTCAGGCCGCCGGCTACGAAGCGCTTCCTCCGGGCGCCAAGCTCAAGGTCAACGTCACCAGCTCGGTCAAGGGCCAGCAGGTCGCCCGCGTCATCGAGGTTGATCTCGCTGGCGCCAGCGAGCGCGCGCCTGCTCCGCGCAGCAGCAGCGGGGGCGGCTTCGACAGTGGCCCGCGTCCGCGCCGCGTCGCGCCGGATCCGTCTTCGGCGGTTCCGGTCTCCGGCAAGGTCAAGTGGTTCGACGAGACCAAGGGCTTCGGCTTCGTCCAGTCGAACGACGGCGGCAAGGATGTGTTTGTTCACATCTCCATTCTCGCGCCCTCGGGCGTCCAGCGTCTGCTGGAAGGTCAGCCGGTGACGATGCAGGTCGTCGACACCGCCAAGGGCCGCGAAGCGCTGTCGATCATCGTCGACTGATCCGCAATTTCGTCGCCGCGCGCGCCCTGTGTGCCCGCGCGGCGTCTTCGCGAGCCTGAAGAACTGCGGTCGGCCCTTGCGGTCCGCAGTTTTTCAGGCTCGTTTTCGTTTGCGCTTTCTTATGTATCGACGCCGGGTGGACCAATGAGCAATATCGAACGGCTGATCGGCATCATGGCGGCGCTGCGCACGCCCGGCAGCGGTTGTCCCTGGGACCTCGAACAGACCCACGCGTCGATCGCGCCCTATGCGATCGAGGAAGCCCATGAGGTCGTCGACGCCATCGAGCGCGGAGATCACGACGATCTGAAAGACGAACTCGGCGACCTGCTGCTGCAGGTGGTTTTTCACGCCCGCATGGCGCAGGAGGCGGAGCGTTTCGCCTTCGAGGATGTCGCCGGCGCCATTTGCGAGAAGCTGCTGCGCCGCCATCCGCATGTCTTCGGCGCCGGCGATGCGACGACCAGCGACGGCGTCGCCGCGCAATGGAGCGAGATCAAGGCGCAGGAAAAGGGCGAGCGCGCCGCCCGTCGCGGACTGCAGGACGCCCACGCCGCCGCCAGTGCGCTGGACGGTGTGCCCCTCGCCCTGCCCGCCCTCACCCGCGCGCTCAAACTGCAGGAGAAAGCCGGCAAGGTCGGCTTCGACTGGGACAACGCCCTTCAGGTGCTGGACAAAATCCGCGAAGAAACCGACGAGGTCGCGGCCGAACTGGAGCAGGGCGTCCCGCCCTCCCCGGCCCTCGCCGCCGAAGTCGGCGATCTGCTGTTCGTGGTGGTCAATCTCGCCCGACATGCCGGCGTCGATCCCGAACAGGCGCTGCGCGGCGCCAACCGCAAGTTCGAGCGACGCTTCCACCATATCGAGCGCCGCCTCGGCGAGGCTGGCCGCGGCCCCAAAGACGCGACGCTGGACGAGATGGAAGCGCTGTGGGTGGAAGCGAAACAGGGCGAGAGCAAGTGACGGCCCGGCGCAGCTTCGGCGATCGCGTCTCGCCGCGAAGCGGGCGGATCATCACGGCGCGGCCGTGACACTTCCTTGACACGAGCGCCGCGCCAATCGCGGCATGTCAAGAAAATATATTTTATAACAATTGTTTGTTCAGGCGCTCCCGGAGCGCATTCCGATCGCCTGTTGTCATATGACCGAGAAAGGCACCGCCTAGTATTGGCTTACCGGGCGTCCACATCGGGCTCGTCGCATTCGGGTGCAACATGATCAATCGCAATTTCAAACATCGCCTGCTGAACGGCGCAGTCGTCACCGCATCCATCCTGTCGATGCTCGGCTACAGCGCCGCCTTCGCGACGGAAAGCCGTCACCCCTTCGGCCCCTCGCAGGGTGATCGCGCGACGCGCAGCCCGATCAAGCACGTCATCGTGGTGATCGGCGAGAATCGCACCTTCGACCACATTTTCGCGACCTATCAGGCGCCGCGCGGCGAATATGTCGACAATCTGCTGTCGAAGGGGATCGTCAACGTCGACGGCACGCCGGGCTACAATTACGCGCTCTCGATGCAATATCGCGCGACCGACAAGACCGCCTATTCCATCGCGCCGACCAAACTCGGCCCCTACGACCAGACCGCCAACAAGCTGCAGGCGCCGGGCATCTCCTACGCGCCCATCGCCCCATACACGGATTGGCGCGTCGCCGCCTTCGCCGGCCCCGGCGCGCTGTCGTCCTCGGTCTATTCGCCGGCGCAGCTCGATCAGATCATCCAGCATGCGCTTCCGCAGGACTATCTGAAGCTGCTGACCACCGGCGCGACCGGGACCGCGAGCTACATCGACACCCGCATCGCCAATTACGCCGCCCTGCCGAACGGCGCCTACCCGCTGGTCGATCAAGGCGGCAAGAGCCTTTATGACACCTACGGCGGCAGCCCGGTTCACCGCTTCTTCCAGATGTGGCAGCAGCTCGATTGCGACAAAAGCCACATCGACCGCAACCATCCCTCGGGATGTCTCGCCGATCTCTTCCCCTGGGTCGAAATGACCGTCTCGTCGGGCGGCAACGGCGGCGCGCCGCATGCCCTCAAGGAAGGCGACATTTCCATGGGCTTCTACAATGTCGCCAGGGGCGACGCGCCCTTCCTGACCCGGCTCGCCCGGGAATATACGCTGGCCGACAACTATCATCAGGGCGTGATGGGCGGCACCTGGGCCAATTTCATGATGCTCGGCTATGCCGATGCGCTTTATTACGCCGGCGCGGACGGCAAGCCGGCGAAGCCGCCGTCCTTCGTGATCGAAAATCCCGATCCCTGGCTGTCGCAGAGCGTGACGGGCGCCGACAACTGGTATCAGCAGGACGGCTATGGGGGCGGCAGCTATGTCAACTGCGCCGACACGACGCAGCCGGGCGTGACCTCGGTCGTCAAATATCTCCACGACATCAGCGTGAAGCCGAACTGTGAAGCCAACGCCTATTATCTCGTCAACAACTTCGCCCCGCCCTACACCGGCAATGGCGACTTCAATGTCGCGGCGCTGTCGAACTGGGTGGCGACCAATGCCGCGCCGGGAACGGCGCCGATCAACCTCCTGCCTTACGTCCTGCCGCCGGTGGTCAATCAGCGGCACATCGGCGACGCCCTGACCGCAAAGCAGGTGTCCTACGCCTATTTCGGAGAGCGCTGGAACGACTTCAAGGTCGCGCCTCCCGGCGCCTGGAACAACGAGAACATCGCCAATCCGGACCTTGCCTGGTCCGCGGCCTATCTCTACTGCAACATCTGCAATCCGTTCCTCTATTCCGCCTCGACGATGACCGACAAGTCGCTGCGCGAAGCGCACAACAAGGATCTCGCCGACTTCTACGACGCGATCGAGGACGGCACGCTGCCGGCCGTGTCCTACGTCAAGCCGAGCATCTTCGACGACGGCCATCCGTCGTCCTCGAAGGTCGATCTGTTCGAGGGCTTCGTCAAGAAGATCATCGACAAGGTCAAGTCGAAGGGCCAGTTGTGGGACGACACGGCGATCCTCGTCACGGTCGACGAAGGCGGCGGTTACTATGATTCAGGCTATGTGCAGCCGGTGGACTTCTTCGGCGACGGCACGCGCATTCCGCTGATCGTGGTGTCGAAATATTCGACCGGCGGCCATGTCGCCCACGAATACGGCGACCACGCCTCGATCATCAAGTTCATCGAGCGCAACTGGGGCCTGCCCACACTGTCGAACCGCTCGCGCGACAATCTGCCCAACCCCAAAACCGCGCGCGCCAATCCCTACGTCCCGATCAACAGCCCGGCGATCGGCGATCTGTGGAGCATGTTCGACTTCGACAGGGACCGCGACGACCGGCGCTGAGCCGCGTTTTTGCATACCGTCTGCCATTCCGGGAGGTCGGGCGTCGCGCCCGGCCTTTCGCCGTTCGGGAAGAACTCGACATTGAGCCTATCGAACAGTCCGACCGCCTCTGCCGCCAGTCTCGCCGCCGCCAAAGCGGCATTCCGCAGCGGCGATGTGGCCGCGACCGAGCGCCTGTGCAAAGCGCTGGTGGAAACCGCGCCGCAGACGGCCGGCGCATGGTCGTTGCTGGCGGAGACCGCGCTGTTGCGCAACCGACCCGACGCGGCGCAAATCTGCGCCGCCAGGGCCGCAGTTCTGGCGCCGAACGACGCTCTGGCGCGCATTGTCCTTGCAAAGACCCTGTTTCATGCCGGCGAATTTCTGGATGCGCTCACCGCGGCTGAAGCGGCAGAGTCGCTGGTCGGCGACGATCCCGTCGCGGCGGACGCGGCGGGCGCCATTTACGGCCTCCTCGGCCGCCACGAAGCGGCGCTGGGCCTGGCGCGGCGCGCGGTCGCGCTACAGCCTGACGCGCCGCAATATCTGTTCAATCTCGCCGCGACGGAACGCATGCTGGGCCTGCTCGACGCCGCGCAGACCCATTGCGACGCCGCCATCGCCGCCGCGCCCGGCTTTGCGCCAGCGCATTACATTCGCGCCGATCTGCGCAGCTGGACGCCATCGTGCAATCACATCGCCGAAATGGAGGCGTTGCTCGCGGCAGGCGGGCTCGACTGGCGCGCCCAGACATCGCTGCGCTACGCGCTCGCCCGGGAATGCGAGGATGTCGGCGACGACGACCGCGCCTTCGCACATGTCGCGGCGGGCGCGGCGCTCTGGCGCGCCAATATTCCCTACGATGCGCGTGCCGAGATCGCGACGATCGATCGCCTGATTGCGTCCGGCGGGCAATCCGCCGGCGGCCTGGGGCGCGTCGAGGCGGCTCCGATCTTCGTCTGCGGGCTGCCGCGAACCGGCACGACGTTGATCGAGCGCCTCGTCTCGAGCCACAGCGCCGTCGCGTCCGTCGGCGAGACCGGCGCCTTTGTGGCAGAGGCGCGTCGCGCGCTGCGGCAATATCCGCAAAAGCCGGACATGGACGGACTCGGCGCGCGTTACATCGGCGTGGTCGAGAGCGTTTATACGCCGCGCAAGCCACGCTTCGTCGACAAGACGCTGCAGAATTACCTGCACTGCGGGTTCATCGCCGCGGCGCTGCCCAAGGCGAAGATCATCCTCGTCGAACGCGACCCCTTCGATACGGCATGGGCGCTCTACAAGGCCCATTTCAATGGCGGCTTCCTGTTCTCCTACGATCTGGAAGACCTCGCCGATTATTGCCGCGCCTGGCGTCGGCTGGTCGCGCACTGGACGTCGACGTTGCCGCCGGAGAGGCTGCTCACGGTCACCTATGAGGATATCGTCGGCGATCTGCCCGTCCAGAGCCGCCGGATCGCCGCTTTTCTGGGCCTTCCTTACGAGGAAGAGATGCTGCGTTTTCACGAGAGCCGCGCCCCGTCGGCCACGGCCAGCGCCGTGCAGGTGCGGAGGCCGATCTACGACAGCTCGATCGGCCGCTGGCGCCGTCAGGCGCAGGGCTTGCAGCCCTTCGTCGCGAGACTGGCGAAATAATCGAGGCGCTGTGGGGTGGGGGCGAAGCGAATTGAAAAAATCGCGGCCAGCGGCGCATCATCGACCTGCGAGTCTGGATGCCGAAATTCTCTGGAACGCCCGCATAAGTCTTGCGCCGTCTTCGCGTGCGCGGAGAAGCGATCCATCCTGAAATCTGTATTGTTCCGGAGAAGGATCGCTTTGCAGCCCAGGTGATGACGTCCGGATTTCGTCCGGACTACGCGTCATTTTTCGAACTTCTCCAGAACCGTCGCCTCCGCCCGCGCGGCAGAAATCCAATCCTGCATCGCCGGGAGCGAAGTGATGGCCGCGACCCAGCCCTGCGTCGCAGGCGAAATGTCGATGCAATAGGTCTGGAACCGGAGCGCGATCGGCGCGAACATGGCGTCGGCCGCGCAAAATTCGCCGAACAGGAACGGCCCGCCGGAGGCCGCCAGCGCGCCTCCCAGCGCGGCGTCGATTCGGGCGATGTCGGCTTTCACGTCTTCGGCCAGAGGCGTCGGCTTCGGCGCACGGCGGATGTTCATCGGACAGGCGCTCCGCAGCGCCGAAAAGCCCGCGTGCATTTCGGCCGAGAGGGCGCGCGCCTGCGCCCGCGCCTTTCGATCTCGCGGCCACAGCTCCGGTCGGCCTTCGGCGAGATATTCCAGAATGGCGAGGGAGTCCCAGATGACGACGTCGCCATCGATCAGAACCGGAACCTTGCCCGGGGGAGATGCGGCCAGCAGCGCAGCCTTGGACTCCGGGCGATAGAGCGGCACGAGGCGCTCCTCGAAGGGAATGTCGAAACACCGCATGGCCAGCCACGGCCGCAGTGACCAGGACGAATAATTCTTGTCGCCGATGACGAGGGTCGGACTAGTCATAGTGTCACCCATGTTTCGTGTAGATCATTCGCGCTTGGTCCTCGCGACCCTGGCGTCGCAAAGGTCGCAAGGCTGAGATAAAGCTGGCGCAAGAAATGCGGCGGCATTTTTCGGCCAGCGGCCGTCGCAACGCAAGGAAACAAGACGTGAACACACCGGTCAAGACCCGCTACGGCGCTGCAGCGCAAGCGTTTCACTGGATTTCCGCGCTGGCGGTGGTCCTTGCCTGGGGCACGGGTCTGCTTCGCGACTCGCTGCCGAAGGGGCCAATCCGCAGCGCCGACATGTTCACCCATGTTTCCGCCGGCGAGATTGTCGCGTTGCTGCTGGTCCTGCGCCTCGTGTGGCGCTTTGTCGACGCGCCGCCGCCGGCCCTCGTCTCGGGCCGCGGCCGGCTGGCCGACATGGCGCCCAAAGTCGTTCAGGGCGTGATTTATCTTCTGCTGTTCGCCCTCCCCGCCATCGGCGTCAGCATCGTTTTTGCCGGCGGGCGGGAGCTGTCGCTGCTGGGCCTCATCGACCTCCCCTCCCCCTGGGTCAAGGATCGCGAGCTCGGCCACGCTCTGAAGACGCTGCACGAATGGATGGCGCACAGCCTCGTCGCGCTGGCCGCGCTGCACGCTGCGTCCGCGCTGGCGCATCACTTCCGGTTCAAGGACGACACATTGCGGCGGATGCTGCCGGCGCTCGGCGCCAAGGCTTGACGTGACGCGAGGCGCAGCCTCATACGCCGAACCGTCGCTTGACCTCCTCCAGCCGCTCCGGGGCCACCCGGAGAAGCAGGCGCGCGCCGCCGTCTTCGTCAGTGTCGCGTTGCAGCACCTCGGCGTGGGCGTAAGCCCAGGCGAGGCCCTGCCCGTCTTCGGCGGGAAGTTCGATGTGCAGCGTCGAGCGGCCGGCGGCGATCAAGGTTTCGATGCGAGCGAGCAGTTCGCCCTCCCCTTCCCCGCTCAGCGCCGAAACCAGCACGGGACGGCCACGCTCACCGCTGCGCGCCGTCATGCGTAGAGCGTCGAGGCGCTCCTCGTCCAGCACGTCGATCTTGTTCCACACTTCGACGATGCGCCGCTCGCCGTCCTCGGCGAGGCCGAGTTCCGCCAGAATCGTCTCCACGTCGCGGGCCTGCGCGTCCCAGTCCTCGTGCGAGGCGTCCCGGATATGCAGGATCACGTCGGCCAGCGTCACCTCTTCCAGCGTAGCGCGGAAGGCGGACACCAGCATGGTCGGCAGATCGGAGATGAACCCCACTGTGTCCGACAGCAGCGCCCGCGCCCCGTGCGGCAGGCGGACCTGCCGCAAAGTGGGATCGAGCGTCGCGAACAGCATGTCCTGCGCCAGCACTTCGGCTTTGGTCAGGCGATTGAACAGAGTGGATTTTCCGGCATTGGTGTAGCCGACGAGGGCGACCACCGGATAGGGAACTTCGCGGCGCGTCTTGCGATGCAGGCCGCGGGTGCGCTTGACCTTGTCGAGGTCGGTCTCGATCCGCCGCATCCGCTCGGCGATGAGGCGGCGGTCGGTCTCGATCTGGGTTTCGCCGGGGCCGCCGAGAAAGCCGAAGCCGCCGCGCTGGCGTTCGAGATGGATCCAGGACCGCACCAGCCGCGATTTTTGATAGGCGAGATGGGCGAGTTCCACCTGCAGCGCGCCCTCCTTGGTGCGGGCGCGTTCGCCGAAGATTTCGAGAATCAGCCCGGTGCGGTCTATGACCTTGGCGCCGAAGGCTTTTTCCAGATTGCGCTGCTGCACGGGCGAAAGCTGGCAGTCCATGGAAACGAGGCCGGCGCCGTGATGCTTCACGATGCCAGCGATTTCCTCGACCTTGCCCTTGCCGAGATAGGTCGCCGGCCGCACCAGCGAGAGCGGCGCGATCAGAGCCTCGGCGATGTCGAGTTCGATGGCTTCGGCGAGGCCGATGGCCTCCGCGAGGCGGGCCTGCTGATCGCGATGCGGGCCGTCGCCGCGCGTTCGTGAGGGATAGGGGCCGACGACGATCGCCTTGGTGGCGGAGGAGTCGTCGGGAGCGGTTTCTGTATCCAGCTCGATTTCTGTCAAGTCAGCGTTTGTCCGTCGCGTGTTCGCCATCTTCCCCGGGTTCGAACATATGGATCGGATGGCCGGGCATTATGGTCGATATGGCGTGCTTGTAGACCAATTGCGAGTGGCCGTCCCGCCGCAACAACAGACAGAAATTGTCGAACCAGGTGACGATGCCCTGCAATTTCACGCCATTGACGAGGAAGATCGTCAGCGGAACCTTGTTTTTCCGCACGAAATTCAAAAATGTATCCTGAAGATTCTGCGCGCGCTCGGAAGACATTGGCTGTCCTTTTTTTCATTTTGGTCGTGGACCGACGAGCAGGCATGTTCCTCGTTGACCGGGAAACGTATGGCCTGCTCCCCCGCTTCATTAGACCCGCTCCAAAGCCGAAGCGCAAGACGGAATGGCGCCCTGTGACGAACCGGAGACGCGGCTTTGGGTGGATCGACCGGGATTAAACCTCGATCGCCAGCGATTTCAGCTTCCTGTGCAGCGCTGAGCGCTCCATGCCGATGAATTCCGCCGTGCGCGAAATGTTGCCGGAGAAGCGGTTGAGCTGGGCGATGAGATATTCCCGCTCGAACACTTCGCGGGCCTCGCGCAGCGGCAGGCTCATCAGCTTTTCGCCGCGCACACCCGCCGGGGTCGCCGGCACCAGTTCGCCCACATCCGGGGGCAGCATTTCGGCGGTGATCTCCCCGCCGGCGTCACCGGAGGTGAGGATCATCAGCCGTTCGACATTGTTCTTGAGCTGACGGATGTTGCCTGGCCAGTCGTGCAGTTGCAGAACCGCCAGCGCATCTTCGGAAATCCGCCGCTTGGGCATGCCCGAGGCGGCGGACATGCTGTCCATGAAATAATCGATCAGTTCGGGAATATCCTCGCGCCGCTCGGCCAGAGAAGGAATCCGCATCGGCACGACCGCGAGGCGATGGAACAGGTCCTCGCGCAGCGCGCCGTCGGCGATGGACTGCTCGAGATCGCGCGCCGAGGACGAGATGATCCGGACGTCGACCTGCACCTTCTGCGATCCGCCGACGCGGGAGAAACTCTGGTCGACCAGCACCCGCAGGATCTTGGCCTGGGTGTCGAGCGGCATGTCGGAGATTTCGTCGAGGAACAGCGTGCCGCCATGAGCTTCTTCCAGCGCGCCGGTCTTGTGCTCGGCGCCCTCGTGGCCAAACAGCGCGATCTCCATCGTTTCGGGTGTGATGGTCGCGCAATTGAGCACGACGAACGGCGCCCCGGCGCGGCTCGACGCTTCATGGATACAGCGGGCGGCGAGCTCCTTGCCGGAGCCCGGCGCGCCGGTGATCAGCACCCGCGAATTGACCGGCGCGACTTTCGCCACCATCAGCTGGAGCTGATGCGCCGGCGCCGAGCGGCCGACAATGCGGTCCGAGGCTCCGGCGCGCTGCTTGAGCGCCGAGAGCTCGCGCCGGAGCTGGTAGGCCTCCAGCGCCCGCTCGGCGATCAGCACGAGACGGTCGGCCTTGAACGGCTTCTCGATGAAGTCGTATGCGCCGTTCTTTATGGCGGTGACGGCGGTCTCGATATTGCCGTGGCCGGAGATCATCACCACCGGCAGGCCCTTGTGCGCCTTCTGAATTTCGTCGAGCACCTGCAGCCCGTCGAGACGCGAGCCCTGCAGCCAGATATCGAGGAAGACGAGATGAGGCCGGCGTGCGGCGATTTCCTCGAGCGCCTGGTCGGCGTCCTTCGCAGTGCGCGTGCCGTGCCCCTCGTCGCTGAGGATTCCGGCGACCAGATCGCGAATGTCGGCCTCGTCGTCGACGATGAGAATGTCGCTCGCCATTACGCCTCGCCTGCGGCCGCAGCCGCCTGTTGGTTCTCGTGACCCTGCGCCAGGGGCAACGCCAGTCGCACGCAGGCCCCGGGTCCCGACGGGGCGTCCAGCAATTCCAGACGCCCGCCATGATCTTCCATGATCTTGGCGACGATGGGTAGGCCGAGGCCGGTCCCGTCCGAGCGCGTGGTCATGTAGGGCTCCAGCAGCCGCTGGCGGTTGACCGCCGGGAAGCCCTTGCCATTGTCGATCACGTCGATTCTGGCCATGCCCTCCCCTGTCGACATGGAGACTTCGATCCTGCCCCTGTCCCGCGCATCGTCGCCTTCGCGCGCGGCGATTCCCTCGACCGCATTCTTGATGATGTTGGTCAGCGCGCGCGACAGCAGGTGACGGTCGAATGTCGCCTCCACCATTTGCTCGGGCATTTTTTCGACGATGTCTACATTTTCCGCGCCGACCCGCATCAGAAAGGTCGTCTGACGCACGCAGTCGGTGAGATCACCGCGGGAGAACAGCGCCCGCGGGGTTTTCGCGAAATCGGAGAAGTCATTGACGATTCGGCGGATGTCGTCGACCTGACGGACGATGGCGTCGATGCACTGGTCGAACACGCCGAGATCTTCGGCTGCGATTACTTTCCGGAACTTGCGTTTCAGCCGCTCCGCCGAAAGCTGGATAGGCGTCAGCGGATTCTTGATTTCATGCGCGACGCGCCGCGCAGCATCGGCCCAGGCGGCGATCCGCTGGGCCGTGACGAGATCGGTGATGTCGTCGAGCGTGACGACGAAACTCGCCTTTCCGGCCTCGGCATGCGCCGAAGTGACGCGAACGTTGAAGGTCCGCTCCGAGCCGGCGCGCTTCATGGTGATCTGGCTCTGCACCGAGCGCGGGAAGGCGTCGGCGGCGTCGGCCAGCACGGGCGCGATTTCCGGCATCACCGCGCCGATTGCCGCGCCCTGCGCCTCTCCGGCCGCGCCCGGCAGCAGCAGCTCCTCGGCGGAGCGGTTGAGAATGCCGATCGCGCCGGAGAGATCGACGCCCACCACCGCAGCCGGCACGCCGGCCAGCACCGCCTCGGTGAATTCGCGGCGCTCGTCATTGAGGCGGTTGGCCTCGATCAATCGCCGCTGCTGGAGATCGAGCTCGGTCGTCATCCGGTTGAACACGTCGCCGAGCCTGGCGATCTCGCCGTGGGTGCGCGGCACGGTGACGAAAACATCGAGATTGCCGGCCGAAACCTGATCGGTGGCGGCGATCAGCGCCCGGATCGGCGCCACCAGCCGATCGGCGAAACCCAGCCCGAACCAAACCGAAGAGAGAAGCATGATCAGCGTCAGCAGCCCGTAGAGGATCACGAAGGCGCGGGCCAGCGCCAGACGATAGGCGTCGAAGGCGTCGTAATTGCTGATCAGCGTTTCCGCCTGTTTGGGAAATTCGATGGCGATCGGGTCGATCGGCCGCGTCACATAGAGGAAGGTGTCGTCGAAGGCGCTCAGAGACCGCAGCGCCACGAAGCTCTTGCCGTCGTCTATGACGAGGCACAGCGGCTCGCCGTGGCGAGCGTCCTCGAACTCCTGTTTGGGCGGCGCGATGATGATCGAGGAGGCGTTTTTCGCCACATCGACGCGATCGACGATTTCGCCCGAGGATTTGACCAGCGCCGCCAGCGAAAACCCCAGATAGATCGCCCGGGAGGCGAAAACCTGATGGAACAGGTTGCGATCGGCGTTGAACAGGATGCGCGCGCGGTCGATGTCGGTGGCGGAGAGTTGCGCCTCCTGCAGCAGCGCCCGGCACTGGCTTTCCCGGAACACCTGCGCTGCTTCCGCCGTGTTGTGGACGAAGGTCTTGACGTTGGAGATGAAGATCGGATTGAGCGCCCGCTGCAGGGTGAGATAGCCGGCGATGGCCAGCAGCAGCGCCGGCGCGATAGCCAGCACCGAGAAGAACATTACGATGCGCGCATGCAGACGCGCCGCCGCCGCTCCGCGACGCCAGGCGCGATACAGGGTAAGCAGCTTGCGGCCGACCATGCCGCCCAGAACCAGCAGCGCGACGCCGTTGGCCTCGTAAAGATAGTTGAGACGCGCGTCGCCCGGCGCGACCCCGCCGGTCTCCGACACGAAGACGAAAGTGGAGATGGCGCAGGCGACCGCGGCGACCACCACCAGCGGCCCGAACCAGGCGCGCACGCCGCCGGCCGGCGCGGGCTGAGGGAGCGGGGCTTTGTCGGTCGCGGCGTCCATGAGGATGTATAGGCCACAGGGCGCCGGGGTGGCAATGCGGGCTGGCGGGACCCGACCAACCCTCAGCTCGAGGGCGTGAAGTCCGGCGAACCCTCGTCCGAGCCGCATTCGGCCCCGCTTTGCGGGGCCGAACGAGAGCTACCGCGGCAGACGCATCAGCCGAATCTCGAGGTCGTTGACCTTCTTGCGCAACGTGTTGCGGTTCAGTCCCAGCAGCTCTGCCGCCTTGATCTGGTTGCCGCGCGTCGCCGCCAGCGCCGCGGAGATCAGCGGCACTTCCACTTCGCGGATGATGCGGTGGTAGAGACCGGGCGGCGGCAGCTTGTCGCCGCAGTCGCGGAACAGCCGCGCGAGATGCTGCTCGACCGAGGTCGACAGCGTCTGGCCGCTTTCGAGTTCGCGGTCCGGCGCGCCGGCTTCGGGCGCGGCTTCCATCGGTGTCGAGAGGCGCATGTCCTGCTCGAGCTCGGACTCGACCAGCGCCTCCGACACCATCTCCTGCGGATGCAGCGCCGCGAGGCGGCGGATCATGTTCTCCAGTTCGCGGATGTTGCCGGGCCAGCGGTAGCGCTTCATGCGATCGAGCGCCGCCCCTTCGATATATTTCTGCGGCAGGCCCTCCGACACGGCGACCTTGAAGAAATGATGCACGAGGTCGGGAATGTCCTCGGTGCGCTCGCGCAGCGGGGGAAGCCGCAGCGGCACGACGTTTAGCCGGAAATACAGATCCTCGCGGAACAGGCCCTGCTGGATCAGCGTGCGCAGATCCTTGTTGGTGGCGGCGATGATGCGGACATTGGTCTTGATCGGCGTGCGCCCGCCAACGGTGGTGTATTCGCCCTGCTGAAGCACGCGCAGCAGACGCGTCTGCGCCTCCATCGGCATGTCGCCGATTTCGTCGAGGAACAGTGTGCCGCCCTCGGCCTGCTCGAAGCGACCGGCGGAGCGCTGGGCGGCGCCGGTGAAGGCGCCCTTCTCGTGGCCGAACAGTTCGCTCTCGATGAGATCGCGCGGAATGGCCGCCATGTTGATAGCGACGAAGGGTCCTTTCTTTCGCTTGCCGTAATCGTGGAGCGAGCGCGCCACCAGCTCCTTGCCGGTGCCGGATTCACCGTTGATCATCACGGTGAGATCGGTCTGCATCAGACGCGCCAGTGAGCGGTAGATTTCCTGCATCGCCGGGGAGCGGCCGACCAGCGGCATGCCTTCGAATTCGTCGTGGCCGTCGGGTTGCGGCTCCTTGCGCGGCTCGGCCATGGCGCGGCCGACGATGCCGACCAGCTCCTTGAGGTCGAACGGCTTCGGCAGATAGTCGTATGCGCCGCGCTCGGTGGCGCGGATGGCGGTCATGAAGGTGTTCTGCGCGCTCATGACGATGATCGGCAGTTCCGGCCGCAGCTTCTTGATGCGCGGCAGAAGTTCGAAGGCGTTTTCGTCCGGCATGACGACATCGGTGACGACGAGATCGCCCTCCCCCGACTGCACCCAGCGCCACAGCGTCGCGGCGGTGCCGGTCGTGCGGACTTCGTATCCTGCGCGCGACAGCGCCTGTGCGACCACCGTGCGGATCGCCGCGTCATCGTCGGCGACCAGAATTTCTCCGTGGGTCATCAGCGCCGTTCCCCCTTCCGGGGCCTCCGTTTTTCGCGCGTCATCCAAGACGCGGACAGTCTTTTCCTTGCCGTCTCCGAAATCATTTTCCGGGCCGATACATGGGCATCAGTATTCGAAAGGTCGTTCGTCTCGGATGAGACTCGCATTCGACGATGCCGCCGTGGTCGTTGACGATCTTGGCAACCAGTGCAAGACCGAGGCCAGTTCCCGACGTCTTTGTGGTCACGAAGGGATCGAAGAGATGCGCGGCGATGTCTTCGGCGACGCCGGGGCCATTGTCGCGCACGCAGACTTCCAACGGCAGGCCGATCGGCCGCTGCCCCGCTGCGCGAAGGCTCACGCCCGGACGGTAGGCCGTGGAGAGTTCGATCTCGCCGTCGACCGCGTCGCCGATGGCCTCCGCCGCATTCTTCACGAGATTGAGCAGCGCCTGCACCATCTGATCGCGATTGGCGAGGATCGGCGGCAGCGAAGGATCGTAATTCTCGACGAAGCGCACATGTCGCGCGAAGCCGCTCTGCGCCACCTGCTTCACATGGCCCAGCACCGAGTGGATATTGACCTTTTCGCGTTCCAGCGGGCGCTCGGAAAACACTTCCATGCGGTCGACCAGCCGCACGATGCGGTCGGTCTCGTCGCAGATCAGCCGGGTCAGGGCGCGATCGGCGTCCCCGACGGCGGTTTCCAGCAATTGTGCGGCGCCGCGAATGCCCGACAGCGGGTTCTTGATTTCATGGGCGAGCATCGACGCCAGCGCAGAAACTGAGCGGGCCGCGCCACGATGGGTGAGCTGTCTGTCTATTTTATCGGCAATTGTACGTTCTTGCAGCACCAGCAGCACGCTGCCGTCACTTCCGGGTAGCGGCGCGCAATGGACGTCGACCCGCCGGTCGGCCTCGTGGCCCGGCAGGCCCAGGTCGATGCGGTATTCGTTGATGGCGGAGCCGCGCTCGCGCACCTGCCGGACCAGATCGACCAGCGGTGAGCCGAACGGCACCAGCCGCTCCAGCGACTGGCCGACGAGAATCGACCGGCTGGTTTCGAAGAAGCCTTCGGCGGCGGCGTTGGCGTCGTTGACGGCGCCGTCGCCGCCGACCGACACGATGATGTTGGGGAGAATGTCCAGAATGCAGCGAGCGCCGCCACCCACCACCCGCAAGGGCGTCTCGATGCGGGAGGCTGCGCGCGCGACGGCGCGTCTGGGGGCGCGGGTCCGGGTCTCGCTGCTCATGCTGCCTCCTCGCGGCCTTCGCCGAAAAACAGGGTTTCGATAGCCCGGCGGACATCGCCGGGGGTTTCTGCGGTGACCAGCGCGCGGCGGCCTTCGCCCTGCGCGCCGCAAAGGCCGGCATGTTCAGCGTAGGAGGCGAGATGCTTGCGGGCGTGGCGCAGCCCGGCGGCCTCGCCCATCAGCGCCAGCAGGCCCTCGAAATGCCGCAAGGCGACGGCGCCGCGCTCGGCGCGTCCCGGCTGCGGACGCTTCTCGCCGGTCAAAAGATAATGCGCGATGTCGCCGACCAGCCAGGGCCGGCCCTGCGCCGCGCGGCCGATCATCACTGCATCGGCGCCGGACAGGCGCAGCATTTCCGCGGCGTCCTCTTCGCCGGCGCAATCGCCGTTGGCGACGACAGGAATGCCGACCGCCTGCTTGACCGCGGCGATGGCCGCCCAGTCGGCCCGCCCAGTGTAGAACTGCTGGCGGGTGCGGCCGTGCACGGTGAGCGCCGCGACCCCTTCCGCTTCGAGCTTGCGGGCGAGGTCCGGCGCGTTGCGCGAGGCGTCGTCCCAGCCCAGCCGCATCTTGACGCTGACCGGAACATCGACCGCGGCGACGGCGGCGCCGGCGAGGCGCGCGGCGTGGTCCGGATCTCGCATCAAGGCCGCGCCGGCGAGGCCGCCGGTGACGCGCTTGCAGGGACAGCCCATGTTGATGTCGATCCAGTCCGCCCCGCTTTCGCGCGCGAAGCGCGCGGCGGCGGCGACGCCCTCGGCGTCGCAGGCGGCGATCTGCACGACGCGGGGGCCTTTGGCCTGTCCGGAAAGCCGCATCCGCGTCTCGCGGTCGCCTTTGGCGACGCCGGCGGCGGTGATCATTTCGCTGACCGTGACAGAGGCGCCATAATCTTCGGCAATGCTGCGCATCGCCGGATCGGTGACGCCCGCCATGGGCGCCAGAAAGGCGCGCCCCGCCAGAGTCGTACCGCCGACCCGCAGGGGCGCGGGGTCAAAGCCAGCGCCTAATTTACGAGCAGCTTTCATTCTGCCAAGAGCATAAGCACAGGATTGCCGCATTGCAACAGCGCCGTAGCGTCACGCTTGCGGGCGCAGCCAGTTTTCCGGAGGCTGGCCGGGGATGCGGGCAAACTCGCGGATGTTGTCGGTGACGCCGGCGCCCGCGCATTGACGCCCCCCGCGAAAGTCGCCACACACCCCGCATGACCGATCTCGCCATTCTCGTCGTCGCCGGCGGCCGCGGTTCGCGCGCCGGCGAGGGGCTTCCCAAGCAATATCGCGCGCTGCGCGGCAAGTCCGTGCTTGCGCATACGCTTCAAGCCATGGCGGCCGGCGCGCCGGACGCCGCGCTTGCCGTCGTCATCCACGCCGACGACGCCGAGCTTTACGCCGCGAGTGTCGCCGAACTGCCCGAAGCGACCCGCGCGCGGCTGCTGCCCCCGGCCATCGGGGGCGCCTCGCGGCAAGAGAGCGTGCGCAATGGGGTCGAGGCGCTGGCGGCGCTGGCGCCAAAAATCGTGCTGATCCACGACGCCGCCCGCCCCTTCGCCGATCGGGCGCTGATCACCCGCGCCGTCGAGGCCGCCAAAGCCCATGGCGCGGCCGTGCCCGGCGCGCCGCTGGCCGATACGGTGAAGGAAATCGGCGCCTCCGGCCATGTCACGGCGACCCCGGACCGCGGCCGCCTGCGCGCCGTGCAGACCCCGCAGAGCTTCGACTTCGCGCTTATTCTGGCGGCCCACCGGGCCGCGGCGGGCTCGGCGCGCGAACTCACCGACGATGCCATGGTAGCCGAAGCCGCCGGCCACAGAGTCTTCGTCTTCGAAGGCGCGGCGGGGAATTTCAAACTCACCACGCCGGAGGATTTTGTGCGCGCCTCTCACGATCTGCTCGCCGCTTTGCCCGACATCCGCATCGGCCAGGGTTTCGACGTCCACGCCTTCGACGCTTCGAAAAGCGAAGTGTGGCTGGGGGGCGTCGCCATTCCCCACAGCCACGGGCTTGCCGGCCATTCCGACGCCGACGTGCTGATGCACGCCATCACCGACGCCATTTTGGGCGCCATCGCCGACGGCGACATCGGCAAGCATTTTCCCCCCAGCGATCAGCGCTGGAAAGGCGCGGCCTCTTCGATCTTCCTCGAGGACGCCTGCCGCAGGGTGCGCGAGCGCGGCGGCCTGATCGCCCACATCGACGCAACAATTGCCTGCGAAGCCCCGAAAATCGGCCCGCACCGCGACGCGATAAGGGAGAGTCTGGCGAAGATCATGGAAATGGATGTGTCGCGCGTGGCGGTGAAGGCGACGACGACGGAGCGGCTGGGGTTCACGGGGAGGCAGGAGGGCATGGCGGCGCTGGCGCTGGCGACGGTGAGGTTGCCGTGAGGGGGCGCTATTTAATTGAGGAGGTAATCGGCGATGAAATGGACACATACTGCCGCTTTCGAACATTTTAGGACCAAGCCACGTAACGTGTATTGGAGCTGGTCAGCGCGTAGCGAAGACGGAAAAACCGTTGTCGTGACACTTTGGCAAGACGAGATTAAACGGTCTGAGAAAGGGTTGGTTTATTCTCGACAAAAAGGACAAGTATCCGACACTAGACCTGGGATGCGCGAGCTGATGGAAAATTTAGCTTGGGCAAGAGATAACTGCGAAGGAAAAGTTAGTGTTATCATTGCTATCGCAAAAAATATAAATGCAAATGAGCGGTCAATAGCAGAGTGCTTTCCCAGTAAGATGACTATGCAGCTGGAGGAGCTGAACATTTCCGATCAAACTTTCACATTAAAGGCGTTGGGTCTCTGAGCCGCTCTTGCCCACTTTGGGTCGCCCGGCGCACTGCCGTGGCTGACCCAACTCGACCTTCATTCTCCCGACCCGCCGACCTGCGATCACAAGATCGCCGAAGTCGATGTTGTTCGCGTGGCGCTAAAGGCGACGACAGAGTGCCTCGGCGCGGAGCTATCAAATGTCCATTCAGTGCAGAAGGAATCATTGCGAGGCAATCCCAATAATCTCATTGTATTTCCTCGGAATTATCGCCAATCTTTCCGGTAAAATCTTTCTTGCTCCGCGCGAATCTGTGTTGGATCTGGGTTCCAACCAAATCTATCGAATAGACGGAGACATAAATCTACCGAAATATTACGGTGTTCCTCGGCGAGTCGCTCAGGGTAGATTAACTCCGTAAGTTCAATTCTTTCCGCATTCGTTTGCTTGCGATCAGGGAATGGCATTCGTTGCCAACCAGCAGCCAAGATCCTGCCTCTTGTGTTCTCAAGAGAGAGAGTCAGGCGAAGCCCGTCTTTGTAAAGTCCATTCTTAAATAGTCTGTGACAAAATTCTAGAAACTCCGATATTTCATAGACTGCGCTTGTGGTGATTAAAATCCTCATCTTAGGATTTCCATGCGCTTCAGGCATTGTGTCTTCCCTCAAGGCGACGTACGCTAGAAACTGAGAGCTGGAATACAAGCGCCAAAATTCATTAAAACCTTGAAGCTCCGTCCAGTCTTCGACATAGTTATCTTCGTTTGAAAATCCGCCGTGTTCGTCATTGCGATGGCTAATGCTGGGAAAGTCCCACCCGCGGATCGATACAGAGGACTTCACTACTATTTCCCTGCATTTCCCAAGCAGAAGCTGCTTCTCAGGCAAAGAGAGAGGCCGGAAGTTGATCCTCCAATAACCATAGGCGCGAATACGCTCAATAAGCCCTTCTTTCACTTAAATACCTCCAAGCTCTGCATCGAAGTCGTATTGTTCGCTCGGTTCGGGCGCAAATCCAACACGTCGTAATTGCTGAGCTCGACGAGCAATCGAGACCTCAATAATTTCTCTCATGTCCGCACTATTAGATACGCGTGCGCTCGCTGGCCGTCCATTTCGACTGCGGTAATATAGCACCCCTTTCTTTACATCGCTGCCGTCGCGCGCACAAATTACGGGAATATCCTCAAAGGGAGCGACCTCAATTACGACGTAATTCAGCCCTTGAGCATCAGAAACTGCCTTGCATGTAAATACAGCTCGTGGATCAGCAAATGGTGCAATTTGGTCTCTCATTATGTCGATATCGTATGTGGCAATGAGGTCTTCGGTCATCCCTTGGCGTGCGAATGTGCCATCCTCGACGCCTACGATAATTGAGCCGCCATCAACAATATTTGCTAATGCGAGGATATCTTTGACGAATATATTTTTTTCCCAAGCAATCGCTTCCTTATACTCCACGGCATCTGTTTCGCACCTTCCATCAAGGAGCAGTTCTAGCCTTTCAGGCGTCATAAGCGAATCTCTATGAAAGATGGTAGTAGCGTCACACCACAATGCTCGGAACGCATCTGTGGAGTCAAGGTGCAAGAATAACAGCGCTTCGCCGCCAGAGAAGTTGTAGCTCGTTTTCCAGCGATACCTGCTAGCGCGGCCTAAGTGTTTATTTTCTGGAGGTTTCTGCGGCATTTGCCTTTCCGTGATGTGATGCGTATCGGCCCCCACCACCTTGCTCCCCGCCCCCAAAATCCGCCACACTCCCCGCCACACATGCGTCCCGATCTCCTCTCCCCCCTCTTCGGCCGCGCCGGCGCCCTGCCCGGCGTCGGGCCCAAAACGGCGAAGCTGTTCGACCGATTGCTGGGCCGCGGCGGCGCCGAGGCGCGCGTTGTCGACCTTCTTTTCCACATGCCGATCAATGTCGTCGATCGGCGGGCGCGGCCGAAGATCGCCGAGGCGCCGTTCGACACCATGGTGGTCATTCAGGGGCGGGTGACGGAACATCGGCCGCCCTCTAGCCGCTCCGGCAAGGGGCCGTTTCGGGTGGTGATCGAGGACGAGACCGGCGATGTCGAGCTGGTGTTTTTCCTCGCCAATTTCGACTGGATCGTCCGCAGCCTGCCCATCGGCCAGACGCGCTGGGTGTCCGGCCGGCTCGAGTTGTATGACGGGCGCCGGCAGATGGTGCATCCCGATCGTGTGCTGGACGACGCCGGCCTCGCCAAACTCCCCGCCGTGGAGGTGGTGCACGGCCTCACCGAAGGGCTCCAACAGGGCTACATGCGCCGGGCCATGGAGGGCGCGCTGGCAAAGCTGCCGGCCATGCCGGAATGGCAGGAGCCGAGCGTGCTCGCCGCGAGCAAGCTCCCGAGCTTTGCCGAGGCGCTGACCCGCGTGCATCGGCCCGAGGCGCCCGAGGACATTGCGCCGCAAAGCAAGGTCCGCCAGCGGCTGGCGCTCGATGAATTGCTGGCCTCGCAGCTCGCCCTGCGGCTGCTGCGCGCCAAAATGCGCCGCCTGCCCGGCCGCGAGAATCGCGGCGACGGGCGCATCGCCGCAAGGATCGTGGCCGCCCTGCCCTATGAGCTGACGGGCGCGCAAAAGCGGGTGATCGGGGAAATCCTCGAGGACCTTGCCTCCGACAGGCGCATGCTGCGGCTGGTGCAGGGCGATGTCGGCTCGGGCAAGACCATCGTCGCGGCGCTGGCGATGGCCAGCGTCGTGGAATGCGGACGCCAGGCGGCGCTGATGGCGCCCACCGAGATTCTCGCCCGCCAGCATCACGAGCGCCTCACGCCCCTGCTCGAGGGCGCCGGCCTCCGCGTGTGCCTGCTCACCGGCCGGGCGAAGCCGTCGGAGCGCGCGGCGCTGCATGCGCGCATCGGCGCCGGCGAGGTGGATGTGGTGATCGGCACGCATTCGCTGGCGCAGGCCGATCTCGCCTTTCACGATCTGGGACTCGCGGTCGTCGACGAGCAGCATCGCTTCGGCGTGCAGCAGCGGCTGGCGCTGGGCGCCAAGGGCGCGGCGGTCGATATTCTGGTGATGACGGCGACGCCCATTCCGCGCTCGCTGGCGCTGACCGCCTTCGGCGACATGGATTCGTCGATCATCGACGAGAAGCCGCCGGGCCGCACGCCGGTGTCGACGCGTGTGTTGCCGGCCGAGCGTATCGGTGAGGTCGTCGAGGGCCTGCGCCGCGCGCTCGCCGCCGGCGCGCAGGCCTATTGGGTGTGTCCGCTGGTCGAGGAAAACGAAGACCTCGATCTTGCCGCGGCGCAGGAGCGCCTCGAGGATCTGCAGAAATTTTTCGGCGCGGACGTCGGCCTCGTGCATGGCCGCATGAAGGGCGCCGACAAGGACGCCGCCATGGAGGCCTTCCAGCGCGGCGAGACGAAGATCCTCGTGGCGACGACGGTGATCGAAGTGGGGGTGGACGTGCCCAACGCCACCATCATGGTGATCGAACACGCCGAGCGCTTCGGCCTCGCGCAATTGCATCAGCTGCGCGGGCGCGTCGGCCGGGGCTCGGGCGAATCGTCCTGCCTGCTGCTGTACAAGGGGCCGCTGGGGGAGACCGCGAAAGCGCGGCTGCTGACGCTGCGCCAGACCGAGGACGGGTTTCGAATCGCCGAGGAAGACCTGCGGCTGCGTGGCGAGGGTGAATTGCTGGGCACGCGTCAGGCGGGCCTGCCGGGCTTCCGCATGGCCGACATCGTTACTCATGCGCGGCTGCTGGCGATCGCCAGAGACGACGCCGAGCTGATCCTGCGCCGCGATCCCGAACTGACCAGCGCGCGCGGCGAAGCGCTCCGCGTTTTGCTCTATCTGTTCGAGCGCGACGAGGCGGCGCGGCTGCTGCGCGCCGGCTGATGCTTATCGATAGACCGCCGCGAGGATCGAGGCCGAGGCCGGCAAGGAGACCTGCGCCGCGACGACGGCGGTGGAGGCGAGAGCGGCAAGGGCGACAAAGAGGCGGCGAAGCATGGCGGCGGTCAGCATGGCGAGGCTCCCGGGAACGCTTCGTGGCAATTTCGAGGCGTTGACAAAAGGTGATGCCGCAATCCTTAACGAAGAGTTAATCGAGGCCGCCAAACCCTGTGTCATTTCGAAATAATTCCTGGCGGCGCGCCGGCGGCGGCGCTTTTGTAGAAAAAAATGACATTCAGTGGCTCGCGTTAGGGTTTCGCACAGCCACAAAGGCTAATGAAGGATAGCGGACGTTCGTAAAATTCTCAGCGTCGAGAGGGATTATGTCGCCTGGGCTCATCAAGAGACTGTTCACGGTGCCCGGCGACGATCCGGAACTGGCGCTCGCGCAGCACGCGGCCTTCACCAAGCAGTTGCCGCTGCTCTATTTCATTCTGGCCACCAACAGCCTCGCCGTCGCTGTCTCTTTCCATGGCGTGGCGCCGGACTGGCTCACCATCGGCGTGACCGCGCCGCTGTGCGCCGCCTGTTTCTGGCGCCTCGGCTGGTGGACGGTCGAGCGCAAGCGCAAACCGGATGTCGAAACGGCGCTGGCGCATCTGCGCGCCTCGGGCGCCCTTGCCGCCGGTCTGACGATCGCCTTCACTGCCTGGGCGCTGGCGCTCTATTCTTATGGCGATCCCTACGCGCGTGGGCTGGTCGTGTTCTTTCTCGCCTCGACGATGATCGGCTGCATCTTTTGCCTGATGCATGTGCGTTCGGCGGTGCTGTCGGTGGCGGTGCTCGCCAATGCGCCCTTCCTCGCCTATTTCCTCGTCGATCCGCAGATCGCCGTGCGGTCGATCGCCGTCGATTTCGCGTTGGTTTCGGCGGCGCTTGTGTATGTCACCGGCGTCTACTACCGGGATTTCGCCAATCTGATCGAATCGCGGCGGGCGACGCAGCGTCTCAGCGACGAAAATCTCCGCCTCGCCAATCACGACAGCCTGACCGGCCTCGCCAATCGCCGCTGCTTTTTCGAGTCGCTCTCAGGCGTCTTTGCCGCCGCCGCGCGGAGAGACGCGCGTTTTGCCGTCGGCGTCATCGATCTCGACGGGTTCAAGGGCGTCAATGACACCTATGGCCATATCGTCGGTGATCGCCTGCTGGCCGAAACCAGCCGCCGGCTGGAGGCCGCCTGCAAAGGCGAGGCGCGGCTGTTCCGGCTCGGCGGCGACGAATTCGCGATCATCGTCGAAGATTGCGCCAATGCGAAACTGTCAGCGCTGGGGAAGACCATAGAGGACGCCGTCCGCCAGCCGTTCACTCGCGGCGAGATCGATGTGATGATCGGCTGCACCATCGGCTTTGCAGCCTACCCCGACAATGGCGACGCGCCGATGCGTCTTTACGAGAAAGCCGACTACGCCCTGTATTTCGCCAAGAAGCAGCGACGCGGCCAGACGCTGCTGTTCGGCGACGAACTCGAGACCCGCATCCAGACCGACGGCCAGATCGAACTGGCGTTGCAGAACGCCGATCTCGAACAGGAAATGACGATGGCCTTCCAGCCGATCGTCGACGCCCGCACCGGCGAGGCTTCGGCCTTCGAGGCGCTGGCGCGCTGGACCAGCCCCGTGCTCGGCGTCGTGTCGCCGGCCTATTTCATTCCCGTCGCCGAGCGCATCGGCCTCGTGCGCACCATGACCCGGATCCTGCTACGCAAATCGCTGGCGGCGGCCAAAGACTGGCCCGCGCATGTGCGCCTCGCCTTCAATCTGTCGGTTCACGACATCGCCGTCGGCGAGGGCGTGCTGCACATCGTCAATATCATCCAGCAGAGCGGCGTCGATCCGCGGCGCATCGAATTCGAGATCACCGAGACGGCGGTGACCCATGATTTCGAACAGGCGGCGGAAACCGTGCGGGCTCTCAAGGCGCTGGGCGCGCGGGTCGCGCTCGACGATTTCGGCACGGGCTATTCGAGTCTTGCCCACATGCGCCGGCTCGATCTCGACAAGATCAAGATCGACCGCAGCTTCGTCACCGACATCGACCGCAACCGCGTCAATTTCCTAATCGTCAAATCATTGCAGAAGCTCTGCGACGACATGGAGCTCGGCTGCGTCTGCGAGGGCGTCGAAACGCAGGCGGAAATGCGCACGCTGCTCGACATCGGCTGCACCGTCCAGCAGGGCTATCTTTACTCCCGGCCGATCTCCCAGGAAGAAGCGCTGGCCTTCATCGGCGCCGACCCCGAGGCTCGGCGCGCGGCAGGGTGACCATTCGGCTTTCACTTTTGAAAGCCGGACGCGAATGTTCTAACAAGGCTTCGTCCGCCACCAGCCGAGGCCCGTCATGTCGTCCGATCGCTCCTTCGCCGCCGCCGAAACCGCCAAAGCCCTCGTCGAAGTCGGGGCGATTCTCGTCAATGTCGACAAGCCCTTCATCACCACGGCCGGCTGGGCGTCGCCGGTCTATATCGACATGCGCAAGATCATCTCCTATCCGCGCCTGCGCCGGCGGCTGGTGGATTTCGCGACGCGGACCATCGAGCGCGACATCGGCTATGAGAGCCTCGATGTCGTGGCCGGCGGCGAGACGGCCGGCATTCCCTACGCCGCCTGGATCGCCGACAGCCTGATGCTGCCGATGCAATATGTGCGCAAGAAGCCCAAGGGCTTCGGCCGCAATGCTCGCATCGAGGGCGATCTCCACGACAATGGGCGGGCGCTGCTGGTCGAGGATCTCGCCACCGATGGCGGCTCCAAGAAGGATTTCGTGCAGGCGCTGCGCGACGCCGGCCAAGCTTGCGACCATGTCTTCGTGTTCTTCTTCTACGACATTTTCGCGAGCGCCCGCGCCGATCTCGCAAAACTCGGCGTCACGCTGCACTATCTCGCCACCTGGCGCGACGTGCTCGCCGTCGCCCGCGACAACGGCTATTTCCCGGCACACGCGCTGGACGAGGTGGAGAAATTCATCGCCGATCCGATCGCCTGGTCCGCGGCCCATGGCGGCGCCGACAAGCCGAAGGCATGACCGGCATCGCGGCCCCGATCGCGATGAAGGCGCCGGCCCTCGACAGACGGCTCGGGTGGCCGGACGCCGCCCGCGGCATCGCCATGATTCTGGTCGTCGCCGGGCACATGATCATCGGCCTGCAGAACAGCGGCCTGATGGCGCAGGACGGGGCGGCGAATGTCTGGTTGCTGCTGTTTTACGCGGCGCATATGCCGATCGTGTTTTTCGTCTCCGGCCATGTGTCGCGCGATACCGCCAAGCCGCCCCGCGAATTCTTCGGCGGCTTGCTGCGCTGGATCGTGCTTCCCTATGTGATCTGGTCGGCGTTGCTGGTGAGCGTCCAGCATCTGGCGCCCGGCGCCAACTCGCCGATTCCCTGGAGCGCCTTGTTGCAGATCGGCTGGAGCCCGATCACCCTGTTCTGGTTCCTGCACACGCTGTTTGCCATCAAGCTGCTTCACTACGGCGTAAGCCGGCTGTTCGGCGCGGCGACGCCGTTCGTCGCGCTGGGCGTTGCAGTCTTCGCCGCGGCGGGCGTCGCTGCTTTCGGCGTCGAAGACCCGATGGCGCGTCATGTCGCGATATTCCTGCTGTTCTACGAGACCGGCGCCGTCGCCGCCGCGCGGCCGGCGCTGCTGGCCTCGCTCGACGCCCTGCCGTCCGCCCGTCTCGCCGCGATCGCCGGCGCTTGCGGCGCGGTTGTCGCGGGAGTGGCGGCGGGATACGCCGCTGGCGCCTTTGGCCCGTTGCGGCCGGCCTACGAGTTCCAGAACGGCGTGGTCGTCACCGGCCTGCTGTCGATTGTCGGCGTCCTCGCCCTGCTGCGCGCCGCGCAGGGATCGCGCGTCGTTGGCGCCGCGCGCCTCGTCGGCGTCTATTCCATGGCCATCTATGTGCAGCATGTCATCGTTGGCGCAGCGCTGCGGGCGCTGGCGGTGAAAGCCGGCTTGCGCGATCCGTGGCTTCTCACCGCCGGACTGACCGTGGCGGCCATCGCCGCGCCGATTCTCTGGCAAATGGCGTTTGACCGCCTGCGCCTCACCGCGTTTTTCGGAATCCGTCCGGTGACGGCGCCGCCCACGCGCCGGGCGTGAATTCTTTGCCGATCCTCACGCGAAATTAACCATGTTCAATCGACCCTGACGACGCGCCGGCGCCAGTTTCGGAGGCCGGACATCGGGGACCATCGTGACGCTGACCCATTCCCTGGACCAGCCCGCCGCCGTCGAACGCGCAGTTGGTGCGCGGACGCTCGACTATCAGCGCGTGGTCGACGTGTTCGCCTTCATCTTCCTGTCCTGTGGCGCCATCGCCTTCATCGAGCCTTCGCCCTACGACTTCGCGTCCTTCATCGCTTTGCCGCTCTGGTTCTTCGGCGGCTTCACGGTTCATCGCAGCTTTCTGGTGTTCGGCTTCCTGCTGATCGGCTTCAACCTGTGCGGTTTCCTCGCGCTGGCGCCGCACTGGGACGATCCGGATTCGGCGCTCTATCAATATCAGTCCGCCTATCTGGTGCTGACGGGGCTGTTCTTCGCGCTGTTTTTCGGCAACCGCACGACACGCCGCCTCGACGTGTGTCTGAACGGCTATGCGCTGGCCTGTTTCATTGCCGCGATCGCCGGCATCCTCGGCTATTTCGACGTGGCGGGACTCGGCGCAGAAGGCATGTTCAAACACGCCGGCCGCGCCACCGGCACTTTCAAGGACCCGAACAATCTCGGCAGCTACATCGTCCTGCCGATCATTTATCTCCTGCACCTGCTGGTGTTCGGCCGCACACAGCGGGTCGTCGGCTCGACGATCGTGCTGCTGGTCACGTTTCTGGGAATGTTCCTGTCCTTTTCGCGCGGCTCCTATGTCAACACCATCCTCGGCGTGGCGCTGATGCTCGGCGCGGGCTACACGACGACGAAAGATCCGCTCATGAAGCGGCGCATCGTGAAGATGACGCTGGCCTCCTTTGCTCTGGTGGCGGTCGCTGTCGGCGCGCTGCTGGCGACGCCCGAGACGGCGGAGTTCTTCTCGTCGCGAACGGCGGCGACGCAGGAGTACGACGCGGGCGAGACCGGCCGCTTCGGCAATCAGCTGCGCTCGCTGCCGATGCTGCTGGATCGCTTCTGGGGCTTCGGGCCACTGGGCTTTCGCCACTATTTCGACCTCGATCCGCACAACTCCTATGTCGGCGCCTTCGCCAACAATGGCTGGATCGGCGGGATTCTGTTCTTCCTGCTGGTCGGCGTGACCATCTGGATCGGCTTGCGCCAGATGTTCGAGGATCATCCCTGGCGCGATCATGCGCAGGTGATCGTTCCGGCCATGCTCGGCCTGATGGTGCAGGCCATCCAGATCGACGTCGACCACTGGCGTAATCTGTTCTTCGTCTGGGGCGCAATCTGGGGCATCGAGGCGGCGCGGCAAAGGTGGATCGCGGCGGGGCGGCCGGGGGTGGGCTTCGATCCCCGCCGACCGGAGAGCGTGTCCTGAGGGGCAGCCCGAGAACGATCGGGCCGTCATCGCGAGGTCACTTCGCCTTCGCCGACCTTGCCGGACGCCGCGCCATCACTTCGCCGAGGTAATGCCCGGTGTGGCTGCGCTTTTCCTTCACGATCGCCGCGGGCGGTCCCGCCGCCACGATCTCGCCGCCACCGTCGCCGCCCTCCGGACCCATGTCGATGATCCAGTCAGCGGTCTTGATGACCTCCAGATTGTGCTCGATGACCACGACGCTGTTGCCCTGCTCCACCAGCTCGTGCAGCACCTCGAGCAGCTTGGCCACGTCGTGGAAATGCAGGCCGGTCGTCGGCTCGTCGAGAATATAGAGCGTGCGCCCGGTGGAGCGGCGGGCCAGTTCCTTCGCCAGCTTCACGCGCTGGGCCTCGCCGCCGGACAGCGTCGTCGCCTGCTGGCCGACATGCACATAGTCGAGGCCGACGCGTTTGAGCGTTTCCATCTTGTCACGGATTCCCGGCACCGCCGAGAACAGCTTGGCCGCCTCCTCCACGGTCATGTCGAGGACGTCGGCGATGCTCTTCTCCCGGTATTTCACCTCGAGAGTCTCGCGGTCGTAGCGCTTGCCCTTGCAGACGTCGCAGGTGACGTAGACATCCGGCAGGAAGTGCATTTCGATTTTGATGACGCCGTCGCCCTGGCAGGCCTCGCAGCGCCCGCCCTTCACGTTGAAGGAGAAGCGTCCCGGCGCATAGCCGCGCTGCTTCGCCTCGGGAAGGCCCGCGAACCATTCGCGGATCGGCGTGAAGGCGCCGGTGTATGTCGCCGGATTGGAGCGCGGCGTGCGGCCGATCGGCGACTGGTCGATGTCGATGATCTTGTCGATATGCTCCAGCCCCTCCAGCCGGTCGAACGGCCCCGGAACCTCGTGCGCGCCGGTGAGCTTGCGCGCCACCGCCTTGTAGAGCGTCTCGATCACCAGCGTGGACTTGCCGCCTCCCGAAACGCCGGTGATGCAGGTGAAGAGGCCGAGCGGAATTTCTGCAGTGACGTTCTTGAGATTGTTGCCGCGCGCGCCCGAAAGCTTCAGCCAGCGGCCGGCCGTCGGCTTGCGCAGCTTGTGTTTCAGCACCACCTGCTTCGCGCCGGTCAGATACTGGCCCGTCAGCGATTTCGGATCGGCCATGATCTCGGCGGGCGTGCCCTGCGAGACGATCTTGCCGCCGTGAATGCCGGCGCCGGGGCCAACGTCCACCACATAGTCCGCCGCCAGAATGGCGTCCTCGTCGTGCTCCACCACGATGACGCTGTTGCCCAGATCGCGCAGGCGCCGCAGCGTGTCGAGCAGGCGATCGTTGTCGCGCTGGTGCAGGCCGATGGAGGGCTCGTCCAGAACATAGAGCACGCCGGTGAGGCCGGAGCCGATCTGCGAGGCGAGCCGGATGCGCTGGCTCTCGCCGCCCGACAGCGTGCCGGAATTGCGTGACAGGGTGAGATAATCGAGGCCTACATCGACGAGGAAGGTCAGGCGGTCGCGGATCTCTTTCAGAATGCGGTAGGCGATCTCGTTGCGCTTCTTGTCGAGATGCGCCGGCAGAGTGGAAAACCACTCGGCCGCAGCGCGCACGGAAAGTTCCGAGATTTCGCCGATATGCTTGTGGGCGATCTTGACCGCCAGCGCTTCCGGCTTGAGGCGGAAGCCGCCGCAGGCGGCGCAGGGCGTCGCCGACATGTAACGGCCGATTTCCTCGCGCGCCCACTCGCTGTCGGTCTCGCGCCAGCGGCGTTCGAGATTGGTGACGACGCCCTCGAACGGTTTCTTCACGTCATAGGCGCGAAAGCCGTCGTCATAGGAGAAGCGCACTTCCTCGTCGCCGGTGCCGAACAGGATCGCCTTCTGCGCCGCCGCCGGGATTTGCCCGAACGGCGTCTCCATGCGGAACTTGTAGTGGCGGCCCAGCGCCTCCAGCGTCTGCACGTAATAGGGCGAGGTGGATTTCGCCCAGGGCGCGACGGCCCCCTTGCGCAGCGTGACCTTCGGATCGGGCACGACGAGTTCGGGATCGATCTTCTGCTCGTGGCCGATGCCGCTGCAGGTCGGGCAGGCGCCGAAGGGGTTGTTGAAGGAGAACAGCCGCGGCTCGATCTCCGGAATGGTGAAACCGGAGACGGGACAGGCGAATTTCGACGAGAACAGAATGTGATCGGGCGCGTAGTGAGAAGCGACGCGGAGTGTGGCGGCGGTGAGGGGAATCTCGCCGCCAGATTCGGCTGCGGCGGAGCCGGTCCCCGGCCTGCCGCCATCCGCGAATTCGATGACCGCCAGCCCGCCCGACAGTTCCAGCGCGGTCTCGAAACTGTCCGCAAGTCTCGACGCGAGGTCGGCGCGCACGACGATGCGGTCGACCACCACGTCGATGTCGTGCTTGAGCTTCTTGTCCAGCGCGGGCGTCTCGCCAATGTCGTAGTACTGGCCGTCGATCTTCAGGCGCTGGAACCCGCGGCGGGTGAATTCGGCGATTTCCTTCCTGTATTCCCCCTTGCGGCCGCGCACGACCGGAGCCAGCAGATAGAGCCGGGTCTTTTCGGGCAGCGCCAGAACGCGATCGACCATCTGCGAGACGGTCTGCGACTCGATCGGCAGCCCGGTGGCCGGCGAATAGGGAATGCCGACGCGCGCCCACAGCAGGCGCATGTAATCGTGGATTTCCGTAACCGTGCCGACCGTCGAACGCGGGTTCTTCGAGGTCGTCTTCTGCTCGATGGAAATGGCCGGAGAGAGCCCGTCGATCTGGTCGACATCGGGCTTCTGCATCATCTCCAGAAATTGGCGCGCGTAAGCCGACAGCGACTCGACATAGCGCCGCTGTCCCTCGGCGTAGATGGTGTCGAAGGCCAACGAAGACTTGCCCGAGCCCGACAGCCCCGTGAACACGACGAGCTTGTCGCGCGGAATGACGAGATCGACATTCTTGAGATTGTGCTCGCGCGCGCCGCGGACAGAAATGGTCCGGGCGTCATGGGCGGGCACGGGCGGGATTTTCTTTTTGGCGGGGGGCATGGCGGGACGCGGTTCGTGAAAGGTCCACCGTTCCTGCCATGCCGCGTGCGGAAATTCCACAGAATGTCTGCGCAAATTTGCATCTGCGCAACGCCGGCCTCACGCGTCGCTGGTGTCCGATCCGCCGCCCCAGTCTCCGCCCCAGGAGCCGCTCGTATCCGATCCGCCGCCCGAGTCCGACGACGAGCCGCCGGAACCGCCGCCGAAGCTGTGGCCCACCCCGACTTCCGAATGGCCCGGCGCGCGCGACATGATCTGCCCGGCGAGCCGCGAGATCGGCATGGATTGCAGCCACACATGGCCCGGCCCGACCAGTTGCGCGAAAAAGACCCCCTGCCCGCCGAAAATCGCCGACTTGATGCCGCCGACCGGCACGACGTCGAAACTCACCGTCGTCGTCTGGGCGACGAGGCAGCCCGCGTCGACATGCAACTCCTCGCCGGGCGCCAGCTCCCGCTCCACCACCATGCCGCCGGCATGGACGAAGACGAGTTCATGGCCGGAAAGCCGCTGCATGATGAAACCCTCGCCGCCGAACAGGCCGGTCATGATCTTCTTCTGAAAGGCGATGTCGATCTTCACGCCCTGCATGGCGGCCAGAAAAGTCTCACGCTGGCACAACAGCTCGCCGCCGTAGCGATCGAGCGGCAACGCCAGAATCTTGCCCGGATAGGGCGCAGAGAACGCAACCCGCGCCGGGCTTTGGCCGGCGTTCACGAAACGTGTCATGAACAGCGTCGCGCCCGACAGAACGCGCTTGGCGCCACTCCAGAGTTTGCCCAAAAGGCCGCCGCTTTGTTGCTGCTGGCTGCCGTCGCCGAAGATCGTCTCCATGCTGACAAAAGCGTCCTTGAACATCATCTGCCCGGCCTCGGCGATCATCGCCTGCCCCGGCTCCAGCGTCGCCTCCAGAAACTGCATGTCGTGGCCGTGAATTTCGTAGGCGAGCGCGGGCGTCACAGGGGCTGGCGCCCCGGAGCCCCATGCGGGCGCGAGCGGCCCGCCGCTTCCCAGAAACGAACTGCCCGCCGAGGGAACGGCGGAGCCGAGAAAGGAACCTTGCTGTTCACCTGAAGACATGCGCCCCTCCTGCCTTTCACCGCGGAAATCTACGACGAAGAAAAGCGTATTCCAACAGGACGATCGTAGGGTGGACGCATCGTGGCGCGCGCTGCATAAACGGGACTTGTCGCATTTTCAGGGGATGACATGCCCAAAGGCCTCCACCGCCATCTCTACGTCCAGGTCCTCGCCGCCATCCTGCTCGGTGCGCTGTTCGGCTGGCTGGCGCCAGAGGCGGCGCGGGCGGAATGGGTGAAGGCGCTGGGCGATGGCTTCGTCAAGCTCATCAAGATGGCCATAGCGCCGATCATCTTCTGCACCGTGACCTCCGGCATCGCCCATATCGACGGGGCCAAGAAGGTCGGGCGTGTCGGCATGAAGGCGCTCGTTTATTTCGAGATCGTCTCGACCTTCGCGCTGATGCTGGGCTTGCTGGTCGGAAATGTCTTCGCGCCGGGCGCCGGCTTTCCCGGCAAGGGCGACGCGGCGGCGGTGGCCAAATATCTCGAGGCGCCGAAGAAGACCGGGGTCGAGTTCCTGCTCGACATCATCCCCGACAGCGTCGTCGGCGCCTTCTCCAGGGGCGACATCCTTCAGGTTCTGTTCTTTTCCGTTCTCTTCGGCTTCGCCCTGCTGGCTTTGGGCGAGCGCGCCCGCCGCCTGCGGAGTTTCGTCGACGACGCCGGCGCCGCCATGTTCGGGGTGATCGGCCTGATCATGAAGGCCGCGCCGATCGGCGCCTTCGGGGCCATGGCCTATACGGTCGGCAAATATGGCTCGGAGTCGCTGCTGTCGCTGCTGTGGCTGATTGGCTCCTTTTATGCCGCCTCGGGGCTGTTCGTGTTCCTCGTGCTGGGCGTCATCGCCCGCGTCACTGGCTTCTCGATCCTGCGCTTCCTTGCCTACATCAAGGACGAATTGCTGATCGTGCTCGGGACCTCGTCCTCCGAAAGCGCCCTGCCTTCGCTGATGGCCAAGCTCGAGGCCCTCGGCTGCGCCAAACCGGTGGTCGGGCTGGTGGTGCCGACGGGCTATTCCTTCAATCTCGACGGCACCAACATCTACATGACGCTGGCCAGCCTGTTCATCGCCCAGGCGCTGAAGATCGATCTCACCTTTGGCCAGCAGGCGTTGATCCTCGGCGTCGCCATGCTCACGTCGAAGGGCGCGAGCGGCGTCACCGGCGCCGGCTTCATCACGCTGGCCGCGACGCTGGCGGCCGTCGATCCGCGCCTCGCGCCGGGCATGGCCATGGTGTTCGGCATCGACAAGTTCATGAGCGAATGCCGGGCGCTCACCAATATCTGCGGCAACGGCGTCGCCACCATCGTCGTCGCGGCATGGGAGGGCGAACTGGACCGGGTCAAGCTGGCGCAGACGTTGGCGGGCAAGCAGGGATAGAGCATTTTGCCGCACTTGCGCGGGCGCGGCGCCGGTGCATAGTGGCGCCCATCGCGAACAAGGGAGGCGCGGCGCCGGGCGCACAGCTCCGCCGCGCAAAAGAATGCGGATCAGAATTCTGGGTTCGGGCGCCGGCGGCGGCTTCCCGCAGTGGAACTGCAATTGCGCCAACTGCCGCGCCGTGCGCGCCGGGGCGCCGGGCTTTTCGGCCAGAACGCAATCCTCTCTCGCCGTGTCCGCCGACGGCGACAGCTGGGTGCTGCTCAACGCCTCGCCCGATCTGCGCGAGCAGATCGCCAAGGCGCCGCAGCTCTGGCCAAAGCAGAGCGACAGCGTCCGCGCCAGCCCGATCAAGGCCGTGGCCGTGTCCAACGGCGATGTCGACCATGTCACAGGGCTACTGACTCTGCGCGAGGCGCATCCAGTCGCTGTCTACGGCTCGGCCCGCGTGCTGCATGTGCTGGCCGCCAACCGCATCTTCGATGTCTGCGCGCCTCAATATGTGCCGCGCCGCGAGGTTCCGCTCGATGCGCCGGTCGCCTTGCAGGACGCCGCCGGCAAGGATCTGGGCCTCACGCTGCGCGCCTTCCCGGTGCCGGGCAAGATCGCGCTGTGGCTCGAGGATCTGAATGCGCCCAATTTCGGCACCAGCGAGGGCGACACGCTCGGTTTCGAGATTACCGAAACCGCCTGCGGCAAGAGCTTTTTCTACATCCCCGGCTGCGCCCATGTGCCGCCGGAGCTTGCCGAGCGGCTGACAGGCGCGGCGCTGGTCTTCTTCGACGGCACGCTGTGGCACGAAAACGAGATGATCGATCAGGGACTGCTGGGGAAGACCGGCTCGCGCATGGGCCATGTCAACATGAGCGGCGCGGACGGTTCGATCGCCGCGCTGGCGCCGCTCGGCATCGCCCGCAAGATTTACGTGCACATCAACAATTCCAACCCCGTGCTCGACGAGAACAGCGCGCAGCGCAAGGAAGCGCGCGCCGCGGGGTGGGAGATCGGCGAAGACGGAATGGAGGTCGCGTTATGAACGAGTTCGATTTTGGCGCCTGGCGCGACGCTCCGGCGCTGTCTCCCGAAGATTTCGAGGCGGCGATCCGCGCCGTCGGCGCCGAGCGCTATCACGACAAGCACGAGTTCCATAAGCTCCTGCACGGCGGCAAGCTGAACAAGGACCAGGTCGCCGCCTGGGCGCTGAACCGCTATTGCTATCAGGAGGCTGTGCCGCGCAAGGACGCCGCCTTCATGAGCCGCGTCCATTGCCGCGACCTGCGCCGCGAATGGATTCACCGCATTCACGATCACGATGGCCTCGGCGAGGAAAGCGGCGGCATCGAGCGCTGGCTGGTGCTCACCGACGCGCTGGGCCTGTCGCGCGACTATGTGACGTCCCGCAAGGGCGCCCTGCCCGCCACGAAATTCGCGGTGGAGGCCTATGTCCGCTTCGTGCAGGAGGAGCCGCTGCTGCCGGCGGTCGCCTCGTCGCTGACCGAGCTGTTCGCCCCGAGCATCCACCGCGAGCGCATCGCCGGCATGCTGGAGAGCTACAACTTCGTGAACGATCACGTGATGGCCTATTTCAAGCGGCGCCTGTCGCAAGCCCCGCGCGACTCCGACTTCGCGCTCGATTACATCAAGAGGAACGCAAAGAGCCGTGTGGAGCAGGAAGCCTGCATCGGCGCCGTGCGCTTCAAATGCGACGTGCTGTGGGCGCAGCTCGACGCGCTCTATGTCGCATACGTTGCCCCCGGCGTCCCGGCGCCGGGCGCCTGGCGGCCGGGCGACGGCGCGGCGTGACGAGCCCCGCTTTTTTCCCTTCTTCGCGCAGCAGCGCACGCCGATGACGCGGACCTCCGCATGAAAGACCTGCTGCTGCGCGATGACAGGATCGTCCGCCTGCTCGACGCCCTGTCCCGCACCGGCGGCGAGACGCGGATCGTCGGCGGGGCGGTGCGCGACGCCCTGCTCGACATTCCGCCGCACGAAATCGATCTCGCCACCACGGCCCGTCCCGAGGCGGTGATGGCGGCGGCGAAGGCTGCCGGGCTCAAGACCGCGCCGACCGGCATCGACCACGGCACAGTGACGGTGGTGGTGGACGGAACGCCCTATGAAGTCACCACGCTGCGCGAGGATGTCGAAACCGACGGCCGCTTCGCCAAAGTGCGATTCGGCGGCGATTTCGAGCAGGACGCGCTGCGGCGAGATTTCACCGTCAATGCCCTGTCGCTGACGGCCGACGGCCGTATCCATGATTACGCCGGCGGCCTCGCCGATCTCGCCGCGCGGCGAATCCGCTTCATTGGCGACGCCGCGACCCGAATCGCCGAGGACCATTTGCGGATCCTGCGATTTTTCCGTTTCAACGCGTCGATCGGCGAGGGCGGCTTCAATGTTGAGGGTCTGCACGCCTGCATCCTCGCCCGCCACAGCCTCGCCCGCCTCTCGCGCGAACGGGTGCGCGCCGAGATTCTCAAGCTGCTGAAGGCGCGCCGCGCGGTCGAGGTCATGCGGGCGATGTCGCATGCCGGCGTCATCGAGGTCATTCTCGGCGCCGGCTTTCCCGCTCGGCTCGAGCGCCTTGCCGAGATCGCCGCGGCGCAGGGCGCGCCGGTCGATCCGATGCTGCGGCTGATCGCCTTCGCCACGCTCACGGTCGAGGACGGCGAGCGGCTCGGCGAGCGCCTGCGCCTCTCCAACCGGGAGCGCGAGCGCGCCATCCAGGCTGTGGCTCTGCTGGAGCGCCTGCATGGGGCGACGGAGCCCGGCGACGCTTTCGAACTCACCCGGCTTCTCTACGAGCGTGGACGCGTGCCGCTCTGCGACGCCCTCGCCCTCGCCCAGGCCGACAGCGCCGCGCCGCCCGATGCCGCGGATTGGCGGCAAGCGGCTGATTTCGCAGCGACGACGCCGGCGCCGGCGTTTCCGGTGCGCGGCGCCGATCTCGTCGCTCGCGGCCTGCGGCCGGGCAAGGCGCTGGGGGCGGCGCTGAAGGCGCTGCAGGCGAAATGGATCCGCGCCGGCTTCCCGCGCGACCCGGCGATCGTCAAGCGCCTCGTGGACGAAGCGGTCGCTGCGACCGCCCCGAACGACGATCCGTGAAAAAAACACGGCCGTGTAACGGGCGTTTTGCGCGATCGGGGACACAATGGCGAAGGTAGCCATTGAAAAACCGTATTGGCGCCTATAAACCGCAGTATCGAGTTTTGGCCGATTGGCCCTGGCCGCTTGCCGCGCGACGTGTTCGCGGAGCGAGCCCACGACCCTCCCCTCTACGTCGATGCAATAAGGCGACTTGCATCCCGCAGGCCGCCGAGACCGGCGCGCAAGCGTCGAAGGATGCGACACATGCAAAGCGGAACCGTCAAGTGGTTCAACGCCCAGAAGGGCTATGGCTTCATTCAGCCCGACGAGGGCGGAGCCGACATTTTCGTTCATATCAGCGCCGTCGAGCGCGCTGGCCTTTCCTCGCTGGCCGAGGGCCAGAAGGTCACTTTCGATCTCGTGGCGGATCGCCGGACTGGAAAGTCCGCGGCCGACAATCTGAAGCTTGCGTCGTAACTGTCGTATTCGCGCGTTAAGGGCTGCGACGGGGCCAGCCGGTACTGTTCCCGCAAAAAAAACCTGAAGAGGGAAATCACATGATCAAGTTTTGCGCCACGTCCATCGTCGCGCTCCTCGCCATGGGCGGCGTCGCCCTGGCCGAGAGCCAGAGCTGGAACGTGACCGAAGAAGGTCTGTCGGGCATCAAGAACGCGCAGGGTGTGTGGGCGGTCAAGTCCGAAGGCGGCAAGATCTCCGGCGTTGCCGAACTGCAGCTCCAGAACGGCTCGCCGCTCGGCTACAAGATCGAAGGCACTTCGGAAGCCGGCGTGGTCACCATCAATCTGGTCGACCGCACCGACGGCAAGAAGGACTGCGTCTGGACCGGCAAGGAAGGCGCTGGCTTCAAGGGCCTCGCGGGCGACGTGCTGTGCGGCGGCAAGAAGACGTTGCTGCTGCGCGCCAGCCACTGATTTCGATCTAACGATCGATAAAGAAGCCCGGGGCGCTTGCGCGTCCCGGGCTTTTTCATGATCACCGCGTCTCGCGACATGCAGCGACGAAGGCGGGCCGAAGCCGCTCACACCTGCGCCGCGCGCTCCAACCGCTCGAAGATTCCCACCACCAGCGCCCGCTTGTCGAAATTGAAGGTCTCGGTTTCGGCCGCGGCGGCGCGAATCTCGTCCCAGGCGCGGGCGTAGCCGATCATGCGCGCGGGCGGCGCGCCTTCCAGCGCGAGTCGGCGCACGCGCGCGTCCATCTGCCGCTGCAACGCCGTCATGAACCGCTCATAGGCTGCTTCATTGGCGCGGCCGGTGAGTTTGTCGGCCAGAAGATGCACGCCGGTCCAGTCGATGCGCGGCAGCCGCTCCAGCAGCGCATTCACGGTCTGGGCGAACAGCATCCCGTCGCCGTCCAGCAGCGACAGCGCCGCCCGCACCGAGCCTTCGGACAGTTCCGCGGCGCGGGCGACATCCCCGGCGCGGTCGGCGTAGTCCGGCCCGAGCGCCAGAATGGCCTCGCTCACCGATTGCGGCGAAAGGGGCGACAGCATCAGCTTTCGACAGCGCGAGCGGATGGTGGGAAGGAGGCGCCCCGGCTGATGCGCCACCAGCAGGAACAACGCACGCTCCGGCGGCTCCTCGATCAGCTTCAGCAGCGCGTTGGCGCTGGCGCGGTTGAGTTCGTCGGCGGCATCGACGATGGCGATGCGCCAGCCGCCGGCCCCCGAGCCCTGATGCAGCGCGTGGATCACCTTGCGGACGTCGTCGACGCGGATTTCGGTGTAGTGTTTCTTGCCCTTGTCGTCCCAGCTCCGGCGCAGCAGGAAAATGTCCGGAACCGCCAGTGAGGCGACGCGCCGCGCGGCAAAACTGTCGGCAGCCACGGCCAGCGACGCCGCCTGTTGCACCTGCGGCGCAGCGGGGTCCGGATGCGCGGTGAGGAAGCGTGCGAGCCGCCAGGCCAGCGTCGCCTTGCCGATCCCTTCCGGCCCGCCGATGATCCAGGCCTGCGCGAGGCGGTTGCGCCGGTAGGCGTCGAGCAGCTCCTGCTCCGCCTCGATATGGCCAGACAGCCCGAGCGTTTCGCGCGGATGCGGCGCATCCTCGAAACGGTCGGCCTCGGGCAGAGCGACGACGGCAGGGGCGCGGCTCATGTTCGCTCCGCCTCGCCGGGGAAAAACCGCTCGGCGGCGACGCGCCAGATCGTCTCGCCGATTTCCTCCGGTGCGCCGGTGGCGTCGATCACCACGCAGCGCGATGGCTCGGCGGCGGCAATGGCGAGGAACGCCTCGCGCAGCCCGACATGGAACCCGGCATCCTCACTCTCGAAACGGTCGACAGCGCCGGAGCCCCGTCGCTTCGCGGCGCGGGCCAGCCCCTGCGCGGGCGGAACGTCGAGCACGAATGTCAGGTCCGGACGTCCGGCTCCGACCGCGGCGCGTTCGAGCAGCGCGATCATGCGCGCATCGACCTTGCCGAGAGCGCCCTGATAGGCGCGCGTCGAATCCATGAAACGATCGCACAGCACGAAATCGCCGCGGGCCAGAGACGGTTCGATCAGCGTGTCGATGTGATCGATGCGGGCGGCGGTGAAGAGGATGGCTTCTCCCAGCGGCCCCAGCGGCGCAGCGGCGCCCGACAACAGCAGGCTCCGCAGTTTTTCGGCATGCGGCGTGCCGCCCGGTTCGCGGGTCGAGACGACGGCCGCGCCGCGCAAGGCGAGGCGCCGCGCCAGATGACCGATCTGGGTGGTCTTGCCGGCCCCTTCCCCGCCCTCGAACGTAATGAATCGGCCGCGCGTCGGGCTTGCGCTCATGTCGACCCTCCGCACCGCCTCATTTCTTTTTCAACCGGGCGGCGATGGCGCTGGCGGCTGCCTCGTAAGCGGCGTCGAAGGCGCGCTTGTACAGCGGGCCGATGTCGACCGCTTCGCCGGCCTGCAACGGCGTCTCGAGCACCAGCGCCGCGCCGCGCCGCACCTCCAGCCGGCCGATCGGCGCGCCGGCCTCGATCGGCGCCAGCGCGGGACCCTGATAGATGATCTTTGCCGTCAACCTTTCGCCGCCGCCGCGCTGCAGCAGCGCGGTCACGTCACGGGCGGCGACCAGCGGCACGCTTCCGGATGCGCCGCCATAAACTTGCGCCGTCCCGACCGTCTCGCCGGCCTTGAACAAAGGTTTCTCCTCGAAATTGCGGAAACCCCATTGCAGCAGCTTGCGCGCCTCCTCGGCGCGGTCCTTGCCGTTCCTGGCGCCGTAGAGCGCCAGCACCAGCCTGCGGCCTTCCTGCTGCGCCGATGCGACGATGCCGAAGCCGGAGTCGTCGATATTTCCGGTCGCCAGCCCGTCGGCGCCGATGCTCATGGTCAGCAGCGGATTGCGATTGGGCTGCTTGATCTTGTTCCAGAGAAAGTCCCGTTCGCCGAACAGCGGGTAGCGATCGGGATAGGACGCGATGACATGCGAGGCGAGGCGCACCATGTCGCGAGCGGTGACCTTCTGGTCGTCGCCAGCCTGGCCCCATGGATTGCCGAAGCGTGACTTCGTCAGGCCGAGATCCGCCGCGCGGCGGTTCATGCGCATGATGAAGGCTTCCTCGGCGCCTGCCACGCCTTCGGCCAGTGTGATGGCGGCGTCATTGCCGGAGGACACGATCAGGCCGCGCAGCAGATCTTCGACGCGCACGCGGCTGTGCGGGGCCAGAAACATCGCCGAGCCGCCCGCCGGCGCCCCGCCTTCCTTCCAGGCATGGTCGGAGACGACGAATTCGTCCTCGGGCTTGAGGCGCCCTTCGGCCAGTTCGCGGAACACGATTTCCGCGGTCATGATCTTGACCGTGGACGCGGGCGCCACGAGGTCGTCGGCGGCTTTTTCGTAAAGGACCGCGCCCGTTCCGGCGTCGATCATGAACACATGTGGCGCGCTGGTCTGAAAGGTCTGCGCGCACGCCGGCGCGAGAGCGCAGAGATGCGCGAGGACGATCAGGAGCGCAATGAAGCTCGGGCGCATACGCAAGGCGAACCATCCGCGTTGGTCGGCGCCTCGCGCCGCACGACGCGGAAGATGCAGCGCGCCCCGTCCGAATGCAACGCCTTCGTAGGGGGTAGCCGATTACATAGGGGAAAACGATCCCGATTATCTCGGCTCGTCGGCGCCGAGGTCGTCGGGACGGGCGGGCGGCAACGGCGCCGGCTTGCCGTCGTCGAGATCGGCGAGGCGGGCGCTCGCCGCTTTCGGTTCGAGCCTTTCCGCGCGCGTGACGACAATCGACGACGTCGCCGCTTCGGCATGCGCTGCGACGGCCGCCGCGGCCGGCTCGACATGCACGGCGCTCTCTTCGGCGTAGGCGGTCATGTCCATGTCGCGCAGCCGCGGAGTGTCGTCGCGATGACGCGCGGGCGCATCGATCTTCTTCGGCCGCGCCGGCGGTTTCGGGACGAGCGACGCTGTGCGCGTCGGGGCCGGATCGGAAATCGGCTCGGCCTCGGCCGTCATGACAGGGGCGGCGCCGAGCCCGTCGAGCGAGGCCGGCGCGCCGTCGTCACGCAGCGTGGCGAGAAGCTTCTGATCATTGTCGCCGGCGAGATTGGCGCGGCCGAGCCATTCGACTTTCACCTGCGCCGTGCCGGCGGAGCGGAAATCCAGCGCCTCGGCGACGCGCTGCGACACGTCCATGACGCGCCCGCCGTGATAGGGGCCGCGGTCGTTGACGCGGACCACCATGGAGCGCGAATTGCGCAGATTGGTGACGCGCGCATAGCTCGGCAGCGGCATGGTGGGATGCGCGGCGGAGATCGAATTGCGGTCGAAGATTTCGCCATTGGCGGTGCGCCGTCCGTGGAAATCGGCGCCATACCAGGAGGCGGTGCCATGAGCGGCAAACGGCTTTTCGCTGGGCACGTAGGTCTTGCCGGCGATCTTGTAGGGCTTGCCGACCATGTAATTGCCGCCGCCCTTCGGCACTTCGTCGCCATCGGCCACGACGCGCGGGCTGGCGCGCACGCCATATTTCGAGTCGATGCCCGATACGGAAAGATCAGCGTAGCGCTGATTGTATTGCGGCGCCGAGGAACAGGCGGCGAGAGAGCCAAGGGACAGAAGGATCAGGCTTTTGGGAATCGGCAAGGTCGTTCGGGGCGATGACGCCGCCTTGGGCGAAAGCGACGTGAACGGCTCTTTGCGGATCATTCCCCACCCCTCGACTGCGGCATCTCGCGGCCCACGCCCGGATGCCTGTCTCGTGTCATCAATTTGTGATACACGAATTACATCTGCGTTAACGATGCGCAGTCCGAAGGTCGTCGGAACCTTGACCGCATCGAAGCGCGGAAATTGGGACGAAAATACGACGCCGGACAAGTTCTTGTGAAGCATCGGCTTTTTTGGCGCGCAGCGGTCCCCGGCTCCGGCGAATGGGCAATTACGGACGACTGTCCACGTAGTTAACGGAAGCCGCGCGACGGCCGCGCAACGTCGACAATGCGCGTTTCGACCTTCTCCGAGCCGCGGAACGAACCGATCGACAGTTGCGCGGCGATATGCAGCGACTCGCCCCGCGCCGACAGAAGCGCCTCGCCGAGCGGCGACTGCGCGGCGCGAAAGGCGATTGCGTCGAGCCTCGCGCCGTCGCCCGATTGCAGTCGCACCCGCACATGCGCCGCGCCGACAATGCCGGCATCGACCACGCGATGTTCCGGCAGGGCAATCAGCGGTTCCGGATTACCCTGCCCGTACGGGCCGGCATTCTCCAACCCCTTGACGAGGTCCGGACTGGCGGCGCGCGCCGACAGAAGTCCGTCGATCGCCAGCGCGTCTCCGCCGCGTGCGGCGTCGACATCCTGTTCCAGCGCATCGGCCAGGAACGCTCGAAACGCGTCGAGTTGATCGCGGGCGACGGTGACGCCTGCGGCCATGGCGTGGCCGCCGCCCTTCTCCGCGACCCCCGCCTCAACCGCCCGGCGGACGGCCTTGCCGAGATCGACGCCAGTTACACTCCTACCTGAACCTGTCGCTGAAGTTCCTTTAAAAGCAAAAGCGAATGAAGGACACTTGAACTTATCTTTCAAGCGCGAGGCGAGGAGTCCGACGATGCCGGGATGCCAATCCTCGCCGGCGACGACGAGGCAGGAAAGATTGTTGGTTCGCATCGCCTGGACTTCGGCCAGCGCCTCCGCCTGCTCCAGAGTGAGCTTTTCCAACGCCTGCCGTTCGGTGTTGAGACGGTCGAGTTCGGCGGCGATGCGCCGGGCTTCGACCGGATCGGTGATTGACAACAGCCGCGATCCCAGCGCTGCATCGCCGATGCGGCCGCCGGCATTGACCCGCGGTCCGAGCAGAAACCCGAGATGCCAGGCGCGTGGCGGCCCATCCAGCCGGGCGGCGTCCATCAGCGCAGAAAGTCCGACCCGTCCGCGCCCGCGCATGACCGCGAGGCCCTTGACCACGAAGGCGCGGTTCAGGCCGGTGAGCGCCGCCACATCGGCGACCGTGGCCAGCGCGACGAGGTCGAGGGCGGCGAGCAGATCGGGCGCCGGGCGCGCCTCGCTCCACCAGTCGCGCCCGCGCAGGCGCCGGGTCATGCCGGCCAGAGCCAGAAACACCACGCCCGCCGCGCAAAGCGTCCCCTGCCCCGAAAGATCGTCCTGCCGGTTGGGATTGACGACGATGGCGTCGGGCAACAGCGCCGGGGCCTGATGGTGGTCGAGCACGACCACATCCATCCCCAGCGCCCGCGCCACGGCCAGCGCCTCGTGGCTGGTCGTGCCGCAGTCGACAGTCACCAGCAGCGTCGCGCCGCGGCCGGCGAGGTCGCGGATGGCGTCGCTGTTGGGGCCGTAACCCTCGAGGATGCGGTCGGGAATATGGACGATCGGCGGCGGAGCGCCGGCGGCGGCGAAATAATCGACCAGCAGCGCCGAGGAACAGGCGCCGTCGACATCATAGTCGCCGAACACGGCGACCTGCTCGCCGGTCTCGATCGCTGCGGAGAGCCGTTCGACGGCGGCGTCCATGGCGGTGAGGATCGAGGGATCGGGCATGAGGTCGCGCAGGGTCGGATCAAGCCAGCGCGGCGCGCTCTGCGGCGTCTGCCCGCGCCCGGCCAGCACCCGCGCCAGAAGATCGCCGGTCCCGAGCGTTTGTGCGATAGCCTCGGCGGTCGCCTCCCCCTGCGTATCGAGCCGCATCCGCCAGACACGGCCGAGCACGGATCGCTCGACACCGAGCAGCGCAGGAGAATGAGCATCGAGAGACACGGGCGCGGGCCTTTGGTGGGGATTCGATGGGCGCGCCACTGTGAGGAGGCGAAGGTGTCGGGGTCAAGGTGAGCGGCGCGCCCGAAATCCTTCGAGACGCGCCCATCGGGCGCGGCTCGGCACGCGGAAACTGAATCCCTCCGCTCGCCCTCGGCTACTCCGGCCGCCCGCGCCGTCCCCTTACCGCCCCGGCCGCATCTGTCGCGCGTCCGCTCGCCGGAGCGCCGCCGGCGGACCAGGCGCCGTGCTTCATTTCGAGGAACAACGCGATCGCCTGGGCGCGGTTGCGCACTTCGAGCTTCTCGAAAAGATTGCGCAGATGGAACTTGATCGTGTTGATAGACACGCCGAAATCCTTGGCGAGCTGACTGTTGGTGTGGCCCGAGCCGAGCGCCGACAAGAGACTGCGTTCGCGCAGCGTGAGATTTTCCAGCGGATCGCTGCGCATCTTGCGGATGTCGACGAAGGGAAACACCATGTCGCCGGCCGCCACCGCCGCCAGCACATCGAGCAGCCGTTCCGGCGGGGCGCGCTTCGAAACGAAGCCGGCGCCGCCGAGTTGCAGCGTCTCCGCCGGCGCGGCGGGATCGTTGGTGCCGCTGTAGACGACAATTTTCGGCGCCGCCGCCTGACGCGCCAGCGCGCGCAGCACGTCGCGGGCGTGCAGGGTCGGCAATTGCCAGCCGATGACGGCGATGGAAAATTTCGGTGCGCGGGCGAGTTCGAGAAACTCTTCGCCATCGGTCGCGCGGGCGACCATGCGGAACCGCCGGTCGTCGCTGATCAGCTTGTCGAGCCCCGCCAGAATGAGCGGGCTCTTGTCGGCGATGGCGACATCGATGGGCGGCGCGCCCTTTTCGTCCTCAGCCTTGTGGGAATTGTTTGACGGCATGGCCCCTCGCATCGCATCGGGCGGCCATCGACCTACCCAAAGGAATGGATCATCCCGTTACAATAGCGTCGCGCCGCGCCAGCGCAAGCTTTTCCCGCAAAGCGGGCCGCGCATGAAAACGCGGCGGACAACCGCCGCCGCGCCAAATGAAAACGCGGCGGACGCCGAGCGCCTCGCCGCGTTTCGAACCTCGATCGGTCAACGATCGATCACTGGTCGGTGAACACCCAACGAGCCGCAAAGTAAGCGGCGGCGCCGAGAACGACGATCGCGATCATGCCAACCGGGGTCGCAGCGTAGCTGGTCAGTTCGAGAATAGCACCCATGACTTCCTCCTTCTATCTCACACACGTCGATTCCAAGCCGTCGTACGGCTTGTGGCGCCAACGCCCGTTATCGGGCGCAGCCCGTTCCATCCAATGCCGTCGATGGATCGCATCGCCGACGTTTCCCGTCTTGTTCAGACACCCTCGTTTTTCGCGAGGCGGGAGCACGCCTGCATCGGTCGCTCGGCTCTATCCAATGTGGAAGTGAGCCATATTTTTCCTCAGGTCTTCGCCTGTGTTCCGAAATGCGGTAATCGACGCATTATTGGATGCGCTGATGGTTGTCAAGTGAACAGTCGGCGTCACGCAGCCTGACGGTCTCTGTTGGATGCAGCACAGTTTGCGCTTGCGAGGCTTCGAGGCGCGAGACTATCTTGCGCACGAAATCACCGGGCGCGCCGTATTGGACCGTCCGAACCAACGCAGTCCGGGACGATGCCGACATGAAGAAGCCGCCTGTGAAGATTTTCGTTGCGCTGGCGGCAATCGCGCTTGCCGTGTTCGCCTGGTCCTTCACGCATCGCCGCATCTCCGCATGCTCGGGCGAGGGCAAATACATGTCCACCGTCGGCGAATGCGAACGCTGGGGCATTGCCGCGGAGACCTGTGCGAACGCTGTCGAGGCGGCGCGCAAGCTGGTGTCGCAGAAGGGCCCGAAACACGAGAAGCTGTTCGACTGCGAATTGCGCTACTCCGATTGCATCGAGGGCATCGACGGCGGCTACGTTCCCAAGCCGTCCTTCTGCCTGCGCCCCGATCAGGTGAGCCCGAGCGAAGTGCGCTACCTCACCTTCGATTCCGACCGCATGAACCGCCGCAAGACTCGCGAAGTGCCCATCGACTGACAGCGGCGCGCTCCAACTACCGCCATCGCCCGGCCGGCTTTGCCAAAGAATCAGGACTCAGGTCGTCTTACCGGGAAATGCAGATCACTTGATCGAGCCGGTCGCCGTCTTCTGGCCGATCTGGAATTCCGAGGCGTCGACCACCAGCATGCCGGCCGCCGTGCGAATGTCGATGCGCAGCGGCACGACGACATGCGCCTCGGGCAGCGGCGCCAGCCACACGGTCATGTCGTGATTGTCGGTCATGAATTTCGTGGCGGCGCTGTCGGGCCGGTAGCCGGCGATCGGCGAATAGCGCGCCGAACACACCGTCACCGGGCCGGCGTAGCCTTTGGTCTGCGCGGTCTTCTCGCCGGCATAGGTGAGGCGGATATCGAAACGCGTGACGCCGTCGAACACTGAAATGGTGCGATCGCAGGCGGCAGGGCCAGCCAGGCTCTGTCCCGGCGGCACCGCCATGATCAGCGCGCTGACGGGATCGAGCACATGCCGCCTGGCCGACTCGTCGAGCGGCACGCGCACGGCGGCGTCCCACGGCTCCGGCTTTACCTCGTAGGCGCGCACGGCGCCGCCCGCCAGCGACATGCGCACCGTGCGGGTCTCGTTCTCGTTGGTAATGGTGTTGGCGTAGGCGGCCGGGGACGGACCACCGGCGCCGAGTTGTCCCGACGCCGTCGCCGCACCCTTGGTGGTGGCGACGAGATTGGCGAGGCCGGAGGTGCGCATCGACAGATCGACGCGATAGCCCTGCGGCTCGACATAGCCGGTGGCGCTGGCGCCGCCGATGGAGAGGCCCATGAGATGGAGCGAATAGCGCGCCTTGATCGTCTCCGCAGCGCCCTGCCCTGCGCAGGACAAAGCGGCGAGAGCGACGCTAGCCATCACAACGCTTTTGCTGCTCATGAACGTCCGAATCGTTTGAAGCCGGGATCCGCGGAGTATCATGCTCAGACCCATTCCTGCCAATGTCCGTCGTCGAAGATGCGCCAGGCCTTCAGCCCGGCCTTGGCGACGACGAGCCGGCCCGATTTCGCCTCCAGCACCAGATGTTTGAACACCAGAGGATTGCGCCAGGCTAGCGGTTTCGAGGGATCGCAGACCGCGTGATATTCGTCGCTGTCGGGATCGTCCATCAGCAATGTGCCGACCTTGTCTGGCCGCATCGTGGCGGGCAGCCCGCGATCCTCCTTCCACTGGCAGTAATAGTCCTGACACACCTCGGGACGCGACGCATAGATCGCGCAGCCGCCCGCGGTGCAGTCGGAACACAAGGTCCCGGCGCGCTTGTCGAGTTCTTCGATTTCGAGAACCCTGCAGCAGAAGGTGCAGGGTCCGCAGGCTTTACCGGGAATGTCGAGCATGGGACATCGCTTGTGGATCGCGCGGCGGCGACAGGAGAATCGGATTCCGCTATTGTGAAGACAGCCGATGGCAATGCAACTTCGAAAGGTTCGCGACATGCCCACGTCTGTAGACGCCGATACGCTTTTCGTCTCCACGCAATGGCTTGCCGAACATCTCGGCGCTCCGGATCTCGTCGTGTTCGACGCCTCCTGGCATATGCCTGCAGCCGGACGCGATGCCCGCGCCGAATATCTTTCGGGTCACATTCCCGGCGCCGTGTTCTTCGACATCGACGCGATCGCCGATCATTCCACCGATCTGCCGCACATGCTGCCCGATGCGAAAATCTTCTCCGCGGAGATGGGTCGACTCGGCTTCGGGTCGGGCATGCGCGCCGTGATCTACGACAGCGTCGGCCTGTTTTCGGCCCCGCGGCTGTGGTGGACGCTACGAGTATTCGGCGCGCGCGACGTATCGATCCTCGCCGGCGGCCTGCCGCAATGGACCAGCGAGGGCCGCCCGCTCGAGGACGGCGAGGCGAAACGGCGGCCAAACGTTTTCGCCGCTCATTATGATCACAGCCTCGTCGCCGACGCCGCCGATGTGTCGAAGGCGCTGGCGGGTGGCGGACAGGTGATGGACGCGCGCTCGGCCGAGCGCTTTTCCGGCGCTGCGGCGGAGCCGCGTCCGGGTCTGCGCAGCGGCCATATGCCCGGCGCGATCAACCTGCCCTTCGGCCGGTTGATCGAAAACGGCCGGCTCAAGGACGCCTCTGCGCTCGATTCAGAATTCCGTGCGGCGGGGGTCGATCCCGAAAAGCCGGTGATCGCCTCCTGCGGTTCGGGCTTGACCGCCTGCATCCTCAGTCTCGGGCTGGCCGGCGCCGGGTACCGGCCGGCCGTCGTCTATGACGGCTCGTGGTCCGAATGGGGTGGGCGCGCGGATTTGCCGGTCGTCACGAGCGCGGTCTGAAGCGGCGCCCGCCTGATTCTTCGGCGCCAATATGCTCGAGGTTCAGGCATCTTTGCGTCGCCGCCGCGCAGCGTGCCGCAGCGGCGCGCGAGAGGACCCCCTGCTTCGCAGCGCCAACCTTTCGACTCGGCATGGATTTGTCTCCATTTGCAAGAACAAGAGGGCTACCGATCGAAAACTCCCGACGCTGGCATGAGCCCTGCAGCAGACTCGATGTGACGCGCGGCATTTCAACGGGGTAGATTGCCCCGGGGATTCCCGCCGTCACGTCAACCGAGGACGGAGGCAGAGAGCAAATGCCGAAATACAAACTCGAGTATATATGGCTCGATGGTTACACGCCGGTGCCCAATCTGCGAGGCAAGACGCAGATCAAGGAGTTCGACAGCCTCCCCACCCTCGAACAATTGCCCCTCTGGGGTTTTGACGGCAGCTCGACCCAGCAGGCGGAAGGCCGCAGCTCCGACTGCGTTCTGAAGCCGGTGGCGGTATTCGCCGACTGCACCCGCGTCAATGGCGTTCTGGTCATGTGTGAAGTGATGATGCCCGACGGCGTCACCCCGCATGTGTCCAACGCGCGCGCCACCATTCTCGACGATCCGGGCGCCTGGTTCGGCTTCGAGCAGGAATATTTCTTCTACAAGGACGGCCGTCCGCTCGGCTTCCCGGACAAGGGCTTCCCGGCGCCGCAGGGCCCCTATTACACGGGCGTCGGCTTCAGCAATGTCGGCGACATCGCCCGCCAGATCGTCGAGGAGCATCTCGACATCTGCCTCGCGGCCGGCATCAACCACGAGGGCATCAACGCCGAAGTGGCCAAGGGCCAGTGGGAATTTCAGGTGTTCGGCAAGGGCTCGAAGCGCGCCGCCGACGAAATGTGGGTGGCCCGCTACATCCTGCTCCGCCTCGCGGAAAAATACGGGATCGACATCGAGTTCCACTGCAAGCCGCTCGGCAACACCGACTGGAACGGCTCCGGCATGCACGCCAATTTCTCGACAGACTATCTGCGCGACAAGGGCGGAAAGGACTACTTCGAGAAGCTGATGAAGGCGTTCGAACTCGCCAAGGAAGACCATATCGCGGTCTATGGCCCGGACAACCACCTGCGTCTGACCGGCCATCACGAGACGGCGTCGATCCACACCTTCAGTTGGGGCGTGGCCGACCGCGGCGCATCGATCCGCGTTCCGCACAGCTTCGTGAAGAACGACTACAAGGGCTATCTGGAAGACCGCCGTCCGAACTCGCAAGGCGACCCCTACCAGATCGCGTCGCAGATCCTCAAGACGATCGCGACCGTTCCCACGTCCTGATCCCGACCAGACTTGTGCAAATTCGCGCGGCGCCCAATTTTTTGGCGCCGCGCTTTTGGCGTCGGCGTTTTTAGCCGTGGCGCGTTTTCGCCGTAAATGCTATTGAGCCCGCTGTCTCTCGGCTGGAGTGGCGTATCTCGTTTCGGCGCGAGAGACACGAGCGATGCGGGGAAGGGTGAATGAAGAAAATCGAGGCGATCATCAAGCCGTTCAAGCTCGACGAAGTGAAGGAAGCTCTGCAGGCCGCCGGATTGCAAGGCATCACCGTCACCGAAGCGAAAGGCTTTGGTCGTCAAAAGGGTCATACCGAACTTTATCGCGGCGCCGAATATGTGGTCGACTTCCTGCCCAAGGTAAAAATCGAGATCGTCCTGCCGGACGACGCGGTGAACCGGGCCGTAGAGGCGATCCGCACGTCGGCTCAGACCGGTCGCATCGGTGACGGCAAGATCTTCGTTTCCAACGTCGAAGGCGCCATCCGGATTCGCACTGGCGAAACGGGCGCGGACGCGATCTGAGCGTTCGGTTTCCGCCCGAAGTTCGGCAACAAAGACCTCCATTCCCGAAATCCCCGGCAGGCGGCTCGCAACGTACCGCACTGCAACAGGAAGGCGACAGGACATGACGACGGCCAAGGACGTAATCAAGCAGATCAAGGACAATGACATAAAATATGTCGATTTCCGCTTCACCGATCCGCGCGGCAAGTGGCAGCACGTCACCTTCGACGTCTCGATCGTCGACGAAGAAGCGCTGAACGAAGGCATCGCCTTCGACGGCTCCTCGATCGCCGGCTGGAAGGCGATCAACGAGTCCGACATGCTGCTGATCCCGGACTGCGGCACCGCCGTCCTCGATCCGTTCTTCGCCGCTCCGACTCTGTCGATCATCTGCGACGTCGTCGAGCCGACCACTGGCGTTCCCTACAACCGCGACCCGCGCGGCATCGCCAAGAAGGCGCTGGAATATCTGAAGTCGACCGGCATCGGCGACACCGCCTTCTTCGGTCCGGAAGCCGAATTCTTCGTCTTCGACGACGTGCGCTTCTCCGCCGAGCCCTACAACACGGGCTTCCAGCTCGACTCGTCGGAACTGCCGTCGAACTCCGACACGGCGTATGAAGGCGGCAACCTCGGCCACCGCGTGCGCACCAAGGGCGGCTACTTCCCGGTCCCGCCGATCGACTCGGCGCAGGACATGCGCGGTGAAATGCTCGCCGCCATGGCGGCCATGGGCGTCGCCGTCGAGAAGCATCATCACGAGGTGGCCTCGGCCCAGCACGAACTCGGCCTGAAGTTCAACACGCTGGTCACCGTCGCCGACCATCTGCAGATCTACAAATATGCGATCCACCAAGTCGCCCACAGCTACGGCAAGACGGCGACCTTCATGCCGAAGCCGGTGTTCGGCGACAATGGCTCGGGCATGCACGTCCACCAGTCGATCTGGAAGGAAGGCAAACCGGTGATGGCGGGCGACAAATACGCCGGCCTGTCGCAGGAGTGTCTGTGGTACATCGGCGGCATCATCAAGCACGCCAAGGCCCTCAACGCCTTCACCAATCCGTCGACCAACAGCTACAAGCGTCTGGTCCCGGGCTACGAGGCGCCGGTGCTGCTGGCCTACTCCTCGCGCAACCGTTCGGCCTCCTGCCGTATCCCCTACGTCACGAGCCCGAAGGCCAAGCGCATCGAGGTCCGCTTCCCCGATCCGACCGCCAACCCCTATCTGGCCTTCACGGCCATGTTGATGGCGGGCATCGACGGCATCCTCAACAAGATCGATCCGGGCGCGCCGGCGGACAAGGATCTCTACGATCTGCCGCCGGAAGAGCTGAAGGCGATCCCGACGGTCTGCGGCTCGCTGCGCGAAGCGCTCGACTCGCTCAAGGCCGACCACGCCTTCCTCACCGTCGGCGGCGTGTTCAGCGAGGACTTCATCGCCTCCTGGATCGACCTCAAGATGCAGGAAGTCATGCGCTTCGAAATGGCCCCGCATCCGGTGGAATTCGACATGTACTACAGCTGCTGATCCTTTTCCGGATCGGTTTGGGGCGGCCCTTCGGGGCCGCCTTTTTTGTATCAGGTCATCGCGCGGAAATTCGACTTGAGCTGAAGCTGTTTCTGCGCTGAGCGCCTTCCCTACCCCTCCCACCCGATCCGCTCGAACATCGCCCGAAGCTTCGCGCCGCGCGCCCGGTCGAGCGTCTCCACCCAGGTGACCCGCCCCTCGAGATGGGCGCGGAAATCCGGATGCGCCTCGCGGTTTTCGTGCGCCGGGCCGTTCCTCGCGCAGTTGTGCAGGATGGCTTTCAGCCGATCATAGTCCTCGCGCGGGACATTGACGTGGTCGTTGACGACGATCCCCGTCACCCGCTGGCGGGTCGACGCCGGCATGAAGCGGGTCTTCTTCACATTCAGTTCGAACCCCTCCTCTCGCGCGATGCGCGAGAGGAGCGCAACGAACTCTTCCGTCTTTTCGGCAAAAATCCCATCGCCGGAAAAGGCGAGGTCGTCGGCGTAGCGCGAATAGGCAGCATCCCGGCGCCGGGCGAGTCCGGCAAGCCGGACATCCAGCTGAAAGGCGACGAGATTGGCGAGTTTCGGCGACGTTGGCGCGCCTTGAGGCAGATGCAGCTGCGCAAAGCGTCGGCGCGCTTGAAAATCCCGTCGCGCTGGCTCGGGCAGACGTTCCCAAACCGCCCGCGGCGTCTGCGTTCCGCACAGGCGCGTCAGCGCCTCGGCGACCCGGTGCGGATAGCCCAACGCCCGGAACAGCCCGTAGACCCGGCCCATCGGCGCAGTGAGGAAGAAATCGCGCAGATCGGCGGTCACGACCATCGCCTCGCCACAGTGGCGCGCCGCGCCGGCGATGCAATTGCGGCCCGAAACAAAGCCGAAGGCCGCCGGGTGGACGGGAACCGGATCGAGAATGGCGCGCAGGATCTTGCGTTGCAGCGCCTTCAGGCGAGGCTTGGGCGCCTCCAGCAGCCGCACGCCGCCGCTGCGCTTGGGAACAATGGCGTAATCGTAATGCTGCAAGGCCCGGGTCTGCGCGCGCCCATGCGTGCGGCGCAGATCGGCGAACCAGTCGAGTTCGGCGCGGGTCACGCCAAGCCAGACGCAAAGCTCGCCCAAGGTCGCAAGGCGCGGAATGTCGAGCCCCTCGAGCCGCGGAGCGGGTGCGAACAGCGGGGACTCGAGCACGGGCGGAAGCGGTGGCGTATCGTCCGGCGCCTTGCGAAACCAGGCGGTCAGCAGAAGCTTTGCGGCCAAGACCTGCGGCGGACGGCGCCGCCATGTTTCGCCTTGCGCCAGCAATTGCCGCAGCAGCGCGGCCCGCGCCTGCGGCCGAAACCCGCCCGGAAGCGCGCGCAGCAGAGTGTCGAGCGCGCCGCGGGTCCAGTCGGCAGCGAGCAGCAAATCTGCGAGGCGGCGCGCGGACAGGAAATGCAAAGGCATGCAGGAAACAGCTCTGTTTCAGGGAGAGACGGACGCTTCGACCCATTCTCGTGTCGCGCGAGGAATCGCAGGCGCCGCCTGCCGAACCTCGCGCCGCGCAACACCCATGCAACGTTTCGATCCCCGGGGTAACCCCGGAGCGCCCGAAATGGCGACAACCACACCGGGCGGCTCGAAGCGTCCGCCTCGAAAGCGAGCGTTGCCGCCTGCCCCTCCAATGTCAAGCACCGCCGAGCGTCACATCAAGCCCGCAACCCCATGCGGCAGGCGCAGCACGATTTCATGGCCCGCGTCGGCGCCGATCAGCGCGGCGTCGACCGGCTTGCCCTTGCGGCGCACGGAATAGGTTTCGCCGCCGTTGGCGTGCAGAGCCTCTCCGGAAAAATGCAGCTCGCCGTCCTCGATCCGCGCCAGAGCGGCGATGGGCGTGCGGCAGGAGCCGTCGAGGGCGGCGAGGAAGGCGCGCTCCGCCGCCAGCGCCGCACCGGTTGCGGCATCGAGGATCGGCGTCAGCGCCGCCCGCACGGCCGCGTCGCCGGCGCGCATGGTGATCCCGATTGCCCCCTGCCCCGCCGCCGGCAGGAACGCCTCCAGCGGCAGCAGCGCCGTGATCCGGTCGGCGAGGCCGAGCCGCTTCAGCCCGGCGAACGCCAGCAGCGTGCCGTCGATTTCGCCGCTCTCAACCTTGCGCAACCGCGTCTCGACATTGCCGCGCAGCAGCGTCGTCGTGATATCGGGCCGCAGTCGCTTCACCTGCGCCGCCCGCCGCAGCGAGGCCGTGCCGACGACGGCGCCGGCGGGCAACTCCTGCAGGGAGGTCGCGCCGCGTCCGATCCACGCGTCACGAACGTCTTCGCGCGGGAGGTATCCGGCAACCACGATCTCGCTGGGGAGATGCGTCGGCAGATCTTTCGAGGAATGCACGGCGAAATCGATCTTCCGGTCGATCAGCGCCTGATCCAGCTCCTTCGTGAACAGTCCCTTGCCCCCTGATTCCGACAAGGGGCGATCCTGGATCTGATCGCCGGTGGTGCGGATGACCTCGATGGCAAAATCCTCCGCCTCGACGCCATGCGCCGCAGCGAGCCGCTTGCGCGTCTCGTGGGTCTGGGCAAGCGCCAGCGGGCTGCCGCGGGTGCCGATGCGGAATTTCGAGACAGTCATTCAGGGCTCCGTCCGTTGCGGCGCGATCATAGGGATGCACGCGGCGCCGGCAAGCGGCTTTCGCTCAGGCCCGCCGCGCCGCGAGGCCGGCGAGCGCCGCGAGGCCGGCGGAAATCGCGATGTTCCAGTTGGCCAGCGTCAGGCCCAGCACCCATAGCGAGGGCTGGTCGCAACGCACCACCTTCACCTTGTTCAGCGCCTCGAGAAAATCGCCGATATTGCCCGGCTGCGAAACGGCGCCGGAGCAATCGGACGGCCCCTCGAAAATCTTCAGTTCCACGCCCGAATGATAGACCGACAGCAGGGCCCCGGCGGCGAACAGCAGCGCCAGCAGCACCAATCCCCATTTCGCCGCCTGCGGCCGTTGCCCGGCCGCGAAGGCCAGCGCCGGCGCCAGTCCGATGGCGGCGTAATAGGGAATGCGCTCCTTGTGGCAGAGTTCGCAGGGCAGATAGCCGAGCCACTCGTAAGTCCATGCCCCGGCGATGGTCGCGAGGCTCGCCGCCGCCAGCAGAAGCGCCGCAGTTCGCGGCCGCAATGCTTTTTCCGCCAGCGTCACAGCAGTTTGGCCGCCGCGTAGAAGCCGCCGACGACGATCAGCGCCAGCGAGCCGATGAACAGGCCGAAATGCTGCTCGAGCTTTTCGCGGATCGGATCGCCGAAATGATTGATCGCCGCCGCGAGAATGAAGAAGCGCGCCCCACGGGTGATGATCGACAGCACGATGAACAGCGGGAAATTGTATCCCAGCAGGCCCGAGACGATGGTCACCAGCTTGAAGGGAATGGGCGTCAAGCCCTTGATCAAAATAAAGTAAGCTCCGTATTGTGCGTAGGCGGCACGAACGACATCCATCTTGTCGTCGTAATGATAGAGAGCGACCAAATATTTTCCGACAGTATCATAAAAAACAGAGCCGAAGGCGTAGCCCAGCGCGCCGCCGGCCACCGAGGCCACGGTGCACAGCGCGGCGTATTGCCAGGCCTTCTTCGGCTCGGCGAGGGTCATCGGCACCAGGATGACATCGGGCGGCACCGGGAAGAAGGAGCTTTCCGCAAAGGCGATCGCGCCGAGGAAGAACGGCGCGTTGGGGCTGGCCGAAAGCGACATCGTCCAGTCATAGAGCTTGCGGAATTTGAACATGCGTCACCGGGCGTGGACCGCGAGCCTCCAGGCTCGCGTTGGGGCGCCGCGAGCCTGGAGGCTCGCGGTCCACGGCGCTTTACCACGGGATGCTTGCGAAAAGAACAAGCCCGCCGGGTTGACGCCGAAAGCGCGAAAGTTAATATCCCGCCGCACGCCGAATCCGGCGAGCCCCTGTGGCGGAATTGGTAGACGCGCTCGACTCAAAATCGAGTTCCGCAAGGAGTGCTGGTTCGACTCCGGCCAGGGGCACCATTCAGCTTGAATTCACGGCGTCTCGACGATGCGAGGCAGTGCGCCCGCTGCGCGCGGTCCCTTGAAAGTGGGCGCACTGTGGCGCTCGTTCGGACGTCTATCGGTCTTGCGTGGCGATTTGTGTCGCTCACCAGTCGAAGTGATAGTTCACGCCGGCGCGTGCGATCACGCCGTCAAATTTCAGGCGCGTCACCGGGGAATTGGCGACGGCGAGAGTTCCCGCAAACACGGTCAGCGCGCCGACCGGCCGGGACGCGACGCTGAAGCCGCCGAGGTCATAGTAGAGCGCTTCCGCCTTCATGCTCCAGTTCCGGATGAACATCCACTCGACGCCGCCGCCAGCGGTCCAGCCGACGCGCACATCGGAGGCATGGCCAGTGCCGGCAAATGCGGGATAGATCGTCGTGCCGCTCGTTGTGACGTTCCCGGTCGGGAAGCTCTCTGTCGCGACAATCGTTTCGCTCAATCCGAAGGCATGCGCCGCCGACGCCTGCACGCCGCCATAGGCGAGGCCACCGGAACCAAAGACCAGAACCGTCGGCGTAACGAGATAGCCGAAGCGCGCGCGCGCCGTGCCCAGCCAGTCCTGGCGTGCGGCAATCTCGCCGATGCCCGCCGCGGACCGGGTGATATCCCGGCTCTCGGGAAAAAGCCTGAGAAACATGCAGGAGAGGGGCGTAATGCAAACGCCGGAGTCGTGGGAAACGTCCCCTGAGGCCCCGGCGCGGCCTCCCCTCCCGTGGATGTCGGCTCCCTGAATGTCGGCTTCGACGCCGAACACGTAGCTGGAGCCATATTGCCAGTCGTAGCCGACCTGGCCGCCGCCGATGAATCCCTGCCGATTGACGGCGGCATCGCCGGAATTGGCGAGCGCGCTCCAGCCCCGGGAGGTCGACGGCGCGACAAATATCCCGAAATTGTCGTACTGCGGAACGGCGATGGTGGCAGTCCGGTCGGTGACGCCCCAGCCGTAACCCGCATTCAAACCCGCATGGAAACCCGTCCAAGACGACGCCGGCGCAGCGGCGGCGAGGGGTTCGGCGCCTCCGGCAAGCTGGTCATCGGCAAGGGCGCAATCCGCGGTCAGAACCGCGGACGCGAGCAGCGCAAAACAAAGTTTTCCAATTGCTGTGTCGGCGGCGCCCATTGCGGCCTCCCGAAGTGACAATGCGGATCCGGCAACAGATACCCGGCTGCCTGCTTGAAGCACAAAAAAAGCAGGTCTGGCAATGCTGGACATTCGACACGCGGCGTCATTGACGACTGTTTGCACGGTCCTGCGGGGTTGGTGGCGAAACGATCGGCTTGGCCCCTGGAACCGGCGTCAGCACCGCGCCGCGCCGTTCAGACGACCCGGAAGCGCAGGCCGGCTTGCAAGGTCGGGGATTTTCAGGGTGTAAGGTCAACATGGCAGGGTTGAACAACAAGTACAGTTGCACAATCGTCATTTACAGCAGGAGCGCGCGCAACGCCCTACCGCACTTCAGCTGTCGCCAGCGAGTCGTAGTATGTTCCGGTCCAGTGGAAAACAGTTAGATTTGCACGAATATTTGAGGGAGTACCGTTGACGGTCACGCGGCAATGCGCAAAACCTGTGTAGCCCGTCGCGGCGGTTTCCTGAACTGTACCCGGCGGCAAAGTGACCAGAGTCGCGCCGGAAGTGCCGATAACATTACCGGTGGCATCCAGAATTTCGACCTTCAGAGACACGTTGCCTGCTGTCACGTTCACTACGTTACAAGCATGATAGGTTTGCCCGCTGTCGGCCCATAGAGGCGAAGAGTCTATAATGTTAAAAGGGGTGGGCGCCTGATCGACAGCGACCGTGGCTGCGGCTGTCGGCGCGATCGAGACTGCACCCAAGATGCTTAAGATGCTTAAGATGGTTATGCTCATTTTCGCGTGAAACATCTGCCGCTCCGTCGACCGGGCATCATTGAATGGTCCTAGTTCAGCCGGAATTGTCTCCGGATTTACCTTCACTGACAAGACAGCGTTTGAGCAAAACGAACGCTGTGAATCGGCGCCAAACTTCGACTCCCCCACCAAACCGATTAAAGCATTGAAGATAAGCTTACTTCTCAGGTTTTTCTAAAAATTATCGGCGTTCAATTTCACCCCTGAGAATGCCATAACTGTATATGATTTCAATATGCTATCCGTCTCCTGGATAGGGGTCAAAATTCGACGCCGATTCACATTATTGACGACCGTTTGCACGGTCCTGCGGGGGCTGGGGTGTAACGACCGGCGTGGGAATATTGATGTCTTCGACCGGCCTGGCCCCTGGAACCGGCGTCAGCACCGCGCCGTTCAGACGGCCCGGAAGCGCAGGCGGCGCTTGCACGGGCGTGGCGACAGGCGGATTGGCGCCTTGCGCGCAGGCTGGCGCACTGCACATTGTTGCTGTCAGGAAAACCAGGAGGCTCGCGCATGTTCCGCGGGCAAGAATCGTCGCTTTCATGGATGATCGATCCTTCGTTCGTTGATCATGAGGAGGGTCATTGCTTACCCTCCTCAGTGAAAGCCCTCGAAACCTATTGCAGGGAGATCGTCGCCGAGGGACCGCCAAAGGACGAAGCGCTGTTGACGACGTTATTCCCGTAGCTCACCAATTGTCCCCCGCTGCCGAAGGCCCAGCCGATATTGTTGCGCTCGATCGTGGTCCCGTTCACGAGGAGGTATGCGTTGGTTCCCGACGCATACAGACCAATGCTGGCGTTTTGGGAGATGGCCGAACGATCGACAAAGCTGGAGGTGACCCCCCCGTTCGATTGGCTGACGACGCCAAAATTGGAGTTCTGGGAAATGACACTGTTCCGCAACTGAAGGTCGATTGTGGCTCCCGTCCCGGCCAGGGCCTGGACGCCTCCCAGATTGCCGGCCGCGCGAAGGCCGTCGATTTCGGCCTGCACAGCGCCGGCCGTGGGCTGGATCAGGAGGCCAACACCGGTGTTGTGCTCGATCGTCGTATTGGCGACCAAAAGCTTCGCGGCGCCGTTGGTTGTGACGCTGATTCCAGTCCCCGAAGCGCGAATCGTCGAATTTCGCACGACCAGCGATCCTGAGCCGGTATAGCTGAGCGCCGCCGAGCCGCCCGCAAAGCCTCGCATGTCCATTATGACGCCATTGATGTCGACGCGGTCGTTTGGCCCGATGTTCACCGAATTGAAATTGAACCCGGTTTCCCCGAAATTGCTTTCACATTGAATGGTGATGGAAAAGGTGATGTTCAATGCGCCGAAGAATCCGCTGTCGACGCAAAGAACCGTGCCCTTGGCTGTAGCCTGGGAGATCGCTCGCGGGAAAGTCGCGCATGCCGTTGCCGGCCCAAAGCAATCATTCCCGTCACTGCCTTTTGTCGAAACATAGGTCCTGGACTGCGCGTGAGCGGGCGCGGAGGCAAGAACTATAGCCAACGCAACCAGAATTGCACTTAACGAGCCTCGAGTCATGACTGTTTTCTCCGATATCCGATAGCGAGACAAACTGAATTCCGCACAGCCGACAAACTTCGTGATCACGGTCGCGACAGCCGCTGCGCCATGCGAAACGAGCAGGCGAACTCTTGCCTGGGCCGGGTCCCGCCAAAGCACTGCCCCGGACGGCGGAAGCACTGTCGATCACCCCTTGGAAAATACACGAGTCGCGGTTTCCTCCACCAGCACGCGGCGGTTGATAATATCTTATATCATTGGAGTTTTCTTCGGATGTGTTGTGGCGCACAAGCCGAGCGGGCCGGTGATCCCCCGCGAGCCGGTCGTCATGTTTCGATTGTTCGAGTGCGAGACCCTGCCCCTGCTCGGAGGGGCGTCTTTCACTCGCCCTGCCCCCGCAACACCGCCACCCGCTCCGGAACCGGCGGATGCGAGTAGTAAAACGCGGCGTAAAGCCGATCCGGCGTCAGGGTCGAGAGATTGTCGCGCGCGAGACGCATGAGAGCGGTCACCATCGGCGCTTCGCCGCAGATGCTGCGGGCGAAGGCGTCGGCCTCGAATTCCGCCCGGCGCGAGCGCCAGGCGAGAACCGGCGAGAGCAGATGGACGACCGGCTCGCCCGCCAGCAGCACGGCGACCACGACGACGCCGGGGTGGCCGGGCAGCCCAAGCCAGGCCGCCGCGCCGCCGTCGAAGGCCCAGTGCAGCGCGAAGAAGCCGGAGAGCGCGACGATGGCGCTCTGGGCGATCATCTGCCGCACATGGCCGAATTTGTAGTGGCCGAGTTCATGGGCGAGGATCGCCTCGATCTCCTCGGTCGAATGTTTCTCCAGTAGCGTGTCGAAGAACACGATCCGCTTGGCCCGGCCGAAGCCCGAGAAATAGGCGTTGGCGTGGGTCGAACGTTTCGATGCGTCCATGACGAACAGCCCCTTCGCCTCGAAGCCACATTTCGCCAGAAGCGCCTCGAGCCGAGCCTTTTGCGCCGCATCGGCGAGCGGCGTAAAGCGGTTGAACAGCGGCGCGATCAGCGTCGGATAGACGACCATCATCGCCACCGTGAAGGCTATGAAGCCGGCGAAGGCGAAAAGGTGCCAGCTGTGCGGAGCCCAGTCGAGCAGCGCGAACAGGGCATAGAGCAGCGGCGTGGCGATGACGAGTTCCAGCACCGCCTCTTCGAACTCGTCCTTTACGAAGAGCCGCGGCGTGACGCGGTTGAAGCCGAAGCCGCTCTCCAGCCGGAAGACCCTGGCGATCTTCACCGGCAGCGCCAGCGCCCAGGAAATCACCCCGAAGGCGAGGACGAAGGCCACGCTGCGGGCCCACCCCGGCGCCGTGACGGCGGCAACCAGTGAATACAGGAGGGAAAGTCCGCCGAGGATCCACAGCGCCGAGAGCACGGCCTCGAAGATGGTCTGGACGATCGACAGCCGCGCCTTGGCGATCGTGTAATCGGCGGCGCGATGGTGCTCTTCCAGCGTCACGGCGCCGGCGAAGGCAGCGGGCGGCGTCTCCCGCCGCGCGGCCACCGCGGCGATCTGCCGTTGCAGCAGATAGACGCCCAGCACGGCGGACAGGACAATGACGGCGGCGACGGCGAAAGCCGTGAAGGTCATGAGGAGCTCCGTCTCGGTCATTTTCGGGGGATACAAGACGCACAGGGCCGTCATTGCGAGGAGCGCAGCGACGAAGCAATCTATCCACGTAACGCGCCGCTGTTTTCGGAGATGGATTGCGCCGCTTCGTTCTCGATGACGGCCGCTGTCCGGATCAGCTCGTCCCGTCCGGCGTGAATGTCCGGCCGCGCCAGACGATGCTTTCGAGCTTCAGATCGCCCTTCTGTTCGAAGGCGTCGGCGCGCGGCTTCAACTCGCCATTCTCGAATTCGAGGCCGAGCATGGCGTAGGCGGCGGAAATCATGCGCGCCGCCGAGCCGGTGTACCAAGCCCAGCCGCCGCGCCCCGCATAGCCTTCGCCCTCATAGACGTCGGCGGGCTGCTGATGCGGCGGCAGGCCGTAGACATCCGCCTCCTCGAGGCTGGCGAATTTCGAGATCGGCGAGATCGCCACCCAGCTTTCGATGGCTTTTGCGAACAGTTCGCCGGCAGCCGCCACGTCGCCGCGCGCATGCGCTTCGGCTCCCAGCATCGCCAGCGCATCCACGAACCAGGAGACGCCATGCGAATATTGCCCGCCGTTTTCGCGCACTCCCGGCGGATATTCTGCGCTCCGGCCGGGGTAAGGGCTGGAGTGCTCGTCATAGGGCGGCGTCACCAGCAGAATTCGGTTTTTCCTGCCGAGCAGAGCCAGCGCCTTGTCGATGGTCTCGACGCCGCGAGCGGCGTCGACCGCGCGCGACAGAGTCGGCCAGGACGATGTCATGGCGCTCATCGGCGCAACCTCGCGGCCATCGTCCGCATAGGCGCGGATGTAGCGGTCGCCGCGCCAGCATTCGGCCAGCGCCGCCCGCAGTTTTTCGGCGACGGCGAGATAGCGCGCCGCGCGGGCGCCGTCGCCGCGGCCCTCGAACAGGGGCGCCATGTCCAGCAGGATGCCGTGCAGGAAGAAGCCCATCCACACGCTTTCGCCCTTCCCCGCCGCGCCGACGAGATGCATGCCGTCGTCCCAGTCGCCGGCCTCCATCAGCGGCAGGCCATGGGCGCCGAAACGGTCGAGCGTATAGTCGATGGCCCGGGCGCAATGGCCCAGCAGCGTGTCCTTGTCGCGCGAGCGCAGCGGCACGGTCGCCTCGCCCTCCTGATCCATCGGCACGAGATTGGCTTCGAGGAATGGCTCGACGGAGTCGAGGATTGCCGCGTCGCCCGTACCCTTCACATAGCGCGCCGTGACATAGGGCAGCCACAAATGCGGGTCGGAGGCATGGGTGCGATCCGCCAGTCCCGTGCCGCCGTTGGGCGCGCGGTGCCACCATTTGGCGGCATCGCCCTCCAGATACTGATGGCGAGCGTGCAGCAGGATCTGCGCCCGCGCCCGCTCCGGATCGAGATTCACCAGCGGCAGCACATCCTGCAACTGGTCGCGATAGCCGGTGGCGCCCGAGCGCTGCGCCGGGCCGGTGCGGCCCCACAGGCGCGAGGCGAGCAACTGATAGGGCAGCCAGTCGTTGACGAGGCGGTCGATCTCCGGCCGGTTGCTCTTTATGCGCAGCACCGAGAGTTGCGACTCCCAGGCCTTGTCGCTGTCCGCCAGCGCGCGCTGTGCATAGTCCGGGTCGCGGGCGAGAGTCGCGAGACGCTGCGCGTCCTCGAAGCTGCCGGTCTGGCCCAGCGCCACCACGACCAGCTGCTCGCCCTGCGCCGGCACGTCGATCGTGCCCGAGAAGGCCGCCACCTTGCACTCATGCGCAGGGGCGCCGGCGTCGGGATGGCCATGCTCGACCATATAGGGCAGCGCCGGATCGCGCGCCTCGTGGCCCAGAAATCTGCGCCGCGAGGTTTCCGCGAACTCGGCCGGCAGCGAGGTCGAGACGAAAGCCCAGCCCTGCACGAAGTCGTTGCGCGGATTGCGGAAATACAGCGCCCGCTGATCATCGTCGGCCCGCGTCTCGATGGCGCCGAGGCTCTCGCCGGGCGTCTCCGCCAGAATCACTTCCATCGACGGCACGATCTGCAACAGTCGCTCGTGATCGGTCTTGTTGCGGATGCGCAGCAGGCGGAACTCGATCGGCTGCGTCGGCGAGACGAACACCGTCATTTCCAGCTCGAGCCGATCGCGCTCGGCGGTGAACACCGCCGTTCCCGGCGCGTAGCGCACGCCATAGGCGGCGTCTCGGCGGCGCAGCGGCACGAAGGTCGGACTATGCGCGTCGGTTCTGGCGAGATCATAGACATAAATCGCCTGCCCCGCCGGCGCCTGCCGCCCCTCGCCCATGCGGAACGGCGTGAAGCTGTTGAGCCGGGAATTGGCCGAGAAGGAGAATATGTCGCCGTCGTTGGTGAGGACGCAGCCGGTGCCCAGAGCATTGGCGATGACATGCGCGAAGGGGCGCGGCGTGCCCGGCGCCAGGGTGAGGGCGCGGCCGTCCGGCGTAAATTCGCTGCGCGGCGCGTCGGGAACCGGCGTCGCAATCAGCGTGCGCTTGCGCGACAGGGCGTGATCGAGCGCGGCAGGCGCGGCCGGCGGCAAGCCGAGATGCTTTGCGACGAGATCGGTCGCCAGCCCCATGTTCTTCGCCCAGCCGTCGACAATGACGATCTCGGCCGCGCCGCCGGGCGCGAAGTCGAGTTCGACATGCAGGGACGCACAGGGATCGAAGCCGTAGAGCAGACCTTCGTCGGAAGGATCGCGCGGGGCGATCAGCCCGAGCAGACTGTCGGGCGCCCGCGTCGGCCCCATGCCGTAGAAACGCGCCTTCACGTCCTCATAGCCGATGACGCGCAGTTTCGTGTCGGCGCCGGGGCCCACGGCGTGGAACGCCACTTCCGGCGACAGCCGGCGATCGGCGGCGCGGCGCGCCCCGCCCTTCAGCAAGCGGTTCTGGGCGATGACGGCGTTCAGCGACTGCACGAACCAGGTGCCGACATGGATGGCGTTGTAGGCGGGATCGCGCAATTCGACGCCGGTCTCGTTGAGCACCCATTCGCGGAAGGTCGCCAGCGTCAGCTTGCGGGCGCGCGGCTCCTGATTGACGAATTTCACCCGCATGATCTCGATGGCTTCGTCCGCCGCCAGCGTCACCTCGGCCTCGAGCGCGAAGCCGTTCTGCTCCATCAGGATGAACAGGCTGTTTTCGCCCTTGCTGGTGACCGAGGCCCGCGTCGACTGCCCACAGGTCGCGGCGGCGCCCAGCGACCAGAGGTCGCCGCCGTTCTCGCGCAGGAACAGGAAACGTCCGCGCGGATGGGCGTGATCGAGCGGCCGGCGGGTGAGGTCGATCGGCGGGCCGCCGCGGGCGACGCCCTCGATGCGGGCGACGCCCTGACCGTCCTCGAACCATTCGGCGGTCATCAGACCGTTGTTGAGCAGCAGCGGCCGCGACCCGGGCGCGCCGCCCGCGCCGGTGACGCCGGACAGCGTCAGCCGCACCTTCTGCGCCTGGGCAAGGCGGATGAGAAGGAACGCCACCAGCGCCAGCGCCGTGACGCCGGCGTAAACGAGATAGCCCCCGACGAGATAGGTGTAGGCGGGCGCGCGGGCGCCGGCCAGCGCTTCGGCGGCGGTCCATGCCTTGTCCCAGTCGGCGCCTCGCGGGATGTAGAAAGGGAGCAAAAGCGGCGCCCAGGTGCCGAAACGGCGGATTCCCTCAGGAATGGCGCGGCTCTTCTGTTCCTTGCCCAGAAACCGCGCGGCCTTCTCGTCGGCAAGATCGCCGCCGACAAAGGACAGGTTGACGAGTGTCGCGACCCGAAGCCCCATGTGATCGAACCAGATCAGCACCCGCAGCGCGTCATAGGCGAGCAGCGCCGTGAAGATCTCGAGGCTCCAGGTGCGGAACTGGTCGTCCGGCAGCGCATAGCTGGTCCAGGTGGCGACGAGCGTGCGGATCAGACCATCCTGATTGTACCAGGCCGGATCGCCCGAGGCTTTCAGGAAGGAATAGATCACCGGCGCCATCCACAGGCCCCAGCGCAGCACCTTCACGGCGTTCTCGACCAGCATGTCGAGGCCCTGCCAGCTGGCGAGCTGGCGGAGCGGCGCGAGGCTGCGGGACAGCAGCGCCGTGAGGAAGAACAGATTGATAGAGAACAGCGGCGCGGCGAACACCCACTGGATCACACCGGACCAGGATTCGTCGAACAGCAGCCGCACACCGCCGTCGACGAGGCCCAGATCCGTCGCGCCCCATTTCGAGAACAGCGGGCGAACGATGTAGGCGTTCGTCGGCTTTCCGTCGGCGGCGTAGGACAGTGAGGCATATTGCTGGAACTTGCCGGCGATGGTGGCGATCTGCCCATCGTCGAGATACCAGGAGATGGCGCCGGCGACGAGGCCGCCGAGAATCGCGCCCAGCGCATAGACGCGCCAGCTGCGTAGATGCTGGCGCCGGCCCTTTTGCAGAATGACGAAATCCGTCGCCGCATCGACGCCGGCGTAAACCGCGACGCCGGCGACGACGCCGAACAGGAAGCGGTCGAAACCCGGCGCGCCGGGCAGATGCAGCGCGAACGCCAGACCGACGAAGGCGCCGGCGACGAGGCCACGCAAGTAATTCGAGGTGCGGCGGTATTCGTGCTCCAGACGGGCGAAGAAGGGTGGAGTCGAATCGGTGCTCTCGACGATGGCGCGCGCCAGCGGATAAAGCGCCGCCCCGGCCAGCGCCGCGCCGAGCGGCCCCGATGCGGCCAGAGCCGCGGAAAAGAACGGCAGCGACCCCAGCAGCGCGACCGCCAGCACAAGGCCCATGTAGACCAGGCCGTAGACGAAGCCCTTGCCGGCGCCGCTGCGCCAGTGGCTGTAGACGATGACCGACAGCGATGGCGTCAGCCGCATCAGGCCGGCCAACGCCTGGGTCAACAGATAAGTCTCGCCCCACAGGCCCGCCTGCGCCAGCGCCGCCGCGATGGCCGCGACAACGGCGGCGACGGGATAGGGCAGATTGGGCGCGGCGTAGACCGACACCGCGGTGGCGACGAACGGCGTGCAGGCGGCGATGAAGGCGGCGGCGAACAGAACGCCATGCGGACGCCATTCGCGCGGCTGGAAGCGGCCGAGCGCCAGCGGCGTGCCGACAACCACCGCTTCGTTGAGCAGGAAAAGCACGAAGGCGCGGCCGGCGATCATTTTCGCGATCGGCGGCGCCTCGAACCCGAACAGCAGGAAGCCGCCGATTTCCGTCACCGGCGGCGCGCCGAGCGCGATGAGCATGGCGAACAGGAACGGGACCAGGAAAAGGCCGATGCGCAGAACGATTCGTGAGCGTCCCTCGATCGTGACCACCCCGGCGAGATAGAACAGCGTCGCCGCGCCGGCCCCGGTCGGCGTGAGATCGAACAGCCGGTCGAGCGTGTCGGGCGCACGCCACAGCACGCCAGCGCGATCGCACATCATCGACAACGCGCCGACGAGGAGAAAATCGACCGCGAAATCGACGCCTTGCCGCAGGCCGCCCGATGAGGGGCGCAGGAGAAACAGGCTGGCGGCGGCGAAAAAGCCTGCGACGAGCACATGGTCGCGGCCGCCGGACGCCTCGAGCGCTGCGATGGCGGCGAAGATTGCGCCGAAGGCCAGGCGCTCGAATTTCGCGCCGCCAGTTTCCGCCGCTCCGTTCATGGACGCCATGTCCTGCCCCTGTCGCGTCTCGCGTTCCCTCACGGCATAGCCGCCGCCTGTGCTGCGCCGCGCGCCGCATCCGGCGCGAGCAACCTTGGAGTCCTTGCCGGATCGTCGGGCAAATGTCGACCCCCGTCACGGCGCGCGGCGATTGGCGCCACGGCCCGGCGTCAGCTTCGGAGCGGCTCTTTCAAAGCGGCGCATCGGCGGTTTATAGTGAAGCAGGCGTAAAGCCACGCCGCGCGTGAGAGGGCGAGTGAGAGTGATGGACATGGACGAACCGGGTCTCGAAACAACGCCGCCGCCCCGGCCTCGGCCCGATCCGCGCGGACCCGCGCCCGGCAGTCTCGATCAGCGGGTCGCCACCCTCGCCGCCGCGCTGCGCCGCGCCCGCATCGAAAACGCCGAACATTCCGGAGCCCGCGCCGATGTGCGCGCCGCCGAAATCGCCCGCCTCGAAATCCTGCGCGATGCGCTCGATCCGGTCGTCGCCCAGATTCCGCGTGATTGCGACATGTTCGACGTGGCTGTTTCGCCGGGCGAGCGGCCGCGGCTGTTCATCGACCAGATCGGATTCGTCGAGATGGCCGAAGATCGGCGTAGCTACGCCTTCCTCCAGGATACGCGGCATGGCCGGGTGACGATCGGCGAAAGCGACGACGTCGAGCATGTCGTCGAGGCGGTCACCGCCTATATCGCCCACCGGCTGATCGAGCGCGAAAAGGCGCTGGCCGTCGATTACGCCAGCGGCGGATCGGCGCGCGCCTCGGCCGCCCGCGCAGCCGCGCTCTCCTCCGGCGCCGCGCCTCGCTCAAAGCCGGCGCGTCCTTACGCGACGAAGCTCTGGTCGGCCTATCTGTTTCTCGCCGAATTTCTCGGTTCTGCGGTGTTTTTCGGGCTTCTCGGCCTGCTCGGCATCTGGCTGTGGAGAACTTACGGGCCGAAATGACGCGCCGCGCGGTCGTCTTCGCAGTCCCGCCTGTGTACAGTGACGGCTCTGATTCGTTCGGGACTCCCCCTTAGCCGATGCGCATGACGGCCACGACCGCACCCGCCGCCCACCGACTGACCATCGCCGAGCGGGTTCTGCTCGCCGACGGCTGGACCCGCCGCGCCATCGCCGCGGGCGCCGGCGCTGTCGGCGCCCTGGCGCTGGCCCCCGTCGACCTCGCGCCTGCCATGGCCGCGCCGCTGTGTGTCGCCGTATGGCTGCTCGACGGTTGCGACGCGGCTGCGCCGGGAGCGACGCGGCGATTCTCGCTGGCCGGCGTGCTGTCGGCGGCCAGCGCGGGCTGGTGGCTCGGTCTCGGTTATTTCGTCGCTGGACTGTGGTGGGTCGGCGCGGCGCTGCTGGTCGAAGCCGACCAGTTCGCCTGGGCGCTGCCCCTCGCCCTTCTCGGCGTTCCCGCCATACTCGCCTGTTTCACCGCCCTCGGCTTCGCGCTGGCGCGGCTGGTCTGGTCTCCCGGCTCGACGCGCATTTTCGCGCTCGCCGCCGGCCTCGGCGCCAGCGAATGGCTGCGCGGGCGCCTGTTCACCGGCTTTCCCTGGAACGACGTCGGCATGGCGCTGGCGAGCGTGCAGCCGCTCGCCCAGAGCGCGTCGCTGGTCGGGCTGCATGGGCTCGACATTCTCGCCATCGTCATTTTCGCGGCGCCGGCGACGATCGCCGACCGCCGTGGTGAAGCGAATTTCGCCACCGGCGCAGCGCGAATCGCGGCGGCGCTTCTGACGCTCATGCTGGGCTACGGCGCCCTGCGGCTCTCGACGCACAAGACCGAATTCGTCGCGGGCCCGAAGCTGCGGCTGATGCAGCCCAATCTCCAGCAGGACGCCAAGTTCAAGCCGGAAAACGGGCCGGAAATCCTGCGCCGCTATCTCGCCTTGTCCGATCGCGCCACGGCGCCCGGCCGCACTGGCGTCGCCGATGTGACGCATCTGATCTGGCCCGAATCGGCCTTTCCCTTCGTGCTGTCGCGCGATCCGCAGGCGCTGGCTCTGATCTCCCGCGGGCTGATGGGCAAGACCCTGATCACCGGGGCGGCGCGCCTCGGCGAAACCCCGCCGACCGCCGCTGCGCCCGAGCGGCGCACCAAGATTTTCAACGCGATAGAGGTCGTGCAGGGCGAGCGGATCATCGCCTCCTACGACAAGCGGCATCTGGTCCCGTTCGGCGAATATCTGCCGCTGGAAAGCCTGCTGCGGCCGCTGGGCGTGCAACAACTCGTGCCCGGCACCTGGGACCGCGGGGACGGCCCGGCGCGTCTTCAAGTCCCCGGCCTGCCGCTGGCGGCGCCGCTGATCTGCTACGAGGCGATCTTTCCGGGAGAGGTCGTCGACGCTGACGCGCCGCGCCCGCAATGGCTGCTCAACGTCACCAACGACGGCTGGTTCGGCATGACCAGCGGCCCTTATCAGCATCTGGCGCAGGCCCGACTGCGGGCGATCGAGGAAGGTCTGCCGCTGGTGCGCGTCGCCAACACCGGCGTATCGGCGGTGATCGACGCCTATGGGCGAATCATCGATCAGTTGCCGCTGGGAACCGACGGCGTTCTCGACGCCTCCCTGCCGAAAGCGGCTCCGCCGACCGTGTTCGCCAGAAGCCCCAATTTCGGCTTCCTGCTGCTGCTTGGAGCAGTTGCCGCGATAGCGCTTTGGGGGCGTTTGCGGCGACGGTGACGATTAAAATGGCGACGCTTCGGCTTTGAACGTGGACATGAGAATAAAAACCGATATATTCTCCCCAATCCTCGCATGTCGAATTGCATCGGCCCGTTTTCACACCAAGTTTTGATCGCGCACTGCGACTTGATCCGCATTGTTCGACTCTGTCGCCTGCTGCGACGGAGCGATTGTCCGGGGCCGGGTTTCGGCTGCGACCGGCGCGTCAGCGTCGGTCGGGACAGTCTACGGAATTGCTCGGGTTGCTCGTGTGCTTTGACTTATCCACCCTCCGCCGGCACATTGCTGGAACGTCGGCGGTTCCGTGTATGGCTGGAGGCAGTGACAAAGTGGCTAAGACACCAGACCCGATCGACCGGCACGTCGGAAGCCGCGTTCGGATGCAACGCATCCTGATGAAAATGAGTCAGGAGAAGCTCGGCGACGCGCTCGGACTGACCTTCCAACAGGTGCAGAAATACGAGAAGGGCACCAATCGTATCGGCGCCAGCCGTCTGCAGCAGATCTCCAAGACGCTGTGCGTGCCGCCGTCGTTCTTCTTCGAAGGCGCCCCGGTCACCGGCGGCGCGCCGGGCGAAGGCTTCTCGGAGGAATCGTCGTCGCAATATGTGATGGACTTCCTGTCGACGGCCGAGGGCCTGCACCTCAATCGCGCCTTTGCGAAGATCAAGGATACGAAGGTGCGCAAGCGCGTTCTCGATCTCGTGACCGCGCTGGCGGACCAGGACGCCGTGGTGGTCGAGACTGCCGAGGGATGATGGCGCGGGCGTTCGTTATTTCGAACGATCGAGCATCATTCGCTTGACGAAACGAACGGCGGCTGGCACAGACATGCCGGCCGTTTCCCCATAGCCTGCGCCGGACCTCCGTTGCGCGGCTTGCGGGGGAAACGTTTCGCTCCCACTCCCCAGGAGTATTGCTGTGGCCCGGAAGAATTACCTTTTCACCAGCGAATCCGTCTCGGAAGGTCACCCCGACAAGGTGTGCGACCGCATCTCCGACGAGGTCGTCGACGCCTTCTATCGTGAAGGCGCCAAGGAGGGGCTCGATCCCTGGATCATCCGCGCCGCCTGCGAAACCATGGCGACCACCAACCGGGTGATCATCGCCGGTGAATCGCGCGGCCCGCGCGGCGTCACCGTGCAGATGATTCAGGACCTGACTCGCAAGGCCATCCGTGACATCGGCTACGAGCAGGAAGGTTTCCACTGGGCCAACGCCAACATCGAGGTCCTGCTGCACGAGCAGTCGGCCGACATCGCGGCCGGCGTCGACGCCCAGCAGCCGACCAATCAGGAGGAAGGCGCGGGCGACCAGGGCATCATGTTCGGCTACGCCTGCAACGAGACGCCCGAGCTCATGCCGGCGCCGATCTATTACGCCCACAAGATTCTGTTCGATCTCGCCCAGGCCCGCAAGTCCGGCAAGGGTGAGGCCGCCAAGCTCGGCCCCGACTCGAAGAGCCAGGTCACGGTGCGCTACGAGGACGGCAAGCCCGTCGGCGTGACGCAGATCGTCGTGTCGCATCAGCATATCGTGAAGGACCTCTCGTCCTCGCAGGTGCGCGACATCATCGAGCCCTACGTTCTCGCCGCCCTGCCGGCCGGCTGGGTCTCGAAGGACACGGTGTGGCACGTCAATCCGACCGGCGCCTTCTACATCGGCGGTCCGGATGGCGACTGCGGCCTCACCGGCCGCAAGATCATCGTCGACACTTACGGCGGCGCAGCCCCGCACGGCGGCGGCGCCTTCTCCGGCAAGGACCCGACCAAGGTCGACCGCTCGGCCGCCTATGCCGCGCGCTACCTCGCCAAGAACGTCGTGGCCTCCGGCGCGGCGGACCGCTGCACCATCCAGCTGTCCTACGCCATCGGCGTCGCCAGGCCGCTGTCGATCTATGTCGACACCCACGGCACCGGCAAGGTCGACGAGGCGAAGATCGAGACCGTGCTCGGCCAGGTCATGGACCTGTCTCCGCGCGGCATCCGGTCCCACCTCGACCTCAACAAGCCGGTCTACGCCCGCACGTCGTCCTACGGCCACTTTGGCCGCAAGCCCGACGCCGAGGGCGGCTTCTCCTGGGAGAAGACCGACCTCGCCGAAAAGCTCAAGGGCCTGCTGGGCTGAGGATTTCGCCCGGTCTGACGAATTTGCGCCTCCCGCTTCGGCGGGAGGCGTTTTTACCTGCAATATCGAACGGGTCCGCATTTCCGGGTTGTAAATTTCATTCGGCGCCAATTGAGCGCGCACCGAATTCGGGCTATCTTCGCTGCCATGACATCGGCGAACTTCACCTTCGACCGCCTCACATATGAGGACCGGCTGCGAGTGGCCGGGTTCGACGAGAAGCAGGCGCGCCCCCATGCCGAGGCGCTGGATTTCGCTTTGCGCGACAGCGTGGCGACACCGGGCGATATCGACCGGGTCGAATCCAGACTGAAAGCGAAAATCGAGACGACCGCAGCGACTCTGAAGGTCGAGATATTGCGTTGGCTTTTCGTTTCGCAGACCGGACTCGCGGGCGTTCGGCTGGCGGCGATGAAATTCGTTCGGTAAATCGCAGACGGCCTGCAAACTCGCGCTGCTGCGCGCTTTACTTTTGCGCGGGCGGCAGCGTATCTCGCGGCCATGACCGATCCCCTCCCCCGCCGCCGCCTGTTCGGCCGCTCCAAGGGCAAGGCGCTGCGCAAGCATCAGAGCGAGCTGGTCGAGGGCCTGCTGCCCGGCCTTTCGCTCGATCTCTCCGTCCCCTGCCCCGATCCGAAAGCCCTCTTCGCGGCGCCCGTTCGCGAAACGCGGCTGGAGATCGGCTTCGGCGGCGGCGAGCATCTGATCGCGGCGGCCTCGGCCGAGCGCGACGTCGGCTTCATCGGCTGCGAACCCTTCATCAACGGCGTCGCCAAACTTCTCGCCCGCATCGAGGCGCTGGGTCTCACCAACATCCGCCTGCACCGCGGCGACGCCGCCGAGGTTCTGGACTGGCTGCCCGCGCAGAGCCTCTCGCGGGTCTATCTGTTCTACCCGGATCCCTGGCCCAAGCGCCGCCAGCGCAAGCGGCGGTTCGTGTCGGAAGAGAATATCGCCCGTCTGGCCCGTGTCTTGCCGACGGGCGCGCAGCTGCGCTTCGCGACCGACATCGACGATTACGCGGCCTGGACCCTGGCGCGGCTGCGGGCGTCCCGAGACTTCGCCTGGGAAGCGAGAGCTGCGGCGGATTGGCTCATTCCCTGGGAGGGCTGGACGCAGACCAAATATGAGGGCAAAGCGTTGGCGGCCGGCCGCAAGGCGGTCTATTTGACGTTCACGCGGCGCTAGCCGTCGCGGCGAGGTTCGGGACGAGGCTTTTCGATGACGGCGGACAATGATGCCCCCTCTTTCACGGTGACCGACACCACGGCGGCGCGGTTTCGCGCCGATGTGATGGAGCCGTCACTGCGCCGGCCGGTGCTCGTCGAATTCTGGTCGCCCTCGAGCGCCGCCTGCCGCAAGCTTTCGCCTGTGCTGGAGCGCGTCGTCCAGGCGGCGCAGGGGCGCGCTGCGCTGGTGCGCATGAATGTCGAGGCCGAGCCCGACATTGCCGCACAACTCGGCGTCGCCAGCGTCCCGGCGGTGGTGGCGTTCCAGCGCGGCCGGCCCATGGACGGATTTGTCGGCGCGCCGCCGGATGCGCAGGTCCGCGGCTTCCTCGAGCGTCTGGTCGGCCCGATCGAAGACGCCGCCGACGCGCTCGCCGAGGCCGAGGCCCTCGTCGCCGCTGGCGATCTCGAAGCGGCGGAAGCGGCGCTCGCCGAACTCGTGGCCAAGGAGCCGCCGCAGCCCAAAGCCATCGCGCTGTTCGCCGGGGTGCTGGTGGCCGCCGGCCGGCTCGACGACGCGCGCGCGCTGCTGGATCCGCTGCCCGAGTCGTTGCGCAAGGATCCGGCCATCGCCGGGGCTCTGGCGGCGCTGGAAAACGCCGCCCGGGCCGAGGGACTTGGCGAAATCGACGATCTGCGCCAACGCGCGGCCTCCGATCCCGACGATCTTCAGGCCCGTTTCGACCTTGCCATCGCCCTCAACGCCCGAGACCTGCGCGAGGAAGCGGCAGACGCGCTCCTTGACATCATCCGCCGGGACCGTAGTTGGAACGAGGATGGGGCGCGCAAACAGCTGGTGCAGTTCTTCGAGGCCTGGGGTCCCATGGACAAGGCCGCAGTCGGCGCACGGCGCAAACTGTCGACGTTGTTGTTCTCGTAAACCGGGAAGGCGGAACGCCTCGTGACGCGATGAGCCTGAACAAGCCCTATCGAGACGTCGACGCGCTTCCCGGCGTCATTCCGTTGTTCCCCTTGCCGCGCGCCTTGTTGCTCCCGCGCGGGGAGTTGCCGCTGAACATTTTCGAGCCGCGCTATGTCGCCATGTTCGACGATGCGCTGGGCGCGCACCGGCTGATCGGAATGATCCAGCCGCTGCCGGAGGAAAACGACGTCGAGCCTTGCCAGTTGAGCGCTGTCGGCTGCGCCGGCCGCATCACCCGCCTGTCGGAGACCGGCGACGGCCGCTACAGCGTCACGCTGACGGGCATCGCCCGCTTCCGGGTGATCGAGGAACTCGACGTTTCGACACCCTATCGCCAGTGTAAGGTCGACTGGACGGATTATGCTGCCGATCTCGACGCCGGGGCCGGCGAAAACGCTGTCGACCGCGCCGGCGTGGTCGCCATGCTGCGGGCGTTCGCCGAAAGCACGCGACTCGAAATCGACTGGGCCAGCATCGACGCGGCCCCCACCGAGACGCTGGTCAATGCGCTGGCGATGATGTGTCCCTACGGCTTCACGGAGAAGCAGGCGCTGCTCGAAGCCGCCACCCTGAAAGCCCGCGCCGAGATCCTCGTCGCGCTGGCGGAACTCGACATGGCGCAGCAGGGCGCCCGCCGCTCGCAATTCCACTAGCCGCTGCAACGGAGACGATCATGAACGACGACGCCCCCGCCCGGCCCGACAGCGCGCCCGTAGCCGAACTTCCGGCGACGCGCGTGGACCCACGCCTCCTCGAAATTCTCGTCTGTCCACTGACCAAGACGACACTGGAATACGACGCCGCCCGGCAGGAGCTGATCTCGCGTTCGGCCCGTCTCGCCTTTCCGATCCGCGACGGCATTCCGATCATGCTGCCGGACGAGGCGCGGCGGATCGACTGACGTGACGCGCTCTCCCGATCAGCTACTCGCGCTGCTGAATGTCGAGGACATCGGCGGCGATCATTTCGTCGGGCGCGGCCCCATCGATCGCGGCCGGCACCTGTTCGGCGGGCAGGCCATCGCCCAGGCGCTGAGCGCCATGATGCGCACCACGCCGCCGGATCGGCCCGTGCATTCCCTGCATGCCTATTTCGTGCTGGCGGGCGATGCGCGCGAGCCGGTGACGTACGAGGTCGCACGGCTGCGCGACGGCGGCAGTTTCAACACTCGCCGCTGCGACGCGCAGCAGAACGGCGAGATCATCTTCACGGCTGCCGCCTCGTTCCACAAGCTCGAGACGGGGTTCGAACATTTCGCCGCCCCGCCGGACGCGCCGGCCCCCGAGGACCTGCCTTCGATCAGCGACCTCGCCGAGCGGTTCCAGGCCTTCCTGCCCGGCGCCATCCGCAACTGGGTGGGATTCGACAGCCCGCTCGACATGCGCGTCGTCGCGCCGGAGACGTTTTTCACGGGCGTGCGCGGCGGCGGCGGGCGGCAGCTCATCTGGTTCCGCATGTGCGGTCCGCTCCCCGACTCGCAACCCGTCCACACGGCGCTGCTCGCCTATTTCTCCGACATGACGCTGCTCAACGCCGCCCTCGCGGCGCATGGGCGGCTGATCTTCGATCCGGCCATTCAGGCGGCCAGCCTCGACCACGCCTTGTGGTTCCATCAGCCGTTCCGGGTCGACGACTGGCTGCTCTACGCGCAGGAAAGCCCCGAGGCGGCGGGCGCGCGGGCGCTGACCCGCGGCCAGATTTTTACGCGCGACGGACGGATGGTCGCTTCGGTGACGCAGGAAGGTCTGATCCGGCTGCGCACGCGGCCGGCGACAGTGAAGGCGTGAGGTCGGCCTCCACGCGTCAGTAGAAGGCCTTCTGCGCGCTCAGCATGGTCGACAGCGCGACATGCAGCAGATCGCTTTCGCCGCCCGCCCCGTCCACCGCGCCGACCACCTCTCTGGCCTTGCGCGGCGCGGCGGCGCCACTCTGGCGCGGCCCTTGCGGATCGGACTGCAGCGCCAGCGACAGCAGCGTCGGATTGTCGGCGATGCTGGAGGGGCCAACGGCCTTTTCCGGAGCAGACGCTTGCGTTGATCGGGCGAAATCGACGATGTCGGCGGAGGTGTCGGCTGCGGCGCCGCGGGTGGCGGCGAGTGTGGCGTTCTGTGCGCGGTCGACCTTTTGCCGCTGAGCGGCGAAGGCCGGGTCCACGGCGATGCGGGGAGCGATTTTCATGGGCGTGATTCCCGTGAGCGTTAACAAAAAAATAACAGCCCCGACTTGCCCCGGCCTTGCGTATGCGTCTCAAAACGGGATAGGCGGAACCGACTGTTAACTCCAGTCTCATCCCCAATGCGCGTCTGTCGGACAGGAACAGGAATCCGTCCTTCTCGCATTTGTCCGGCGCGCCGGCCGCGCTATTGTGTGCACTCGACCAACAGGGGAGACTGCGCCATGGCCGACGAACTTCCACCCGGATTGATGAAGACCGTCCTGCTCGGCGCGCTCGGCCTCTTCGTGGGCGCGGCCGTCTACGGGTGGTTCAACGGCTGACGCCGCTTTACGCCACCCGGCGGAGGCAATAAGCATCCGCACATGACTGAAAAACATACGCTGGAAGAAGGCGACGCCTTCACGCCCCGTTTCGACGCCGCCGGCCTCATCGTCTGCGTGACCATCGACGCCGTGTCGAAGCAACCACTGATGGTCGCCTACATGAATCGTCTCGCGCTCGATCGCACCATCGAAACCGGCGAGGCGCACTATTGGTCACGCTCGCGCGGCGCATTGTGGCGCAAGGGCGAGACCTCCGGGCAGATCCAAAAGGTTTCGGCGCTGTTCGTCGATTGCGATCAGGACGCGCTGGTGCTGGAGGTGACTCCGGGCGGCGACGGCGGCGCCTGCCACACCGGCCGCAAATCCTGCTTTTACCGGAAACTGACCGCGGGGCCCAATGGGCGCCTCGTTTTTGCAAGCTGAGGAATTCCCTTTCTCCCGCGTTAATGTTTCGGCCACTTTCCGCGCGCAGGCTTTCTACCAATATCACAGGCGAAGGCCTGCCTTTGGGAGGACGCGCGCTGGAGAGAAAAGCGATGTTGTCCAGGTTCAGATGGAATTTCGACATGGGCGGCGACGATCACGCCGGGCCGCCGGCGCCTGTGATGAGTGAACCGCCGGAGCGCACGCCGTCCCGCGACGGGCGCCCGCGCATCGGTCTGGCGCTGGGCGCCGGCGCGGCGCGCGGCTGGTCGCACATCGGCGTGCTGCGGGAACTGGCCGATCACGGCATCAAGCCGGATGTGATCGCCGGCACTTCGATCGGCGCGGTCGTGGGAGGCTGCGCCGCCGCCGGCAAGCTCGACCAGATCGAGGCCTTCGCGCGCTCGCTCAACAAACGCCGCGTCTTCACGCTGATGGACCTGTCCTTTTCCGGGATGAGCCTGATCACCGGCGAGCGGCTCAAGGCGTCGCTGGAGCAGGAACTCGGCGGTCTGAACATCGAGGACCTGCCGATCGGCTTCGCGGCGGTTGCCACAGAGGTGGGTTCGGGACATGAAATCTGGCTGCAGCGCGGGCCGTTGGCGCTCGCCATCCGCGCCTCCTACGCCCTGCCCGGCATCTTCGAGCCGGTGCGGATCGGCGATCGCTGGCTGTTCGACGGCGCGCTGGTCAATCCTGTCCCGGTCACCGTGTGCCGCGCGCTCGGGGCGGATTTTGTCATCGCCGTCAATGTGACGGCCGACACCATGTATCGGGCGCGGGTGATCCGCGATTATTCCGCCGCAGAACAGCCGACCAAGGAATCAGGACCGTTCGACAAGCGGCCGGGGCTCGAAATGGCGGATCGCCTGCTGCCGAAATATCTCGATCGCCGGTCCGGCGAAGCGCCGAATGTGGCGACCGCCATGATCGACGCCTTCAACATCATTCAGGACCGCATCCAGCGCTCGCGCCTCGCCGGCGATCCGCCCGACGCGACGATCACCGCCCGCATGGAGGAAATCGGCATGTTCGATTTCCACAAGGCCGATCAGTTGATCGAGGTGGGCCGCGCCGCGGCCAAGCGCGCTCTGCCCAGCATTTTCGCGCATATCCCGATCCCGGAAGCGCGGGCGTGACGAGGGTGGGCGTGCTGTTCGCTATTTCCTGTTCGCTTTGCGCGATCCGGGGCGCGAGCCGTTGGGCTCGCGCAGATGCTCACGCCTGCGCGATGTAGTCGCGCAGCGCCTTGTGTTCCATTTCGATCGTCTCGATTCGATGCTTCACCACGTCGCCGATCGACACCAGGCCACACAGACGGCCATCGCGCAGCACCGGCAGATGGCGGCGGCGCTCCGAAGTCATCATCTCCATCGCTTCGTCGATGGTGTTGTGCTCTTCCACCATACGCAGATTCACCGACATGTGGCGCGAAGCGGAATCCTGCAGCGCGTCGGGTCCGCCCAACGCCACCGCCGCGACGATGTCGCGTTCCGAAATGACGCCGACCACATGATGCAGCGCGTCGATCACCACCAGAGCGCCGATTCCGTGATCGAGCAGCTCCCGGGAAATCTCCTGCAAGGTGCGGTGTGGCGCGGTAGTGACGACGTTGAAGCCTTTCTCGGCCAGAATGCGCGCAATCGTCATGGTCAGTCCTCCGGCGTTGCGCCCGAGGCGAAGGCCCTCGGGCCTCAGGGGTTGGACGTCTCGCCGGCCTCGCGGCGACGTCGGCTAGCGACTACTTACGCCTGCCCGCCCGACCGCGGCGCAGGGGGGTCGAACAGACTGAACAGAAACAGTCCCGCGAGAAAGCCCCCGATATGCGCTTCCCAGGCGATCGCCTCCGAGACGCCGCCGATCTGCGGAAACGCGCCGATCAGAAAATTGACGCCGAACCAGGACACGAGAAACACCACCGCCCGCCGGTTCGAGACCAGCGCCGCGAATCCTGGCGCAGCCTTGGGTGCGTGATCGAGTCCGAGCGCGTCCCTCGGCTCGAAGACGAAACGCGCGATCGCCGCCATGGTTCCCGAAATCGCCGCCGATGCGCCGATGACCGGCGCAACCTCGTAGGGATGCACAGCCAGATGCATGGCGGCGCCGGCGAGCGCGCACACGAAGAAGAAGGCCAGGAAACGCGCCGCGCCGAAGCGGCGAGCCAACGGGCTGCCGAAGGCCGCCAGCGTCGCGCCGTTGAGGATCAGATGCGTCCAGTTGGCGTGAAGGAAGGCGTAGGTCACAGGGGTGACCCAGTTCCACACGCCGCCGCCGAGAATGATCGCGAGGCGGCTTTCGGCTTCGTCGGCGGACAGCGACGACAGTTCGGACAGCACGGCGCCCGGCGCGATCTGGAACAGGAACCGCCCCGGCACGAAGCCGAAGCGATCGACGACATCGTCGGCGAAGGACGGCGGACCCATGTCGAGAAGCAGCTGGATCGCGGCAAGCGCGAGAAGCAGGCGCGTCACCACCACCGGCGCGTTGATGATCTTTTCACGGCCCTGACTCACGCGCCCTCCCCGTCTCGCCTGCGGAACCCGCGCGCCGCGCCAACGGTTCCGGAAAAGCGCGTGCCGGCCGTAGTTTCGTTATGGGACGACTCGACGCATGGCCGCGTCCGGCCTGCGCCGTTTTGAGAAGGCGGCGCGGGAACGCTGGAGCAGAGCGTTCCCGCTTACACCTTTGTGCGTCGGACAGGCGCCGGAGGGAAATTATCCGAGTGGAGCAGCTCGTCTTTCTCGCTGCGACGCCTGACAAAATCTTTCTCACATGCACGAAGGCGGCGCAACGCACGGCTTGAAAAACGGTTAACGCGTATGTCGACAAACCGTAAATGGCACGTCGACTGCAGCAGCGGAGCGCCTGCCGCGCTGGTGTTTCGATACGGCGCAGATCGCGGCGGGACGGCCAAATTTGCGGAACGACGATGAGACAATCAGTCACCAAGGATCTCTACGCCTATTGGTCGAACCTCAAGGGGGCCAGGTCGGCTCCCGACCGCTCCGACATCGATCCGGCCGCCATACGCCATGTGCTCGCCGACACCTTCATCATCGAGATCGATCCCGCCTGCCGGTTCCCGATCCGCCTGTGCGGCACACGGGTGAACGCGCTGTGGCTGCACGAGCGCAAGGGCGATTCCTTTCTCGATCTGTGGCGCGACGAGGACAAGCGCAATGTCGCGCAAGCGCTGCTCACTGTTATCGACGGGGCGACGCCGCTCGTCGCCGGGGTGCGGACCCGTCCTGTCGAGGGCTTCCACGCGCTGGACATGGAAATGCTTCTGCTTCCGCTGCGCCATTTCGGCAAGACGCATTCGCGCCTGCTCGGATCGCTGACCCATTCCGGTCAGCCGGACTGGATCGGCCGCATGCCGGCGACGCCGCTGCAACTGCAATCGATGCGAGTCATTTCGGCGAGCGAAGCCAGATCCGCCGCGACGGCAGGCCGGCGTGTGCGCGCGCGGCCGCATCTTGTTGTCCATCAGGGCGGAAAAGCCGCTGAAAATTGACACTTATCCGATGAATGACTGCAAATTCTCTCGAAAGAAATCGTTAAGTCGGCTCGGATACAATAACTTTTACTGACTGAAAGCGCTTTTGCGCCAACGACGGCCGACATGACCCTGCCAGCAGCAAAATTCGAAGACAGGCTCGACGACCGGCGTTTCCAGCGGGTGCAGGTGACGCTGTTCGGCCGCTACATGCTCGAGTCGCGCAAGGAATACCCCTGCCAGACCATCGAAATGTCGCCCGGCGACATATCGCTGTTCGCGCCGGTGAAGGCGCAAATCGGCGAGAAGGTCATCGTCTATCTCGACGAACTCGGCCGCTTCGCCGGCGTCGCCACGCGGCAGTCGCAAACGGGCTTCTCGATGGCGATGACGCTGCCGGCGCTCAAGCGCGACAAACTCGCCGATCAGCTGACCTGGTTCGCAAACCGGCACACCGTCGGCCTCCCCGAGGATCGCCGCCATGAACGCATCGTGCCGTTGATGCAGCGGACAATGCTGCGGCTCGGCGCGGACGGCGAGCATATCGTCAAGATTCTCGATCTGTCGCTGTCGGGCGTCGGCCTCGAAACCGAGCTGCGTCCCGAAATCGGAAAGCGCGTCGTCGTCGGTTCGACTCCTGTCACCATCGTGCGCCATTTCGCCGGCGGCATCGCCGGCCAGTTCGTTCGCCCCTTCGAAGTCGGCGAGATCGACGAGTCGACGCGGCTGTGAGGACTTCGCGGGCCTGACACACCGCGGCCTCGCTATCTGTTGCCCTCACGCTTCCTCGTGCTCAGGCTTCTTTTCCGGCTCCGCGCTTGCGGTTTCCTCGCTCGCGTCGTTGCCTCCCGAGGGCGTCGTCATGGCGAAACTGCCCAGCGCGCCCAGAGCCGCGAGCTTTTCCAGACCCGACAGCTGCACAATGGTGGGCGCCGGCGGCGCTGGATCGGGGGCCAGCCTTATGCCTGCTTCGCGCAGACGCTTGTGCAGATCGAAATGCAGGTCGCTGCGCACCCGCGTCGATTTCTCGACATCCTCGACATAGCACCACAATTCGAAGCGGAAACTGCTGGCCTCCATGCCGAGGAACATCACCTGCGGCGCCGGAATGCGCAGCACGCCATCCTGCGCCCGCGCGGCGGCGAGCAGTATGTCGCGCATCGCCTCCGGATCGACGCCCGAATGCGGCGACAGCGTCAGCTTGATGCGCCCGACCTTGTCGCCGCGCAGCCAGTTCTTCACGACGCCGGCGACGAGATTGGAGTTGGGAACGATCATCGTGGCGCGGTCGAAAGTCTCGATTTCGGTGGAGCGCACATTGATGCGCTTCACATAGCCCTGCTCGTCACCGACCACGACCCAGTCACCGACGCGGATCGCTCGCTCCCAAAGGATCACGAGACCGGAAACGAAATTGCCGACGACGTTCTGCAGACCGAGGCCGACGCCGACCGACAGTGCGCCGGCGACCAGCGCAAGCTTTTCGAAGGCGAGGCCCAGATGCGACAAGGCGAGGCCCGTCGCCGCGAGGAATCCGGCATAGCCGAGCGTCGCGCCGATCGAATTTCGCAAGCCGGCGTCGAGCCGCGTCAGCGGCAGATAGCGCCTGTCGAGCCAGCGGCGCAGACCCTGCACTACCCCCAGCGTCACTGCAAAGATCAGCACGGCGCCGACGCCGGTGGCCGGCGAAATCGTCACGTCGCCGACCTTCAGCGAAAAGAACGCCGAGCGAACGGCGGCGAGGAGATCGCCGGACTGCACGCCGAGCGGCGCCGCCGCCAGCACGATCGCCGACCAGACGACGACGAGCGTGGCCGCGCCCGACAGCAGGACGGCGATCTGCGCCAGTTGCTCGTCGCGAAGACCGAGGGCGCCGCCGAGCGGGCGGCCCAGCAGCCCCTTCGGCGCAAAGGCGGCGGCGATGCCTTCGGCCGCGATGCCCTGCAGGATGAACAGCAGCGCCGCAACGCCGGCCACCCAACCTGCCTCGACGATGAAGAAATTGGCGAAGGTCACGTAGCCGGCGGCGCAGGCGACGACGATGACGACGACCAGGAGCGCGCCGAGTCCGCGCGCCAGCGTGAGCCAGTCGCGCCGGGGCGCCTCCGCCTTTTCGACGACGGCGACGGCGCCGTGACGTTCCGGCGCGGCCGCCGCCGCGATGATCGCCGCGACGGCGAGTGACGCCGTCCCGCGCGTCGCCACCACGACGGGCAGCGCCGCCTGCACGGTCTCCTCGATCTGCTCGACGACGCGCGACAGCGACAGGACGCCGGCCGCCAGTGCCGCCAGCGTCACGAAACGGGCAGTCAGCGCGTCGCCGGGGTCGATCGATCGCCAGTCCGGCGCGATCGGCGCGAAGATGGCGCGCGCCAGCGCATAGGCGATGGCGGTGCGCGCGACGCCCTCGAACAGGCGCCGCAGCACCGGTTCCAGCGTCGCGTCGACAAGGTTGAAGCTGTCGAGGAGCAGGCCAAAGGCGCCGACCGCGGCGATCGGGACGGCCGCAGCGACCAGCGCCGTCCAGCCGGCGCCCGCCGCCTTGCGGAACGGCGTCGGCGGCGTCTTCGCCGCGCCCCGCGCCAACACCCGCCGCGCCAGCAGAAGCGCCGGCGGGATGGCGAGCAGGATCATCGCCGACAGCAGCAGGAACGTCGCGCCCGTTCCGTCGTCGAGACGGCGTGCGACATTGTCGAAGCGATCGGCGAGGAACGTACGAGCGGCGGCGGCGGCCGGCGGCGCGTCGAGGGCGGCGTCGCGCCACAGGCCCGGCGAGAACAGGCCGGCGCTTTGCAGGAAAACGGTCTTGGCGAAAAGATCGCGCTGACGGGCGACGATGTCGACCTGCAACTGCGCCGCCTCGCGGGCGAGAGCGCGGGCGCGCTTGGCGATGGCGTCGGCCTCGTCGAAGAGTTTCTGCTGTTCTGTCCGCTCCGCCTCGACCCTCGTGGTCGCGGCTGACGCGGCCGAAGCCGCTGCCGTAGCCGCTGATGCCGCGGCGGCGGCCTTGGAGTCCGCCGGCTTTTGCGGCGCCGGCGCCTTGCCGGCCGCTGGCGGCGCAGCGACCGGGGCCGTCGGCGGCGGGTTCGGACGCGCGTCACCGGCCTTGTCATCCTTGGCCTTGTCGGCGCCGGCATCCTGGGGCGCCAGCTCCTTCAGCCGCGCCTCGATCGCCGCGATCCGCGGCGCGAGGCCGTCGGCGATGGCGCCGAGATCGGCCGGCAGCGGCGCGACGCGTTCACGCAGCAGCTTGAGACTGGCGGAAGACTGCTGCGGCTCGGCGAGGCGATGCGCCACATCGTCGAGTGTGGCGCGGGCGCGATCGAGACGGGCGTTCGCCTGCTCGATCGTCGCCGGCGCCTCCTCGGCGAGGGCGGCGAACACGAGGCCGAGTGAGACGAGCAGTCCAGCGAAGAAGCGGATCGAAGTGCAGCGCAAGGTCGGGTCCTGAGGGGAGTTCACGGCCACAAAGCAGCCAGATGCGGCTTTCTTTGGACGCTCGGGCCGGTTCACGCGCCGGGATACTCGTGTTCGACGCCGTAGCGGTCGCGGACACGCCAGACGCCATTCTCGCGAACGACGTGGTCGGAGTCGATCGGCACTTTGCCGAAGCCGCCGGGAATGTCCAGCACGTAACGGGGCAGCGCATGGCCGGCGATCCGGCCAGCGAGTTCGGCGTACAGCGCCCTGCCCCGCTCCAGCGGCAGCCGGAAATGCCCGGTGCCCGGCGCGAGGTCGGGATGATGCAGATAATAGGGCTTGATCCGCAAGGACACGAGTTCGCGCATCAGCGCCGCGAGAACATCTGCGTTGTCGTTGACGCCGGCCAGCAGCACGGTCTGCGACAGCAGCGACCAGCCGGCGGCGCGCAGCCTTTCGATCGCCGCGCGCGCCGCGCGCGTCAGTTCGCTGGCGTGGTTTACGTGGAGAGCCATGTGCATCGCCTTGCCGCTCGACGCGAGAGCGGCGAGCCGCGCATCGTCGATCAGGGCCGGAGCGGCGGTCGGCGCGCGCGTATGGACGCGGAGCAGCCGCACATGGCCAATGGCGGCCAGCCGCGCGCCGACCGCCGCGAGTCTTCTTGCGGACAGCATCAGGGGATCGCCGCCGGTGAGAATGACTTCGAAAATCTGCGGCCGCGCGGCGATGTAGTCAAGCGCCGCCGCCACCGCCTCCGCAGGCAAGAGATCACCCTTGCCGCGGCCCACGCTCTCGCGTCGGAAGCAGAAGCGGCAATAGACAGGGCAAACCGACAGCAGCTTCAGCAGCACGCGATCCGGATAGCGATGGACCAGCCCCGGCAGCGGACTATGGACGTCGTCGCCGATCGGGTCGGCGCGTTCGGCGTCCGTCGTCACCAGCTCTTCGACGGCGGGCAGAAACTGCCGTGCGACTTCAACGCCCTGTCCGGCGCCCCCGATCAGGTCCACAAGATCCGGCGTCACGGCCACGGAATAGCGCGCCTCCACGGCGCGCAATTGCGGCGTGGACGAAATCAGTCCGGCCGCCGCGAGAGCGTCCACGGAAGCAAGGGTCTTGCGGTTCATCGGCATATCGTCGCGAGTCTCCCGGCGCGGTCCGCGCGGTGTCGCATGGGGATAGCGCATCGGCGCGCTCCTGCAAGGCGCAACCTCGAACCGCCCCGAACCGACGCCCGTCCACATTGCCGCCGACCGGACACAGGGCCATTCCAGCGCGGCAAAAGCTAAAGATGTGAAGCTGTTTTCAAGGTCACAGCAAGGCGGCGAGCCTAACTGTGCGCCAGGACGCCGGAAGCCCGGCGAGACCAGCGGCGGGCAATCAGAACAAAAAGGCAACCAAAGGTTGGCGCGTGACATGTCGTACCAAACGACACTCCAGAGTCCGGTTCCGGAGGGCGTAGACATATTCGGCCTGCTGGCGCTGGTGATCGGCGCGGTCGTTCTCCGCCTCGTGTATTCGAATCTTTCAAGTCGGCGCGAGGGCGCACTGGCGCAGGCGGCAAGAGCATTTCTGTCGGATCGGCAGGGCGGCGTGTCGATCCTTTCGATGGTGATCCTCAGCGTCATGATGGCGGCGGCCGCCTTTTCGATCCAGTCCGCAAATCTTTATGTCACGAAAGTGCAGAGCCAGCGCGTGGCCGATCTCGCCGCGCTCGCCGCCTCCATCACCACGTCGCCCGTCCAGAGCGGCGCGGCAAGCGCCACCGCCACCGCTACGGCCGCCAATATCGCCGCAATCAACGGCTTTGGCTCCAGAACCGTGACCACGACGGCCGGAACCAGCAATGGCGTTCAGACGCTGACGACCAGCGTCTCCGGAGGAAACGCGCTCGTCTTAGGCAAATTCCTCGGCGGACAAGGTTCGGCGACGGTCGCGGCTTCGGCCAGCGTATCGATCTCGCCCGCCATTTCGGGCGATTGCCTGACCGCCCTGTCCGGCGCGATGAACCTCAACTGGATCGTGAACGGCCCCAACTGCGGCATTTCGGGCGCAAGCTACATTTATTTGCTCGGCGGTCAGATCACCGCGGCGTCGATCGCCACTGCGACGACGTCTTTCATCGAATCGCTCTACGCCCTGGGCGTCACGTCGCTCACGCCTTCGCTGTCGTCCTTCACCTACAATGCGACGGTCACCGACCAGATCGCCTCCAAAGCTTCTGTTGCCGCGATCAAAAGCCATCTGGCGTCGATGTCGACATGGCCTTACGGCTCCACATCGCCGGTCCAGTTCAGCTGGAAGCCGACAAGCTTTTCGACCACGGACATCACGGCGGCCGGCACATACGCCGATTCGACGCCATATCGGAACGTCACCCTCAACGGGGCGACGGCGACATTCAGCGGCTATGGCTCGGCGGACCCGAGCTGTCTGCATCCGACGACCATTTCCGGCACGATGACCTTCAACGGCGCGAATACGCTGACCTTCAACAGCGGATGCTACGTGATCGGCGGCGGCGTCGACGTGCAGTCGGGAACGACGACATTCGTGACGGCGCCCGGCGCCAACGTCACCTATGTTTTCGACTATTATGTCTATACCGACAACGCGACTCTCGTCATGGGTGACGCCACCTATTACTTTGGCGGCGACGTTCAACTGCGGTATGGCGGCTCCATGAGCTTCGGCAACGGGCAAAAGGTGTTCGGCGGCGGCAGCATTTACGCCAATTTTGGCACGATCAACTTCGGGAACGGTCCATTTTATATCAACGGCGGCTCGATCTCGCAAAACGGTTCGACAACCACGTTTGGCACAGGGCCATTCTATTTGTGGGGCGGCAGCATAACTAACAATACATTCGGCACATACAACTTTGGTAGTGGCCCGTATTATTTTTATGGTGGGTCTATTACCAACGGATATGGGGCCGGATGCCCGAATATGAGCTTCGCGAATGGCCCGTATTACTTCAACGGCGGAGCGATCTCCACAGGCGTGTGTTCCGCCACGCAATTCGGCTACGGGAACATCGACATGTACGGGGGCAGCATCTCCCTTTGGGGAAATACCTCGTTCGGCGTCAATGGCTCGGCGGTTACCGGCGGGTCGACAATTTCGATCCGTGGCGGCGCGTTCTGGCTCTGGTCCGGCAATCTCACGATGACCGGCGTGACGCTGGCGCTGGATCTGGGCCTCGTCAGTCTTGGCGGCGGCGGCGCACTCTCGCTTGTCGCCCCCTCGTCGGCCAGCCCGACCTATGGCTATCAGAATATGCTGATCTTCGCTCAGGCGGGCTCGGTCACGATCAACCAGATTGCAGGGCCGCTGGGCTCTTTCTCCGGCATGATCTACGCGCCGGGGAATTATGCCTGGATCACCGGCGGCGGAACCATTTCCGTGGCCAACGGCGGCTGCTTCGCGATCGCGGCTTACATGATCACCCTGTCTTCCTTCGTCACCACCAATCTTGCGCCCTGCCCCGGCCTGACCGCTACGGCCAGCGCGGCCAGCACGGCGAAGCTCCAATGACGCGGCGAAGGGAAGACATCGCCGTGTGGCGACGGAACCGGCGCGGGATTGCAGCCGTCGAATTCGGGATATTCGCCCCGCTATTGCTGTTCCTCGCCGTCGTGATGGTTGATTTCGGCTTTGCCTTCAACAACAAGCTGAGGATCGTCTCGGCCACCAGCACAGCCGCGCAATACGCCTTCGCCAACGGACAGAGCCTGAACGCGTCAACGCTTTCGACCTTCCGCACCAATGTGACGACAGTGGCCCAGACCACCGCAAACATGACGTCGGCTCCGACCGTCACCGTGCTGTTCAACAACGCCGCCGACAGCTCCACGCTCGCCAACTTTTACTGCGCCAGCGGCTTTGCTCCCGTGACATGGACCAGCACGGGGACATCGAGCGTCAGTTGCGGCGGCTCGGTCATGTCGGGAAAGTTCGTTACGATTACAGTAATGTCGACAGCCAATTCTCTCTTCAAATCGGACTCGATTCTGGGGAGAGTCATCACGACGACCGATACGGCCATCGTGAGGGTTCAATGAAAAAGACGCTCTGGCGCGACGCGAGCGGCGCCACGGCGATCGAAATGGCGCTGCTCTTGCCAGCTTTGCTGTCCCTGGCTTTCGGAGCGATGGCCTTCGGCGTCGGCTTCTGGACGAAAAATGTCCTGCAATCCGCCGCTCAGGAGGCAGCGCGATGCATCGCCATCAATGGCTCGGCCTGCTCAGCCGTGCCGACAGGCTGCGATTCGACCTCGGCCAGCGTCTGCTATGTCGAGACCGTCTCGAAAAAGCGCGGCTTTACGCGGCTCGCGGCTGCGGAAATCTCCGTCAATCCGACAGCGACCACCGCCGGGGTGAGCTTCACCACGGTCACGATCACCCATTCCTTTTCGCTGCTGAAATACAGCACGATCATGGTCGCGAAGGGCTCGTTCCCGAACTGAAGCAGCGCTTTCAGCCGGCGACAGGCGTCCACAACACCTGCTCGATGCGCTCCGCGCCGGCCGCCAGCATCACCAGCCGGTCGAACCCCAGCGCAATTCCCGAAGCCTCCGGCATATGGGCGAGGGCGTCGAGGAAATCCGCGTCGATCGGCGCGTCTTCTCCGTAGACCCGCCGCCTGACCACCGCCTGTTCCTTGAAGCGCCGCCGCTGCTCGGCGGGGTCGGTGAGTTCGCCGAAGGCGTTGGCGAGTTCGACGCCGCAGACGTAAAGCTCGAAACGCTCGGCGAAGCGACGATCGCTCGGGCTCGGGCGCGACAACGCCGCCTCGCTCACGGGATAATCATAGAGCACATCCGGGCGCTCGCTCCCGAGGCGCGGTTCGATTTTCTCGGACAGGATCTTGCTGAACAGATCAGACCAGGAATCGTCCACGGCCACCCGAATTCCATCGCGTCCGGCTGCGGCGGCCAGCGCCTCGCGATCCTCCAGCAGCGCCGGCAGATCGATCCCGGCGTATTGCGCGAAGGCCTCGGTCACCGAGATCAGCCGGGGCTCGGCGTATGGGTCGCACAGCCGCCCGCGCCAGCCGACATCACGCGCCCCGGCGGCAGAGGCGGCCTCGGCCAGCAGCCCGGCGCAGTCTTCCGCGAGGCGCAGCAGCGGCGCGCCGCTGCGATACCATTCCAGCATGGTGAATTCGGGATGGTGCAGCGGCGAGCGCTCGCGGTTGCGGAACACGCGGGCCAGCGTGAAAATTTTCTCCTCGCCGGCCGCCAGCAGCTTCTTGCAGGCGAATTCCGGGGAGGTATGGAGATACATGCGCTGCGCTGCGCCGGCGGAATCGATCAGATCGACCGGAAGGGCCGACACATGCGCCTCGTTGCCGCCCGAGACCTGCAGGGCCGCGGTCTCGACCTCCGTGAAGCCCTGAGACGCGAAAAAATGCCGCGCCGCAGCGGCAATTTTGCCGCGCGCCTTGAGAAATGGCTTGCGATCGGCGTAAACATCGCGGGCCCACCAGGGCGATGCGCGCGTCATGAGGGTCTCCATGGCGCGCTCGCGCCCGGTTGAAAAGCTTCTCGCGGCCGTTCATAGACGAAACCGACGGCGGCCAGCAATCCGAAGGAACCTCAAGTGAAAATCATCGCAAGTTCGGTCCGCAAAGGCAATATTCTCGAGCATGAGGACGGCAATCTCTATGTCGTTCTCGCCGCCGAAAGCTTTTTTCCCGGCAAGGGCACGCCGACCACCCAGATCGACATGCGCCGCCTCTCGGACGGCGTGAAGACCCAGGTCCGCTACAAGACCACCGAACAGGTCGAGCGCGCCTTCGTCGAGGACATGGATTACTCGTTCCTGTATCAGGACGACGACGGCTATCACTTCATGAACCAGCAGAGCTTCGAGCAGGTGCAGGTTCCGGTGGACACGCTGGGCGATCAGGCCCAGTGGCTGCAGGAAGGCATGATCTGCATCCTGTCGATGTTCAACGGCCTCGCCGTCGCCATTCAGCTGCCGCCGCGCGTGACGCTCGAGGTGACGGAAACCGAGCCGGTGGTGAAGGGCCAGACCGCCTCTTCCTCCTACAAGCCCGCCAAGGTCACCAACGGCGCCCGCGTGATGGTGCCCCCCCACATCCAGGCCGGCACCCGCATCGTCATCCAGACGGAAGACGGGGCGTATGTGGAGCGGGCGAAGGATTGATCGGCGTTCAGGCGGCGGGGAGGCCCCCTCCCCAACCCTCCCCCGCTTCGCGGGAGAGGGAGCCGTCTCGGGGCTTCGCAAAGGTTTGCAGCAAAAACCGAATTGTGCCGTGCGTCCCCTCTCCCGCGAAGCGGGGGAGGGATAGGGAGGGGGCGCTTCCGCCCCTCACCCGATCTTCTCGAGCCCACCCATATACCCCCGCAGCACTGCCGGCACGGTCACCGAGCCGTCGACGTTCTGGTAGTTCTCCAGCACCGCCACCATGGCGCGGCCGACCGCCACGCCGGAGCCGTTGAGGGTGTGGACAGGACGCACGCTCTTGCCGTCCGGCTGGCGCACCCGCGCGTTCATGCGGCGGGCCTGGAAGTCGCCGCAGACCGAGCAGCTGGAAATCTCGCGATATTTCCCCTGCCCCGGCAGCCATACTTCGAGATCGTATGTCTTCTGCGAGGCGAAGCCCATATCGCCGGCGCAGAGCACGACCTTGCGATAGGGCAGCTCGAGCAGTTGCAGCACCTTCTCGGCGCAGCCGGTCATGCGCTCGTGCTCGGCGAGGCTTTGTTCCGGCGTCGTGATCGACACCAGTTCCACCTTGTAGAACTGATGCTGGCGGATCATGCCGCGCGTGTCGCGCCCGGCGGCGCCGGCTTCCGCGCGGAAGCAATAGGTGCCGGCGGTCATGCGGATAGGAAGCTGCGCCTCGTCGAGGATGGAGTCGCGGACGAGATTTGTGAGCGGGACTTCGGCGGTGGGGATGAGCCAAAGACGATCTTTCTCTACTGCAGCAAAAGCTTCACCAATCATATGGAGGTCTTTTTCTGCACTGAAATGCAGATCGACCTCCTCCTCTACAACCTCCAATATATCTTTCCAAATATCATCGTCAATTGCCGTAAATGGCATGTCCTTCAACACCTGAACTAATTCCATCGCACTTGCTTCTGCTGTGCCAGAAATATTTTCAAATCTTTTCAATATTGAATATTTTTTCTCCGCTTGGAGTCTCTCAGGAATAGACGGCAGGACCGACAAGCCTTGAAACTGATCCTCCCGGAACTTCGGCAATTGCGCCGTTCCGAACATCGCATCATCCCGCACCAGCAGCGGCGGCGCGACTTCGGTGTAGCCGTGCTGGTCGGTGTGGAGATCGAGCATGAACTGCGCCAGCGCCCGCTCGAGCCGGGCCAGCGCGCCCTTGTTGACGACGAAACGCGCGCCCGACAGTTTCGAGGCGGTCTCGAAATCCATCAGCTTCAGACCTTCGCCGATGTCGAAATGTTCGCGCGGGGCGGTATTGCCCATCGCGGCGGCGCGGGCGTCCTTGATGGCGTCGCCCCAGCGCAGCACTTCGACATTGTCGTGCTCATCCTTGCCGTCGGGGACTTCGTCGAGCGGCGTGTTGGGGATTTCGGACAGCGCCGTTTCCAGCGCCGCCTTGGCGTCGCGCTCGGCGGCCTCGAGCTGCGGCCAGTTTTCCTTGATCTGTGCGACTTCCGCCTTCAGCGCCTCGGCCTTTGCGGCGTCCTTCGCCTGCATGGCGGCGCCGATCTCCTTCGAGGCGGCGTTGCGGCGCTCCTGCGCCGCCTGCATGAAGGAAATCGCCTGCTTGCGCACATCGTCCCTGGCGATGAGTTCCGCCGAAAGCGGCGCCAGCCCGCGCCGCGCGCGGCCCCTGTCGAAAGCCTCGGCGTTGTCGCGAATCCATTTGATGTCGTACATGTCTGGCGTCCGGCAGTTTCGTCATTGCGAACGAAGCGAAGCAATCCATCCATGCAGTCGGGGAAGGATTGCTTCGCTTCGCTCGCAACGACGGCGAGAACGGAGAATCATGAAAAGGTTGTCCCGCAGCCGCCGCGCAGGGTCAACCCGCGTCGCTGCGGCCCTTCGACTCAGACCTGCGCTTCCGCCGCCGCCCGCTTCTTCTCGATCATCCGCACCGAGACGATCGAGGCCTCGTAGAGCAGCATGCCCGGCAGGGCGAGGGCCAGCTGGCTGAACACGTCGGGCGGGGTCAGCACGGCGGCGACCACGAAGACGATGACGATGGCGTAACGGCGCTTCTCGGCCAGAAACTGCGACGAGACGATGCCCACCTGCCCCAGCAGCGTGAGCACCACCGGCAACTGGAACACCACGCCGAAGGCGAGCACCAGAGTCATGATCAGCGACAGATATTCCGAGACGCGCGGCAGCAGTTCGATCTGCGCCTTGCCCGGCTCGTTGGCCTGCTGCATGCCGATGAAGAAACTCAGCAGATTGGGCATGACCAGAAAATAGACGACCAGCGCCCCCAGCGCGAAAAAGATCGGCGTCGCGAACAGATAGGGGCGGAAGGCCGCGCGCTCGTTCCGATAGAGGCCGGGCGCGACGAAGGCATAGAGCTGGCTGAACACCACCGGGCAGGAGAGGAAGGCGGCGGCGAAGAGCGCCACCTTGATCTGCGTGAAGAAATATTCCTGCGGCGCGGTGTAGATCAGCCGCGCCTCCGGCCCCGCCGCATGGGTGTAGGGGATGACCAGCAGATTGTAGATGTTCTTGGCGAAGAAGAACGACAGGATGAACATGGCGAGGAACGCCATCAGCGAACGGATCAGCCGCTCGCGCAATTCCATCAGATGTTCGATCAGCGGCGCCTTGCTGGCCTCGATCTCGGCTTCGTCGGCCTCGGTGGTCATGGGTGATCGACCTTCGGCGCGGCGGCTTCAGCCGGAGCCGTCTCTTGCGGCGGTGTCTCTTGCAGCGGCGCGATCTGCGCCGGCTCCGCAGGCGTTGCGGATGGCTCGGCGCGCGCTGCGGGCGCCTCGATGGCTTCGGTGATCTTCTTGCGCGCTTCCGCCATCGGATCGAAGGCGCCGGTCGGCAGCGCCGCCATGGCGGAGTCGACCTCCTTCTTGAGGTGATCGAGTTCGGCCTCGCGCATCGCGTCCATGAGCTGGCCCTGGAACTCGGCGCCCATGCGGCGCAACTGGCCGAGCATACGGCCAAGCTGCATCAGCACCCGCGGCAGGTCCTTCGAGGGAATGGCGATCAGCGCGACGATGGCGATGACGATCAGCTTGCCGGCGTCGAAGTCGAACATGACGGTCCTGCCGCGGGGAGAGGAATCGGCTCAGGCCTTCTTGTCGGTCTCGATGGAGCGCGGCGGCGCGTCCTTGTCGACGGACTTCGCCTCGTCGTCCTCGGCCATGCCTTTCTTGAAGGCCTTGATGCCCTTGGCGACGTCGCCCATGACATCGGAAATCTTGAACTTGCCGCCGAACAGAATGAAGACCACGCCGCCGACGATGATCCAGTGCCAAATCGAAAGGCCGCCCATGGCGCCGTCTCCCATCACGCTTTTCCGTCCGCCGGAGCCCCGGCGAGCGCGCCGAACCTAAGATGTGCGCCGCGCAAAGACAAGGCGTGCGAAGACCGTATCAGGGTATAATCCGGTCATTCCGGTAGAGTTCGAGCCGTCTCGGCCTCCACCACCGCCTTGAGATTGGCGAGGCCCTTTTCATATTGTCCGCCGATCATCCTGTCGCAGCCGTAAAACATATCCATGGCCTTGCCGATGAAACCGTTCTTGCCCGACATCGACCAGGAGACATTCGTTCCTCCATTTTCGGACTTCAGGACAAAATCCACCTGATTGTCGGCCTCGAAGGGCTTTTCGAACTGCAGCCGAATGCGGATGCGCTCGCCCGGAACCGCCTCGGTGATCGTCATCTTGCCCACCCCGACATTGCGGTTGCCCGCCCAGCGCATGGACGCCCCCGGCCCTTGTTCCGGACCATCGAATTCATTGGTCGCATTCGGATCGAGCTTCGCCCAGGGCGACCAGGCGTCCCATTTGTGCAGGTCGGCGATGTGCGGAAACACCGCTTCGGGCGGCGCGCCGACGAACCCGCTGCGGGCCACGCTGAACTTGTCCGGCCGCCACGATATGACGATGACGGCGAAGCCGAGGATTACGGCGAGGAGGAGGAAGAGGGTTTGCATGGGAGCGCTCCGGTGCATCTCTTCCCTTCAACATACAGCAAGCCGCCACCACTCCAACCGTCCGCTTGCGCCGATTCGTGGCGGCGACCATGCTTCCGGTCATGACCGACCCGATTCTGCTCACCTCCGGCTCCGACTCGGCCGCCATCCTTCCTTTCGGCGCCGAGCTGCGGGCGTGGCGCGCGGGCGGCGTGGAACTGATCCGCGAGCTGGACCTCGCCGTCTGGGACCGCACGGCGCCGGTGCTGTTTCCGGTGGTCGGCTGGACGCGCGAGGGGCGCGCCCGGGTCGATGGGGTCGAATATCCGCTGTCGCTTCACGGTTTCGCCTGGAACAAGCGTTTCGAGGTTGCCGAGCGGCGCGAGGATTACGTACGCCTGTCGTTGGTCGACGACGATGAAACGCGGGCGCTGTATCCTTTTGCCTTCCGTTTCGAGGTGGAGTTCAGGCTCGCGCCGGGACGGCTGGACAATGCGCTCATCGTCGCCAATACGGGTGAAAAGCCCCTCCCCTATGCCTGCGGTCTGCACCCTGCTTTCCGCTGGCCGCTGGCGGGCTCGGCGGACGACCATGCGATTCTGTTCGACAACGACGAACCACCGCAGGTTCCCGTCATCGCGCCGGGCGGGCTGTTTTCGCAGGAACGCCGTCCGGTTCCGCTGGACGGGCGGCGCCTGCCGCTGTCGCAGGAGCTGATGGCGCGCGAGGCCCTGTGTTTTCTGGATGCGCGCAGCAAGGGTCTGGTTTTCGACAGCGGCGCCGGCGCGCGGCTGCGGGTGACGCTGGAGGATTTTCCGCACATCGCCTTCTGGTCGCTACCGCCGGCGCCGTATCTCTGCATCGAGCCCTGGACCGGCCATGGCGATCCTGTCGGTTTTGCCGGCGAGTTGCGCGACAAGCCCTCGATGCGCCTGCTGGCGCCGGGAGAGACCGCACGCCACGGCGCGACCTTCGTGTTCGAAAGAGACGGCGACAAAGCACACGAGCGGGTTCCACTTCCCTCATCCTGAGGAGCGCCCGGAGGGCGCATCTCGAAGGATGGCCGGGGTGGACTCCACCGAGCTTTCTGGCTTCATCCTTCGAGACGCCTTCTGCCCAGACTCCTCAGAATGAGGGATCTGGGCCGGCTCGAGAACGGCAGGTTTTGAGAAATTCGATCGAAGCGGTTAGGAATGCTTCTTGCTCCGCACTGCCGCCGCCACGAAACAGGGACACGCAATGACCATCGCCGCCAATGTCATCGACGCCATCGGCCATACGCCGCTCATCGAGCTTCGCGCGGCCTCGAAGGCGACGGGGTGCCGCATTCTCGGCAAGGCGGAATTCATGAACCCCGGCGGCTCGGTGAAGGACCGGGCGGCGCTTTACATCGTCCGCGACGCCGAGGCGCGCGGCGTGCTGAAGCCCGGCGGAGTGATCGTCGAGGGCACCGCCGGCAATACCGGCATCGGCCTCGCTCTGGTGGCCAATGCGCTCGGCTATCGCACTGTCATCGTCATTCCCGAGACGCAGTCTCAGGAAAAGAAGGACATGCTGCGGCTGCAGGGCGCAGAGCTGGTCGAAGTGCCGGCCGTCCCCTACGCCAATCCCAACAATTACGTGAAAGTCTCGGGCCGCCTCGCCGAGCGGCTGGCGGTGGAAGACCCGGCCGGCGCCGTCTGGGCCAATCAGTTCGACAACATCGCCAATCGCGAGGCGCATGTCGCCGGCACCGGGCCGGAGATTTACGAGCAACTCGGCGGCGCGGTGGATGGTTTCGTCTGCGCCTGCGGCACCGGCGGCACGCTGGCCGGCGTCGGGCTGGCGCTGAAGGCCCGTAACGACAAGATCCGGATCGGCCTCGCCGACCCGCACGGCGCTGCGCTCTATTCCTGGTACACCAGCGGCGAGTTGAAAGCCGAAGGCTCCTCCATCACCGAGGGCATCGGCCAGGGCCGCATCACCAGGAATCTCGAGGGCGCGCCGGTCGACGCCGCGTACCGCATCCCCGACGACGAAGCCCTGCGCATCGTCTTCGATCTGGCCGAAAACGAGGGGTTGCTGCTCGGCGGCTCGTCGGGGATCAACGTCGCCGGCGCGATCCGGCTGGCGAAGGACCTCGGCCCCGGCCACACCATCGTGACGATCCTGTGCGACGGCGGCGCCCGTTACGCGTCCAAGCTGTTCAACCCGGCGTTCCTGAAAGGGGCCGGACTGCCGGTTCCCGGATGGATGGAGCCGCGCGCGAAGATCGATCCGGGGCTGGTGTGAGCGGCCCCGAGGTCTTTCGCCGCCGGGTGACCTATGCGCTCGCGCCTTTTCTCCGTTTTGCGCCGGCATGGCATCGCTGGCGCCTTTACAGTCGCCTGCGCGGCGACCCCTACGGCGAGGATGGGTTTGCCGGCGTGAGCCGGCGGGTGGCGCTCAAGCCGCACGGCTATGTCGTCGATCTCGAACTCGGCGACTGGATGGAGCGCTTTTCCGCCCTCACCCGCCATTATTACGATCCTGCGACCATTTTCACGCTCACGCGCCTGCTCCGCCCCGGCGATGTCTTCATCGATGTCGGCGCCAATATCGGCATGATTTCGCTCACGGCCGCCCGGCTCGTCGGCGACAGCGGACGGGTGCTTGCTTTCGAGCCCAACGCCCGACTGGCCCAGCGCCTCGAGGCGACGATCGCCGCCAATGGCCTCGGTCGAATGCGCGTCTTTCCGGTGGCGCTGGGGAATGAAGTAACGACCGCGCGGCTGGAGACCGGCGCCCAGCATGGCGCCGGTTCGCTGCGCAGCGGCGCTGGCGCCCCCGTCCCGGTTCGCCGTGGCGATGACTTTGTGGCGGACATTCCGGAAAATGCCCGCATCTTCCTGAAGATCGACGTGGAAGGTTACGAGCAGCGCGTATTGGCCGGTTTTGAAAAGCTTCTGGCGCGGCCGTCCGTCGTACTGTTCGTCGAGGTCACCGACGCCTGGCTGCGCGAACTCGGCGGCTCGGCGCAAGGCTTGTTCGAAATGATGAGCGCGCAGGGCTACGACGCCTTCACGCCGAAGCTGGACTGGCGCTCGCGCCTTGCTTTCGAACAACTCGGCGGCCCGCTGTCCGCGCATCAATATGATGTGGTGTTCGTTCGCCCCGACGACCCGCGGACTCCCGCAGCGGGATCGCGATAATTACCAAATCATATTGGTCCTAAATTAATAAGTTTGGTTTTTGATGTAAAAACACCTCTTCGAGATCAACTCATGTTGACGTTGGACGAAAGCAAAGCAAACGTCGAGGACGCTTCATTGCTGGAGGCGCGCTTCAGTGTGCTTTCTGAAAACGTTCCAAAGCTGTACGCAACCTTGATCGCGACAGTCATGTTCAATCTGTTTCTGCTCAGACACGCCGTATCGCCGGCAGTGCTGGCGCCTTGGGCGCTGTGCCTCGTCGCATTGGCGGTATTTCGTGGAATTCATTGGTGGAAAACCGGGCGCTCCAACCGGAAACTCGAGCACGACGAACTTCGCCGCCGCCTTGCCGACACCGACCGGATCGGCATCGGCTTGCTGTCCGTATATGCCAGCATCGGCTATTTCACGATTCAGTCTCCGGATATCGTCCTGCGTGTCGTCGTCGCCGTCTCTCTCTGGGCGTCCGCGGTCGGCACAGCCATTTATCTGTCGGTTCTTCCGCGCACGGCAACCAGCGCAATCATCAGTGGAACGGCTTGCCTGAGCGCGGTGTTTCTTTTATCCGGCGGAGAAGTATTGATGACGTCGACGCCGATGTTCATCATGATTTCTGCAGCACTGCAGTTATACATCCGCAACAATTTCGAGACGTTCAAAACGGTGGTCGAAACGAAATCCGTCGTCGAAAGCATGCGACATGACGCTGTTCGACTGGCGATGACGGACTCGCTGACCGGTCTCCCCAATCGCCGCGCCTTCGACGCACGACTGTCCATGCTCGTCGCCGGAGGACGACCGTTCGCCGTCGCGCTCGTCGATCTCGATGGATTCAAGCCGGTCAATGACACCTACGGGCACATCGCCGGCGACAAGACGCTTGTCGTCGTCGCTCATCGACTACGCAATCTGGGCGAACAGACATTTGTCGTCCGACTCGGCGGCGACGAATTCGCACTCCTGCTCGAAGACGCCGATCGCGCCGAAGAGACCGTGCGCCGCGCCGCGAATCTGCTCTCGGCGGCTTACCGCATCGACAATGACGTAATCAGAATAGGCGCTTCCTGCGGCCTCGCCTATTGGCGAAAGCCGGGCGACGAGTCGCTGATCATCGGCAATGCCGACACGGCGCTTTATGTCGCCAAGGAAAAAGCCTGCGCGTCGAAGGAGCAAAACCAGGTCGACGGACGCATCGAAGTATTTCAGGCAGCGGCGTGAATTCCGCCCTTTGACGTTGCGCGACGCAGCGCCGATGTGGTTTTGTTCGCCTCCCGAAGCGGCTCGCTGCCCGGCCTGGTCCGGGTCGGGCGACATCCGCAAGGAGGCCCACATGTCCACACTCCCCCCCGTCCCCATCGCCGCCCTCCCCGGCGCCGACAGCGCGCTGGTGCAGCCCCTGATGGAGGATTTCGCCCGGCGGCAGGCCTCGGCCGGTCGACGGGTGGCCGGCGTGGTGCAGGCGCGCCTCCCGGACGGCGGCAAGGGCGCCATCGTCCTCAGAAACATCGCCACCGGCGCGCTCTATCCGATCTCGCAGGACCTCGGCAAAGGCTCCGTGGCCTGCAATCTCGATACGGATGGTCTCGCCTCCGCCTGCGCCGCTGTGGAGGAAGCCGCGCGGCAAGGCGCCGAGCTGATCGTCGTCAGCAAATTCTCCAAGCAGGAAGCCGGACGCGGCGGACTCGCCGACGCCTTCCGCATCGCCATGGCGGCGCGCATTCCGATCGTCACCGCCGTGTCGCCGCATTATCTCGACGAATGGGCGGCCTTTGCCGGGCCGCTCGCGGAATTCGTCACGCCGGACATGGCGGCGCTGGAGCGCTGGTGGCGCAACGCATGTCCGCGACACGATTGAATTATTTTTCGATCACCGCGAGGCGCATGGATATCATGCAAAATTAACGGTTTGCTTCGATAGTGACCGCGCGGAGCGAAGGCTTCGCACACCTTTATCCGCGCAGTCGCGGCGCCGCCGAGGCCCGCCGGGAGCCGTCGGGGCCAGATGCGTATCTGTCACGTCATCGAATCATCGAGCGGCGGCAGCAGTCAGGTCGTCATCGGCCTGCTGCGCGCACAACTGGCCGGCGGCGACGACGTGACGCTCATCTATTCGCCGGTGCGCGCCGAACCGCCGTTCCTCGACGCGATCGCCGACCTCGGTCCGCGCCTGCACCGGCTCGAGCTGCCGATGCAGCGCAATGTCGGCTGGAGGGACCTTCGCGCCGCCCTCGCCCTGCGCAGCCTGCTGAAACGCCATGGCCCCTTCGACATCGTTCACGGCCACAGCTCCAAGGCCGGCGCGCTGCTGCGCCTCGCCTGCGCCTTCCTGCCCGGACCCGCGGTCGTCTATACGCCGCATGCTTTCGTGACGATGGCTCCCGACGCCAATCGCGCCTATGGCGTCGTCGAATGGCTGGCGAGCTGGTTCTGTGACGCCGTCACCGTCGGATCGCAGCAGGAGCTCGATCACGCCCGCGTTCTGCGCCTGCCGGAATCGCGGCTGAAACTGGTTCCCATGGGCGTCGACCTCGCCGCCCGCACGGACAGCGCCGCCGCGCGGGCAGAACTCGGCCTGCCGCCCGACGGGTTCGTGGTCGGTTTCATCGGCCGCATCGTCGCCCAGAAAAACCCCGACCGACTGGCCAAAGCCTTCGGCATTGTCGCCAAGCGCCTGCCGGTTGCGCATTTCGTCGTGGTCGGCGACGGCGACTTGCGCGACGACTTCACTGCGGCGATGGCGGCGAACGGGTTGCTGGATCGGGTGGTCATCCGCCCGCATCCCAAGGCGCGCGACATCGTCTGCGCCTTCGACGTGCTGGTGTGCGCCAGCGATTACGAATCCTTCGGTCTGATCTTCGCCGAGGCGCTGGCGGCCGGCGTTCCGGTCGTCTCACCGCCGGTCGGCGTCGCCGAGGAAGCCGTCGGCGACGGCGAGGCGGGGCGAATCGCAGGATTCGACGCTGCTTCGATCGCCGCCGGAATCGCCGCCGTCGCGGCCCTCGACGAAACCGAAAAGGCGCAGATGGCGAAAGCCTGCATCGCGCGGGCGAAGCGATTCGATTTTGCTGTCACCGCCGCGCGGTTTCGCGCCCTTTACGACGACCTGATACCACGCGCAGGCCGCTGAGCGGTCTCAGCACACCCAGACCCAGCGTCCGTACCACCAGCGCCAGCAGCCATTTCCATAGCCGTAGCCGGGGTAGCCCCAACCGCCGCCGCGCCAGCGGCCGCCCCCTCCATGCCAGCCCGCTCCATGCCAGCCATGGCCGCCGCCGCCCCAGCCGTGGCCGCCTCCTCCATGACCCCCGCCGCCATGGCCGCCACGCGCCAGGGCGGGGCCGGCGACCGCGATGGCCCCGACAACAAATGCAACGGCTGCGAGTTTCCTGAGCATTTTCTTCTCCCGGGATCGAAACGCCGGCGTCCGGGACCGCCCGGCGAGGGCGGTCACACAGGCAACGCCGCCGGCCGCGATTTCGTTCCAGTATCCCGCCTGCGACAACCGCGCGCGCCATTGCTTTCGGGAAGCGAGCGGATATAGTCCGCGCGAAATTGCCGGGGCGGCGTCCGGCGTTCCGTGTGCGCGCTGCGCAAAGACCATAGAGAGATCGAAAATGAATCTGATCCCGCACGCCATGGCGCAGACGACCGACCAGCCGGCTCCTGTCGCGCCGGCGCCCGCTCCTGCGACTCCCGCTCCGGCTGGCAAGACCACCGCCACGGTGCAGCAGACCGACCCCGGCCAGCCGCTGCAGCCGCCCTCCTTCCAGGAGTTGGCGGCCCAGATGGTGCCGGTGTTCGTCATCATCGCCATCGTCTACGTCATCGTCCTGCGCCCCCGCCAGCGCGCCGAGAAGGAGAAGCTCAAGCAGCTCCAGAACGTGCGTCGCGGCGACACCATCGTCACCACCAGCGGCTTCATCGGCAAGGTTGCTCGCGCCATCGACGACGCCGAAGTCGAGGTGGAGCTGGCTCCCAACGTCCGCGTGCGTCTGCTCAAGACCGCCATCGTCGAAGTGCGCGCCAAGGGCGAGCCGGTGAAGGACGCTGCCACCATCGCCAAGAGCTGACGAGCGACATCGCCGGGGCGGCGCGTGCGCCGCCCCCACATCTTTTCACGTTCCATCTCGCGACAAGAGAGCCATGCTGCGCTTCTCCACCTGGAAGACCCTCGCGATCCTGGCGATGACCCTCGCCGGACTGCTCATCGTGGTTCCGAGCACGCTCGGCCCCGCCAGCTATCAGTCTCTGGTCGCGGCGCTGCCCGGCTGGCTTTCGCCGCCGACGATCGTGCTCGGTCTCGATCTCCAGGGCGGCTCGCATGTCGCGCTCGAAGTCGACAAGCCGCTGCTGCTCAAGAAGCAGGTGGAAACCCTGCGCGACGACGCCCGCCGCATCGCCCGTGAGGAAAAGGTGCCGCTGGTCGGCGGCGTAGGCATGCTGGCGCGCGGCGTACAGTTGCGCGTCGCCGAGGCCGCGGACCGCGAAAAGGTGCTCCCCAAGCTCCGGCAGCTCTCCAACGCCTTCACCACCCGCGTCGGCGGCGCCGCGCCGATCGAAGTGGAAGACGCCGGCGACGGCGTCCTTCGCGTTTCCATCACCGAAAGCGGCATGACCGACAAGGTGCGCAAGGCGATCGAGCAGTCGATCGAGGTGCTGCGCCGCCGCGTCGACGCGCTCGGCACCAAGGAGCCCAGCATACAGCGCCAGGGCGACGACCGCGTGGTGGTGCAGGTGCCCGGTCTGCAGGAGCCCGAGCGCCTCAAGGAAATCATCGGCAAAACCGCCAAACTGGAATTCCGCCTCGTCTCCGAACCCGGCGCCAGCCCGGCCGAGAGCAAGGAGCTGGATCAGGTCGGCGAAGGCCAGGGACCGATCCGCGTCGAAAATCAGGTGATGGTTCAGGGCGAAGACCTCACCGACGCCCAGCCCGGCTTCGATCAGCAGCGCAGCGGCGAGCCGGTGGTGAATTTCCGCTTCAATATCCGCGGCGCCCAGCGCTTCGGAGAAGTCACCTCCAAGAATGTCGGCAGGCTGTTCGCCATCGTGCTCGACGACAAGGTGATTTCCGCGCCGCGCATCCTCACCCCCATCACCGGCGGTTCGGGCCAGATTTCCGGCCGCTTCTCGGTCGAGGAAGCCAACAATCTCGCCATCCTGCTGCGCGCCGGCGCCCTGCCCGCCAAACTCGACATCATCGAGGAACGCACCGTCGGCCCCGGCCTCGGTCAGGACGCGATCGACGCCGGCAAGCGCGCGGCTTATGTCGGCGCCGGCCTCGTGGTGCTCTACATGCTGATCACCTACGGCGTGTTCGGCGTCTTCGCCAATCTGGCGCTGATGGTGCACATCATCTTCATCTTCGCCGGCCTCGTGCTGCTCGGCTCGACGCTGACGCTGCCGGGCATCGCCGGCATCGTGCTCACCATCGGCATGGCAGTCGACTCCAACGTGCTGATTTACGAGCGCATCCGTGAGGAACAGCACGCCGGGCGATCGATCCTCGCCTCGCTCGACGCCGGCTTCAACCGCGCCTTCGCGACCATCGTCGACTCCAACGTCACCATGTTCGTGGCCGCGGCCATCCTCTACTTCCTCGGCTCCGGCCCGGTGCGCGGCTTCGCCGTGTCTCTGGCGCTCGGCATTCTGACGACGATCGTCACCGCCGTGACGATGACGCGCATGATGATCGCCATCTGGTATCACTACGCGCGCCCGACGCGCCTGCCGATCTGAAGGGGCCAAAGCTCGCCATGAAACTCCTGCGTCTCGCCCCCGAGAACACCAAATTCGGCTTCATGCGGTTCCGCCGCGTGAGCTATCCGTTCTCCGCGCTGCTCTCCATCGCCGCCGTTCTGCTGTTCATCTTCAGGGGCATGAATTTCGGCATCGATTTCGCCGGCGGCACGATCATCGAACTGCGCGCCAAATCCGGCACGGTGGAACTCGGCACGCTGCGCGCGCTGGGTGAAAAGCTGCAACTCGGCGACATCGAGGCGCAGGCCTTCGGCTCCACCGCCGACGCGACGCTGCGCTTTGGCCTGCAAGCCGGCGGTGACAAGGCCCAGCAGGACGCCGTGGACCGCGTCAAGGGCGCCGTCGCCAACGATTACGACGTGCGCCGCGTCGAAGTCGTCGGCCCGCGCGTCTCCAACGAACTGGTGCAGTCCGGCACACTCGGCGTCGTCATCTCGATCATCGCCGTGCTCGGCTATCTGTGGTTTCGCTTCGAGTGGCAATTCGCCATCGGCGCGGTGATCGCCACCATGCACGATCTCTTGCTGACGGTCGGCTTCTTCTCGATCACCCAGCTCGAATTCAATACGACATCGATCGCCGCGATTCTCACCATCGTCGGCTATTCGCTCAACGAAACCGTCGTGGTGCTCGACCGCATCCGCGAGATGATGCGCAAATACAAAAAAATGGGCACCGCGCAGATGATCGACATGTCGATCAATGCCGTGCTGCCGCGCACCATCATGACGGCGACAACGGTGTTCCTCGCCCTGCTGTCACTGGTGATCTTCGGCGGCCAGGTCATCCGCTCCTTCTCGCTGGCGATGATCTGGGGCATTTTCGTCGCGACCTACTCCTCGGTGTTCATCTGTTCGCCGATGCTGATCTACCTCGGCCTGCGCAACGAGGACGCCGACAAGGCCGCCGGAAAGACCGCCGACGGCGAGAACATTGCTGCTACGGACTCGGAGGAGGCGCCCACCGCGCCTGTCGCAGCGCCGGCCGACGGCAAGCCGAAGACCCCGCCGCAGCGCAGCGGCTCCCGCCGGCCCTCCGGCCGCGGCGGAGGCTCGCGGACGAGGCCGGCGTGACCGGCTTCGTTCCGGGGCGGCACAGAATCGACGAATATGGCGGCGGCGGCTTCCGCTTCGCGGACATGTCGCATCGTGGTTCGATCCTCGCGGCTCCGAACGGCGTCGTGGAGATCGCCTGCACCGCGTTTGCGGACATCGACGAGGCGATGATCGACCGCATCCTCGGGAGCGCTCCCGACGGCGTCGATCTGGTGATCATCGGTTGCGGGCCAGACCTGCGCCCCCTGCCCGCGCGGCTGCGGGCAAAACTGCGCGCCGTCGGCGTCGGTTGCGAAACCATGGCCACCGGCGCCGCCGTGCGCACCTACAACATGCTTCTCGACGAAGGGCGGCGGGTGGCGGCTCTGCTCGTTGCCGTGTGACCAAAAGCCGCGCAATCCGTTGTTTTTTGTCCCTTCGGCGATCGATCCACCCCGCTGCCCCCCGGTTTCATTGACATTTCTGTGCATCCCCCGGCTACAGCCCTTGCTTTTCCTGCGATTCGGCCACAACACTCGACCTCGCTCCAACCGCTCGATTCGACTTCGCCGCGCATTCTTGCGGCGCGTTTAGCCCGGAGCGCGAAGGAAAAGGAAAAGGCCATGAACAAACTGGAACTGGTCGAGCACGTCGCTGGCGAGACCGAGAGCTCGAAGGCCGCCGCCGCCGCCGCGATCGACGCGGTGATCGACGGCATCACCAAGGCTCTGAAAAAGGGCGACGAAGTGCGCCTCGTCGGCTTCGGCACCTTCTCGGTGAAGAAGCGCGCCGCCGGCAAGGGCCGCAACCCGGCCACCGGCGAAGAAATCAAGATCCCCGCCTCCAAGAGCGCCCGCTTCAAGCCCGGCGCGACGCTGAAAGCGGCGCTCAACAAGACCAAGTAATCCGGCGGCCCTCGGGGCGCAGCAAAGCCGCCGGCGCGCGCGTCCGGCGGCTTTTCCGTTTGCGGCGCTTGCGCGTCGCGCCGGGCTTTCGTACATAGGCGCAGGCCCGGCACAGCCGGCGCGGGCGGTTAGCTCAGTTGGTAGAGCGCCTGCTTTACACGCAGGATGTCGGCGGTTCGAGTCCGTCACCGCCTACCAGGCAAACCGTTTGCCCGTCGCGAGAAGACGCGCTACGTTCTACCCGTGGTCGCATTTGCGACCGATACGCTATCCGCTTCCGGGACGTTGCGCGGGCGCGGCTTCTCGGCGGAACAGGTGACAGGAATCGTCGAAGGCTTCCGGGATCTCTAAGGCTCCGAACTCGCGACCAGAGCCGATGTGCGCAAACTCGACGCCAGGATCGACAAGCTCGAAGCGATCTCGACGCACGGTTCGAAAAAATCGACGCGAAGTTCGAGATTTTCGGCTCCAGCCTGACGGTCGAAATCCTGCGCTGGTCGATCATCCCCCGGACCGCGCTCGGCGGGTTCATCCTCGCCGCCATCAAATTCGTGAAATGAGCGGGCGGCCGAAAAGGCCGTGTTCATGCTTTCTTGAAATGCATGAGCGATGTTTTTAAGCTCCGGATGCGGGCTCTCTGTTCCGCGGAAGAAACGCCCAAATGACCCGTCTCGCAGCGCTGTTTCTCGCTCTCCTTCTCGCCGCCGGCGCACCTGCCTGCGCCGCCGAAATGTCGTTTCGCGCCGTGCCGGTACAGAACCGTCACTGCGGCGGGCAATGCCCGCAAGTTGTTGCTGCGGAAGGTGAAATTGTCGAGGGAACGCCCGACGCGTTCCTGTCGTTCATCCGGGAGACGATCGGCGCCGGCAACCTGCATGGCGTCGTTCTGCTCGATTCGCCCGGCGGCAAGGTCGTCGCATCCATGGAACTGGGCCAGACCATCCGCCGCCTCGGCATGGCCGTGGTGGTGGCCCGCCCCGCCGCCGATTCGGCCGAACTCGTCTCCGGCCGCTGCTATTCCGCCTGCGTCTATGCGCTGATGGGCGGGAGGAAACGCGTGGTTCCGCCACAGAGCCGCGTCGGCGTCCACAGAATGTTCAATTATTCCATCGGTTTCGACTTTTCTTCCGGGCTTGTGCGGGAGCGCAACTACGACGACGGCGGCATGCGCGCCACGCTTTCGCGCTACAGCCACAGCATGGGCGTCTCCAGCGAACTTGTGTCGCTGGCCGAGCGCACCTCCTCGGACCAGCTCTACATGCTGTCGGGGGCTGAAATTGCCCGCTGGCGTCTGGCCGCGCGCAAGCTATAAGACAGTCGAACGACAAAACCCGAGGGCTGGACGAAATGAAGCATATTCTCGACGGGCTGGAGCGCCGCCGGGCCTCCGCGGTCGCCGGCGGCGGCAAGAAGCGCATCGACGCGCAGCATGCGCGCGGCAAGCTCACCGCACGCGAGCGCATCGAACTTCTGCTCGACCACGGCTCCTTCGAAGAATTCGACATGTTCGTGACGCACCGCTGCACGGACTTCGGCATGGACCAGGGCGAAAAGACCTCGGGCGACGGCGTCGTCACCGGCTGGGGCACGGTCAACGGCCGCGCAGTTTTCGTCTTCGCCAAGGACTTCACGGTGTTTGGCGGCTCGCTGTCCGAGACGCATGCCGCCAAGATCACCAAGCTGCAGGACATGGCGCTCAAGAATCGCGCCCCGATCATCGGCCTGTTCGATGCTGGCGGCGCCCGCATCCAGGAGGGTGTCGCGGCGCTCGGCGGCTATGGCGAAGTGTTCCAGCGCAATGTGCTGGCCTCCGGCGTCATCCCGCAGATCTCGCTGATCATGGGCCCCTGCGCCGGCGGCGACGTCTATTCTCCGGCGATGACCGATTTCATCTTCATGGTGCGCGACACCAGCTACATGTTCGTCACCGGGCCGGAGGTGGTGAAGACCGTCACCAACGAGACGGTGACAGCCGAAGAGCTGGGCGGCGCGTCGATCCACACCACCAAGAGCTCGATCGCCGACCGCGGCTACGACAATGACGTCGAGGCGCTGCTGCAGATGCGCCGGCTGATCGACTTTCTGCCCGCCAACAACACGGAAGAGCCGCCGGAGTGGCCGAGCTTCGACGACGCCGAGCGACTCGACGCCTCGCTCGACACACTGATCCCGGAAAATCCGAACAAGCCCTACGACATCAAGGAGCTGATCGGAAAAATCGCCGATGAAGGCGATTTCTTCGAGATTCAGGAAGCCCACGCCAAGAACATCGTGGTCGGCTTCGGCCGCGTGGAAGGGCGCACCGTCGGCTTCGTCGCCAACCAGCCGATGGTGCTGGCCGGCGTGCTCGACATCGACGCCTCGCGCAAGGCCGCGCGCTTCGTGCGCTTCTGCGACTGCTTCAACATCCCGATCGTGACGCTGGTCGACGTTCCCGGCTTCCTGCCCGGCACGGCGCAGGAATATGGCGGCCTCATCAAGCACGGCGCCAAGCTGCTGTTCGCCTATGCCGAGGCCACCGTGCCGAAGGTGACGCTGATCACCCGCAAGGCTTTCGGCGGCGCCTATGACGTGATGGCCTCCAAACATCTGCGCGGCGACGTGAACTACGCCTGGCCGTCGGCGCAGATCGCGGTGATGGGCGCCAAGGGCGCCGTCGAGATCATCTTCCGCGCCGATCTCGGCGATCCGGAAAAGATCGCCACCCGCACGAAGGAATATGAAGACCGCTTCCTGTCGCCCTTCGTCGCTGCCGAGCGCGGCTATATCGACGAGGTGATCCCGCCGAACGCGACGCGCAAGCGCATCGCCAGAGCGCTCGCTCTGCTCCGCCACAAGGAGCTGGAGAACCCCTGGAAGAAGCACGACAATATTCCGCTGTGACGCGACGCCGCGCTTCGTAGCGCGCGTTCGACCGCAAATGCAAAAGGCCCGGCGCTGTCACCGGGCCTTTTGTGTTTTGCGAGCAGAGTCGCCTCAGAACCTGGAGGCCAGCGCCGGTTGGGCCGCGGCCACGTCGATGTGATAATTCACGCCGACGCGGGCGATGTGGCCATCGAAACGCGTGGCAGCCGCGCTGGCATGGCTCCAGAGAATGTCGCCGGCCGCCGCGGGCGCGCGGGCGCCGGCGCTGTAATGCGCGTGGCCGAGATCATAATGGAGATATTCGGCCTTGACGCTCCAATGCCGGCAGACCGCCCATTCGACGCCGCCGCCGGCCGACCAGCCGACCAGCGTATCGGAGAACGAACCCCCGGACGCGGCGGCGGTGACGCCTGGCGTGTCGGCCCCGACAATGCCGATGCGCGACGACACGCCGCCATAGGCCAGACCGCCCATGCCATAAACCATCAGCGTCGGCTTGACGACGATGCCGACGCGGCCGCGCACGGTCCCGAGGTAATCCGTGCTCTTCGACGCGGAGGTCGCCGTCACCCAGTTCTGGCCGGGAAGCGTGGTCGGAAGACTGGTGACGCCGGACCTCGACGCCTGCGCGAAGGCGAGCCCCTGAATATCGGCCTCGAGCCCGAAAACGACGGCGCCATATTGCCGGTTATAGCCGATCTGGCCGCCGCCGATGAAGCCGTCTGCGGCGCGGCGGAGGACGCCGGCGCCGCCCAGCGTTGCGGCGTCGCGCAGCGAGACTCCGTCAGGCGTCAGCAAAGGATTGGAAAACACGGGCGTCGACACGAAAGCGACGGGCGCGCCGCCATCGAAGGCATAGCCGGCGTTGAGGCCGGCGTAAAAGCCGTTCCACAGCGGGCCCGCCGCTCCTGGCGGCGGAAGCGCCGCCTTCACTGCGGAAAGGTCTGCGGCAAGGGCGCTGCTCGCAGGCAGCGCGACGCCGGCGGTGAGAGCAAGCGCCGCGACGGCGCAGACATCGACGATCGATTTCACGAAGCACTGCCTTTGAGACTGAGGGCGACGAAACGCGGACACGACCTGTGCGGACCCGCGCCGGACCGCGACCTGGCGCCTGTCCGACGAGGAAAAATTCGCTCGTTAAGGTTAAGAACAGGTGTATTCGATCGTCGACAGGTTGAAGCCTCGGACATAAGCGTGGAGAAGCTTGTGCTCTCGAAGTGGGCGCCCATAGAATTGATCGATAGCAACATGCACTTTTTTGATGACATCGCCCCGATCTTGTCATAATGTCCGCCTCGCCAAGTTGATTGGGAGGGCATCGGCAAAATCGCCGGTGAACGTCGATCCAACAACGGTCCAAGTCGGGGAGGACGCCGGGTTTCAGTCGCCGCTCGATGGCCAAGAGCCTCGCGGCAGTTTTATCGGGGCAAAAGACTCCGAAAGACGTGACGGGAATTCGGTCAAGGACGGGGTACCAAAGAGTGGGGCGCGGCGCGGCCGTCCCCGCTCTTTGTGTTTGAAGGGGCATTATCGGTTTTGCATATGCCCCGATAACGGTTTTCGATGACACGGCGTTGCCGGCGCCGCCCTCCACGCTCATATGGAAATCAGCGTCCTCCAGATTCGATGAGCGCTTGAACGCGAGGCGCGCAATGGCGGGTCGAGCATGTCCGTTGACAATCTCTTCTCCGCCCCTTGCGCGCCGCCCGACGAGGCGCTCGCCGCGCAGCTCCTCACGCAACGGCCATCCGCAGCCACGACAGCCGCCGCCAGAGAAGCGGCGCTCGCACTCGTCGCAACGATGCGAGCCGCGCCGACGCGATTCGCCGGCGTCGAGGAATTCGCGCGGGAATTCGGCCTCGCGACGCGCGAGGGCGTCGCGCTCATGGCGCTGGCGGAATCCGTGCTGCGCGTTCCCGACGACGCCACCGCCGACGCGCTGATTCTCGACAAGCTCGCCGCCGGTGATTTCGCGCATCATCACCCCACGTCCGATTCTCTCACGGCGCAGGCCTTCGCCTTCGCGCTGGGGCTCTCGGCGCAGTGGCTCGCCGAGACGCCGCATGGCGTCGTCGCCGCGCTGGGCAAAAGGTTGGGGACGCCGGCGCTGCGCGTCGCCGCCCGCGCCGCCATGCGCTTCATGGGCGGGCAGTTCGTCTTTGGCGAAACCATCGAATCGGCGTTGGCCCGCGCCGCCGAGGCGCCGACGCGATTCTCCTTCGATATGCTCGGCGAAGCCGCCCGCACCGCCGAGGACGCTGCGCGCTACGCCGACGCCTATGCAAACGCCATCGCGGCGATCGGCGCCGACGCGCAGGGCGCCTTTCCGGCGCGTCCCGGTATCTCGGTGAAGCTCTCGGCGCTGCATCCGCGCTACGAAGCGATTTCGCGCGCGCGGGTGATGCGCGAACTGGCGCCGCGTCTCGCCGATCTCGCACGCCTCGCCCGCGCGCGCGACGTGATGTTCACGGTGGACGCCGAGGAAGCGGATCGTCTCGAACTTTCGCTCGATCTTTTCGGCGCGCTCGCCGCCGATCCGGCGCTCGCCGGCTGGGACGGGCTAGGCCTCGCCGTGCAAGCCTATCAGAAGCGCGCGGGCGCGGTGATCGACCATGTGGCGGCGCTCGCCGCGGCGCATGGGCGACGGTTCACCCTGCGCCTCGTGAAGGGCGCCTATTGGGATGCCGAAATCAAGCGGGCGCAGGAGCGCGGCCTCGCCGACTATCCGGTGTTCACGCGCAAGGCGATGACCGACGCCAACTACCTGGTCTGTGCAGCCCGTCTCTTCGCATCGCCGCAACTGTTTCCGCAATTTGCGACTCACAATGCGCATAGCGTCGCGGTGATTCTGGAAAGCGCGCCGAAAGGCGCCGCCTTCGAGTTCCAGCGCCTGCACGGCATGGGCGAAGCGCTCTACGCCGTGCTGGCGCAGCGCAGCGACACGCCGGTTCGCGTCTATGCGCCGGTCGGGCCGCATCGCGATCTCCTCGCCTATCTCGTGCGCCGGCTGATCGAGAACGGCGCCAATTCATCCTTCGTGGCCCGCGCCGCCGATCCGGCGACGCCGGATGCGGTGCTCGTCGCCGATCCGTTCGACGCGCTGCAGGATGGGACGGCGCGGCATCGCCGCCTTCCGGCGATTGGCGATCTTTACGAGCCGCTGCGCGCCAATTCGCGCGGCGTCGATTTCGGCAGTCGGGCCGAGGTCGCAGCGCTGCTGGCCGAGATCGTCGCGGGGCATAACGCCCCTGCCCCCGGCTCCCTGCCCCTTGCGCCAGCACAAGCCATGGAGAGCGCGCAGCGCGCCTTTCCGGCCTGGCGGGCGACGCCCGTCGATGCGCGCGCCGCGGCGCTGGAGCGGGCGGCGGACATGATCGAAGCGCAGCGCGGACGTCTCGTCGCGCTGTTGCAGGACGAGGCCTTCAAGACCCTGGACGATGGCGTCGCCGAAGTGCGCGAGGCGGCAGACCTCTGCCGCTACTACGCGCGACAGGCCCGCGCCGCCTGCGCTCCGCAAACCCTGCCGGGCCCGGTCGGCGAAGCCAATATCTACGAACGCACGGGGCGCGGCGTTTTTGTCGCCATCGCGCCCTGGAATTTTCCGCTGGCGATCTTTGCCGGCCAGATCGCCGCGGCTCTGGCCTGCGGCAATGCCGTCGTCGCAAAGCCGGCGCCGCAGACGCCGCGCATCGGCGCCGCGGCTGTCGAGATTCTCCACGACGCCGGCATTCCAGCCGATGTGCTGGTGTTCTGCCCGGGCGGCGGCGATGTCGGCGCCGCTCTCGTGTCCGATCCGCGCACGGCCGGCGTCGTGTTCACCGGTTCGGTCGCGAAGGCGAAGCAGATCGCCCGGACACTGGCCGAACGCGCCGGGCCGATCGTTCCGCTGATTGCCGAGACCGGCGGCATCAATGCCATGATCGTCGATGCGACGGCGTTGCCCGAACAGGTCGTCGACGATGTCCTCGCCTCCGCCTTCCACTCGGCCGGCCAGCGCTGCTCGGCGCTGCGGCTCCTGTGCGTGCAGGAGGAGATCGCGCAAAAGCTCGTCGACATGCTGATCGGCGCGACGCGCGAATTGCGCATCGGCGATCCGCGTGAGATCGGCGTCCATCTCGGCCCGGTGGTCGACGCCGGGGCAAAGCGGCGGCTCGACGCTTACATCGCTCGCCGCTGCGCGCAGAGCCGGGTGATCTTTGCGGGCCATGCGCCGCCGGGAAACTTCGTCGCGCCGCACATCGTGCGGCTGGAGCGCGTCGGCGACTTGACCGAAGAAGTTTTCGGGCCCGTGCTGCATGTGGTCACATGGCGCCCGGATGGTTTTGCCGCCCTGCTGGAGGAGATCATGGCGCAGGGCTATGGCCTGACGCTGGGCCTGCACAGCCGCATCCAGCGCCGCGTGGATGCGGTCGCAGCGGCGGCGCCGGCAGGCAACATCTATGTCGCGCGCTCGATGATCGGCGCTGTTGCGGGCGGCCAGCCCTTCGGCGGCTTCGCGCTCAGCGGGACGGGACCGAAGGCCGGCGGCCCGGACTATCTGAGGCCGTTCCTGCGCGAGACGACGCTGTCGATCAACGCCGCCGCGGGCGGAGGCGATGCCGGGCTGTTGGCGCTCGAGGAGTGACAATGGCCCGCCGCAGATCTCGTCGACAGTCGGAAGCAACTCTGGCGGATCGGGAGTCGCTCGGACAGGCGCGAGGCCTGTCAGAACGACGTTTTTCGGCGTTACTTGCCGCCCGCCGTGTCCGGAGCGCCGGGAGCGCGCACTTTGGTTTTCACGCCGTTCAGACCGATCGGCGAACTCGTCTCGCACAAGCAGAAAGACCCGTTCAGGCCGACAAATATGGTGTTCAGACCGGTTGCCGCCCGATCGGCAGGATGTTCAGAAAATTCAGGGTCGTAGACTGTTACACCCGAGGTTTCCTCCGGGAGGGTTCCCCAAAGAAATCGCGATGTGCCCCGCGCTCGGTTGCGGCGCTTCGCGCCATAAGTTAGTGCCTGTGCAGACTGCCGACGGGCGCTCGACGCAGCCGCCTCGCAAAGGAACCCCGCCATGCCTCCCTATCGCTCCCGCACCACCACCCATGGCCGCAACATGGCGGGCGCCCGCGGGCTTTGGCGCGCCACGGGCATGAAGGACGAGGATTTCGGCAAGCCGATCATCGCCATCGCCAACAGCTTCACCCAGTTCGTGCCCGGCCATGTGCATCTGAAGGACCTCGGCCAGCTCGTCGCCCGCGAGATCGAGAAGGCCGGCGGCGTCGCCAAGGAATTCGACACCATCGCCATCGACGACGGCATCGCCATGGGCCACGACGGGATGCTCTATTCCCTGCCCTCGCGCGATCTCATCGCCGACAGCGTGGAATACATGGTCAACGCCCATTGCGCCGATGCGCTGCTGTGCATCTCCAATTGCGACAAGATCACGCCCGGCATGCTGATGGCCTCGCTGCGGCTGAATATTCCCACCATCTTCGTCTCCGGCGGGCCGATGGAGGCCGGCAAGGTGGTGCTGGACGGCAAGGAGCAGGCACTCGATCTCGTCGACGCCATGGTCGCCGCCGCCGACGACAAGGTGTCGGACGCCGATGTGGCGGCCATCGAGCGCTCCGCCTGCCCGACCTGCGGCTCCTGCTCCGGCATGTTCACCGCCAACAGCATGAACTGCCTCGTCGAGGCGCTGGGCCTTGCGCTGCCCGGCAACGGCACCATCGTCGCGACCCATGCCGATCGCGAGGGCCTGTTCCTCGAAGCAGGGCGCAAGATCGTCGAGATTACCAAACGCTACTACGAGCAGGACGACGCCTCTGTCCTGCCGCGCTCCATCGCGAGTTTCGAAGCCTTCGAGAACGCCATGACGCTGGACATCGCCATGGGCGGCTCCACCAACACCGTGCTGCATCTGCTGGCCGCCGCGCACGAGGCGGAGGTGAACTTCACCATGGCCGACATCGATCGCCTGTCGCGGCGCGTGCCGGTGCTGTGCAAGGTGGCGCCGGCCAAGCAGGACGTGCATCTCGAAGATGTGCATCGCGCCGGCGGCATCATCTCGATTCTGGGTGAGCTGCGCCGCGCCGGCCTGCTGCATGGCGATCGCCCGACCGTGCACAGCGCCTCGCTCGACGCCGCCATCGCCGCCTGGGACATCGCCGCCGGCGCTGGAGAAGCTGCGCGCGAGTTCTTCCGCGCGGCGCCCGGCGGCGTGCCGACGCAGGTCGCCTTTTCGCAAAGCCGCCGCTACGCGACGCTCGACGACGACCGCGCCAGCGGCGCCATTCGCGACGCGGAACACGCTTTCTCGAAGGACGGCGGCCTCGCCGTGCTCACCGGCAATCTGGCGCTCGACGGCTGTATCGTGAAGACTGCGGGCGTCGACGATTCCATCCTGAAATTCACCGGCCCGGCGCGCGTCTACGAGAGCCAGGACGCCGCGGTGTCGGGTATTCTCACCGGCGAGGTGAAGGCCGGCGACGTGGTGGTGATCCGCTACGAGGGCCCGCGCGGCGGCCCCGGCATGCAGGAAATGCTCTATCCGACCAGCTATCTGAAATCGAAAGGCCTCGGCAAGGCCTGTGCGCTGATCACCGACGGCCGCTTCTCGGGCGGCACCTCGGGCCTCTCCATCGGCCATGTCTCGCCGGAAGCCGCCGAAGGCGGGATCATCGCGCTGGTGCAGGACGGTGACGCCATCGCCATCGACATCCCGGGCCGCAGCATCGTGCTGGCGGTGACCCATCAGGAACTGGAAGCCCGCCGCACCGCGCAGGCGCAGAAGGGTTTTGCGGCGGTGGGGCGCCAGCGCAAGGTGAGCAAGGCGCTGCGGGCATACGCCAGCATGACGACAAGCGCGGCGCAAGGGGCGGTGCGGGAGATTTGAGGGTGCGCCAAAGGGGCGCCATGGTCTTGAAAGCCGTCTGGTGAGACGAAACGATGACCCAGCGCCTCTTTACCGATCCTGCCGCCCTCGACGTCCTCTGCCGTCGCCGGCGCATCCGCAGGCTGTCGCTATTCGGATCGACGCTGTCGGGAACCGCCGCCCGGACAGCGATGTCGATCTGCTCGTGACGTTCGAACCCGGCGCCAAGCCGGGATTGCAGGGACTGGCGGAGATCGAACTGGAACTCTCCGCCTTGCTGGACGGGCGCCGCGTCGATCTGCGCACGGTCGAAGACTTGAGCCGCCATTTCCGCGACGAGGTCGAGAGAACCGCGCAAGTGCATTATGCGGCGTGACGACGGAGTCCGCATTCGCCACATGCTCGAAGCGGGCGAGGCCGTAGGACGGTTCGTGGCCGGGCGTAGCAGGGCAGATCTCGACAGCGATGAAATGCGCATGTTCGCTATCGTCTGAGCCATCGAAATCATCGGCGAAGCCGCGTCAAACGTCAGCGGAGAGACGCGCGTTGCCCATCCCGCGATCCCGTGGCCGGCAATTGTCGCGATGCGAAACCGGCCCGTCCACGCCTGTTTCGACATCGATCGGGATATTCTCTGGAAAACAGCGACAGATGAGGTCCCGCAACTTGTGGCTTCGCTGAGGTTGATCGCCGACAAGGACTGACTCGATCGGGCAAATCCGATCACGGCAGTCCCAGGCTCCGCGACCAGTCGGCGCGCGTCCTGCTGTTCGCTCACGACTCGATGTTCTCAGCTCCTCGCATGGTGCTCCCGCGCACAGAGCCCTTCCCCCTTTCATGACAAAAACACCCTGCTGCCTGCGAACAGCGCAGCGGAAGGTTCAACCTAAATTTCGAAAGGTTCTGTCATGACGAAATATCTCCCCGCTCTCCTTGCCGTCGCACTGCTCACAGCCGGTTCCGCGCTTGCAAAGCCGAAGGATCCGATCGATCCGAAAGACCCGAAGAATTTGAAGGAAGCGTCCTTCGAATGTTCCACCGGTGTCCTGTTCACCACCGTGCACAACAACAGCACGCTCTCCGTACCGGCCGGCGTGGTCGTCCACGTCTATGGCGGCGGCGGCTCTTGCAATACGAGCTTTCACGGCCCGTTCAAGGTCGGCGCCTCGCGCAAGCTGCCCGGCTGCCCCGAGAGCGTGACGACCTGCACGGCCGAGGCCAGCTGGGTCGCCAAGTAACGAAAAAAGCTCGATCGAGCGGCCGGGAGCCCGGCCGCTCCCGCGATCAGGCGAGGAATTCCTCTGCGGTCAGACGGTGCTCTGGCGCGACGCTCATGGGCGCCGCAGCCTGTCAGAAAAAGTGCGGCTCACGCCTCCGGCGTCACTCGCGTCACATGGCCCATCTTGCGGCCGGGGCGGGTTTCGGCCTTGCCGTAGAGATGCAGGCAGGCGCCCGGCTCGGCGAGGAGCTGTGGCCATTGATCGATGTCATCGCCGATCAGATTGCGCATCACCACGCGCCCATGACGGCGGGTCGAGCCCAGTGACCAGCCGGCGACCGCGCGCATGTGCTGTTCGAATTGCGAGGTCTCGGCGCCGTCCAGCGTCCAGTGCCCGGAATTGTGGACGCGCGGGGCGATCTCGTTGACGATCAGCGTCTCCTTGCTCGCCTCCTGGGCGACGAACATCTCCACCGCCAGCACGCCGACATATTCGGCCGCCTCGGCGATCCTGCGCGCCAGATCGATCGCCGCCGCCGCGGTCTCGGGTCGCATCGCGGCCGGGACCGTGGAGGTCGCGAGGATGTGATGTTCGTGGACATTCTCGGTCACGTCGAAAGCCACGAAGGCGCCGTCGAGGCCCCGGGCGCCGACCACCGAGACCTCCTTCGAGAAATCCACGAAACGCTCCAGAATGCAGGGCGCTCCGCCCAGCGACTGGAACAGGACGGCGAGATCGGCGCCGTCACGCAGGCTGATCTGCCCCTTGCCGTCATAGCCGAAGCGCCGGGTTTTCAGGATCGAACGGCGTCCGATCTTCGCAACGGCGCGGGCCAACGCCCCGGCGTCCGGCACATCGGCGAATTCTGCGGTGGCGACGCCGAGTCCACGGACGAACTGCTTTTCGACCAGCCGGTCCTGGGTCAGCGCCAGCACCCGCGGATTGGGCCGCACCGGCAATCGCTGCTCGAGAAAGGCCGCTGTCGCCGCCGGCACATTCTCGAATTCATAGGTGACGACATCGACCGCGGCGGCAAAGGCGCCCAGAGCTGCTTCGTCGTCGTAAGGGGCGACGGTGCGCGCGGCGCAGACATCGAACGCCGGTTCGCCCTGCAGCGGCGAATAGATGTGCGTCTTGAGACCGAGCCGGGCGCCCGCCAGCGCCATCATGCGCGCCAGCTGACCGCCGCCGAGAATGCCGATGGTGGAGCCGGGCTGCAGCATGGTCAGGCCTCGTCCTGCGGCGCCGCCGCCACGCTGTCGGTCTGGCGGGCGCGGAATGCGTCCAGCCGCGCCGCCAGCTCCGGATCGGACAAAGCGAGAATGGAGGCGGCGAGCAGCGCGGCGTTGATCGCGCCGGCTTTGCCTATGGCCAGTGTCCCCACAGGGACGCCGCCGGGCATCTGCACGATCGAGAGCAGCGAATCCATGCCGGACAGCGCCTTGGATTCCACCGGCACGCCGAGCACGGGAAGAGCGGTCATGGACGCAGCCATGCCCGGCAGATGCGCCGCTCCGCCGGCGCCGGCGATGATCACCTTGAACCCTTCGGCAGCCGCGCCTTTGGCGAAGGCGACGAGCCGGTCCGGCGTGCGATGCGCCGACACGATGCGGGCGTCATGGGCGATGTCGAGCTGCTCCAGCGTCTCGGCGGCGTGGCGCATCGTGGCCCAATCGGACTGGGAACCCATGACAACCGCGACCGGGGCCTTTGTTTTCGGCACGAGACGTTCCACGCTGGAGCAATCGAAGCCCTGCGCAATAGACGAAGCGTCGCGGCGAGGCAAGCCGCGGAATACGCGTCGCCGGGATAGCGACGCGATCGCGCAAAACCACGAACATGCGGAAATATTTAACGTTTTCCGAAGAGATCCGACAGTGCCTCAGGAGTCTCGCGGCGTTGCCTTTGGGACCGACGGCCCCTGCCCGGCGGCGCCCTCGGCCAGCGCCGCGATGGCGAGCAGCACGTAATATTTCGCAACGTCGTTGTCGATGGCGTGATGCGCCTCCCAGAGCGCCAGCAGAGCATTCTGGGTCCGGCCCAGCGCGGCATTGGGCCAGCGCACGGCATCGGGGACAGGCGGAAACTTTTCAGCGGGCGCGCTCAAGGAAAACTCCCGTTCGGATTGCAACGCTCCGTGTTTCCACCAAAATCCTTTTCAAATTGGCGCCGTCCCTCTGGGGCCGGCGCAAAAAACAGCGCCGCAGCGAGACTTGCCGGCCTCAGCGCGCGAAATGGAACAATCGCCACAGCGCGAGCGACACGGCGAGGCCCGCGACGACGGTGAGCCATGTCAGCGCCTTGAAGAACAGAGGGCCGATGACGCTCGGCGGGGCGGCCGGCGGGACCGGGCGAGCGACGAGATTGTCGATATTGCGGACGCGGCGGCCGTAGGCGTCGGCGGCCGGCAGACGGACTTCGGTCGAACGATACTGGTTGGCGACCTTGAGCGTGAGTTGCGGCATGGCGTATCCCCGAATTGGTTTGCAGCGGCTGTTCCGGAACGGAACATGCGCCGCGCGATGCGGGGTCTGCTTCAAACGCCGGGCCAGAGCCGCCGACCGGATCAGGCGATGATGTCCGGCGTGAGCTGGTCTTCGAGGTAGGAGATGCGATCGCGCAGGATCAGCTTGCGCTTTTTCAGCCGCTGGATCTGCAGCTGATCGGCGGCGCCGACCGCTGTCAGCGCCTCGATGGCCGCGCCGAGATCGTGATGTTCGAGACGCAGGCGTTCCATTTCGGAGCGGATCGCCGCCTGTTCGGCCTCGTCTGGTTCTTCTGTCATGGATCGCCTTCGCCGCCGGGCGTGAAGAATCGGCGCTTCGATTATCGGACGGTGTGGACGCCGCCTCAAGACCGAATGCGCGCCGCGATGCGGCGGTTTTTACGGCAAGTCGCCATCATCCCCGGCGTAGGCGGCGCGCACCGACGCGATTGCTTCGAGTTTCGCCTCGAGTGCGCCCCAGTCATCGTCCCTGGCGATCGGATCCCATATCGCCTCGACCTCGTCGATCAACAGCGTGCAGGGCGCCGCCCCGGCAAAATAGCCATGATCGAGCGCCCCGGGCGCAGGTTCGTGCGCCGCGAGGGTCTCGCGTAGCGGCGCAAACAACGCACCTGAATACTGCGCCGCTTCGGGACTGACCGCGGCGCGCGCCTCGCTCGTCAAACCGCCGCGCCAGTCGAAGAAGAATCTCTCGAACGGCGCCTGCGACGCGACGAGAAAATCGACCACGGATTTCGCCAGCGCGGCGTCGGCGTCGTCACCGGCCGGACGCAGGCCGAGCCGATCGAGCAGCGCCGCGCGAAACCCGGCGCGCACCGCATCCTGATAACGGTCCAGAGCCTTTTCCGCATCGGCGAGTCCGACCAGCGGCAACAGGCATTCGGCGAAGCGCGACAGGTTCCAGCCGAGCGCGCCAGGCTGACGGCCGAAACTGTAGAGGCCGCTCTGATCGAAATAGGCGGCGGTGAAATTGGCGTCCCAGCGCGGCGCGAAGCGCCACGGGCCGTAATCGAAACTCTCGCCGGTGATGTTGATGTTGTCCGAATTGAGCACGCCGTGCACGAAGCCGCTGACCATGTAGCGCGACGCCAGCCGCGCGACGCGGGCGATCACCGTTTCGAGGACGGCGAGCGGACGTCGCGCCGCCGGCTCGGCCTCGAGATGCGGAAAATAATGGTCGACGCAATAGGCGAGCAGCCGTTCAATGCCCGCGCGGTCTTCGAGAAAGGAGAGGCGCTGGAACGTGCCGATGCGGATATGCGAATGCGACAATCGCGTCAGCACGCAGGCGCGGGTCGGCGATGGTTCGTCGCCGCGGATCAGAGCCTCGCCGGTTTCGATCAGGCTGAAGGTCTTCGATGTGTCGACGCCGAGCGCTTCCAGCAATTCGCTCGCGAGCAGTTCGCGCACGCCGCCCTTGAGCGTCAGCCGCCCATCGCCCTGGCGCGACCATGGCGTCTTGCCGCTGCCCTTGGTTCCAAGATCGAGCAGGCGCCCGTCGATCGCATCGCGCAGCTGCGCGAAAAGAAAGCCGCGGCCATCGCCGAGATCGGGATTGTAGCTGCGGAACTGATGGCCATGATAGCGCAGCGCCAGTGGACGCGGCAGGTTGTCGGGCAAGGGTTCGAAACGCCCAAAATGCGCAATCCATTCTTCGCCCGTCAGCGCGGCGAGCCCCACGCGCGCCGCAGCGCGATCATTGCGCCAGCGCAGGACATGTTTCGGGAAGACGGCGGGTTCGACTTCGTCGAAGAAGTCGTTTCCCAGCGTGCGATGCAGCGCTTCCGGACGATAGTTTTGCGAGATCGGCATGGGCTCACGAAGGTTTGTCGACAGCGACGAGCAAGAGCGGCGCCGCAACTCATGTTGTGCACAAAACGCACGAGATCAGTGTGGGACGCAAAGATTTTGTCGACAATCCCGATGTTGCGGAATTTCGGCAGACGCACCATGCCGACTCAGCCGCGACAATCCGTCTCCTGCACCGGGAATCGCTAAGTCTCTGTTCATTTTTTCATCGATCCGCTGAAAATTTTTCAGCCGACGCCTTTCATTGAGGGCTTGCGGCGTCGCGCCGTTGTGGCAGACTTGTCGTGTGAATGACACAGAGGAGGTTCCACATGTCCTTGCAGGGTCATATCCTCGAGCTGCAGCGCCGACACGACGCCATCAAGAAGGAGATCGAGGAGGAACAGCATCATCCCAATCGCGACGAAGCAAAAGTTCTGGAATTGAAGCGCAAGAAATTGTCGCTCAAGGATGAGATCGTCAAACTGCGAACGGACGAAACCCGACACTGACATTCGACCACCCGCGGCAGGAGCCGCGCAGCGCAAGGGCGGGGAGAAATCTCCGCCTTGTTTTTTTTCAAAGCCCCGACTCAGGTCAGCGCGGCATTTCGGTTTTCGATCGTTTCCCGAGCCGCGAAAGCGCGGGGCGGCTGGCGCGAAGAGGCGCCAACGGCACAGGCGATACACCGCCATTGAGGCGCGTCATCCCCCGCCGGCGCGCAAATCTTCAGGGCGATTGACGTTGAAGAAAGGATCACCCGCCGCGTCGTCCCAGGACACGGCGACGCTGCTGCGCCGGGCGATATAGGCGGAGACCGCACGCACATCCTCGATGACGAGCGCATGCCGCAAATCCTCGCGCAGCGCCACCGGCCAAAGGGCGACGGCGTGATGCGTGCGGCCGCCCGAGGTAGCGACGGCGATGTCGGCGCCCGCCTGCGCGCGCGCCGAAGCGAGGCGCTCGACCAGATCGGCGGGCAGGAAGGGCGTGTCGCCGGGGGCGCTGAGGACATGGTCGAGCGCCGGCCAATTCGCTGCGGCGAAATCCATGCCCGCCAGAACACCAGCCAGCGGGCCGGCGAAGCCCGCGACGGAATCCGCGGCGACCGACAGGCCAAAAGGCGCGAAACGCGCCGGATCGCCATTGGCGTTGAGGACGAGAGCGGCGCATTGCGGCGCGAGTCGTGTGATCACATGCGCAAGGATCGGCTCGCCGCGCAGGACGAGCAAGGGCTTGTCGCCGCCGCCCATCCGCCGCGCCAGACCACCCGCCAGTATGACGCCTGCAACCGCGCTCACCGACCGCGCTCCGTAAGTTTCGCAGCGTCAAGCAGCTGCGGGCAAAGCGATACAACGCAGGGGCCGGCTCGCGCAATTGCAGACGCAAGAATATGGACAAAGTAACAACATAAGCTGAACATAAGAAGATCGCATGCGGCGGTTTGCCGGAGTCTCGCGCGCTGTGTAACCTGCAACCCTCGAGAGTATCCGTTGAGTTGTTGCATGCGCCGCTCCCTTTTGATGCTGGGGTTGATCTGCCTTCCGGCGATGGGGACGCCGGGGCGCGACGCGTTGGCGGGGGCCTGGCTGCTGCCCGAAGGCTCCGGCCAGATCATCACGACCGCAACCGTCGCTGAAAGTCGCAACGCCTATGACGCGCAAGGCCGGCTGCGGCCGACGCCGGCCTGGCGCAAGATCGAGACGCGCGCCTATGTCGAACATGGCCTGCGCGACTGGCTGACCCTCACCGCCGAAGCTGGCGGCTTCGATTTTCATGGCGCCGCGCAAGCCGACGAGCGGCGATCGCTGCTGATTCTCGAGGCCAAGGCGGGCCTGCCGCTCGTCGCGCCGGCGCAGCAAGGACCGCAGTACCGCGGCGCGGGCATCGGCGCCCTCGGCGCGCGAGTAAAGCTTCTCGACGCTGGCGACGCTGTGGTCTCTTTCGAGGCCGGCCTGCGCGCCGCGACGCCGGCGTCCCGAGTCTTTCTCGACATGCGGCAAAGTCCGCAGTTCGACGCCCGACTGCTGGTCGCCCGCAATTACGAACTGTTCGGCATGCAGGGATTTACCGAAGCGCAGATCGGCTGGCGCTCTGCGGGTCAGACCGGCGACGAAGCGCGACTCGATACGACCATCGGCCTGCGCCCGCTGCCGCGCGTGCTGCTCCTGGCCCAGAGTTTCACGGCGGTTGCGCCCGGCGCGCAGGCGACGACGCGGCTGGCCGCCCAAAAGCTCCAGCTGAGCGGCGTGTTCGAGGCGACAAAAAACCTGTCCGTTCAGCTCGGCGTCGGCTTCGCCCCGGCGGGCGCCAACGCCCCGCAGGAAAAAGCGCTTATTTCCGGACTGTGGTTTCGCTATTGATGCAACGCGCGTCGCGTCACCGCGGCGACTCCCGATCGGATTTGCACGCCATGGACGAAGGCCTTCGCCAGATCGTCGCCGTTCTCGCCGTGGCCATGCTGGTGGCCCTCGGCGCACGGCGGCTCGCCCTGCCCTACACGGTCGGCCTCGTCGTCGCCGGCGCTGCGATCGCCGCGACGCGGCCGGACTTCGGTCTGACGCTTACCCACGACGCGATCTTCGATCTCATCCTGCCGCCGCTGCTGTTCGAGGCGGCGGTGACCCTGCGCTGGAGCGATCTGCGCCGCGATCTCGCTCCGATCGCGCTGCTGGCCACACTCGGAACCGCCGTCGCCGCCGCCCTCATCGCCGCCGTCATGACCGTCCTCGCCGGCTGGCCCTTGCCCGCGGCCCTGCTGTTCGGCGCGCTGATCGCCGCCACCGACCCTGTGGCGATCATCGCCATGTTCAAGGACAATGGCGTCGAAGGCCGGCTGCGGCGGCTGGTAGAGGCGGAAAGCCTGTTCAACGATGGCGCCGCCGCGGTGCTGTTCGTGATGGCGCTGGCTTTTGCACAGGACGTCGGCGGCGCCCGGTCCGCCGCCGACGTCTGGCTGTCGATCGTCCGCATTGGCGTCGGCGGCGCGCTGGTCGGGACGGCGGTCGGCGGCCTCGCCATCGCCGCCGCCTGGCGCACGTCGGAACACATGATCGAGGCGGCGCTGACCATGATCGCCGCCTATGGTTCGTTTCTGGCTGCCGAATATGTCCATGTGTCCGGCGTTCTGGCCGTCGTCACAACCGGGCTGATCATGGGCAATCTCGGGCTGCTGGCGGCGCAGGAGCGCAGCTACATGAGCCGCCGCGGCCGTGAATTCGTGCTGGATTTCTGGGAGTTCGCTGCGTTCTTCGCCAATTCGGCGGTGTTTCTGCTGATCGGCGTCAATGTCGCCCACATGACCTGGCGCGCCCACGCCTTCTGGCCGCTGCTCCTCGCCATTGCCGCGAGCCTCGCAGCGCGGGCCGTCACCGTCTATCCGCTGGCCATGGCGTTCTGGCCGACGCGCTGGAAAATCACCCTCGGTGAGCAGCATGTGCTGTGGTGGGGCGGGCTGCGCGGCGCGCTGGCCCTCGCCCTCGCCCTCGCGCTGCCGCCCGACCTGCCGCTGCGGGACGACATCGTGTTCATCACTTTCGGCGTCGTCGCCTTCTCGATCGTCGCACAGGGCCTGACCATGCCGATGCTGCTGCGCCGACTGGGATTTGTGGACAAGCGCGACGAACATTGAAAAAACCCTCAAACACGCCTTGCCATTCGAACAAAAATAGAACATATTACGAACGTATCGTAAAGAGGTTTTCGTCATGCTCCGCTACGCCGAGCTCGCAGTCACCACCAATTTCTCCTTCATGCACGGCGCCTCGCATCCCGAGGAATTTGCGGCGCAGGCGCTGGCGCTGGGGCATTGCGGGCTCGGCGTCGCCGACCGCAATTCGGTGGCGGGCGTCGTGCGGGCCTTTTCCTTCCTGCGCGCCAAAGGGATCGACCCGGAGGCGTTCAAATTCGCCGCCGGCGCGCGGCTGACGTTTCGCGACGAGACGCCTGATCTTCTGTGCTACCCGAGCGACCGCGCCGCCTGGGGCCGGCTCACCCGCCTGCTGACCCGCGGCATGGCGCGCGCGCCCAAGGGCGACTGCGCTCTCGAGCTCGGCGATGTCCTCGACTTTTCGGGCGGCCAGCACATCGTCGCGATGGGCGCGCCGCCGCCCGCCCTGCAGGACGCCTGCAAGGGCCGGCTGTGGCTGGCGGCGACGGCCGCTTACGGTCCCGCCATGCGCAAGAGCCTCGCCGCCGCCGCAGAGCGCGCGAAGGCGCTGGGCCTGCCGCTGCTCGCCGTCAACGACGCCGCGATGCATGCGCCGCAGCGCCGCCCGCTCGCCGATGCGCTGGCCTGCATTCGCAAAGGCGCGACGCTGGAGACGGCGGGATTTATGCTCGCTGCCAACGCCGAGCGGCATCTCAAGAGCCCGCCGGAAATGGCGCGGCTGTTTCGCGCCGCGCCGCAAGCGGTGGAGGAGACGGCGCGCTTTCTCGATCGCCTCGCGTTTCGTCTGACCGATCTCGCCTTCAATTACCCGAGCGAATTGCGTGAAGGCTTCATCGACGAACAGACTGCGCTGGAAGCCTTCGCGCGGGACGGCGCGGCGCAGCGCTATCCGCAGGGCGTCCCCGATCATGTGGCGGCGACGCTGCGGCGCGAACTGGAGCTGGTCGCGCGTCTCGGCTACGCTGCCTATTTCCTCACCGTGCACGACATCGTCCGCTTCGCCCGCTCGCGCGACATTCTCGCGCAGGGGCGCGGCTCGGCGGCCAATTCCGTGCTCTGCTTCTGCCTCGGCGTCACCGAGGTCGATCCGTCGAAGCACGATCTGCTGTTCGAGCGGTTCATTTCGGCCGAGCGGGGCGAGCCACCCGACATCGACGTGGATTTCGAACACGAGCGGCGCGAAGAGGTGATCCAGTATATTTACGAACGCTTCGGCCGCGATCACGCGGCGCTGACGGCGGCGGTGACTACCTGGCGCTCGCGCAGCGCCATCCGCGAGATCGGCAAGGTCTTCGGGCTTTCCGCCGATCTGCTGGGCCGTCTGGCGCAATCGGCCTGGGGGCGCTCGGACGACTCGGGGCGCCGCGCCGACATCGTGAAGATGGGTCTCGATCCGGCGGAGCCGCGTTTTGCGCAAGCGCTCCGGCTCGCGCAGGAGATTTCCGGTTTTCCGCGCCATCTCACCCAGCATACCGGCGGCTTCGTCGTCACGCGCGAGCGGCTCGACGAGATCGTCCCTATCGCTCCGGCCGCCATGGAGGGCCGCAGCGTCATCGAATGGGACAAGGACGATCTCGACGCGCTCGGCCTGCTCAAGATCGACGTGCTGGCGCTGGGCATGCTGACCTGCCTGCGCAAGGGTCTCGATCTTCTGGCGCGCCACTATGGCGTCACGCACCGCCTGTCGTCGATCCCGGCGGAAGATCAGCCCGTCTACGCCATGGTCTCGCGCGCCGATACGGTCGGCGTGTTCCAGATCGAAAGCCGCGCGCAGATGTCCATGCTGCCACGGCTGCAGCCGTGCTGCTTCTACGATCTCGTCATCGAGGTCGCCATCGTGCGGCCGGGGCCGATCCAGGGCGACATGGTGCATCCCTATCTGCGCCGGCGCATGGGCAAGGAGGCCGCCGACTATCCCTCGCAGGAGCTCGAGGCGGTGCTCGGCAAGACGCTGGGCGTGCCATTGTTTCAGGAACAGGCGATGAAGATCGCCATCGTCGCGGCCGGGTTTTCCGGCGCCGAGGCCGACCAGTTGCGACGCGCCATGGCGACCTTCAAGCGCGCCGGCCTCGTCGGCAAATTCCGCGACAAGATGATCGCCGGCATGACCGCCAAGGGCTATGCGCGCGACTTCGCCGAGCGCTGCTTCCGCCAGATCGAGGGCTTCGGCACCTATGGCTTTCCCGAAAGCCATGCGGCGTCCTTCGCGCTGCTGGTCTATGCCTCCGCCTGGCTCAAATGCCGCTACCCGGATGTCTTCGCCTGCGCCCTGCTCAATTCCCAGCCGATGGGCTTTTACGCGCCCGCGCAGATCCTGCGCGACGCCCGCGAACACGGGATTTCCGCGCGGCCGGCGGATGTGAACGCATCTTGCTGGGAGACGACTCTGGAAGACGGCGCGCGCGGGCCGCTGCACCCCGCCCACGCCGGGATGGAGGCGGATATTCAGGGGCGCTGCGCGCTGCGGCTCGGGTTCCAGCAGATCAAGGGACTGGGGGAAGACGAAATGCGCCGCTTCGTCGCGCAGCGCGGCGCGGGCTATGATTCCGTGCGCGACGCCTGGCTGCGCGGCGGCCTTTCTCCGGCGGCGGTCATGCGGCTCGCCGAGGCCGACTGTTTCGCCTCGCTGGGGCTTGCGCGGCGCGACGCTGTCTGGGCGGCGGCTGGACTCAACCGCGCCGGCGACCGGGACGATCTGCCGTTGCTGCAAGGTCTCGCCTTCACGCCGCTGGAGCCGGACGCGGATCTGCCGCCCATGCCGCCGGGCGCCGAAGTCGTCGAGGATTACCGTTTTCTGTCCCTGTCGCTGAAAGGCCATCCGGTCGCCTTTCTGCGGCGTCGGCTCGACGCCATGGGCGCCGCGCGCTGCGGCGATCTTTCCCGCCTGTTCCCCCCTGCCCGCGCCGGACCCGCGCCCGGCCCGCGCGAGACGGCGGGGCGGGTCAAGGTCGCCGGGCTGGTGCTGCTGCGCCAGCGGCCCGGCACGGCCAAGGGCGTGATCTTCATGACCCTCGAAGACGAGACCGGTCAGGCCAATGTCATCGTCTGGCCGAAACTGTTCGAGAGGCAGCGGGCCGAAGTCATCGGCGCGCGTTATGCGGCGGTGAGCGGCCATGTGCAGAACGAAGCCGGCGTCCTCCATGTCATCGCCCACAAGGTCGAAGACCTCTCGGCCGATCTGCGTCTGCTGGAAGCCTCCCGCCGCGCCCGCGGCGAGCCCATGCCGCGCGCGCGGGAGTTTCGCTGAGGCGGCGCGTGACGCCGCGGCGCGAAAGGCCTATGCCGGAGGTGACGAACTCCGGCGCGAGCGACGATGATGACCGCACCTGCAACCGGCGCGCACGAGCGCCTCTCGCCGCGCCTGCGCCGGCTCGTGGCTCCCAACTCCGGGCCTTTCACCTACACCGGCACCTGCAGCTACATCGTCGGCTCGGGCGAGGTGGCGATCGTCGATCCGGGGCCGGACGATCCACGCCACGTCGACGCGCTGCTGGCCGCGACCGCCGGCGAGAGGATCGCCGTCATTCTGGTCACCCACACCCATCGCGACCATTCCCCGGGCGCGCGGATGCTGCGGGACAGGACCGGCGCCCAGATCGCCGGCTGCGCGCCCTATGCCGCGCCGGACTATGACGGCCCCGGCCTCGACGCCTCTCACGACCGCGCCCATGCGCCCGACCGCGTGCTGCGCGAGGGCGAGCGGCTAGAGGTCGGCGACGCGACGCTGGAGACGCTGGAGACGCCCGGCCATGCGGCGAACCATCTGTGTTTCGCCATTATGGAGGACAAGGCGCTGTTCACCGGCGACCACGTGATGGCCTGGGCGACCACGGTGATCGGGCCGCCGGACGGCTCGATGCACGACTACATGGCGTCGATCGAACGGCTGCGCACGCGCGACGACGCCATCTACTGGCCGGGGCACGGAGGGCCGGTCAGGAACCCGCAGCGCTATCTGCGCGCGCTGATCCATCACCGCCGCCAGCGCGAGGCGGCGATCCTGCAACGGCTGGAAGCCGGCGACGAGACCATTCCGCAAATGGTGACGCGCATCTACGAGGGCGTCGACAAGCGCCTGCACGGCGCGGCGGCGCTCACCGTTTTTTGCCACATGGAGGATCTGATCGCCCGCGGGCTCGCCGGCTGTGACGGCGCACCGACAATGGGTGGAAGATATTTCCGGACCAGGGCGACGCTGGAGTAACGGCGCGTTCGACGCCTTGAAAGTTCGAAATCGTCGCCCTTCCCGTCAGGGATCAGTGCACGGCCTTGCCGCCGCCGGACTCCGGCGTGAGGATCACAAGCTCGTCCTTGCGCACGCGCCCAAGACGCTGGCGGGTCTCGTCGTCGAGGATGTCGGCGTCGACCTCCTCGCCGCGGATCAGCGAAATCCGGTGATCCCAGAACATCCGCTCGAGCTTGAGGATGTCGCGATCGAGCCGGAGCTTCGCGAGCTGCTGCTCATATTCCTCGCCGGCCTTGAGGCCGCGCTGGCCGTTGACCCCGTGCCACAGGAACCAGGCGGTCAGAGCGCCCGCCAGGGCGTAGAAGCCGAGCGGCGCGACGAGCGAATGGGCGATGGCGCGGAAGCGATGCATGACCCCATCCTGAACGAACAGGGTGTAGGGCGCGTTAACGGCGGGCGTTAACGGCGAACCCCGCGAGCGACCCGCTCGATCTCGGCGCGCACCAGTTTTTCGACGATCACCGGGAGATTGTCGTCGAGCCACTGCTTGAGCATCGGCCGAAGCATTTCCTGCGCATAGCTCTGCAGCATACCGGATTCGGAGATCAGCATGCTGGCGGCCAGAGTCTGGAATTGCGCGGCAACCGCCGCGGCGGCGTCGGACGACACCAGCGGCGCCGGCTCATCTTCGGCGACGGCCTCGAGCGCGCCGACCGCTTCGACGCTCCCGGCGTCGTCATAGGATTCGTCGTAGCCATAGTCGTCTTCGGCGTCTTCCGTGTCCTCGACGTCGTCGGCCTCTGCTTCGTCTTCGTCCTCGACTGGCGCGGCCAGCGGCGCGACAGCCGCAGCGACTGCCTCCAGGACGGGTTCGCGCCGCCAGTCGACGGCCGGCTGCGCAGGCGCCGACGCGGCGACGTCGGCCGCCGCATGTTCCTGCGGCGGCGCCACCGGATGAACGGCGGGCGGAGCCGGCTCGACCCGCAGCCGGTCGAGACGCTCGCGGCGGCTCAGCGGCTGGCCGTCGTCGTCCGAAATGATGCGGCGGATGGAGGCGAGAATCTCCTCCATCGAAGGTTCGTGAGCGCGCCGCTCGGCGTCGAGGGAAGGAGTCGTGGCGGGGGCGTTCGCTGCGCTCATCGTGACTGCACCGGAGTTCGACATGGCCGCGTCGCGCGACCGCTGCCGACAGAATTGACCCAGTGCGTGATTCGAATCAATGTCGCTTTTGCGCCGTGCACAGAATTACGCGCATTCAGCGTCCATCCGGCGTGTCGACGCCGATCCACTTGTCCCGCACCTGACGGAAATGAACGGCGGGATCGTAGACCGCGACTGCGAGGCCGAGTTCGTCGGCGCCCAGATGGCCGACGGCGCCGAGCGCGGCATAGGACGCCACCACGCGGTCGCGCTGCGCCAGCACCAGATTGACGCGGGCGTTGAGCAGCGTCTGCTGGGCGTTGAGCACGTCGAGCGTCGTGCGCTGACCGACCTTGGCCTCCTCGCGCACGCCGGCGAGCGCCGTTTCCGCCGCCTTCACGGCCGCCTGCCCCGAAACGATGGAGGCGCGCGCCGTTTCCAGCGCGCCGAAGCTCGACACCACGGAGGCGCGCACGCTGTCGCGCTGCAGATCGGCGTTGAGCCGCGCCTGACCGAGTTGCTCCTTGGCCTGGCGGATCGACGCATATTCGCTGCCGCCCTGATAGAGCGGAATGTTGAGATTGCCCGAGGCGCCCGCAGAGAACTGCCGGGTCTGCGGCGAACCGAGGAACGAATCATATTGCTGCTGCACCTGCGCGCTCACCGACACGGTCGGCGACAAGGCGCTTTCGGCGACCTTCACGGCATGTTCGGAGGCGTCGACCTGATGCAGCGCCGAGACGACGCCCGGATGTTCACGCAGCGCCATGGCGACGGCGGCGCCCAAACTTTTGGGCAGAAGATGCTCGACCGTCCGCGCCGGCTCCAGACGCTTCGGATCGACGCCGATGATCTGCCGATAATTGGCGACGCTGTTCTTGAGGATCGCCTGCGCCGCGTAAAATTCGGACTTCGCCTGGGCGAGAGACGCTTCCGACTGCGCAACGTCGGTGCGCGTCACCTCGCCGACCTGGAAACGGTCGCGAACCTGCTTGAGTTGCTCCTCGAGCACCGAGATGTTGTTCTTGCGCAGCGCCTGCACCGCCGTGTCGCGCAGCACGTTCATATATGCGGTGGCGCCATTCTGCAGGATCGCCTGCTCGGTCAGGCGCATGGTTTCGCGCGCCGAAAACACGCCCGATTCCGCCTGACGCAGGGAGTTCTCGGTGCGGCCGCCATCGAACAGGGTCTGCGACAGCGACAGGGTCGCGCCGCGCGGATAGCCGACGTAATCGTCGTACATGAAGCCGCGGTCGCCATTGGTGGTGCGTCCGGCGGGAATCTTGATGTTGGAATATTGCGGGCCGACATTGGCGGAAATGCTGGCCTTGGGCCGCATACCGGCCAGCGCCTTGGGCGCGTCTTCGTCGCGCACGCGCACGGCGGCGCGCGACTGGTTGAGATCGGGATTGCCGCCATAGGCGCGCGCCAGCGCCGACAACAAGGTTTCGGCGTACGCAGGCGTTCCCGCCATGACCACGGTCAGAGCGGCGAAGACAGCAAATCGTCCGCGCGCCCGGGCCTCGAAGATACGCATCGCTCGATCCTCGCAAAACTTGCAACAGCGGGACATTCAACCGTTGCGTCAGGATTATGGCGACGATGCGGCGCCATGAATGTGATTTTGTTACATACGCGTCAGCGTCACAGCGCGAAGGCGGGCTCGCGTGCGAAGCCGGGAAGAACGCGCGCGGCGGCGTCGAACAGCGCCCGCTCTCCTGCCGCCAGTCCGGCGTGACGCTCGTAGCGCACCACCTGCGAGCTGCCTGTCACCGGCGCGGCGGTGACCGCCAGCAGGCGGCCGTTCGGCGCGAGTTGCCCGAACAGGGCGTCGAGACCGTCTTCGACAGCGCCCAGCACCAGAATCGCGTCGAAAGGCGCCGCGTCGGGAACGCCCTTTTCCAGCGGGCCGACGACGACCTTCGCCGAGGCGCCGACCGCAGCGAGACCTTCTTCGGCGCTTTTGGCCAGCGCGGCGTCGCATTCCAGCGAAACCGTCTCGGCGCACAGCCCCGAGAGCAGCGCCGCGGCATAACCCGCGCCGCCGATCTCCAGCACCCGGTCGCCGGGGCGAATATCGGCGCCCTGCAGCAGGCGGGCGAGCACAAGAGGCGGCAGCAGGCCGCGCGCCTTGCCGGCGCCGTCCTTGAGGACGATGGCCATGTCAGAATAGGCGAGCGGCGCGAGATCGGCCGGCAGGAAGGCTTCGCGCGGGACGTCGAGGACGCGCTCGAGGATCGGCAGATCGGTCACGTCGAAGGGCCGCAGTTGCCGCTCGACCATGGTGCGGCGCACCGCGGCCGTGGACGCGCCCGGCGCCTGTCGATCCGATTTTTCCGTCAAAGCCGCCTGCGTCATTGTCATTCCCGGCATTGCGCCGGCCTCTCCGCATGGTCACCGCCCGCCGCGCACTCGGCGCGGGCGTCGGCGCCGTTATAAATTTTGCGCTGCGCCATGTCCACAAGGCGCCTCGCAGTTGCGTGAGACACGAAGCCCGCCGCGCTGCGGCGGCGGGTTCGAAAGATCGCGGCGACCTTACTTGGCCTGATTGGCTCGCTCGATCGCCTGAAGGATCAGCTCGCGCGCCGCGGCGGCGTCGCCCCAACCGGCCACCTTCGCCCATTTTCCGGGCTCGAGATCCTTGTAGTGGACGAAGAAATGCTCGATGCGGCGCCAGGTCATTTCCTGGAGATCGGTGTAATTCTTTACGGCTTCATACCGCTGGGTGAGACGCGACACCGGCACGGCCACGATCTTTTCGTCGCCGCCGGCTTCGTCCTCCATGCGGAGCACGCCGATCGGGCGCACCGCGATGACCGCGCCGGGAGCGATCGGCCGGGTGTTGGCCACCAGCACGTCGCAGGGGTCGCCGTCGTCCGACAACGTATGGGGGATGAACCCGTAATTTCCCGGATAGCGCATCGCCGTATAGAGGAAACGGTCGACGAACAGCGTGCCGGAGGCCTTGTCGAGTTCATATTTGATCGGTTCCCCGCCGAGCGGAACCTCGATGATCACATTGACTTCTTCGGGCGGGTTCTTGCCGATCGATATTGCGTCGAGACGCATTCGGAATGCTCCAGTGGATAAGCGCGATCAACGCACCGAGGCGGAGACGAATCCGAAAGCCACCCGCGTCAGCACGTCCGATCCGAATCGTTCCTCGGACCGGCGCACCGACAATCCCCCCATCCGACGGTAAAAGGCCAGCGCCTTTTCATTGTCGGCAAGCGCCCAGACGATCAGGGACAGATAACCGTGTTCCGCAAGCTCCCGCCGCGCCGCGTTGAACAGCCTGCGGCCAAGGCCGAGGCCCTGACATTTCGGGACGAGATATATTTCCAGAATTTCGCCGGAATATGGCATCGACGGCGTGCGGTTACGCCCGAACAGGGCATATCCGACGATTTCCTCGTCGAACACGGCGACCAGCAGGCCAGCGCCGCTCTCGATCGCGCCGTTCCACCAGCGCGGCCCGCGTCGGGCGATCATCCGCTCGAGCTCGACGCCGGGGATCACGCCGCGATACGCGTCCCGCCACGCGGCGTCATGGGCGTTTGCGATGCCCTCCGCGTCGCCGACTCGCGCCGGCCTGATCGAAATGCCCGTGCTGCTCATGCTGCAATGTTAGGTCCCGACCCGCGCTCCGCGCAAGTGGGGGAACGCGCGTACGGAAAAAATTCACGGCGGCGGTCAAATCATGCCAGACCGGCGGCGGCGCAACCGCCGGACGACTGCGCGGCGCCGCCGCGGAGCCGAGACTGGCGCGAAACCGGCCGGGGGTGGTAAGGAGCCGGAACAGACACCGGGCCGGGTCCGCACAGGGCGCGCGTCCGCCCCCTCGATGCGGGCGCCGCGGGCGCCGGCAGGAAATTCGAAGGACGACGGATCCATCGTGACGAGACACCGGACCCTCCCCGATTTCGCCAGCCGCCGATTCCGGTTTGCCGGCAACGCCTTGCTCGAATTCAACGATCCGTTCTTCGCGCAGGTCGACGTAATGAAGAAGGCGCTGGAGGGTACCGACACACCCTTCGTGAGTTTCGCCAATTACGACTATCTCGGCCTCGCGAATCATCAGCAGATCAAGGACGAAGCGAAGCGCGAGATCGACGGGCTCGGCATCGGCGCCCTCGCCTCGCGGCTGGTGGGGGGCGAACGCTCCACCCACAAGCAGTTCGAGCAGGAGATCGCCGATTTCATCGGCATGGAAAGCTGCCTGACGCTGGTCTCGGGCTATCTCTCCAATGTCACCACCATCTCCTGGTTGATGAACGGCAAGAAAGACGCCATCTTCATCGACGAGCTGGCGCACAACAGCATTCTGGCCGGGACCGACGGCGCGACGGCCGAGGTGATCAAGTTCGATCACAATGATCTCGACCATCTCGAGCATCTGCTCGAACGCAGGCGCGAAGATTACCGCAATGTGCTGATCGTCGTCGAAGGCGTCTACAGCATGGACGGCGACACCGCTGACCTGCCGCGCCTCGTGGCGCTGCGGGACCGCTTCAAGGTGTGGCTGCTGGTCGACGAGGCGCATTCGCTCGGGGTGCTCGGCAAGACCGGCCGCGGCCTCGCGGAGCATCAGGGCGTCGATCCTTCGAAAATCGATCTCGTCGTCGGCACGCTGTCGAAGTCGCTCGCCTCCTGCGGCGGCTACATCTGCGCGAAAAAACCGGTCATCGACTGGTTCCGCTATACGTTGCCGGGCTTCGTCTACAGCGTCGGCCTGTCGCCGGTCATAGTCGCCGCGGCGCGCACCGCCCTGCGGCTGATGCAGGAAGAGACCTGGCGCATCGACAAGCTGGCCGCCAATGCCGAACTGTTTCGGCGCGTCGCCCATGAAAACGGCTTCTCCACCGGTCCGGCCATCGGCCGCGGCGTGGTGCCCATTCTGTTCGACGACGACATCGAGACCATGTGGGCCTCGCAGCATTTGCTGGAAAACGGCTTCTACGTGCCTCCGGTGGTGCGCATCGGCGTTCCCAAGGACGGCCCGCGCCTGCGGTTCTTCTTCTCGGCCAACCACACGGAGGCGCAGATTCGCGGCGTCATCGCCTGCCTCGCGAACATGCCGCCGCCGACCGAAGAAGTCCGCCAGATCGTCGCCGCCGCCATGGCCGGCGGACAGAAGACGCAGAAGGATCTCGCCGCGTCACTGTGACGCTTTGTGCTCCCCGCCCGGCCCGGTAGGAATTGATCATGTCGCAAATCGAAATCGTCCCGGCCGATGGCCTGTTCCGGTTTCTGGCCTACTGCCGGCTCCCGCGCCTGCTGTATGCCGGCATGGACGGTTTCGCGCCGCCGCTCGACGTCGAGCGCTGGGCGATGCATTCGCCGATGCTCAACCCGCACTTCAAGCTCGTCGAATCACAGCGGTTTCTCGCGCGGCGCGACGGTCGATGGGTCGGCCGCATAGAGGCGCATGTGTACAAGCCGGAGATCACGCCGGTCGCTGCGTCGCGGCATCAGTTCGGCGCGCTCGACGCCATCGACGACCTCGAGGTGGTGCGGGCGCTCGTGGCGGCGGCGGAGGGCTGGCTCGCGGCGCGTGGAGCCGCGACCATTCACGGTCCCTTCTCGCCGAGCATCAACCACGAATGCGGCCTCTTGATCGAGGGCGCAACCACGCCGCCGATGGTCATGACGCCCTGGCATCCGCCCTACCTCGGCGCGCTCCTCGAGACTCTGGGATACGGCAAGGCCCGCGATCTCCTCACTTTCGAGTTCAATGTCGCCGACCAGGACCTCACGCAACCGGCCCGCATCGCCAATCGCAAGGAGTGGCGCGACAGGCTGAAAATGCGGCCACTGAAGCTCGATCAGCTCAAGACCGGCGAAACCGAGCTGATGACCGACCTGTTCAACGACGCCTGGAGCGGGAATTGGGGCTACGTCGAGCGCACCCGGGCGGAGTTCGACTCCGACGCCGATGTGCTGGGCTATGTCGTGCCGGCGGAGTACGGCATTGTCGTCGAGTTCGACGGCGCGCCGGTGGCCTTCCTGATCGCGCTGCCCAATCTGTGCGAAATCTGGTCCGACCTCGACGGACGGCTGTTCCCGTTCGGACTGTTCAAGCTGCTGTCGCGCTTGCGCAAACACAGCTACGAAAGCGCCCGCGTGCTGCTGCTCGGCACCCGAAAATCCTTGCAGAGCAGCGCCACCGGCGGCGCCATTCTGCTCGGCGTGGTCGAGGAAATCCGCCGCCGCGCCGGGAGCACTTCCGCCAGCCGGATGGAAGCGGGTTGGGTGCTCGAAGACAATGTCGCCATGCGCAAGCCGATCGAAATCTTCGGCGGCAAGGTCGACAAGATCCACCGCATTTACGAAAAGCGCCTGCCCTGACCCGCGTCTGAAGATCGCACGAGGACGAACCGCCATGACCGCAATTTCCGTGACCGCGCAGGGCGCCGACCGCAGCCATGTCGAGCGCCGCCGCCAGATTCTCGAGAAATACCCGCAGGTGAAGGACCTGTTCGGCCGCGACGAAGTGACCTTCAAGATCACCGCCGGCCTGTTCGCCCTGCAGATGGTCATCGCCGCCATCCTCGGCGCGCTGGGCCTTTCGTACTGGTGGCTGACGGTGATCCTCGCCATCTGCGTCGGCGCCTTCGCCAATCACGCCAATTTCGTCATCATTCACGACGCCATCCACAATTGCGTGTTCGAAAACCCGACGCTCAACAAATGGACCGCGATCCTCGCCGATCTGCCCAACGGCTTCCCCACCGCCATGGGCTTTCGCTGCTACCACATCAAGCACCATTCGCATCTGTCGGCCTATGACTACGACGCAGACGTCCCGAGCCACTGGGAAGTCGAATGGGTGGGCAACAGCACGTGGCGGAAGGCCGCATGGCTGTTCCTGTTCCCCGGCATCCAGCTCGCGCGGCTCAACCGGCTCAAAGGCACGGTGCCGATCTTCGGCGCCTGGACCTATGTCAACATCGCGGTGATCATCGCCTTCGATCTCCTCGTGCTGTGGGCCTTCGGCGCCAACGCCCTGCTCTATCTGTTCCTGTCCTTCTGGTTTTCGGTCGGCGGGCTGCATCCGCTGAGCGCCCGCTGGCTGCAGGAGCATTTCGGCTTCTCGCCCGATCACGGCACCTTCGATTATTACGGTCCGCTCAACAGGCTGGCGCTCAACATCGGCTATCACAACGAGCACCACGACTTCCATGAAATCCCGTGGACCCGCCTGCCGGAACTGCGCGCCATGGCGCCGGAGTTCTACGACACTGTCCCGCATCACCGCAGCTGGTTGGCGCTGATGGTGACCTTCATCTTCGATCCCATCTATTCGCTGCGCACGCGCTCGCAAAATATCGAGGCGGCGGCGCAGGCGACTCCGGCGGAGTAAACGCATGACCGACGCCCCCGCGCGAGAAGCCCTCGACGCCTCCCCGCGCCTGTTCGAGAACGATCTGCTCGACAAGCTTTCGCGCGTGCACCACCATTTGCCGCTGATCGTCTACGGTCCGGTGATCTCAGGCCTGCTGGTCTATTCGCTCGGCTATCTCGGCGCCGGCGCGGTGGCAGGCGGCGTCGTGCTGGGCTATGTGGGCTGGACGCTGACCGAATATCTCGGCCACCGCTACCTGTTCCACACCGTGTTTCCCCTGCCCTTCGGCCTCGGCCCGCGCTTCCAGTTCCTGATCCACGGCGTGCATCACATCTATCCGAGCGATCCGCTGCGCCTCGTGATGCCGCCGCTGCTCTCCGCGCCGATCATGCTGATCGCCCTGACGATCACCCGGCTGCTGTTCGGAAGCTTCTGCTGGCCGGTGCTGGCCGGTTTCATCTGCGGCTATGTGCTCTACGACTGGGTGCATTTCTGGACGCATCACAGCGCGCCGACCTCGGAGTTCGGCAAGCTGGTGAAGCGCCTGCACATGCTTCACCATTTCCGCGACCCCACGAAGGGCTTCGGCGTGCACGCCTTCTGGCTGGATTACGCCTTCGGCACGGCCTACGAAAAGGACGCGAAGGTCGGCGACCAGGCGCTGTGATGCGTGATGCGCCCTCGTCCTGAAGAGCCTGCAACGCAGGCGTCTCGAAGGACGTGCGCAAGACCCGCAGCGGCGAGCATCCTTCGAGACGCGCCCTGCTGCGCTCCTCAGGATGAGGGGTGTGGACCCTCGAACCTGTCATGCCCCGACAAAGGACAACCGCCATGGCTCCCGCTTACGATCCGAACAACATCTTCGCCAGGATCCTGCGCGGCGAATTGCCCTGTCACAAGATCTACGAGGACGATGTCGCCCTCGCCTTCATGGACATCATGCCACGCGCCGAAGGCCATTGCCTCGTTATCCCCAGGGAGCCTGCGCGCGGCCTGCTGGACATTTCTCCGGCCGCTCTGTCGCAACTGATCCAGCGCGTGCAGACCCTCGCCAAGGCGGCGCAAAAGGCCTTCGACTGCGACGGGATCACGCTTCACCAGTTCAACGAAAGCGCCGGCGGACAGGTGGTGTTCCACCTGCATTTCCATATCCTGCCGCGGTGGGACGGCGTTGCCCTGCGCCCGCCGGGAACCATGGGCGATCCGGAAAAGTTGAAGGCGCAAGCAGAGAAGATCCGGGCCGCGCTCGAGGCCTGATACGGTTACCTTCTCCTGCCCGGCATTCACAGAAGCCTTGAAAGCCGCTCAGGAATGCCGCCGCCGTCGCGAGCCGATCAGAGGCCGAGATCGCTCAGTCCCGGAAAATCATCCGGCCGCCGCCCCTGCGGGAAGGTGAGTTTGCGTTCGCTCTCGGCGATCGGCAGATCGTTGATGCTGGCGATGCGCCGCTGCATCAGGCCGTTGCCGGCGAACTCCCAGTTCTCGTTGCCATAGGCGCGGAACCAGCGGCCTTCCGCATCATGATATTCATAGGCGAAGCGCACGGCGAGGCGGGCGCCCTGATGCGCCCAGAGCTCCTTGATCAGCCGATATCCGTTCTCCTTCGCCCATTTCTCCTGCAAAAAGGCGATGATTTCGGCGCGGCCGGCGAGAAATTGCGCGCGATTGCGCCAAACGCTGTCCGACGTATAGGCCAGCGCCACCCGCGCCGGATCGCGGCTGTTCCAGGCGTCCTCGGCGAGACGCACCTTCTGTTTCGCAGTCTCGTCGGTGAAGGGCGGAAACGGCGGGCGGGCTTCGTCGGTCATGGCTTGTCCTCGGTCCAGCTCGGACGACGAGAGGCGCCTTGGACGGCGCCTCGAAGCATGAAAAAAATCCTGACAAAACCGGGAGCGACTCGCGCCGCTCCCGAAGAAAGTCTCACTCTTCGGCCGTCTTCAGCACCCGCGCCGGCACCGGGCGAAGCAGGAAGGACGGTACGTGATCGCCGAGACCGACGACCGGCGGGCCGTCGTCCTCGCCGCGGCGCGGGCGGCGGTCACGGCGCTCGTCATAGGCGGCGACTCGCGGCGCGCGGGGTTGCTCGAAAGAACCGCGGTTGTTGTCGAACTCCGGGCGGGCCGGACGAGAACGCCCCATCGACACCGGCGCGTCCCGTTCGACCGGAGCGCCGCGCTCGACGGGAGCGCCGCGTTCGGCCGAAGCGGCGCGTTCGACCGGAGCGCCGCCGCGGCGCGATCCGCCACGGTCGCCACGGTCGCCTCTCTCGCTGCGGTCACCACGCCCGCCGCGACGGCCACCGCGCTCGCCACGGTCTGAACGCTCGCGGCCGCCCTGATGTTCAGCCGGCGGCGGCAAGGCGTCGAGCAACGGGCCTTCCCACTCGATCGGCTTGCCGATCAGCTCCTGAATCTGCGCGATGTATTTCTTGTCCTCGCTGGTGACCAGCGTCAGCGCCACGCCGGAACGGCCGGCGCGGCCGGTGCGGCCGATGCGGTGGACATAGTCCTCGCTGTGGGTCGGCACGTCGAAATTGAACACATGGCTCACATCGGGAATGTCGAGGCCGCGGGCCGCCACGTCCGAACAGACGAGAATGTCGATGTCGCCATTCTTGAAAGCGTCGAGCGAGGCCATGCGGGCGAGCTGGTCCATGTCGCCGTGCAGCGCGCCGGCCGGAAAGCCGTGCTTGACCAGCGAGCGATGGAGGATCGCCACGTCACGCTTCCGGTTGCAGAAGACGATCGCGTTCTTGAGGTTCTCGGCGTTGCGGACGAGCTGGCGCAGCGTCTCGCGCTTTTCGCCGTGGCCGTGCGTCGCCACCAGCGCCTGGCGGATGGTCGAGGCCGTGGTCGCTGCGCGGGCGACTTCGATGCGCACCGGATTGTGGAGGAACGCCTCGGTCAGTCGGGTGATTTCCGGCGGCATGGTGGCCGAGAAAAACAGCGTCTGACGGGTGAAGGGCACCAGCTTGCAGACGCGCTCGATGTCGGGAATGAAACCCATGTCGAGCATGCGGTCGGCTTCGTCGATGACGAGGATTTCGATGCCGGTCAGCAGCAGCTTGCCGCGATCGAAGAAATCCAGGAGCCGGCCCGGCGTCGCGATCAGCACGTCGGCGCCGCGCATGATCTTGGTTTCCTGATCGCCGAAGGAGACTCCGCCGATCAGCAGCGCCACATTGAGTTTGTGCTGAGCGCCATATTTGTTGAAGCTTTCCTCGACCTGCGCCGCGAGTTCACGCGTCGGCTCGAGAATCAGCGTGCGCGGCATGCGGGCCCGCGCCCTGCCCTGTTCCAGCCGGCACAGCATCGGCAGCGTGAACGCCGCAGTCTTGCCTGTGCCTGTCTGGGCGATGCCGAGAATGTCACGCCCCGCGAGCGCGGGAGGGATCGCCTGTTCCTGGATCGGAGTCGGCTGCGTGTATCCCGAGGCCGATACGGCCGCGCGAACCTTTTCGGAAAGGCCCAATTCGTCGAAAGTCATCAATTATCCTGAGCACGGCGCGCGTGAGCGACACTGCTGTCCGCGCACTGGCCGTGACATATGCGCGATGTCTTATGGGAGTTGAGCCGCCGATCAAGCGGCTGCGGCCTTGGTCGCCGGCGCAATCTCATACGGGGCGCGGGCGATTTGCGGGGGTATGCTTGAAGCGCATTTGCGAGATTGTCAATGAATAAAACACGTATCCCGCCATCGCGGTAAAAACTTTTGCACGCGAGCGGCGGCGGCGCCGCCCGTTTCGGGAAGAAAAAGTCAGATCCCGATCCGACTCAGCGGCGGGGATCGCAGGGTTTTTGCGAAGAGTCCGGCGCGATCGGCATGTTGCGCACCCCGTCGATGCCGACACTGCGCATCACCAGCACCGGTTGGCCGTCCGCGCAGGCGGGAGCCGAACCGTGCATCGGCAGGGCGGCGGTGGCGCTGGGATCGACGCCCTTGCGGGCGCCGGGGGCCGCGCCGAGTCCGCCGCCAGTCGGCGCCGATCTTGCTAGTTTGTTCATAGTTTCGGCGCCGATCACCGTCGACACAGAAATATCGCCGCGTTCGAGGGCTTTGGAAAGGAAATGCGCGCCGGCGACGCAGGCGACGACCAGAAAGGCGGCGCCGCCGGCGAACAGGCGGGGGGCGCCTTCCAGAAAGGCCTGGTTACGGTTGTCGTCATGATGATTCATCGCGGCCGTCCCGTTGGTACACTCGAGGGAACCCTAGGCGGGCGTGGTAAATGGAAAGTTTAGCGCCGACGATAAATTTGCGGCGCGTTTTACGGAGCGCCGCGTGATTTGGGCCTTGAACAAGTCGCCCGGACGCGAAACACTCTCCGCTTGCGGACGGAACTCGCAAGCGGAGCCGAAATCGACGGTCGCCCCCTTACGACGAGGGCCCTGCCGCCTTATCTGGATGAAGGATGGAATGAGCACGGTGCAGGAAATGGGCGAGAGCGCGCAGCAGGCGGCGGCTGCGGACAATCGGCCGTTGGACGACGACCTTCCGGTTTCGGGCGCGCCCGCGCTGCAGGCGCCGCGCGCCGGGCGGGAGCCGCGCAAGGGCGACGAATCCGGCGGCGGAGACGGGTCCGGAGCGGCGCTTGTGACCCGTACGCGCAGTCAGACCCGCAAACCCAACATGTATCGCGTCCTGCTCCTGAACGACGACTACACGACGCAGGAGTTCGTGGTGATCGTGCTGCGTAAATACTTCAACAAGTCGATCGAGGAAGCGACCCGCATCATGCTGCATGTCCACAATCACGGCGTCGGCGAATGCGGGGTGTACACCTATGAAGTGGCCGAGACGAAAGTCACTCAGGTCATGGACTTCGCCCGCAAGCATCAGCACCCGCTGCAATGCATCATGGAAAAAAAGTGAAGGGGGCCCGGATCGCATGCCGACATTCTCGCGCAATCTCAAACAGACCCTCGACCGAGCGCTGGCTTCGGCGCGAGACCGGCGACACGAATATGCGACGCTCGAGCACCTGCTGCTCAGCCTGATCGACGACGCCGATGCGGCCGCGGTGCTCAAGGCCTGCTGTGTCGATCTCGAGCTTCTCACCAAAAATCTGCGCGACTACATCGACCGTGATCTCGACAATCTGATCAATGAAGACGCCGAGGAATGCAAACCCACCGCGGGCTTCCAGCGCGTGGTGCAGCGGGCGATCATCAGTGTGTCGTCGTCGGGCCGCGAGGACGTGACCGGAGCCAATATTCTCGTCGCGCTGTTCGCCGAGCGTGAGAGCCATGCGGTTTATTTTCTGCAAGAGCAGGAGATGACGCGTTACGACGCCGTGAACTACATAAGTCATGGCATCGCAAAACGGCCGGGCCTTTCCGACAATTCCCGCTCGCCACGCGGCGCGGAGGATGACATGGATCGCAACGAAGCGCGCGAACGTGACGGCGACTCCCGTAAAAAGGAAGGCGCTCTCGAAGCCTATTGCGTCAATCTCAACAAGAAGGCGCGCGACGGGCGGATCGATCCGTTGATCGGCCGCGAGGCCGAAGTGCTGCGCACCATTCAGGTGCTGTGCCGACGCCAGAAGAACAATCCGCTGCTGGTCGGCGACCCCGGCGTCGGCAAGACCGCGATCGCGGAAGGTCTCGCCCGCAAGATCATCATGGGCGAAGCGCCGGAGGCGCTGCTGGGCGCGACAGTCTATGCGCTGGATATGGGCTCGCTGCTCGCCGGCACCCGCTATCGCGGCGATTTCGAGGAGCGGCTGAAGCAGGTCGTCAAGGAAATCGAGACGCACAAGGACGCCATTCTGTTCATCGACGAGATCCACACGGTGATCGGCGCAGGCGCGACCTCGGGCGGCGCGATGGATGCGTCCAATCTGCTCAAGCCGGCGCTGGCGCAGGGCGCGCTGCGCTGCATCGGCTCCACCACCTACAAGGAATATCGGCAGTATTTCGAGAAGGACCGCGCGCTGGTGCGGCGCTTCCAGAAAATCGACGTGAACGAGCCGACCATTCCGGACGCCATCGAGATCATGAAGGGCCTCAAGCCCTATTTCGAGGAGTTCCACAAGATCCGCTATTCCAACGACGCCATCAAGGCGGCGGTGGAGCTGTCGGCGCGCTACATCCACGACCGCAAACTGCCGGACAAGGCGATCGACGTGATCGACGAAAGCGGCGCGGCGCAAATGCTGATGCCCGAAGGCAAGCGCAAGAAGACCATTGGCCTCAAGGAGATCGAGGCGACCATCGCCACCATGGCGCGGGTTCCGCCGAAAACCGTCTCCAAGGACGACGCCGAGGTGCTCGCCCATCTCGACGAGACGCTGCGGCGCGTGGTCTACGGCCAGGACAAGGCCATCGGCGCGCTGGCGTCGGCGATCAAGCTGGCGCGCGCCGGACTGCGCGACCCCGAAAAGCCGATCGGCTGCTATCTGTTCTCCGGCCCCACCGGCGTCGGCAAGACGGAAGTCGCGCGGCAGCTTTCGGTGACGCTCGGCATCGAACTGGTGCGCTTCGACATGTCGGAATACATGGAGCGTCACACGGTCAGCCGGTTGATCGGCGCGCCTCCCGGCTATGTCGGCTTCGATCAGGGTGGCCTGCTGACCGACAGCATCGACCAGCATCCGCATTGCGTGCTGCTGCTCGACGAAATCGAGAAGGCGCATCCGGACCTCTACAACATCCTGCTGCAGGTCATGGATCACGGCAAGCTCACCGATCACAACGGCAAGACCATCGACTTCCGCAACGTGATCCTGATCATGACCACCAATGCCGGAGCCATCGATCTCCAGAAATCTCCGATCGGCTTCACCAAGTCGCGGCGTGATCTCGACGACAGCGAAGCGGTCAACCGGGCCTTCACGCCCGAGTTCCGCAACCGACTCGATGCGGTCGTGGCCTTCGGCCATCTGCCACGCGATGTCATCGCACGCGTCGTCGACAAGTTCGTGATGCAGCTCGAGGCGCAGCTCGCCGACCGCAACATCACCATCGAACTGACCGACGAAGCCCGCGGCTGGCTGATCGAACACGGCTACGACGAATCCATGGGCGCACGGCCGATGTCGCGGGTCATCCACACGCACATCAAGACGCCGCTCGCCGACGAGGTGCTGTTCGGGCGCCTCAAGAACGGCGGCGCCGTGCGGGTGATGGTGACGAGCGACGAAAACGGCGCGCGCAAACTCGGCTTCGTCTACCCGGAAGGCCCGGTGCTGCCGCGCCCCGAACGCGACATCCTCGAAGCCGGCAAGAAACGCGCGGCGCGCGAGGAAGGCGAGGCCGGCGGCGAAACCACCAACTCCGTGCCCGACGCGCCGGCGCAGGGGTAAACCGTTTGTCTGCGGAATAATTGGCGCCGGCTCGAACTCTCGAGCCGGCGTTTTCGTTCAATACAGCCAGTGCCGCAATCGGCCGCGTGGTGTGCGCACCCATATCCCCAGTGCGCGCCGCGGCGCGGACTTCGGCGCCACGGCGCGGCGCACCGAGTCTGCGAGACGCGCCGGTGGCCAGCGAAACAGGCGTAAAACAAGCGCCCCGCCCGGCCGCGACGCCTCCACGAAGGCAAGCTCATAGCGCGCCAGATCACCGAGCCAGGGCCGCATCGCGTCGGGATGCGCCACGAGACTCGATACAAGTCTCGCCGCATCGGCGCGGTGACGCCCGGTGGATGGCGGCCCGTCCAGCGCCGCAATCAGCCGGCGATCGAACTCCGGCCCCAGCGCCTTGAACGTCAGCGGCAGCACCTTGCGCGCATCGAGTGCGCGCTTGCCGAACAGACTTTGCGCGAAGCCTGAAAGCGCCCGGCGATCGATCGTCGAAAAGCGCTGCGCCTCTGCTTCCGATAAGCCGAAACGGCGCGCGACGGCGATCTGATCGGCGTCGAATTGCGCGCGCAGCGGCGCATCGGTGAGCAGTCGGGCCAGCAGATCCTGTGTTTGCGCCAGGCTCATAGGCTCCGCTCCCGCAAGATCCCCCGCGCCCGCGCGATCTCCTCCAGCAGTTCCGGGAAAGGCGGCAGCCGCTCGTCGCGCTCCAGCACCACGCCCTTGACCGGCGCTTCGGCGACGACCCGCTCGAACAGCCCCCAGACCGCCTCGCTCGTCGGGGAATCATGCGTGTCGATCAGCGTCGCGCCCTTCCAGCGCCCGCCCGCATAATGGATCTGCACCACGCGCGCCCATGGCCACCGGGAGAACTCCGTATCCAGGTCGCGGCGGTGATTGACGCAATTGGCGTAGAGATTGGCGACATCGCACATCCAGCCGCAGCCTGTCGCCTCCAGCGCGCGCGTCACGAATTCCGGCTCGTCCATCTCGCCGCCGGGGATGACGAGCGTCGCTGCGATGTTTTCCAGCAGCAGCGGCGCCTTGATGCGCTTGCGCAAGCGCTCGACATTGCGCGCGACGACCTCGATCGCTTCCTGCGTGAAGGGCAGCGGACAGAGGTGGCCGACGGCAATGCCGCGTGCTCGGGTGAAGCATAGATGCTCGCTCCACCAGGGCGGGTCGATGCGCTCGATCAGCGTTGCGAATTTTTCCACATAGGCGTCGTCGAGCCCCTTCGCGGAGCCGAGCGAGAGATCGAGCCCATGCGGGACGATGGGGAAATGCGCGGCGAGCAGATCGAGTTCGGCCAGTTTTTCCGGCGGCGCGTCGAAATAATGATCGGCAATGATCTCCAGAAAATCCACCTGCGGCCGGTGGGCAAAGAGATCGGCCCGGAACTGCGGGCGATAGCCGAGGCCGGAACCGAGGGTGGGAAGGTCGTCCGTGTCATCGGTCACCGATCCCGCTCGCCGAGAACGGCCGATCAATCCCCGCCTCCGCCGCACCCCCCGCAGCCTCCCCCGCCACCGTCGCCGGAGCCGCAACTCGACGACGAGCCGCAGCCGGAGGAGCTGGAATCACTGCTGGCGCGCTTGAAGGCGTCGCCGAAGGCCTTGTCGGGCGTGTCGCGTAGCGCCTCGAACCCATAAAGGCCGATCAGCGCCAGCGACGCGCCCTCGAAGGCGTAGGCGCCGGAAGGTTCTTCGTGATAGTCGCGCGCCCGCTCCGCCGCCTCGGTCAACCGGCCCGCATGGGCAAGCTTCAGCCTTTCGAGCCAAGCGCGACCGCGGCGGCTGGCGGCATGTTTGGTCATATAGGCGCCGAGAACCACCAGCGACGCGCATGCGAACAGCGCCAGCATGACAAGGAAGCTGACGTTGGACTTGCCGAGCGACAGGGCCAGGGCAAGCTTCGCGCCGGCGAGGCCCAGCAGAACGAGACAACCGAAAATCAGCACGCGTTTGCGCATGCTGCGCACCGCCTTCGGCTGCAACAAGTCATCGCGCCGCAGCCGCTCGACCATCGGTGCGCACATCGCCTCGAGCTCGCGCCGCATCGTGACATTCTTGAAGACATCCTCGATCTTCGGGGTCGAACGGACGCTGTCCAGCACCCGCTGGCGCGGCGCGTCCAGCGCGCCTGGCTCCGGTTTCCGATGTCCGGGGCCGACGCGATCCGAGCCAACGAGATGCGCATAGCCGTGCTGATAGAGATCGTAGAGCAGCGTGCGCGCGACATTGTTGACGCCGCCGACTAGCCATGCCGTCTCGATGGGATCGAGCTGCGGCGGAACCGGCGGCGGCGGCCTGCGGTCGGTGCGGTCGGCCAGCCGCAGAGCGATCCACGCCACGGCCAGCACGGCCAGAGCGACGACGCCGTAAAAATCGAGGAAATGCGGCCCGTCGAGCCGCAGGAACGGCAGTTGCTTCAAAAGGTCGATCATCGCGGCCCCCGATGTTGACGGATCGAAGTCTAGCAGTCTGCTGCGCCGCCGCAAGCTGCGACGGCGTCGCGCCTCACAGTTCCGACAAACGCTTCGCCTGCACCGTCGTCACCGCCAGCACCGCCATGCCGATCGCCTGATGGGCGAGGCCCAGCGCCAGATGCGGCGTGCCGGCCAGCGGCCACTCGATGTGCGGCGCCTCGATCATCACGTGATCGACGAAGACCAGCGTGGCGATCCCCAGCGCCACCTGCCCCGCGACATGCCAGAACACGATGGCCGCGCCGCGCCGCGCCCGCCCCTGCGCATGCAGACCCGCATCGACGAAATGCGCGAGCGCCAGAGCGAAGATCGTGTAGGCGATCATGCGGTGGGTGAACTGCACGGTCAGCGGATTGTCGACAAAATTGGCCCACAGCGGATCGAGACGGAACAGATCCTGCGCGGGCGGAACCAAGGCGCCCTCGATCAGCGGCCAGGTGTTGTCGACGAGCCCGGCGCGCAGCCCGGCGACCAGGCCGCCGGCGAACAGTTGCACGAACACCAGAGCCAGCAGCACGAAACCCGTGGCCCGCAGCCGGCTGCGGCCCGAGACGATCGCCGAGGGCTTCTTGGGGCCGAGCCCGCCAGCCACCCAGATGCAGGCCGAGAAGATGAAGGCGGCGACGACGAGATGGATGGCGAGTCGCTCCTGCGCCACCTCGACGCGGTGCACGAGGCCAGACGCCACCATCCACCAGCCGATGCCGCCCTGAAGCGCGCCGAGCGCGAAAATGCCGAGCAGTTTCGGCTTGAGACCGCGCGGCAGGCGCCCCCGCAGCCAGAAGAACGCCAGCGGCAGCGCGAACACGACGCCGATCAACCGCCCGAGCAGGCGATGCGCCCATTCCCAGGCGAAGATGTACTGGAAGCCCGCGAGGTCCATGTTCGGAAACATTTCCTGGTATTGCGGGATTTTCTTGTAGTCCTCGAAGGCCGCGACCCATTGCTCCTGAGTCAGCGGCGGGATGACGCCCGTCACCGGCTTCCATTCGACGATGGAGAGGCCCGATTCGGTCAGCCGCGTCGCGCCACCGACGATCACCATCAGAAACACCAGCGCCGCGACACTCCACAGCCAGTTGCGCACGGCGATGGCGTTTTCATCGGTGGGACGCGGCGCGACGGCCGGGGTTTGCGCAGGAAATTGAAACTCTTCCATCGGATCGGCCCGGCGGCGGGAGGGGCGAGGCGCCGGTAGGCGGCGCGCGCCGATCAGGGGACAAACGGCGCAAGGGGCTTATAAACGGCGCGAAGGCGGATATGAATAGCCACGCCGTCTCCGGAGCCCGCCCTGTGAGCAGATTGGACGAAAACTACCGCTCGATCGGCGAGGTGGCCGACAGTCTCGGCCTGCCCCAGCATGTGCTGCGCTTCTGGGAAACGCGCTTTGCCGAAATCAAGCCGCTCAAGCGCGCGGGCGGGCGCAGACTCTATCGCGACAGCGACGTGGAGCTGGTCGCCGCCATCAAGCGGATGCTCTACGAGGACGGCTACACCATCAAAGGCGTGCAGCGCATATTGAAGGAAAAAGGCGTCGCTGGCGTGCTGGAGGCCGAACACGGCCCTCCGCCCCCGGATTTCGACGCCGAGTCGCCGGAGTCGAGCAGCGCCGAGCCGGACGCCTCCGCGACATTCGACGAGCCGATCCGGCCCGCGGCGGAATCGCTTCCTCCGCTGGCGCCGCCGCCGGTCGCAATCGCGCCGACGACCGAGCGGATCGAGCCGACGCTGTCGCCGCACCCCATCGCCGCGCCGAGGCAGGACCGGGCGCGTCTCGCGGCGGCGCTGGCGGAAATCGACGAATGCATCCGTCTTTTGACGGTTACCCGACGAAATTGACGCGCCGCCGTTGCCAGCGACCAAATCCCCCCCTATAAGGGCGCGTCGTCGGAGTGTAGCGCAGCCCGGTTAGCGCACTTGTCTGGGAGACAAGGGGTCGTGGGTTCGAATCCCGCCACTCCGACCATCTCACGGTTCCCCGGCATTTTCCTGCTCCGGAAAACTCCGATAAATCAGCCGACGCGCGATTCTGAACGCGCGCTTCGCTGCGGCGAGACCGTGCCCCCTGCAGTATCTGCATTGCCCCAGTGGTCAGGGACAAGATTCGGTTGCCGGCCATATGAGCGGCGGATATTGCAGGTTTTGCGTTGAAAACCGCCGCGCTTGTCGAACGTTCTTTCGGGACGGATAATGACGGCGGGCCGCACTTTGGGCGCAAGTGTGCGGGGCGACACGGGTATCGGGTTCGCATCGCGCCACACTTCGATCGTGGAAGCCACACTCCGGCCATGGAAGCAGAGACTTGCGAGACGCTCGCTGTTCGACGAAAGCAGGGATAACGCCGTCCGCAACTGCGTCACCTCCTGCCGAACTGGAGGAAAAAGCGTTGACATTCAAATGATTTGGAATGAGCCTCCCTCCGGTGTGCGGTTCGACGTTCGAGTTTTGGGGAGTATCGAAAATGGAAAACGGCGCATCTTTCAAAGCATTGCTGCTGGGGACGACCCTCGCGGTCACGGGAATGACGAGCGCAAACGCGGCGCAGGATCTCTTTCTCGTTTTCCCCGGCATCTCCGGTGGGTCGGTTATCAAGGGGCATCAAGGCCAGATCGATCTCACGGGCTTCAGCATGAACGCCTCGTCCAGCCAAAACTTCGTAGGCAGTGGAGGCGGAGCCGGCAAACTTACTTGCGGGGCTGTCACGCTCACGAAATCGGTCGACATCGCGAGCCCGAAATTCTTCCAGGCAGTCGTGACGGGCAGAGTGACCGCCGGACCGGTCACGGTGATGTTCGACAACACCGCCAACAATCGCGGCGGCGCACTCGTCGAGAATTATCAGGTCGATCTGAAACAGGTGGTCGTCACCGGCGTATCGCATTCGGACCTGAAGCAGGACGTGACCGTCACCGAGACCATCAACCTCCTCGCCGGATCGTTCACCGTGACCTACAATCCGGGACGACCGAACGCAGCGTCGTTCTCCTTCGACTGCCGCGCCGACGTGGCGCTCTGATCCGACAACGACGCGGGGCGGGCTGCTCGGGTGACCCGCCTCCTGTTTGCAGACAGACCTGTTTTTTGGCCGGCTCGCGCGCCTCAGGCTTCGCGCCGTAACGCCGCTTTATCGACCCTTCCGCTTCCCCGCCGGGCTGCGCCCCTGTATAGAGCGCCCACGTCGCGCGCACCGCGGCGCGCAACACCGAGGCGATCGATGAGCGAATTGCGACTGGCCGTCGTCGGCGCCGCCGGCCGGATGGGCCGGATGCTGGCGCAGACCATTCCCGACACTCTGGGCGTGACTCTGGCGGCGGCGCTGGAAGGCCCGAACTCCCCCGAATTAGGCCGTGACTGCGGCGAAATGGTCGGCGCTGGCCCAAATGGCGTGAAGATCGGAGCGGACCTCGCCGCAGCCGCGCAGGGCGTCGACGTCATCGTGGATTTTTCGTCGCCCGCCGCCACTGTCGCGCTGGCGAAACTGGCGGCTCGGGCGAAGGTGGCGCATGTCATCGGCACCACCGGCCTCTCGAGCGACGACCTCGAGGCCATCGCCGAAGCCGCGAAGGAAACGGTCGTTGTTCGCTCGGGCAACATGAGTCTGGGCGTCAATCTGCTCGCCGGCCTGGTTGAGCGCGCCGCGCGGGCGCTGGGCCCGGCCTGGGACGCGGAGATCGTCGAGATGCATCATCGCCTGAAGGTGGATGCGCCCTCCGGCACGGCCCTGCTGCTGGGCGAAGCCGTCGCCCACGGGCGCGGCATCGATCTGTCGCAGAACAGCGCGCGCGGCCGGGACGGTCTGACCGGCCCGCGCAAGAGCGGCGAGATCGGCTTTGCGGCGCTGCGCGGCGGCACGGTGATCGGCGATCACAGCGTGATCTTTGCCGGCGCCGGCGAGCGCATCGAATTGTCGCACCGGGCGGAGGATCGCGGCATTTTCGCCCGCGGCGCCCTCGCAGCTGCGCTGTGGACACGCGGACGTCCCGCGGGTCTCTACTCCATGGCCGACGTTCTCGGCCTCGGCTGAGCCGCGCCCGCCGGCTTTTCGGGGCCATTGCCGGTCGCAGCGCTTTCCGGCAAAAGGAGAAAGGCACGGCGGTCCGCGAAGGCCGGGCGCGAGCCGCCAAAGTCGGGAAATTCGTCGCATGGGCAGCAATCAAATCAATCGCACTCTGGTCCTCGTCCGCCACGGACAGAGCGAGTGGAATGCGAAAAATCTGTTCACCGGCTGGATGAACCCCGACCTCACGGAAACCGGGATCGAAGAGGCGCGCCGCGCCGGCTGCGAATTGCGCAAACGCGACATGCTGTTTTCCGTCGGCTTCACGTCGGCGCTGCTGCGCGCCCAGCACACGCTGAACCTGATTCTCGAGGAGTTGGGCCAGTCCAATGTGCCGATCGTCAAGGACCGGGCGCTGAACGAGCGCCATTACGGCGATCTTTCCGGGCTCAACAAGGACGAAGCCCGCGAGAAATGGGGCGAGGAACAGGTGCGCCTGTGGCGCCGCTCCTACGACGTGCCGCCGCCCGGCGGCGAAAGCCTCAAGGACACGGTGGCCCGCGTACTGCCCTTCTACTGCCAGCGCATCCTGCCGCCGGTGATGCGCGGCGAGCGCGTGCTGGTGGCGGCGCATGGCAACAGCCTGCGGGCGCTGGCCATGGTGCTGGACAAGCTCACGCCGGAAACCATCCCGACACTGGAACTCGCGACCGGCGTGCCGGTGATCTACCGGCTCAACGCCGATTCGACGGTGGCGACGAAGGAAGTGCTGAGCGAGTGATCGCGCCCGGGTCTCGCTGGACGCCGCATCCGAAGGGGTGACCGATGGAGCCTGGAGCCTGGCGAACGCCGACCACCCGCTGCTGCATCGTCGGCGGCGGCCCTGCGGGGATGATGCTGGGGCTGCTGCTGGCGCGCGCTGGCGTGTCGGTCATGGTTCTCGAAAAGCACGGCGATTTCCTGCGCGACTTTCGCGGCGACACCATTCACCCCTCGACGCTCGACCTGCTCGCCGAACTCGGCATGGTGGAGGCCTTTCTGGCCCGCCCGCACGACGAGGCGCAGCGTATTTCGGCGCACTTCGGCGACGAGACCTATCCCGTCGCGGATTTTTCGCATCTGCCGACGCGCTGCAAATTCGTCGCCTTCGCGCCGCAGTGGGAGTTTCTGAACTTTCTCGCCGAACAGGCGGCGCGCTTTCCCACCTTCGACCTGCGCATGAACGCCGAGGCCGTCGATCTGCAAGAGAAAGACGGACGCATCGTCGGTGTGCGGGTCGCAGGCGCCGGTTGCCTCGACAGCGTGCGCGCCGATCTCGTCGTCGCCTGCGACGGGCGTCACTCCATTCTGCGCGGCAAGGCCGGCTTTGCGCCGCAGGACCTCGGCGCGCCGATGGATGTGCTGTGGTTTCGCCTGCCGCGCCGCACCGGCGATCCAGAGGAGCCGTTCGGCTGCTTCAGGCCCGGCCGCATGATGGTGCTGATCGCGCGCGGTGAGTACTGGCAGTGCGGCTTCGTGGTGAAAAAGGGGACGTTCGACGCGCTGAAAGAGCGTGGACTCGCGGCGTTCCGAGACGCGATCGCCGAAGTCGCGCCGCTCGTCGCCGATCGCCTCGACGCCATTCGCGCCTTCGACGACGTGAAACTGCTGACGGTCGCCGTGGATCGCCTGCCGCGCTGGAGCCGGCCGGGCTTCCTGGCCATCGGCGACGCCGCCCACGCCATGTCGCCGATCGGCGGCGTGGGCATCAATCTCGCCATTCAGGACGCGGTGGCGGCGGCGAATATTCTGGCCGGGCCGCTGCAACGCGGCGCGGCCGACCAAGCGCTGGCGAAGGTGCAGCGCCGCCGCGACTGGCCGACGAAGCTGACACAGGCGGCGCAGGTTTTCGCGCAGAATCGGCTGATCGGCGCAGTGCTCGCCGGCGGTTCGTTCGAACCGCCCCTGCCCTTGCGGCTGCTGAAGATGTTTCCTCTGTTGCAACGAGTCCCGGCGCGGCTGATCGGCATCGGCGTGCGGCCGGAACATGTGCGCGGCCCGCGCCTGTAGCAATTGTACAACACCGTGCTCCAATTGATGAATTCTTGATTTTTTGCGATTGTCGACCGGTCGGCGCGACTCCTAACGTGACGAAATCGTCGTGAAGGAGCGCGCAACGCCATGTGTCGGATCGCTGGGAAAACTCTTGTCTGGGCGCTCGTGACGACGCTCGCCGCCGCGCCGCTTTCAGGATGCCTCGTCCCCGAGGCCGGCGCGCTGACCGGCCACCAGAGCAAACGCGACCTGTTCTACGCCGTCGTGCGCGGCGTGCAGTGCGAAATCCGCAAGTCGATCTGGCAGCAGGTCAACGGCCCCTATGCCGATCGACTGCAATGGCTGCGACAGTGGTCGGCGTTGATGCATTTCACCTTCACCTTCGAGACGCAGGGCTCGTTCAATCCCGGAGTCACGCTGAAAACGCCCAATCTGCTCGACGCCAATGTCTGGCTGGCGAATGGCGTGTCGCGCAGCGTTCCGCAGGATTATTCCTTCGGCGCCGGCGCGAGCATCGGCGGCGACGCCAAGCGCGTCGAGGACGTGGGCTTTTTCTATCCGTTCAACAAGGACTTCTTCGCCAAGGCGGCGCAGGATCGCGAAGATGGGGGCTGTTACCACATCGGCGGCTTCAGCATCGGCGGCGACCTGCAACTGCACGATTGGCTCGACGACGTGCTGGAGCCGATAAAGCATTGCGCCTTCATCGGCGCGCCGGTGCGACGCAAATCGACAGCGGCGCCACTGATCGGGCTGGACGCCGGCACGGCTCCGGAAGACGATCCAGAGCCGGATTGTCCTCCCGGCCTGACGTCGCAGCTCGGCTATTCCAGAGACAATCCGATCAAGACCTTTTCTCACGAGGTCTCCTTCGTCGTGACGTTCCAGGCCACCGCCACGCCGATGTGGAACCTCGTGCGCATCTCGGCCTCGGGCGCGCCGCTGTTTTCCGGCAAGCGGGAAGACACATTCGATCTGAAAATCACGCTCGGTTCGGCAGACACCGAGTCCCCCATCGCCCGCAAGACCAAAGGCGACAGGCTCCATCCGCTCATGGTCTCCGGCGCGGCGCCCTCGCGCGCGATGCTCGACCGCGACCTCGCCCTGCAGATCGGCGCGGCGGTGCGCGACGCCACGCGCTGATCCTTGACAAAATCTGCGGGCTTTCGTTGGTCTTCGACGGGACCAATGAAAGCTTCCATGTCCGACCTGCCGCCCGGCGTCGTCCATCGCCCCGCATATCTCACGCCCGCCGCGCAGCAGGCGCTGGCGGAGGAGATCGCGGCCGTCATCGCCTCTGCCCCTCTCTATGTCTCCGCCATGCCCCGCACAGGCCAGCCCATGTCCGTGCGCATGACCAATTGCGGCGCGCTCGGCTGGATGAGCGACAGGGACAGGGGCTATCGCTATGAGCCGCGCCATCCCGTCACCGGCGCGGCGTGGCCGCCGATGCCGGCCGTTCTGCTCGCGGCGTGGAACGCGCTTACGAGCTATCCGAAGCCGCCGCAGGCCTGCCTCGTCAATGTCTATGATGCCGAGGCGCGCATGGGCCTGCATCAGGACCGCGACGAGACGGATTTCGAGGCGCCGATCCTGTCGATTTCGCTGGGCGCCGACTGCCGCTTTCGCATAGGCGGAACGAAGCGCGGCGGGCCGACCGCGAGCCTCGCGCTATCGAGCGGCGATGCGCTGGTCATCGGCGGGCCGGCACGCCTGTGCTTTCACGGCGTCGACCGGATTCTGCCGACGCTCACGCCGGACCTGCGTCTGCCGGAGGGCGCGCAGCGCATCAATCTGACGCTGCGCCGGGTCGACCTCTGACGCGCCGTTCAGCCGCGGTTCAGTTACCGCCGGCGAAGATGCGAGGCCTAGCGATGTAGCCTGCGTTCGACACAAAAGAGGATGTATTGTGTCGGCCCGCGCTACGATATAGTTTCCGGGCGGGAGAGTCGGCCAGCGCGACCAATGGTCGCTGCCCCCGGCCCAAGAGAACGGACAGCTCGACAGGGCGCCGCAATGAGGAAAGGACCAAGGATGAAATCGATTTCCCTGCTGACGTTCGCGACGGGCGTCGCTTTTGCGGCACTCTCGGGCGCGGCCCTCGCCGCTGGCGACGCCGGCGCCGGTGAGAAGGTGTTCGCCAAGTGCAAGGCCTGCCATCAGATCGGCGAAGGCGCCAAGAATCTGATCGGCCCCGCGCTCAACGGCCTCGATGGCCGCAAGGCCGGCTCGGCCGAAGGCTACACCTATTCCCCGGCCGTGAAGGATTCGGGCATCACCTGGGGCGAAGCCGACTTCACCGCTTTCGTGAAGAACCCGAAGGCCAAGGTCGCCGGCACCAAGATGGTGTTCCCGGGCCTCTCCTCCGACAAGGATCAGGCCGACGTGTGGGCCTACGTGTCCCAGTTCGGCGCGGACGGCAAGAAGAAGTAAGTCGGTCGACGACCCTTTCGAAAGCGGCCCCTCGCGGGCCGCTTTTTTTGTTGTCGGTGTGACGAAGCCCCCTCCGCGAACCTCGTCACTGCCGGTCGGCGGCGAAATTCGTACGGCCTTCGCCGAAAGCGTCCGGCCCAGCCTCGAGATGGGCGGCGAGCAGCGGCATTCCCGGAAGATACCTGTCGGTTGGTCCCTCGCGCTGCTCGCGCGCGAGGCGAACGGCGTCAGCCCACTCCTGCGCCTGAAAATCACCGCGGCCGACCAAGGCCAACGCGACCAGTTCGCATTGCTCGTCCTCGTCCATGGCCTGAATGAAGCCGCTGACTTCCGCGTCCGCCCGCGACAACGACTTCGACCGCGGAACACAGATGCGCCGTCACGAATCGCGCGGCGAGCAAGGTCGCCGCGACCGTGGCGCGTTCGGCATGGGCGCCGACTGCGGCGCGCTTCGCCGCGCCTGCATGCACAAGAACGAAATGGGCGAGGAAGGCACGGGCAATCGCGCCCACTACCGCCGCATGTGTCGCTGAACGAAAAGGCACCGCCAAAAACGTCGCATTTTCGTCAAGATGCGCAGCTAAGAAAGCTCACGAGCAGACGGACTTGCGCCGTCTTCCGGGAAACGGCCCGAGCGCGGATGTACCGCCGGGCCGTTTTGCGTTTTACGCGCTCACTCCGCGGCGGTGCGCAGGTCCTTGAGCATCCCCATCCGCTTCGCCTCGTAATAATAGCCCTTGGCGTAAAGCTGGATTGCTCGCGCTTCGTCGCCGCCCGAAAGCATCCAGGCGTTGGCGAGATAGGGCACGGCATAGTCGAGATTGGTCTTGGCGTCGAGCAGGCCGTTCGGCGAGCCGGTGTAGCCCATGGAGCGCGCGGTGTCGTAGCGGATCTGCATCAGGCCCCAGTAAGGGCCGTTGCGGGCAGCCGGATTATAGCGGCTTTCACGCTGCACCGAGCGGTGGATCAGGCTTTCGGGAATATTGTATTTGGCGGCATGCTCGGCGATATGCGCGTGGATCGCCTCGCGCCCGCTGAGGGACGCAGTCGCCGGCGTGTCGGGCGCCGTGGCGGAGAAATCCGGGCGGCTGGACTCGCAGCCCGCGAGGACCAACGCGCCGAGCGTCAGGCTTGCAATGCGCGTTTTCATTCTGTCCCCTTCCCCATGGCGAAGCTCCGGGAAATGCCGGGGAATTTTGGCGAGATTGCGGCCCGGCGGGGTCGGAAACGGAACGCAATGTCTGGCGCCCCGCTTGCGGGAGGCCTCAGGATCGAGGCAAGATCGCGCGGCGATGGCGCAACCTGACTTGCCGAAGCGTAGAGGAGTGCGACAATGAAACGTCTCGTATCGGGCGCCGCGGCGCTGCTGCTTTCGGCCAGTCCTTGCCTCGCGCAGGCCATCATCCCCGCCGCGCCGCCCCTCCCGCGGACCCAATCGGTCGCCAGAGCCGCGCCGCCGGCGCCGCAGGCCGCCCGCCGCGATCCGGCGCCCTGCCCTGCCTGCCCGGCGCCGCGCGTGAAGTAAGGCAGCCCCCGAATGCGGGCGGAGATCGCGATGATCGCGGCCCGCCTACGAATATTCGAATTCTGACGAACGCGTTCGTCGATATTTTCACGGAAATTTCGCCTGCCCGTCTGGCCCGCGCATTCTCTCGACATGCTGGAGACGCAAAATGCATTTGCACGAGAACTGGTCAGCAATCAAATCTGTATTTTGCGATGCCTTCAGATCTTCTTTTCACTACGCAATTGCAACGGTCAATGCCGATGGCGAACCTCACATCACGCCGATCGGATCAATGATCCTCGGAAAACCCGGACATGGCCTGTATTTCGAAGAATTCACCCGGACGATGCCGATCAATATGCGGGCGAACAAAAAAATATGTGTGCTCGCCGTGAACAGCAGTCGATGGTATTGGATAAGATCACTCGTCAAGGGCCGCTTCGCGACGGCTCCGGCCGTGCGTCTGTACGGAACAGTCGGCGAAGCGAGACTGGCGACGGACGATGAAATTGGTCGATGGCGCCAGCGCGTCAGTCATCTTCGCCTCACCAAAGGGCACAAGCTGCTTTGGGCCAATATGAAATTTGTTCGGGACATAGAATTCACGAGGATGGAGCCGATGTTGATCGGCTCCATGACCAGCGAACTGTGGAAGGGCCGGGCATGAATTGGCCAGCTCGGCGAGCGCCGGTCATGCCCCACCGCACATGTGCTCGGCGTCGGGGAGCGACCAGCCCTGCCCGGTGCGCGCGTTGACCGCCGAATAGATCTTGCCGCGGGCGTCACCCTTCGGGCAGCCCTCCGGAACAGAGACGAGACAGAGCGTCACCTTGTCGCCGATGCGCGATCTGCGCACCGCCTCGACGATGTCGTAGCTCACGCCGACGACGCCATTGGCATATCCGATCGCCGAGCCGCTGCCGGGCGCGCCCTCGAGACGCGAGCCGAGCGAGGCGATCTGCGTCTGGACGCAATCCCCGACCTTTTTCGGCGCCGCAGAGCCATCGTCGTCCGGGCCGTCATGCCGTTCGCCGATCTTCCACGCGCAGATCCGCGCGTGAGTGTTGGTCCAGCATCCACGCGACGCCACGAGGTCGCCGAGCGGCGAACGGGCGTGATTGGCGCCACGCACGGCATTCCAGAAGCCTGCCCCATGGCCGGGCGCGTCGATGTCCACCTGCGCGAAATACTCGACCTTGCCGCCCCGCATCTCCATGATCTGAAAGCTGCCCTTCTCGCCGGGCGTCATGTCGCAAACCCCGTCGATGAATTTTTTCCCATCGACCTCGAGGAGGCATTCGACGTCCCTGGCGTGAGCCGCCGAACCGGCGACCATGGCGGCAAGCAAAGCGGCAAAAAATCGAATGCACATGGCGACCTCGGGAAAACGCGCGATTTCGCGATGCTAGCGCGCAAATCGCCGAAATGGAAACATCCGGTCCACCGGACATCGCGTTGCACAGCGGCGAACATTTGCGTGAAGGCGCAGCTGCCGGCCGTCGACCGGATTTGCCTCTCGCCCGAATGGTGCTATGAGCACCCGCCAATCTTCGTTTTCGGCGGGTCACACCGCCTCTGCCGCGCCTCCGGGGCGCATCAGGAGTTGGCGCATGGTTTCACGGGCCCCATTGGTCGAAGCTCTCACCTTCGACGACGTGTTGCTGCGGCCCGGCCATTCGACGGTGATGCCGTCGCAGGTCGACATCACCACGCGGCTCACCCGCGACATCATCCTCAATCTTCCGCTCGTTTCCGCCGCCATGGACACGGTGACCGAAGCGCGGCTTGCAATCGCCATGGCGCAGGCCGGCGGCATCGGCGTCATCCACCAGAATCTCTCGCCGGCCGAACAGGCCGCAGAAGTCCGCAAGGTGAAGCGCTACGAGAGCGGTATGGTGGTCGATCCCATCACCGTCTTCCCGGACGAAACCCTCGCCGACGCGCTGGCGCTGATGGCCCGCCACGGCATTTCCGGCATTCCGGTGGTGGAGCGCCGCGGGACCGCCAAGGGCAAGCTGGTCGGCATTCTGACCAACCGCGACGTGCGCTTCGCACGGGACCGCAGCCAGCCGGTCGCCGAACTGATGACCAAGACTCTGATCACCGTCCGCGAGGGCGTCGATCAGGACGAGGCGCAGCGGCTCCTGCATCAGCATCGCATCGAGAAACTGCTGGTGGTCGACGCAGAACATCATTGCGTCGGCCTCGTCACGGTCAAGGACATCGAGAAGGCGACCCAGCATCCCCACGCCTGCAAGGACGCCGAAGGCCGCCTGCGTGTCGCCGCCGCCTCGACGGTGGGCGATCACGGTTTCGAGCGCATCCTGCAACTCGTCGACGCTGGCGTCGACTGCGTCGTCGTCGACACGGCCCACGGCCATTCGCAGGCGGTGCTCGATCAGGTCGCGCGGGTGAAGAAGGCCTGCAAGGTGTCGGTCATCGCCGGCAACATCGCCACGGCGGAAGCGGCGAAGGCGCTGATCGACGCCGGCGCCGACTGCATCAAGATCGGCATCGGGCCGGGCTCGATCTGCACCACACGCATCGTCGCGGGCGTCGGCGTGCCGCAACTCACCGCCATCATGGAAGCCTCCGAGGTCGCCAAGGCGGCGGGCGTGCCGGTGATCGGCGACGGCGGCGTGAAATATTCCGGCGATCTCGCCAAGGCGATCGCCGCCGGCGCCGATGTGGTGATGGTGGGCTCGCTGCTGGCCGGCGCCGAAGAATCGCCCGGCGAGGTGTTCCTCTATCAGGGCCGCTCCTTCAAAGCCTATCGCGGCATGGGCTCGGTCGGCGCGATGACCGCCGGCTCGGCGACGCGATATTTCCAGGGCGACGTGAAGGATCAGCTGAAGCTGGTGCCGGAAGGCATCGAGGGTCAGGTCCCCTATCGCGGGCCGATCGCGCCGATCGTCTACCAGCTCGCCGGGGGCCTGCGCGCCGCCATGGGCTATGTCGGCGCCCCGACCATTCCCGAATTCCAGAAGAAGGCGCAGTTCGTGCGCATCACCAACGCCGGCCTCAAGGAAAGCCATGTCCACGACGTGGCGATCACGAGGGAAAGCCCGAATTATCCGACGGGGGTGTGACGGGGCAGCAAGTGCGCGCTGAAGGCTCGCGGTCCGCGCGACTGGACCGCGAGCCTTCAGCGCGCAGCGCCCAGAAAAAGGCCAAGACGTAGCGCCAGTTACCCCCGTAAACTCGAGCCGAATCGGACCCTCGCCTTGAAATATTCGCCCATCGCCGCGCTGGCGCTGCTCGCCGCTTTCGCCCTCCCCGTCCACGCCGAGGAGGTGGCGCACAAGCCGGCGGCCGCCAAACCTGCGGTCCGGAAGCCGGCAAAACCCAAGGCTGAAGCGCCGAAGGCCGACGACGAAGCGCCCGGCGCGAAGGACGAGGCCGGCAAGGCCGCAGAACCCGCCAAGGACGCGGACGCCAAGGCGCCGCGCGACATCCGCCCGAAAAATCCGCTGCCGACAACACCGCTCACCCGCGAGGAAGCGGTCTCTCGCGCCAACGCCTTCTTCAATGCCTCACCGGTGATGACTGCCGATTTCGTGCAGATCGGCGGCGACGGCAAGCGCTCGGAAGGGCGCCTGCATGTGCAGCGCGCCGGCCGCGTCCGCTTCGAATACGCCCAGCCGGCCAGCATGGAGGTCGTCTCCGATGGCGCGCAGGTCGCAGTGCGCGACCGCAAACTGGGAACCCAGGATCTCTATTTCATCAATCAGACGCCGCTCAAATTTCTGATGAAGGAGAAGATCGACCTCGAGAAGGATGTGACGGTGGAGGGCGTGTCCGAGAGCGACGCCGGCGTCATCATCGACATCATCGACAAGGCGACTTTCGGCGGCACGTCGAAGGTGAAGCTGATCTTCGATCGCCGCAGCTTCAAGCTCAAGCAGTGGCAGATCACCGATCCGCAGGGCTACGAGACGCTGATCTCGCTGTTCAACATCGACCAGACCAAGACCCCGGACCCCGGACTGTTCAAACTCAAATAATGCTCCATGTCCCGAGCGACGGCGCAAGGGCTGCGTCGCCGGAGGCGCGGGCGTGGATTTTTTCGTTTCAGCCTTCGTCACGCTGGCGGTGGTGGTCGATCCGCTCGGCCTTGCCGCCATCTTTCTGGCCGCGACGCAGGGAGCGACCACGCCTGCGCGTCACAGCATCGCCCGCCGCGCCTGCCTATACGCCATGCTGATCCTGTTCGGGGCGGCGCTGTTCGGCGAGCGGCTGCTGCAATTTCTCGGCGTATCGCTGCCGGCCTTCCGCATCGCAGGCGGGCTGCTGCTGTTCACGCTGGCGTCCGAGATGGTGCTGGGGGTGCGCGAAGTCCACGATGCGCGCACTGCCGAGCAGGCGCTGGCCGAACATCACGCCGACATTGCCGCCTTTCCGCTGGCGACGCCGCTGATGGCCGGCCCCGGGGCGATCGCCGCGACGCTGCTGCTGGCCACCCGCGCCGGTATGGATCCGACGCGAATTGCTGCGCTGTGCGCCGCGTTGATCGCCGTCATCGCCGCCTGTTTCGTGACCTTCCGCCTCGCCACGCGCGTCGACCAGCTCGTCGGGCGCGCAGGCAACCTGTTGTTCGCAAAGCTGCTGGGCGTGCTGCTGGCGGCGCTGGCGGTGCAGTTCGTGGTCGATGGCGGGCGGGCGCTGCTGGCGGGGTGAATGGCTTTTTCAGAAAGACAGTGCCGGTGACGAAACACGATCGTCATTGCTCCGCTTCGCTCGCAACGGCGCGTGAGCGCGGCAGCGACGGGCGCTATCCGCCCCTTCGCTGCCTCACTGATCAATGCTGCACGTCGGCCCAGATCTTCTTCTTCACCAGATACAGCAATCCGGCGAAGACGATCAGGAAGGACATGGCCGCGAGGCCGACCTGCTTGCGCTTGTCGAGATGCGGCTCGGCCGTCCACATCAGGAAGGCAGCGACGTCCTTGGCGTATTGATCCACCGTCTGCGGCGCGCCGTCGTCATAGGTGACGGCGCCGTCGGCGAGCGGCGGCGGCATGCCGATGCGTGCCCCGGCCATGTATTCGTCGTAATACTGGCCAGCGCCGAGCGTCACTTCCTTTGGCGGATCCTTGTAGCCCTCGAGCAGCGACACGATGTAGTCGACGCCGTGCTCCTGATAGGACAGCCCCGGCAGCGCATCGAGCAGAAAGCCGGGGAATCCGCGCGAATAGCCGCGGCCCTTGGCGAGCACCGACATGTCCGGCGGATAGGCGCCCGAAAAGGCGGCGCGCGCCGCATTCTCGTTTGCGAAGGGCGGCGGAAACAGATCGCTGGGCCGGCCGGGACGCTCGAACATTTCGCCGGCGTCGTTGGGGCCGTCCTTGACCTTGTAGCCGGCGGCGATTTCCTTCACCTCGGCGTCGGAGAAGCGCGGGCCGCCCTCTTCCCCGAGATTGCGGAAGGACAGGAGTTTCAGCGAATGGCAGGCGCTGCAAACTTCCTTGTAGACCTTGAATCCGCGGCGAAGCTGTTTTTGATCGTAGTGGCCGAAGGCGCCAGCGAAGCTCCAGTCGTAGCGATGGGGCTTCAGTTCGTGATGGCTTTCCGCCGCGGCCGGCGCGGCAAAGCCGAGCGCGACGCCGAAGGCGACGACGGCAACGGCGAGGCGCCTTGCGCCATGGCGCCGCAGGAGGCTGCTTGCGTCACGCATGGGCCGGGTCCTTTCCGGCGCGGGCCCGCGCCTCGCAATCCGCCGTGATCGAGTCGGGAACAGGCTCGGTCTTCTCGCGCTTGCCGAGGAGCGGCAACACCACGAGGAAGTGGGCGAAATACCAGGCCGAGCAGATGCGAGCGGCGATCAGATACACGCCTTCCGCCGGCTGCGCGCCGAGATAACCGAGGCTGATCGCCACGGCGACGAACAGCCAGTAGAACTTGCGGAACGTCGGACGGTATTTGCCCGAGCGCACCTTCGAGGTGTCGAGCCAGGGCAGCGCCGCCGTCACGAGGATCGACGCGAACAGCGCGATCACGCCAAGCAGCTTGTTGGGGATGGCGCGCAGGATCGCGTAGAACGGCAGGAAATACCATTCCGGCACGATATGCGCCGGCGTCACCAGCGGATTGGCTTCGACGTAATTGTCCGGATGCCCGAGGTAGTTGGGCACGAAGAACATCAGCCACGCGTAGAGGATGAGGAAGGCGCCGATGCCGAATGCGTCCTTGAAGGTCGCGTAAGGCGTGAACGGCACGGTCTCGGTCTCGTCTTTGGGTTCGACGCCGGTCGGGTTGTTCTGCCCGGTCACATGCAGCGCCCATACATGCAGCCCGACGATGGCGATGAGGATGAAGGGCAGCAGGTAATGCAGGGCGAAGAAGCGGTTCAGCGTCGGATTGTCGACCGAGTAGCCGCCGAGCAGCCATTGCGTGATCGCCGTGCCGACGACCGGTATCGCCGAGAACAGATTGGTGATCACCGTCGCCGCCCAGAAGGACATCTGCCCCCAGGGGAGCACATAGCCCAGAAAACCCGTGGCCATCATGGCGAGGAAGATGACGATGCCGAGAATCCACAGCAGCTCGCGCGGCTCCTTGTAGGAGCCGTAATACATGCCGCGGAAGATGTGGATGTAGACGGCGAGGAAGAACATCGACGCGCCGTTGGAATGGGCATAGCGCAGGAACATGCCCCAGTTCACATCGCGCATGATGTGTTCGACGGAGGCGAAGGCCAGCCCGGTTTCCGGGGTGTAATGCATCGCCAGCACGATGCCGGTGACGATCTGCGCGACCAGCATGAACGACAGGATCGCCCCGAAGGTCCACAGGTAGTTGAGGTTTTTCGGCGTCGGATAGGCGACGAAGGAATCATACATGAGGCTGAGGATCGGCAACCGCCGCTCCAGCCATTTCGCGAAGCCGCTTTGCGGCGTGTATTTCGAAGGTCCGCTCATGGAGCTCGTCTTTTTGAGGGGATCAGCCGATCTTGATGCGGGTGTCCGACAGGAACGTGTAGTTCGGCACTTCGAGATTGCTCGGCGCCGGGCCGCTGCGGATGCGCCCCGACACGTCGTAGGTCGAGCCGTGGCAGGGACAGAACCAGCCGTCGAACTCTCCGGAATGGCCGGTCGGGATGCAGCCCAGATGCGTGCACACGCCGATGACGACCAGCCACTGCGGCTTCTGCACTCGCTTGCTGTCGGCCTCGGGATCGGGAAGTTCGGCGAGTTTCACGTCGTCCGCCGCGGCGATTTCCTTCGCCGAGCGGTGACGGATGAAGATCGGCTTGCCGCGCCATTTCACGGTGACGATCTGGCCCTCGGGGATGGAGGACAGATCGACCTCGGTCGAGGCCAGCGCCAGTGTCGAGGCGTCGGGGTTCATTTGGGCGATCAGCGGCCACACCGCAGCCCCGCCGGCGACGGCCGCCGCAGCGCCGGTCGCGATGAACAAAATGTCCCGGCGGTTTGGCTCCGCCGTCTCCTTGTTGCTCACGTCAGAACCTCTCCCGGGCGATCCGTGCGATCGGCCCGATTTCTTCCAATTCCACAGGCGGCCAGCGTCATTTTTCCATTCTTTGCCCAAACCGCCAAGCCACATTCGGGCCATTTGCGCGTCAAATTCCCTCCATCGCTCGATCTTCACCGACAGCTTTGCGAGTAGTGGCGCCAATCACCGGCATTGTCCACAATGCCGCGTCGCGCAAATCCTGCAAGTGAGGCCTTATGTCGCCCTTCCAGTCTGGTTTCGCGGCAATATGACGCAAAAACTCCAGAGTCTTGTCTGCTCATGCTCACACTGGCGCTCTACCAACCCGACATCCCGCAAAATGCAGGAACCATGCTGCGCACCTGCGCCTGTCTCGGCGTCGAGGCTGCGATCATCGGACCGGCCGGTTTTCCGACAAGCGACCGGCATTTTCGTCGGTCCGGCATGGATTACCTCGAGCATGTGACGCTTTCGCGCTACGCTGACTGGACCGCTTTCGAGGCCGAACGCATAAATTCCGGGCGCCGCCTCGTTTTGCTCACGACACGAGCCGACACGATCTACACCGCTTGCGAATTTCGGGCCGGCGATATTCTGATGGTCGGCCGCGAATCGGCGGGCGTGCCGGACAGCGTCGCCGCAGCCGCCGACATCCGCATCCGCATCCCCGTGCGCGCCGGCCTGCGCTCGCTCAATGTCGCCGTCGCGGCGGCGATGGTTCTGGGCGAAGCCCTTCGCCAGACCGCGGAGTGACGCGGCGCGTGCGATCGCGCACGAACAGCGCCCCTGCGCCCCGGTATTCATCTCTCGTTAACTTTTCACTTCGGGAACGAACTTGGGGGAACCGACAATGAATATCGCCGCCATCTCCGCCGCGCTGCCGTCCTGTTCCAAGTGTTTTGCGATCGTCGCCGCGCTGGCGGTCCCGGTTTTCGTCCACGACAATCCGCGCGCCGTTTCGACACTGCTCAACCGCGTCGACAGCGCCGAAGCGGGCGGCTTCAAGATTCATCTCAGCGCCGCCGCGATCGAGCAGAGCGCGCGCCCCGGCCTTTACGGCTCGATCGATCAACTGAAATCGCAGTCGATCCGCGACGCCATCGCGGCGCTGGAGCCGCGCGCCACGATCCGTCTCCTCAGCGTTGGCATGTTGCAGAACACCTGCGCCTTCACCCGTCCGGACTCCTCCGCCAGCTTCGCTTTCGGCACGGACGAACTGCTGGAGGAGCGCAATCTGGTGAAGCGCGACTACTCGAAGAGCGATGAGATCAAGGCGCGGGTCGAGGCCGATATCGCTGAACGCTGGCGCAGCAAGCACGAGTCGACCACGATCGGCGCGCCGGTCGAGTGCTACGTCCTGACCCTCACGGATTGGGGCCGCGACGTGCACACCGCCATGGTTCATGTCTTCGCCGACAGTCTCATCGGGCAAGCTGCGCCGGGCGACGCGCCCGCGCAAGCCGACAAGCCGGCGACGGCACGGCTGCACTCTGCGGCCGCGGAATGATTTGACAGCGCCCGAAAGAGTTCTGAAACAGGCGTCCTTGTTCCGGAGACGCCAGATGACCGATACGCTCGACGCCCGCAAAGCCGCCGCCAGAGCTTGGTTCGAACAATTACAGGAGCGGATCATGACCGCTCTCGAGGCGCTCGAGGCCGAGGCGACCGGGCCATTCCCGCCCGAAGCCTCCGCCCCCGGACGCTTTGTCCGCACGCCCTGGACCCGCACGGATCATTCCGGCGCGCCGGGCGGCGGCGGACGCATGGGGATCATCAAGGGCCGCGTGTTCGAGAAGGCAGGCGTGCATGTCTCGACGGTGTTTGGAACCTTCGCGCCAGAATTCGCAAAACAGATCCCCGGCGCCGTCGACGATCCGCGCTTTTTCGCCACCGGCATCTCGCTGATCGCGCATCCCTGGAACCCGAATGTTCCCGCAGTGCACATGAACACGCGCTTTGTCGTCACGACGAAGGCGTGGTTCGGCGGTGGCGCCGATCTGACGCCGGTGCTCGATCGCCGCCGCACGCAGGACGACGCCGATTCCCTCGCCTTCCATACGGCGATGCGCGGCCCCTGCGACCGCCACACGGTCGCGGACTACGGTCGTTACAAGGCGTGGTGCGACGAATATTTCCACCTCGCCCACCGCAACGAACCCCGCGGCATCGGCGGCATTTTCTTCGATTGGCTCGACAACGCCAGCGACCGCGGCGACGCGGGATTCGAAGCGGACTTCGCCTTCGTGCGCGATGTCGGCGAGAGCTTTCTCGACATCTATCCGCGCCTCGTGCGCGCCAATGTCGGGGCTCCGTGGACGGAAGCGGATCGCGAGGAGCAGCTCGTGCGGCGCGGACGCTATGTCGAGTTCAATCTGCTCTATGATCGCGGCACGATCTTCGGCCTCAAGACCGGCGGCAATGTCGAGTCGATCCTCTCGTCCATGCCGCCGAGCGTGAAATGGCCGTGAGCGTCAGGACGCCGAGAAGGTCCATGCGCGATTGACCACGAAGGTGAGGCACATCACCGCCAGCGTCGTGACGATCTGAGCGAGAAGATACGGGACCGCGAGTCCATGCACGAGCCCGCGCATCGCCACATAGGTGCAGGCGAAGCCGAGCCCGGCCACCAGCGCGAAGCGCCAGCCGGCCTCGGCGTGGGCGCGATCGCTCGCGAATGTATGGCGACGGTTGAGAAGGTAGGAGACCACGCCCCCGACCACATAGCCGGCGAGCGCTGCCAGTTCCGGCGTCCAGTGCGCCAGTTCGACCAGCAGGACGAGAACAACGTAATGCGGCGTCGTCGCGGCGACGCCGACCAGCGCATAGGTCGCGAGTTGCCGGCGCCAAGTCATCGACGCAGCGCCATCAGTGCGGCATTGCGGCGTAATATTGCGCGATGGCGGTCATCTCCTCCTCGGTGATGTGCCGGCTCATGTAGCGCATTTCCCTGTGGGGCCGCCGCCCCGATTTGAGTTTTGCAACTGATTGAAGATATAGGCGTCGTGCTGGCCTGCGAGATTAGGAATCTCGACATCTTTCGCGATGCCGTCGGCGCCATGGCAGGCGGCGCACTGCACGATCACGTCCTGCAACGCCGCCTTGTCGATGGCGGCGGCGGGCGCAGCGGGCAGCAGCAACGCCGCCGCGAGGAATGCAAGGCTCTTACCCGACATCGTCCATCATGCTCCGTGCCCCCCGCCGCTGCGAGGGGCCGCAGCGGCGCCAGAACCCGGCTCGCAGCAGATCCCCGCCTTTGCTTGCGCCGTCAGAGTTGCGACAGCGTCGTGGCGTTGAACTTCATGCCGGTCGCCGTTTCCAGACCGGACAACGCATCATCGATCACCGCGAAGATCACGGCGCGAGACGAGGCCTTGCCCAGATCGAAACTTGCTGTCGACGAAACGGCGTTCTTCGTCAAGCTCGCCGCGAAGGCCGCCGTCGCCTGATCGGCGGTGAACAGTTTCGCCGGTGCGCCTCCGGTCGAATAGTCGAGCGTCTGCACGACCCGGGAAAACACGCTGGCGATCGCGCCGACTCCGAGCACCACGTGATTTTGCGGCGTCGTGATGGTCGTGAGGCTCGTCGTCGGGATAGGATTGTCGTAGAGCTGATCGAGATAGTAATGCACCTGATACGGGTATTGGGAATAGGTGTCGCTGCTTCCCCATATGGCGCTGTAGGAGTTCACGGAGGCGATGGTCGCCGCCGTCGCGGTTGCTCCGAGCTTGCTGTAGCGAGTCACGAGCGGACCGTAATAGCCCTGATTGTAGGCAGCGTTGGCAATCACGTCGAGGAAGCTGTGCGGAAGCGTCTTGAAGGTCTCGAGCGCAGCGTCGAAAGCCGGCTCCCACGGGGTCATCCAGCCGCCGGGGCCCTTTCCGGTCACGGCGAGGGCGACAAGATCATTGTAGTGGAAGAAGGCCGGCAGCATCGGGCCGTAATATTTGTCGTTGAACGACGCCGGCGTCGGCAGCGCATGTTGCGCGACGGCCCCGGCGACGGTGAAGCCGATGTTCTTCTGGATGGCGACGTAATTGATGAGCGAATGTCCATCGGCCGTGTAATTGCCGGAGACCATGTCGGCCGAATAATTGTTGATCTGATACGGGCCGCCCTGCCCGACGCCCATCACCGCCTGTTGATCGGGCGAGGGATCGATCAGGTTGGAGTTCGCCTGATAGAGCTGCGTCTGGATGTTTTCCTGCAGCAATTGCGCGAAGATCGAGCCAACGAGATAGTCGTTGTCGAATTGCACGCCGGGGAAACCCTCCTTCACGAGATGGGAATACATAACCCCCGCGATGACGTTCGACAGGATCAGGTCGTCGTAATTGCCGCCGGTCAGCGTGAGCGAATCCTGCGCTGCGCCGACGCCGAGCCAGAGGTGGAAATAAATGGCGCCCACGCTCTGGCTGGAGCCGCCGCCGCCGCCTCCCCCACCGCCGCCACCCGCCGCCTGCGTCGTCACGGTGATGGGTTGCGACTTCGCGGATGCGCCCGCGGCGTCCACGGCAGCGACAGAAAAGCTGTAGCTGGTTGCGGGGTTGAGATTGGAGACCACGACGCTGGCGCCGGCGACCGTCCCCAGCAAAGCGCCGTTCTGATAGATATTGTAGCCGGTGACGACGCAGGACGGCGCCGTGACGGCTCCCCAACTCAGGGTCGTCGAGGCGCTCGTCGTTGCAGACGCCGCGAGGCCAGCGGGCGTCGGGGGCGCGGAGACGCAGGAGCCGCAGGCGCCGACATTGGTCCAGGGCTGGCCGGAGCCCGGATAGACGCCATTGTGGGCGACCGGATCATCGTTGCTGGTCCACCAGTTGTTGCGATAGACGAGGCCGTTTTCGCTCACCAGATTGCCGGGCGAGGCATAAATGGCGGATGCGAGCCACGGCGCCGGACAGAAATTCGCCCCCGACGCCGCCGGACTCCACACAAACCCGATGGCCGTGGCCGCGATAAGGACCGGCAAACGCTGTTCAATCATTGTCATCTCCACAAACGAGCCCTGCCTCGACGGGCGCCGGATGGGCTCTCCTAACGCATGCGTGTGACCGAACCGTAAAGCAAACCATCAAAAAACCTGGACTTTTTCGTCGTGACCGGGTGACGCGGCGGCGGGCGCGCGAAAACGCGCCGGGGACCGGGATTCGCCACGGCGGTTCGATCGTCGATCCGGGCTTCCCATTGTTGCTGCCTGAAAAAGCGGCGTATTGGCTATTGTCGTGCAAACCCATCGGCTCTATTCGAGGCTCATACAGCGACTGCGAAAGGCAAGCCCATGGCGAATTCGACGACGGAGCTCGAAGGGCTTCTCATGCACCGGTCGCTGACCGACGCGCAGCTTCTCGAAGCGGCCGAGGCCGCTTCCGACTTTCGCATCCTTCCCGACGCGACGGTGATCAAGATCGGCGGCCAGAGCGTGATCGATCGCGGCCGGGCCGCCGTCTATCCGCTGGTCGACGAGATCGTCGCCGCCCGCAAGGCCCACAAGCTGCTGATCGGCACGGGCGCCGGCACAAGGGCCCGGCATCTCTATTCCATCGCCGCCGGGCTCGGCCTGCCGGCCGGCGTGCTGTCACAACTCGGCGCCTCCGTCGCCGACCAGAACGCCGCCATGCTCGGCCAGCTTCTCGCCAAACACGGAATCTCCGCCGTCGAGGGGGCCGCGCTGTCGGCCGTGCCGCTGTATCTCGCGCAGGTGAACGCCGTCGTTTTCAGCGGCATGCCGCCGTACAATCTTTGGATGCGCCCGGCCGCCGAAGGCGTCATCCCGCCCTACCGCACCGACGCCGGCTGCTTCCTGATGGCCGAGCAGTTCGGCTGCAAGGCGATGATCTATGTGAAGGACGAGGACGGCCTCTACACGGCCAATCCCAAAACGTCGAAGGATGCGACCTTCATCCCGAAAATCTCGGTTGCCGAAATGAAGGCGAAGGGGCTGCACGATTCCATTCTCGAGTTCCCGATGCTCGATCTGCTCGCCTCGGCGCGGCATGTGCGCGAGGTGCAGGTCGTGAACGGCCTCGTGCCGGGCAATCTGACGCGCGCGCTCGCCGGCGAACATGTCGGCACCATCATCACCGCCAATTGAGGAGCGCGACCATGTCGGACGCCAACAGCATCAAGCATGTCGCCTCGCCGCTCGCCCGTCAGACCCTGCTCGATGGCGCGCTGACCCGCCCCGTCGCCGGCCGCAAGCCGATCCGCCTTTTGCCGTGGTTGCAAGTGGTCAAGATCGGCGGCCGCTCGATCATGGACCGCGGCGCCGATGCGATCCTGCCGATCGTCGACGAATTGCGGAAGCTGCTGCCCGAGCATCGCCTGCTGATCCTCACCGGCGCCGGCATCCGCGCCCGGCACCTTTACGGCGTCGGCCTCGATCTCGGCCTGCCGGTGGGCTCGCTCGCGCCGCTGGCCGCCAGCGAGGCCGGGCAGAATGGTCACATTCTCGCGTCACTGCTGGCGCCCGAAGGCGTGTCCTATGTCGAGCATCCGACGATAGCGACGCAGCTCGCTGTCCACCTCTCGGCGGCGCGCGCCGTGGTGGGCAGCGCCTTCCCGCCCTACCACCATCACGAATTCCCGACCTCGCGCATCCCGTCGCACCGGGCCGACACAGGCGCCTTTCTACTGGCCGATGCTCTGGGCGCGGCGGGGCTGACGATCGTCGAGGATGTCGACGGCGTCTACACCGAGGATCCGAATGGGCCGAATGGCGCCAGCGCGACGCTGCTGCGCGAGGCGCGCGCCATGGAGCTGACGAAAGCTGCCGGCTCCCTGCCCTTCGATCGCGCGCTGCTGGAGGTGATGGCCAACGCCCGCCATCTCGAACGCGTGCAGATCGTCAATGGACTCGTTCCGGGCCGGCTGACCGCGGCGCTGCGCGGCGAGCATGTCGGGACAGTGCTGCACACCGGCCTGTCCGGCCCGGCGTGAGCGCGCCCGCTCGATCGCAGATTTTTTGCGTCATCTGAGAGATGGCCGCGCCCGGCGCGGCCATCTGCTTTTTGCCGGGCCGCGGCGGTCGTCTCAGACGCGCGAGGAGCCTTGGCGGGCGATCGGCTGGCTGGAATCCAGCATCAGCGCGCGTTGGTAGGATTCCTTGGCCTTGCCGCGGTTGCCGCTGCGTTCGTAAGCGAGGCCGAGCCACGCCCAGGCGGCGGCGCTCTTGTTGTCGACGTTGAGGGCGGCGTTGAAGTCCTCGATCGCCTTGTCGTATTTGCCGAGCGTGACCAGGCTCTCGCCGCGGGCCTGATAGGGCGCCGCCGCAAAGGGGTCGCGATCGATGGCGTTGTCGAAATCGGTGACGGCGCGCTGATTGTCGCCACGCTTCTGGTGGATCAGGCCACGGGCGTGAAAGGCCTGCGCGGCTTCGGGATTGAGGCGTATGGCCTGATCGAGATCGCGCAGCGCCGGCTCCAGATCGTTCTGGGCGCGCAGCAGATTGGCGCGGCCGACATAGGCCGGGGCGTGCCGCGGATCGGCCTCGATGGCGCGATCGAAATCCGAGCGGGCGAGATCGTTGTGGCCGGTCTGGCGATAGGCCAGCGCGCGATTGGTGAAGGCCGGCGCATTGCCCGGCTCCAGCTTGATCGCCTGGGTGAAATCGACGATCGCGCTCTGAAAATCGCCATTGCGGGCATAGGCGATGCCGCGGGTGTTGTAGGCTTCGGCGCTCGACGGATTGCGCTTCACCACCTCCGACAGCGAATCGATATTGGCGGAGGCGGCCTTCGAATCAGTGTCGGCGACTTCGGCAATGCCGCGGCCCGGTGGGCGAATGCCGGAAGCAGTTTCGCAACCGGCGAGACAGGCGGCGGTGAGGGCGACGCCCGCCAGCAGGCGCATCCGAGACGGACAAGCGCGAATCGCGCCGTGAAAGCCCATGCCTGTAATCTCCGGGTTGTCATCAAACGCTGAAAAGCGGCGCGAGGCCGCTTTTTGGTCAGACATTGCGCCGTCGATCCGGCGAGAACTCCACGAAGACGCCTTCAGCGGCCAGGGGCCGGGCGGGCCTTGACCGGCAGCAGGCCTTCGCGTTGCAGCTTCTTGCGGGCGAGCTTGCGGGCTCTGCGAACCGCTTCGGCCTGCTCGCGCGCGCGCTTCTCGGAAGGCTTCTCGTAATGACCGCGCAATTTCATTTCGCGGAAAATGCCTTCCCGCTGCATTTTTTTCTTCAGCGCCTTGAGAGCCTGGTCGACATTGTTGTCGCGGACGAGAACTTGCACGAAGCGATCCTGATCGTTGCGGCGCCAGCGGCGCCCGTGAGAAGGGAACAGACGTCCGGGCGCTCGGAAGCCAAGCGCCTCACATCATTCGTCGGCGCATAGCAGAATAGCGCCGACCTGTCCATGGGGTCGTCGTCCGCGGCGTCCCCGGCCTTCGTTACGAGGGGCGAACCGCGCTCAACGCCGCCCGCGCGAAGCGAGCGCCCGCTCCATCGGCGACACGGCCATGCGCTGCGCCCGGAAGATCGCCTGCGAGGCGTTGAAGCGCCGCGACACCGACCGCAGGAACGTCTCGATCGGCGGACGCTCGCCCCCCGGCACGACATCCTTGAGAATCATCAGATCGCGCATTTCCTTGGCGCTCAGCGTGCCGCCGCTCTCCAGCAGTCGCTCGGCTTTGACATAGCCGATCTTGGGCGCCAGCGTCGCATAGAGGCCGATCAGCGCCATCGGGTCGCCCTCGAAGGAGAATTGCGCGTCGGGAGTCGCCGCGACGACCGGGCAATGCAGCGCGAAATCGAGATCGGAGCCCATCATGAAGGCGCGCGCAAAGGCGACAGTGATCACCGGCGCATCGAGCACCAGTTCGGCGCAGGCAGACACGAGCTCCTCGAAACCGTCCGGCGGCGCGGTCTCGGCGCGGCCGGCGCCATGCGCGAAGTCGAGCACGAGATATTTCAAGGTCGGCAGTTCACCGGCGGCGATCCGGCCGACCAGCGTGGTCAGGGCGCAGATGCAATCGGCGTCGAAGCCGGGCCGCCGCTTGACCACGACCATTGCTTCGATGGCGGGTTTCCAGTCGAGTTCGAGTTTGTCCGCCGGCCAGCCGGGCCCAAATGCCCAGCCCTGCTCCAACAGTTCAGCGCTGCGGGCGGCGTCGGCGTCGATAGTGAAATCGTCGAACATTCCTGGTCTCCAGTAGGATCGTTGTTCCGGCTCGCAAAAGATAAACAGAAACTTAACGTTTGCGCATCCTAAAAATGTCCTTCTATAGTTAATATCATAGAGGTTGTATGCAGACACCGCTGGCGCGAATATGCAAGTGCGCGAAATAACGCGACTGTTTCGCGCGACGCCCCAACTGTGGCCGTTCGCCGCGGGACACGGCAGAAGCTTTGATATAAGATAAGGTCAAGGGGGCAGCGACGGGTCGCGCCGCGACGGTCGTTCTGCCGATCGGGTTGGCGCGCCTCGAAAATGCCCCGAAAGGATACGCCGCGGCGCCAATGAAGCGGCGAAGAGCAAAGGAAGAAGGGAGCGAATGATGGTCAAGCAGTTTCTGGTCGCCCTAGGTCTGGCGACGATCGGCATGATGGGTTCGGCGTATGCCCACGGTGGCGTGAGCCTCGATCAGGGCCAGTGCATCATGAAGATCGGTCCCGACCAGATGACCTTTACGGGTTATCAGCCGCTGAAGTCGCGCGAACAATTCTGCGACGACATTCCGGACATCGGGCCGACCATCATCGTGCTCGACGCGCAGCAGGACGAATTGCGCGAAATGAACCTTGAGATTCGCATCCTGCGCGATGTCGGCCAAGGCCAGAATGTCGACGAAAACGTCGACGCCAACACCGAAGTCTATGTCGCGCCGAAGAAGTACAAGGCCGGAACGCTCAACTTCGATTACAATTTCGCCAAGAAGGGCAAGTTCATCGGCGTCGTGAAAGCCAAGAGCGACGACGGCTTGAAAGACTATCGCTCCATCTTCCCCTTCTCGGTCGGTGAGACCGCGCAGCGCGATCTGACCGTCGTGGCGTTCTTCGCCGCCTGCGGCATCTTCGCCTTCGGCTTCTGGTACAAGAAATCCTTCCTCGACAAGAAGAAGACCGCCTGACGAATTTCTCTCCGGGCGGCGCCTCCGCCGCCCGGAACCCCGATTTCATTCACGCATACGCAGCCCCGAGGTCACGTCGTGGCCAAAGTCGATTTCAAGAAGATTCGTTCCGCGCTCTACCGACCGTCGAGCGCGGCGTTTTCCCTGATCGACGTTCCGCCGATGATGTTTCTCATGATCGATGGCGCAGGCGACCCCAATGTGGAGCCGGCCTATGCGCAAGCGATCAGCTGGTTGTTTTCAATGGCCTACGCGCTGAAATTCTCCGCCAGGGCGAATCTGCGCAAAGACTATGTCGTCCCGCCGCTCGAAGGACTGTGGGACGCCGACGATCCGGCCGATTTCGTCGCGCGCCGCAAGAATCGCTGGCGCTGGACCATGATGATCATGACCCCGGATTTCGTAAGGCCCGAGATGTTCGCACAGGCGCTCGAAAAGACGCGCGCCAAGTTCGGCGACCCGCCCCGGAGCTTGCGGCTCGAGCGATTTTCGGAAGGCCCCAGTCTGCAAATCCTGCACATCGGCCCCTATGACGACGAAGGCCCGACACTGGCCCGGTTGCACAACGACGAAATGCCGGCTCGTGGCCTCACTTTCAACGGTCGGCATCACGAAATTTATCTCAGCGATGCGCGCAGGACCCTCCCCAACAAGCTGAAGACGATTCTGCGTCAACCGGTGCGCGACCGATGATCCCGGCGCCGGACGATCTGTCCTTCATGCACAAGTCTGCCGGATGGGCGCTTGCTCGCCTCGGTCCCTCCGAAGCAGCCTTGTTCAAGGCTGTTCGGCGACGCATGTTCGCGCAGGAGCCACACGCATTTCGTTTTGCGCCAGAGGACGAAGACGCGTTGTCAGTCGCAGCCAGCGCGCAGCGTCTGTCACAGGCCTGTGTGCTCGTCGCTTGCGTGCGACGCTGCGTGGCCGGCATCGGCGGATTCGAGCGCCTGCAGGGTCACAAGATCGACCACAAGGGACTGATCTTCGGCATGTATGTGGAACCCGACCATCGCGGTGGCGACATCGCCGACGCGATCATGTCCACCTTGCTGGAGCAAGCAGCGCAGCAGGTGGAAAGCGTCGATCTCACGGTGGTTGGCGGCAATGCGCGAGCGATCCGCTTTTACGAGCGTTGGGGCTTTCGGGTTTTCGCCATGGAGCCCGACTCGATCAGACTCGCGACCGGCGAATATCTGGACGAGTGCTGGATGCGCCTGCGTTTTCGCGCGTGATGCAGACCCGGCGAAGGCGTGAGTTTCCACGCCCTCGCGAGCGCAGCGGTTCAATCCATCTCCGGCACAAGATCGATTCGAGAATGGATGGATAGTTTCGCTGCGCTCGCACCGACGCACGCAAGTGGTCGATCGGCGCTTTGTGCGTCCGCACCTTCAGTCCAGTTCCAAGATCCGCCCGTCGCGCAGCGTCACGCGGCGGTCCATCTGGTCGGCGAGTTCGAGATTGTGGGTGGCGACCAGCACCGCGAGGCCGCTGTTGCGCGCCAGCGACAGCAGCGTCGCAAACACGTGCTCGGCCGTGCGCGGATCGAGATTGCCGGTGGGCTCGTCCGCCAACAGCACATTCGGCGCATTGGCGACCGCGCGCGCGATGGCGACGCGCTGCTGCTCGCCGCCAGAGAGTTCCGATGGCCGGTGTCCGGCGCGCGCGCCGATGCGCAGATATTCCAGCAGCGCCTGTGCCCGCTTCGCCGCCTCGCGCTTGTCGAGCCCGAGAATCGTCTGCGGCAGCATGACGTTTTCCAGCGCCGTGAATTCTGGCAGCAGATGGTGGAACTGATAGACGAAGCCGATGGCGACACGGCGCAGGCGCGTGCGCTCGTCGTCGCTCATCGTCGAAGTGGGTCGATCGTCGATGAAGACTTCGCCCGCGTCGGGTTTTTCCAGCAGGCCGGCGAGATGCAGCAGCGTCGACTTGCCGGCGCCGGACGGCGCGATCAGCGCCACTGTCTCTCCGGGCGCCAGCGTGAAATCGGCGTCGATGAGAATATCGAGGCGCGCTTCGCCCTCGCGGTAATGGCGGGCGACGCCGCGCAACTCCAGAATGGGCGCGATGTCGCGAACGGCGTCACTCATGGCGCAGAGCCTCGATCGGATCGAGCGACGCCGCTTTCCAGGCCGGATAGATCGACGCGAGAATCGCCAGCGCGAGCGTCATGCCGACCACCGCCGTGACCTCCCGCGGATCGACGATCGCCGGCAGGCGCGAGAGGAAATACAGCTCCGCCGGAAACAGATTGGCGTGCAGCAGGCGGTTGAGCATCAGCCGGATGGCGTCGAGATTGGTGGCCAGCAGCAGCCCCAGCGCGAAGCCGGCCAGCGCGCCGGCAATGCCGATCGAGGCGCCGATGATCAGGAAGATACGCATGACGGCGCCACGCGTCGCGCCCATGGTGCGCAGTATGGCGATGTCGGAGGTCTTGTCCTTCACCAGCATGGTGAGGCCGGAGACGATGTTGAAGGCGGCGACGACGACGATCAGCGTGAGAATGATGAACAATATGTTCTTCTCCACCTGAATCGTGTCGAAGAAGGTCTTGTTGCGCTGGCGCCAGTCGGTGACGATTGTCGGCCGTGACACCGCCTTTTCGAGGGCGAGGCGGAAGGCGTCCATCGCCTCCGGATCGTCGACGAAGACCTCGACGACCGTCGCTTCATTGTCCTTGTTGAAGAACGCCTGCGCCTCGGGCAGCGGCAGATAGACGAAGAGATTGTCGAATTCCGACATGCCGATCTGGAAGATCGCCGTCACCGGATAGCTCTTGATGCGCGGTGCGACGCCGAAGGGCGTCTGTGCGCCCTTGGCGATCAGCAGGCTGATCTTGTCGCCGGCGCGCACACCGAGCGTCTCGGCGAGGCGCGCGCCGATGGCGACGCCTTCCGATTTGTCGAAGCCGGTCAGCGTCCCGTCGCGGACATTGCCTGCGACACCGGGCAAGCGCTGCAGATCGGCCTCGCGCACGCCGCGCACCAGCGCGCCGGTCTGTCCATATTGCGTCGAGATGCCGGCGGCGCCCTCCACCATCGGCAAGGCGAGCTTTACGCCGGGGACGGCGTTGGTCTTCGCCGTCACATCGGCCCAATCGGTGAAGGGTGTCTCCACCGCCTGCACGAAGGCGTGGCCGTTGACGCCGAGAATCTTGTCCATCAGTTCGCGATGGAAGCCATTCATTACCGACATGACGACGATCAGCGTCGCGACGCCGAGCACAATGCCCAGAAATGAGAACAGCGCGATGACCGACACGAAGCCGCTGGAGCGCCGCGCGCGCAGATAGCGCACCGCCACGGTCCATTCGAACGCCGCAAAGGGACGCGTCTTTGGCGCATCGTCGAGAATCGCGGCTGTCGTCTCGCTCATGTTGCCTCGTGCCTGGCCGCTTCCCCTCCCCGCTTGCGGGGAGGCGGAATTCACGCGCCCGCCGCCTTCACTGCTTCGATCACCCGCGCGGCAGCGTCTTGCAGCGAGAGAAGCTCGCGCGCGCCGTCCTTGCGGCGCTTCACTTCCACCTTGCCCTCGGCGAGACCCTTGGGGCCGACGAGAATCTGCCAGGGCAGCCCGATGAGATCGAGCGTGGCGAATTTCGCGCCGGCGCGTTCGTCACGATCGTCGTGCAGCGCATCGACCCCGGCATTGGCGAACAGTTGCATCAACTCGTCGCAGGCCTTGCCCGTGGCGGCGTCACCCTGCTTGAGGTCGGCGACGCCGACATGGAAGGGCGCGACCGATTCCGGCCAGACGATGCCGGCGTCGTCGTGGCCGGCCTCGATCAGCGCCGCGACGAGGCGCGACGGGCCGATCCCATAGGAGCCCATCTGTGCGACTACTTCTTTTCCATCCGGGCCATTGACCACGGCCTTCATCGGCTCGGAATATTTGGTCCCGAACCAGAAGATGTGGCCGACCTCGATGCCGCGGGCGGCGACGCGCGCGGCTTCCGGCACCGCCTTGAAAGCAGCGGCGTCATGCATCTCGCTGGTCGCTGCGTAGCGGCTGGTCCATTCGCCGACGATCTTTTCCAGCGCCGCGGGGTCTTCGAAATCGACGTTCCTCTCCGGCGCCGGCAGCGCCAGAAAATCCTTGTGGCAATAGACTTCGCTCTCGCCGGTCGAGGCGAGAATGATGAATTCGTGGCTGAGCTTGCCGCCGATCGGCCCCGACTCCGCCGCCATCGGGATGGCGGTGAGGCCCATGCGCGCGAAGGTGCGCAGATAGGCGACGAACATCTTGTTGTAAGCGTGACGCCCGGCCTCGGGCGTGAGATCGAAGGAATAGGCGTCCTTCATCAGGAATTCGCGCGAGCGCATCACGCCGAAGCGCGGACGCACCTCGTCACGGAACTTCCACTGGATGTGATAGAGATTGAGCGGCAGATCCTTGTAGCTGCGCACATAGGCCCGGAAGATCTCGGTGATCATTTCCTCATTGGTGGGGCCAAACAGCATTTCCCGCTCGTGGCGGTCGGAGATGCGCAACATCTCCTTGCCATAGGCGTCGTAGCGCCCCGATTCCCGCCACAGATCGGCGGACTGTATGACCGGCATCAGCAACTCGACCGCGCCGGCGCGGTTCTGCTCTTCGCGGATGATGCCGGTGATTTTGTCGAGCACGCGCTTGCCCAGCGGCAGCCAGGCGTAGATGCCGGCCGATTCCTGGCGGATCATGCCGGCGCGCAGCATCAACCGGTGCGAGACGATCTCCGCCTCTTTCGGCGTTTCGCGCAGGATCGGAAGGAAGTAACGGGAAAGGCGCATCGGGCGTCCATGTGGAGCGAATCGGCGTGCGGATCAGAACACCGCCGACGATGGAGGGAAAGGGCTTTCACCCTTTCAACCGCGCCGGGGCCCGAAAAGCAAGCGGGCGGAAGCGCCCCGCGCCTCCGCCCGCCACAATTCGTCTCGATTGAAACCGCTCAGCCCTTCACGTCGAGCAGTTCCACGTCGAAGATCAGCCAGGCATTGGGCGGAATGGCTCCGCCGGCGCCGCGCGCGCCGTAGCCGAGTTCGGGCGGGATGACCAGCGTGCGCTTGCCGCCGACCTTCATGCCCTCGACGCCCTCGTCCCAGCCGCGGATGACCTGACCCGAGCCGAGCGGAAAGGCGAAGGGTTGGCCGTGATCCTTCGACGAATCGAACTTCTTGCCCTTCTTGCCCATCTCCCACAGCCAGCCGGTGTAGTGCATGACACAGATCTTGCCGGAGGCGGCAACGGCCCCGGTCCCGACTTTCGTGTCGAGAACGCGCAGGCCCGTGGACGAGATCACCGCCTTGTCCATGTCGTCGGCAAGAGCCGGCGTCGCGGCGAAAGCGGCGGCGAGCAGCGCGAAGGCGCGGCGGGTGAAAGTCTTCATGTTCGTTCCTCTCTTGCCGCTCACAGCAGGCCGTTGTCCTTGGCGAGTTGCAGCAGATCCTTCTGCGGCCGCGCGCCGAAATGCGAAATGACTTCCGCTGCCGCCAGGGCGCCGAGCGCCGCGCATTTTCCGTATGAAAGGTCCTGCGTGTAGCCGGCCAGAAAACCGGCGGCGAAGAGATCGCCGGCGCCGGTGGTGTCGACCACCGCCTCGACCGGGAACGCCGGCGCGGACACGACTTCTGCGGCGCTGGCGACGACGCAGCCCTTTTCGGAGCGGGTCACGACGCCGAGCAGGCTCTTCTCGGCGCGCAGCGCCGCGAGCGCCGTATCGAAATCGGCCGTCTGGTAGAGCGAATGCAGCTCACTCTCATTGGCAAAGACGATATCGACGACGCCATCGCGGATCAGCGACAGGAACTCGTCGCGATAGCGGTCGACGCAGAAGGAATCGGACAGGCTCAGCGCCACCTTGCGGCCCTTGGCGCGGCTGACCTTCGCGGCTTTGAGAAAGGCTTCCTTGGCGCCCGGCGGGTCCCACAGATAGCCTTCCATGTACAGGACCTTCGCAGCGGCCACCGCCGCTTCGTCGATGTCCCGCGGGCCGAGCGCCTGACAGGCGCCCAGGAAGGTATTCATGGTGCGCTGGCCATCGGGGGTGACGAGGATGAGGCAGCGCGCCGTGGCGGCGCCGCTCTCGGCCGCAGCGGTGTCGAAAGCGACGCCGGCCTTGCGGATGTCATGGGCAAATTCCTGCCCCGGCGCATCGCTCTTGACCTTGCCGACGAAGGCGGCCTTGCGACCGAGGCTGGCGAGACCGGCCATGGTGTTGGCGGCGGAACCGCCGGAGACGACCGTCGTCGGACCCATGGCGGCGTAGATTTCGGCGGCCTTCGCCTCGTCGACGAGCTGCATGGCGCCCTTGTGCAGGCCGGCGGCGGCGAGATCACTGTCCTCGGCGCGGGCGAGAACGTCGACAATGGCATTGCCGATGCCGAGAACGTCGTATGTGGCGGACATGAGGATCGCTGCTCTTTCGCTCGAATATCGGAAGCGCCGCAGTCGGCGCCGGGACGGGCGGTTCCTACCACCGGCGCCAGCAAATAAAAAGAGGCGCCACAGCGGGCGCCTCTTTTGCGATCCAGCCGGATCGAATGCTCAGTTGGCCAGCAACCGCAGGCCCACGCGTATCTCGTGGCTGGTGAGGCTCTGCTCCTGCGCCGTCTTGCCGCTGGAGAAGGACGGCAGCGTCGTGTAGGTCCCCGCATTCAGGAAGCGGTAGCCGACATCGATCTTGAGGTTCTGGGAGATGTCGTAGGAGACGCCGGCCATCAGGTTCCACGCGAACTTGACGGTCTTGCGCTGAATGCCGCGATTCCAGTTGGTGGGACCGAACGCCAACTGCATGGGCCACGGATTGCCGTTGACGTCGATCCACAGCGGAACCGCTCCGTTCGGAAGCGTAAGGTCCGGCGCCCAGAGCTGGCCGTTGCTGTTCTTGTAGTAATTGAGCGATGCGCTGTTCTGCATGTAGGTCGCGCCGATGCCGGCGCCGACATATGGCGTCAAGCCATACCAGTTGCCCAGATCGACATAGCCGTTGAACATCAGGCTGGTGCGATCGAGATGGGCGGATTCGTAAGGTGTGCAGGTCTCGTTCGGATTGGCGAAGATGCCGACATCCTTGGTCGTGTTCGGATCGACGAGCCGAACCAGGCTATAGGGACACCAGATCGACGGCAGCGCCTGCCCCGGCCGGAAAACCGAGCGATCGAGCGTCACGTCGGCGCGCAGCCAGTTGTTGAACTGATAGCCGACGCCGATGCCGCCGCCGATGTTGCCGTTCTTGCCGAGCTGGCCGGCAAAGTCGCTGGTCACCGACGGCGTGGTCAATTGCTGCGCTTCAAGGTCGCCGCGCAGATACCAGCCGGAGCTCCACTCCGTGGGCTCGTCGATGGGCGCCGGGGCCGCCGGCAGCATCGGCAACATGTCTGCGGCCTGAGCCGCCGGCGAAACGGAAAGGCCAAGCAGCAGCGCCGTCGTTACGGTCGCGCGGGCGCGGGAACACAAAGAAAACATCGCTCTCGTCCTTGCTTCACGCCGGCCGGACATGCGGTTCCAAGGCGGGCATGAAGGAAGAATGACCGAACATGCTTAATGCGCACTTAAAACAATCGATATGGTTTCCATTATCCTTCACGCCATCCGGACAAGTAAAAACCGGCGTCCCGAAGTGGAACGCCGGTTTACTGTTTCTTCATATTTGGCTTCGTCGGCTCAGTGGAGCAACGGCGACATCACGGCGTCGACGATCAACACGAAGACGGCGGCGGTGACGAAGGCCGGAATGGGTCGCAGCTTGGCGTTGCGATACAGGAAGGCGAACATGAACGCGTTCCAGACGAACACCGGGAACAGCAGGAAGCGAAGCAGCTTGTCGGTCGGCAGGGGCGGCGGCAGCGCGATCGAAAACAGCACATGCATCAGGCCGAACACGGCCGCAGCCACCGCGCCGGTGAGCGCCAGCGCCGTGAGCGTCTTGGTGAAGCGCTGCATTTCGCCGGTGAATTTCATCACGCCCCAGGTGATGCCGGCGAGCAGGGCCGTGGTCAGCAGACCATAGATGAGGCTGCCGGGCAGCGAATGTTCGAAATACTGCTCCCAGGCTTCGCCGAGGCCGTAGAGCGCGAGAGATGCACCGAGAAGCTGGCTGGACTTCGGAAGATCGCCCTGCCCCGCCTCGAGGCGGATGATGTCGAACAGGGTCCTCGGCACCGACCCTTGCGCCGTAAACGGTATGTTGATCGCCATCGGTTGGACTTTCGCTTTGTATGGGAGGTTCGGGCGGCGCGCCGCCCTTCCCCGCTCGTTGAAGGATACCGCGTTCGCTCCGGGTCGGGCCTGAACGCAGTTTGTCGCCGCGTCTCTATCACAAGTCCCTTGCCCGCGGAAACGGTCGCCGGGCGCCTATTCGCCAATCTCCGGCCGCCCCTCGCCATCGAGCCGGTGGCTCCAGTCGTCGCGGGCGACAATCGCGACAATCCGCTGCGCCGCCTCCAGCCAGCTGGTTTGCAGGATTCTCGCTGGCGCAGTGGCTGTCCGCCCGGAAAGAAAATCCTCGACAGCCGTAGCCAGCGCGCCCGGATCATTGACGCGAAAGTAGAGCGCGCCGTCGCGTCCGACTTCGCGGAACACGGGAATGTCGCTGCAGATCACCGCTCGCCCGCGCTGCGCCGCCTCGACGATCGGCAGGCCGAAGCCTTCCGCATAGGAGGCGAAGATCAGCGCCCGGGCGGTGTCATAGAGGAAGGTCAGTTCCGCGTCGGACGCATCGTCGAACCAGAACAGCCGTGCGCCGAACTCTCGATGCCGCAGGATTTCCGCGCAGACCGCCTCCTCGAACCAACCCCTCCGGCCGACGAAGGTCAGCGTCGCGTCGACGCCCTTGTCCCACAGTTGCTCGAACGCCTGGAGCGCCACCCGCGCGCCCTTGCGCGGCTCGATCGTGCCCACGGACAGGAACGTCGGCGCAGGACCTACGGCGGCCGCCCGGATTTTCGGGCGCGGCGCCGCCTCCCCGCCGGCCGCCGCGGCGAGATCCGCGCCGCAGTGGAACCAGCCGATCTTCAGCCCCGGCCGGCGCGGCGGATCATGGGTCGCGATGAAGTCCGCCAGCTCGTCGGCGACGCTGCGAGAGATCGCCAGAAAGGCGTCGCTGTCGAGAAGCGCGCGCCGCAACCACTCATGGTAGCGGGGCACGGTAACCTCGTGACAGGCGTGCGGATAGAGTTCGGGGATGAGATCGAAGATGCAGGAGATGATTTCACCGCCCTGCCCGCGCACCGCCTCGACGACGCCCGCCAGTTCGTCGATGGCGTTCCAGCTGTCGGACAGCATCAGCAGCCGGTCGCCGGGCGCGACGGCCACTTCCACGTCCGCTCCGCGGTCGACGCCGTCGAGGCCGGTCAGAAAGGCATGGCAGGTGTAGAGACGCCCGTTTTCGCTGCGCACCGCCAACGCCGGAAGCTCGAAGGCGGCGCCCGAATGCAGCGCCCGCGCCACCTCCTTGACGACACGCTGGATGCCGGTACCGGCGTCGCGCTTGGCCGTGCCCGTCACGTCGACGAGAAGCCGCGCCGCCGGCTGGCGGACGACCGCCAGCGGCGCCAGCGCAGCCGACGCTCTCGGCGCGGTCACCGCAGCCTTTTGTGGCGACAGGCGTCGCCACAGCGCCGTCGTGCGTCGCACCAGCGCAGCCTCCGCAGCGCGCAGCGGCGTGTAGATCAGCCAGGCGGCCGAATAGACGTGATGAAAGCGTTCGTGGGTGAGGTGCAGCAGTTCGGCGCGCAGATAATCGAGCTGGTGCTCTAGCAGGCGGATGCGCTCGGCGTCGGAGCCCGGATCGGGCGGCGGCGCGCTCATGGCGCGGCGGCGGCTCCGCCGGCCAGTTCGGCGCGCCAGCCGGCAAGCAGATCGCGCAGCATGTCGTCCATGCTGTGACGCGGCCGCCAGCCAGTGCTCTCGCGCAGTTTCGTCGCGTCGCAGATCATCACCGGCACATCCACCGCCGAAGGACGGATACGGTCGCGGTCGACGACCACGTCGAAGGGAATGGACGCATGCCCGCGCAGGATTTCGAGCAGATCGCCGATCCGCTGCGCCTCACCGGAGGCGATGTTGAAGACATTGCCGCGCATCGGCAGGTCACGGGCCTTGGCAATCAGCCGCACATAGGCATCGACCACGTCGCGCACATCGAGAAAGTCGCGCGCCTTGCTCAGATCGCCGACATGCAACGCCGGCGCGGCGAGGCCTTTTTCCATGCGGGCAATCTGCGCCGCGAAAGAGGCCAGCACGAAATCGGCGCTCTTCTGGCCGGGGCCCGAATGATTGACCGGACGGCCGATGATCAGCCGCGCCGTCGGCGGCAGCAGATCGGCGATCGCATATTCGGAGGCGACCTTGGAGCGGCTGTAGGAGTCGAGCGGCTGTGGCGAAGTCTCCTCCGTCGCGATTCCTGCGTTGAGCGCCGCTCCATAGACGGTGGCGCTGGACGAGAACAGCACCGTCGCCTGCGGCGCGTGGCGGGCGACCGCCGCGGCGAGATTGAAGGCTCCGAGGAAATTGGTGCGCCAGGTCTGCGCCGCCGCAGCCACCGCCTGGCCGATCGAGGCCTGTCCGGCGAGGTGTACGACGAGATCCGGCTCGACCTGCGCGACGGCCGCGCCAAGAGCGGCCTCGTCGGTGATGTCGGCGACGATGTTGCGCCATTCGGAGTCCACGACGCGCTCGCCGGGGCGCGTCACCATGGCGCGGCGGGCCTTCGGATAGAGCAGCGAAATCACCGACGCGAGATTGCCGCCGACGAAACCGCCGCCGCCTGTCACAAGTATGCTTTCGAAATCCGCCATCGCCCCCTCTCGACGAAGCCCGTATCGACCGGGCTCTTCGTCATGTCGCGTCGGGGCCGCCCGGCGCGATGCAGTTTCGAACGGCAGAGACCGCCGTCACGCCATTTCCTTGTTGTCGACGCGAGCAAGGTCCGCGTCCAGCATTTCCCGGATCATCTGATCGAGACCGACCTGCGGCTCCCAGCCCAGAGCCTTGCGGGCCTTGCTGGAATCGCCGAGCAGCACGTCGACTTCCGCCGGCCGATAGAACGCCGGATCGATCACCAGAAATTTGTCCATGTCGAGGCCGACATGATCGAAAGCTATGCGGCACATGTCACGCACCGTGGTGGTGACGCCGGTGGCGACGACATAATCGTCGGCGGCTTCCTGCTGAAGCATCAACCACATGGCCCGGACGTAATCGCGGGCGTGGCCCCAGTCGCGCTTGGCGTCGATGTTGCCGAGGCGCAGCTCGTTGGCCTTGCCGCGCTTGATGCGGGCGACGGTGCTCGTCACCTTGCGGGTGACGAATTCGACGCCGCGCAGCGGGCTCTCATGGTTGAACAAAATGCCCGAGGAGGCGTGCAGGCCGAAGCTTTCGCGGTAATTCACCGTGATCCAGTGGCCATAAAGCTTGGCCACGGCATAGGGGGAGCGCGGATAGAACGGCGTCGTCTCGCTCTGCATCGGCTCCTGAATGAGGCCGTACATTTCCGAGGAGGACGCCTGATAGAAGCGCGCGCCCGGCGCGGCGATGCGCATCGCCTCAAGCATGTTGGCGACGCCGACGCCGGTGACATTGGCCGTCAGAACCGGCTGGCGCCAGGAGGAGGCGACGAAGGACTGAGCCGCCAGATTGTAGATTTCGTCGGGCCGAACGTCCTGAACGATGCGCAGCAGGCTCGAAAGATCGGCCAGATCGCCGTCGTGCAACTGCACTTTGTCGGCGACGCCGAGCCAGCGCAGACGATGGTCCTCGACGCCGCGATGCGACGACCGGCGAATGACGCCGTGAACCTCGTACCCTTTTTCGAGGAGGAACTGCGAAAGATAGGCTCCGTCCTGACCGGTGACGCCGGTCAGCAGTGCGCGCTTGGTCATCGAGGATCCTTGTCGCATCGTAGAAAACCGCCGTCGGCAGTGTAAACGGACCGCGGCGCCGCGAGGATCGGCCGCATCCAGCGCCGGCAAGGACGCAGATACAGAACCGGCGCCGCAGACGCAAGGTCGCGGGCGTCAGGACGGCTCAGCCTTTGGAAGCGCCCCCGCCGCTTGCGGCGGAAGGCGCCTTTTGTGGAGCGCGCCCCGAAGGGTCGCGCGCCCCGATCAGGCCTTGGGCGGCAGCTTGCCGTCGGGCGTCGCGGCGTCGACTGCCTTCGGCAGATGCTCGGCCAGGAATTCGCTCACCTTTTCGAGCGGCAGGCCGGTCGCCGCAGCCAGTTCCTTGACCTTGTCCGAGCCGAGCGCCTTGTGGATGTCGTCGGCCGAGATCGGCAGATTGGGGCCGTTGGAAATCCACGAGTCGACCTGCTGGCCGAGGCCGGTCTGCTTGAATTCCGCGACGACGCCATCGACGCCGCCGTGCTTTTCGATATAGCCTTTCACCAGAACCAGCGCTTCGGCGCCGATCACGCCGCCCAGAACTCCATCCAACAAACCCATGGTATCCTCCCGGATCAAGGCCGACGCGCGGTCGGCCGCTGGAGTCATAGGCAAAGACGCCGGGCCGATCAATGGACCCGTGTACGTTCTGCTTCCCAGGGTCCCGCGCCGCTTCGCCTATGGCCTTGCGCGGGCGGCGTTTCCGGCGAAGCGTCGCGGCGGCAGATTTTTTTCCGCTGCCGATCCGGCAGTTTTCCACCGCGCGAAAATATCCGGCGAAAGGCGGGCGCCCACGGAAGCGCCCGCATGCTAGAAGATTCGTTATGCGACGACTTCTTCTCCTCAGACATGGCAAGGCCGACCGCCATTCGGCCGGCGGCGATCGCGAGCGGCCGCTGACGCGCCGCGGCGAAGAGGACGCCCTGCGCGTCGGCGAATTCCTGCGCGACGCCGGCCTCGGGCCGGACCTCGCCGTCGCTTCCAACGCCCGGCGCGCCAAGCAGACGCTGGAGAAGGTGCTCTCCGCCTTCCCCGGTCATGTCACCCATGTGATCGACAACTCGATCTATCTCGCCGCCGCCGATCATCTGCTCGACATCCTGCGGCAGACGCCGGACAAATATTCGACCCTGCTCGCTGTCGGCCACAATCCCGGCTTCGCCGATCTCGCCATTGCGCTGGCCGGCGACGGCGATGCGCGCGAACTCGCGGTGCTGCGCTCGAAATACCCCACAGCCGCGCTGGCTGTACTGGATTTCGAGGTCGCCGGTTGGGCCGATGTCGCCCCCGCTGCGGCGCGGCTGGAGCGCTTCGTCACCCCCGCCCTGCTGCGCGGCGATACCGCCGACGATCCGGACTGACAGCCATGTTGCTCGAAACGCTGCTGGTGTTTCTGGCCGCGGCCGAACCGATCACGCCCCCGGCCTTTTTGACGGCCCCCGCCGTGACGCTCGGCGAAGCGCCGCCTCTGGCGCCGCCGGCCTACAAGGCCGAGCGGCGGGCGGTGGACAACTGGCGGCTGGAAAGCGCGCTGGCGCTCGATCTGCGGCCGGCCGCCGCCCTCGCCCGCGCGCTGGGCGCCGACGCCGGCGAGCCGCCGCGCTGCGTCAAGCTCAACAATTACTGGTGCGTGAAGCGCGCCGGCTGGACCGGCGAGATCGCCGCCGACGGCGACGGCCATGTCGCCTTCGCGTCCGCCGAGGAAGGCGCCGCGGTCGCCGCGCTGCTGCTGCGCCGTTATTACGTGGATTACAAGCGCCACAGCGCCCGCGCCATCGCCGAGCGCTGGGCGCCGGCGCAATGCGGCCTGCTGGCCGCGGCGCCGCGGCCGGGGGCCCCGGTCTCGCGGGCCGGCATGGCCAACATGCTGCCGCAACGCATCGTGCCGATGGGGCTGGCGCCGCGCGGCATCCAGAACACGGCGCGCGCCCGCTGGCTCGCCGCACACGGCCGCGGCGGCATTGGCGCCCCTCTGCGCCGCGCCGACCGCGACACGGTCGCCGATCTGCTGCCGGCCCCCTCGATCATGGAGGGCGGCGGCGAAACGCCGCATCGGCGCCGAGGGAAGTCAAAGCCGGCCGCCGCCCCGCGCGCAGAGACAGACGACGACGTTGCCGCCATCTCCCTGCCGTCTGCGGCTACGCCGCCTGGGCGGCGCGGCGCCGCGGCGGCCCGGATGCCCCCGGTCGTCGACTGCTCGGCCGAACTCGTCCGCATATCCAATTATGCGACGCACATCGGCGAAGGCGTCGTCAGGACGCCGGATGACGATCTCGGGCTGTTCACGCCGGACGGACGTCCGACCGACAATCTCGCCAGGGTCATGGCCAATATGGCGGCGGTGGAGATCGGACCGGCCCGCCCCAGGGCCGCGCTGGTTTCGCAGGCGGTGGCGCAGCTGCGGGCGACCATCGACGCGCAATTGCGGCCCTGACGGCGCCGGGCGGCGCCCGTGCGCCTTGTTCGCACTGCATGAATCTCACAAACTCTTCCTCGCCTTGCTCCGGCCTCGGGATAGGAGCAAGTGCGAGGCTGTGCTAGACACACGCCCTTCTGGCGGCGACCTTTCCGGGTCGAGCGCCATCTCCGGGATCGATCGAGAAAATGAACGATTTGGGTCATAGTGACGCGCAGCTGATTGCCGACGCGCCCCGGGGCGACGTCCGCGCGCTGCGCGGCGCCGTCCTGCCGCATCTGCTGCGCAATGAACTGCTCTGCGAAATCTTTTCCGCGACCGTCGGCGCCCGGCCCGACGCCCCCTGCATGATCTCGAACGATCGGCGGCTGAGCTACGCGGAGGTCGACGCCCGCGCCACCGCCATCGCCCGTGGCCTGCTGGCGCGCGGCGCGAAGCCCGGAGAAGTCGTCGGCCTGTGGATGCGCCGCGGCCCCGAGTTGTTGATCGCCCAGCTCGCCATCGCAAAAACCGGCGCCGCCTGGCTGCCCTTCGACGCCGACGCGCCGGTCGAGCGCATCGCGGTCTGTCTCGCCGACGCAGAGGCGAAGCTGCTGCTCACCTCCGCCACGCTCGCGCCGAAGGCTGCGCCGGCCGTTCCTGTGGACGTGCTGATCGACGCCGAGATCGCCGCCGCATCCGACACGCCTTTGCCGGGCGCCCGTGAGCTCGGGGCGACGCCGGATCATCCCGCTTACATGATCTACACGTCGGGCTCGACCGGCGTGCCCAAGGGCATCGTCATCACCGGCGCCAACATCTGCCACTATCTGCGTTCGGCCAACGAGATCTACCGCGTCGACGAGACCGACGTCGTCTTTCAGGGCGCGTCCGTCGCCTTCGATCTCTCGATGGAAGAAATCTGGATTCCCTATCTCACCGGCGCGGCGCTGTTCGTCGCGACGCCGGAGATCATGGGCGAGACCGAAGCCCTGCCGGACCTGCTCGAACGTCATGGCGTCAGCGTGCTCGACACGGTGCCGACGCTGCTCGCCGTGCTGCCGCGAGATGTCGCGACCCTGCGCACGATCATTCTGGGCGGCGAAGCCTGCCCGCCGTCCGTCGCCGAGCGCTGGTCGCGCGAAGGGCGCACCATCTTCAACAGCTACGGCCCGACGGAAGCCACCGTCGTCGCCACGGTGGCGACGGTGCATCCCGGCGTCCCGGTCACCATCGGCAAGCCCATCCCCAACTACACCTGCTATGTCGTCGACGATGCGCTGGCGCCGGTCGCGCCGGGCGCCGAGGGTGAACTGCTGATCGGCGGGCCGGGCGTCGCGAAAGGCTATCTGAAACGCGCCGAGCTGACGGCGGAAAAATTCATCGCCAATCCCTTCGCCTCCGATGGCTCCGACCCGATCCTCTACCGCTCGGGCGACGCCGTGGTGATCGACGAGAACGGCGACATCGGCTTTCGCGGCCGCATCGACGACCAGATCAAGATCCGCGGCTTTCGCGTCGAACTCGGCGAGATCGAAGCTGTCCTCAGCATGCAGCGCAACATCCGCGCCGCGGCGGTGGTGCTGCGCAGCGAGAACGGCCTCGACCAGCTCGTCGCCTTCCTCACCGTCGAGGGCGAGGCGCCCGACGCGCGCGAATTGCGCGGCAATCTGCGGGACCTGCTGCCGCCCTACATGGTGCCTTCGCGCTACGAGGTGGTCGAGGCGCTGCCGAAACTCTCTTCCGGCAAGACCGACCGCAAGACGCTCAAGAATCTGCCGCTGACCCAACCCGCCGACGCGGAGGAGGAGCAGGAGCAGCCGCGCGACGGCACCGAAGCCACGCTGCTCGCGGCGGCCAAACGCGTGCTTCCGCCGGGCGCCATCCCCTTCGACGCGGATTTCTTCACTGATCTTGGCGGCCATTCACTGCTCGCCGCGCGCTTCGTGTCCGCGGTGCGCGAAACGCCGCGCCTTGCCGGCGTGACGCTGCAGGATCTTTACGCACAGCGCACCCTGCGGGCGCTCGCCACGCATCTTGCCGGAAAGGCGGAAAACGCTGCGCCGGCCCGCGATCTCTCATTCGAGCCGCCGCCGCTGCTGCGCCGCATCCTGTGCGGCCTCGCGCAGCTCGCCTTCCTGCCGGTGATCCTGACGATGGTCACCGCGCAATGGCTGAGCGTGTTCGTCTCCTATCAATTCGTGTCGTCGACCGACGCGTCGCTGTTCCAGGAAGTGTTCTCGCTGCTCGGCGTCTACATGCTGGTCTACGTCTCGACGCAGTTCATCGCCATCGCCGGCAAATGGCTGGCGATCGGGCGCACGAAGCCGGGCCGCTATCCGCTGTGGGGCGTCTACTATTACCGATGGTGGGTGGCGCAGCGGCTCATCGGCGTGACGCACGCCAAATTCTTTCAGGGAACGCCGATCGCCGCGCTGTTCTATTCGGCGCTCGGAGCGAAGATCGGCGAGGACGCGCTGATCAGCGAACTCGACGCCGGAGCGATCGATCTGGTTTCCATCGGCGCCGGCGCCTCGCTCGGCTCCAAGCTGAAGCTCGCCAACGCCCGCGTCGAGGGCAATGAACTCGTCATCGGCGAGATCGAGATCGGCGCCGACGCCTATGTCGGCTCCTCCTGCGTGATCGAAGGAGACGTGGTGATCGGCGAATCCGCCGAGATCGGCGATCTCTCCGCCATTCTGGCGGGAACGCGGGTCGGCGCGCGCGAGCACTGGAACGGCGCGCCGGCGAAGCACGACGGTATGGTCGATGTCGATGCGCTGGACACTTTCGCCACCGCCACGCCGGGGCGCCGCACGTTGGTGACCTTCCTGTTCACGGTGCTGATCATCGCTCTGCCGCCGATCAGTCTCATGCCGGTGTTCCCGGCCTTCTGGGTGTTCGACCATCTCGAGAACTGGATGGGCCTCTCGGAATCCCAGCATCTGCAATATCTGGCGATGATCCCGCTGTTCGCCTGGCCGACCGCCTTCGTGCTGATCATCTTCACGGTGCTGTTTATCGTCGCCTTCCGCTGGATGATCCTGCCGCAGGTGCGTGAGGGGAAATATTCGATCTGGTCGCAGTTCTACCTGCGCAAATGGGCGGTCGGACTCGCCACCGAAATCACGCTGGATTCGCTCGCCGCGCTCTACTCCACCATCTACATGCGCCTGTGGTATCAGATGATGGGCGCGAAGATCGGCAAGGACAGCGAGATCGCCACCAATCTCGGCGGCCGTTACGACATTGTCGACATCGGCGAGAAATGCTTCGTCGCCGACGAGGTGAACATGGGTGACGAGGACATCCGCCGCGGCTGGATGCATCTCGAACACGTCAAGCTCGGCGACCGCGTGTTCATCGGCAACGATTCCGTCGTGCCCCCCGGCGCCGAAATCCCCGAAGGCGCGTTGATCGGCGTGCAGTCCAAGCCGCCGGCCAATTCGGAAATGTCGCCCGGCGACACATGGTTCGGCTCGCCGCCGATCAAGCTGCCGGTGCGCCAGAAATTCGACGATATCGGCGGCGCCTTCACCTATGACCCGCCCTTCAGCCGCCGTGTCACGCGCGCGCTCTACGAAGCGATGAACGTGTCGCTGCCGATGATGCTGTTCATCACCTTCGGCACCTGGGCGGTGGAAGTGTTCGGCCAGACAGTGATCGACGGTGACTGGACCTCCGCCGCAGCGCTGTTCGTGACGTGCTCCTGTCTCATCCCGGTCGCGATGACGCTGGTGGTCGTGTGCGTGAAATGGCTCACCATGGGCCGCTACAAGCCTGTGGTGAAGCCGATGTGGTCATTCTGGGCGCTGCGCACGGAAACCTGCGCGACGCTCTACTGGGGTCTCACCGGCTGGGTGCTGCTGGAGCATCTGCGCGGCACGCCGTTCCTGCCCTGGGCGCTCCGGCTCTATGGCGTCAAATTCGGCAAGGGCGTCTATATGGACACGCTCAACCTCACCGAATTCGACTGCCTGACGATCGGCGATTATTCCGCCGTGAACATGTACGGCGGCCTGCAGACGCATCTCTTCGAGGACCGCGTGATGAAGGTCGGACGCGTCGTGGTCGGCAAAGGTGTGACCGTCGGCGCAGGCTCGACAATCCTCTATGACACCCACATCGGCGATTACGCCCGCCTCGGCCCGCTGACGCTGGTTATGAAGGGAGAGAGCATCCCCGCGCACACGGAATGGGTGGGAGCGCCGGCGCAGGTGAAGGGGTGATTACGTTGAGTCCCGGTCGGCGATTGACTGTGCTGTCTTCGACCGGACTTGTCACTCTGGCCGGAACACTCGATGTTTTCAAGCCGCCTTACAATTTCGACAACATCGCCGTCGTTGCTCTTTGTCTTTTCAGCCCGTTGATCCCATGTCTCGTGATCGTCATCATGACGTTGGAGCTGATCCTTGGAAAATACGGGCGACGAATTGTGCCAATTCTAGTGGCGGCTCCGGCATTGGCGCCGATCCTGGATTATTTGTCCGGCTCCGGAAGCAGTGGATATGCCTTGACGCTGGCCTTCTGTTTCGTCGGCTGGGCTGCCGTCTGGTTCGTGACCTCGCCCCGGACGTCCTGACGAACCGAGCCTTCCGCTGGTTCTCTCACGGCTCGGGTATCGGACCGATTCCGGTTCGCATCAGCCTCCTCGACGGCCGGCAGAACCGCCACCTCGTCGAGAGCGCGCAGATCGACGCTGCGTCGAAAGGTCACCTCCGACGCTCGACCTGCCGCACGCCGGTATGGTCAGGCGAGCGCGGCCATGCGCGGCTCGGGACGACGCCTGACGCGCCAACTCATCGAGTCGATAAAATCGATCAAATCCAAAGAACATTGCAGGCCGATCGACGTGACAACCTCGCGATCAGATCGCTCAGCTTCCTGAATTTTCTCAAGTTTCTTTGAATATAAATCGATTATTCCGCTGATCGTCGCCGAAGTCGCCGGATCGAGCCTGAGAACACGGAGCATCTCGTTTTCTCCGGACGGGAGCAATTCCGATACGAACCGTTCCAGACCGAACGCGGTCTCTTCTGCGGTCAGGCCCTCAATTTTCGCGGCAGCAGACATTTTCCCTCCCCCAATGTCTCAGTATTCCGGGACCAGGAGCAGAGAGTCGAAGCCGCTTTCGACGCCACTGCCCATGACCGAAAGATGATGCGATTGGCTTTCGGCGCGCAAGACGTCAAGCGCGCAGAAAAGTCAAAACACGCGCCGAAACGGAATCATTGCGTCGACCCGAAGCAAAAGGCCTGCTAAAATTGAGTTGTCGAATTTCTTGGCCACTCCTCGGCGAGGCGTCGCGAGACTATCGGCAAAACCGCACATGCGGCCGATGGCGCGTTCGCGTCCCGTGAAAGCACAATTCTATGACTTTGTTGAAATTTTCGCAATCCCCTCCCGCCGCCTCTGGCGCGTTCGTCATCGAGGCGCGACGACCGGAGGTCGCCGAACGGCAGTTCAATGAAGCCGGACAGGACATCTCCATCGGTCTGCTCGGAGAACCGGACGACTATCATGTTCGGTTCATGGCGTTGAATCTGAGCGAATGCAGCCTGCTCACCATCAAGAACAGCGGCGCGCGGGTCGGTCTTCAACTTGGCGATTATGCGGACATCTGCATCCCGGTCAGTGGCGGCCTGACGTATCAAGTCGGCCGTCGTCGATTCGACGGAAGCGCCGGGCACACCGCCTGCGTCGGACGGCCATTCGACACGATCGACCTGACCGTCGAGAAAACAACCAGCATGTGTCTGCATTTTCCTCTGAACGATGTCGTCGAACGAGCCGAACGGCTGACCGGGGTCGCCTTCACGTCTTCACTCCTCCAGAACATGTCTTCCACACTGGATCTGACCGATCCGAAATCGAACGCGCTTGCGCGCACAATCAAGATGATTTTCACCGAGACGCTGTCGCTCGACTCTGTCGGACTTGGGCCGGTGGCGCGCGGCAACTTCGAGGAAGCGCTGAGAGACCTCGCGGTTCTCGCGTTGTTTCCGGATGTCGCGGCGGCATACGGAAAAGAGCCGAAGCCGACCGGATCATTGTTGATGCGTCGCGCCCGCGATCAAATCAAAACGGTGTCCGCAACGGCTGTGGAGATTTCCGCCATCGCCAGGCAACTCGGCGTCAGCATGCGATGCCTGCAAGAGAATTTCAAAAAAGAATACGGAGTTACGCCGAAAGAATATCTGCTCATGTGCAGACTGGAAAATGCCCATGATATTTTGACGCTGGCGAACGGTGCGAAATCCGTCACGGACGTCGCCATGGAATGCGGCTTTCCCGCGATCGGTCCGTTTGCAGCCAAATACCGCGAAAAATACGGTGAACTCCCGTCAGAAACGCTGAAACGGCTTCGGGTGCGGGTCAAGGCATGAACGACGCACGAGCAGGAGCCGTTGTGCAGCTGACAGGGGCTGGTTCTGGCGCCGAGGCTCCGTAGACTGCTGCGGAGGGGCAAGACGGACAGATCCAAGTTTTTTTTCTTTCCCCCGCATCCGAACGCCCTCCCCCTTTGTAAAGGCGACGGTCGTCATGACCGCCTTCAAGAGGAGAGGACCCATGAAACTCGTCACCGCTTTCGTCGCCGCCACGCTGGCCATGCCCCTCGCCGCCCGCGCCGCGGACGCGCCCACCGATCCGCAGATCGCGCATATCGCCTATACGGCCGGGACGGTCGACATCGCCTATGCGCAGATCGCGCTGCAGAAGTCGAAAAACAAGGCCGTGCGCGAATTCGCGACCGAAATGGTGAAGGATCACAAGGCCGTCAACGACAAGGCGCTGGCGCTGGTCGCGAAACTCGGCGTCACGCCGGAGGACAATGCGACGAGCCAGTCCATCGCCGCGCAGGCTGCGGAAAAGCGGGTCGAACTGTCGAAGCTCTCGGGCGCCGCCTTCGATCGCGCCTATGCCGAAAACGAGGTCGCTTATCATACGATGGTGAACGGCGCGGTCGATACGCTGCTTATCCCCGCCGCCTCGAATGGCGAACTGAAGGCGCTTCTGAAGGTCGGCCTTAAGATCTTCCTCGGCCATCAGCAGCACGCCGAGCACATGGTCAGCCGGCTGTCGCACGACAAGGCCGCGAGCAAGGAGTGACGCCGATGCGGAATGTCGCGATCCTTGCGGCGTTCTGCGCGCTTTTCGTCACGGCAGGCGCGAGAGTCGCGCCTGCCGACAAGGCTGCGCATGTCGTCGTCATCGACAATCTCGAATTTTCACCTGCGATTGTCACCATGCGTGTCGGCGACAGGGTCGCCTTTTTCAACAAGGATTTCGTGGAGCACACCGCGACGGCGCAGAACGGCGCCTTCGATCTCGCGACGCCCAAGGGCAAACAGGCTTCATGGCGTGCGGCGAAGGCCGGCGAATTCGCCTATTTCTGCCGGCTGCACCCGAACATGACCGGAATGGTTCGCGTCGTCCCGTGATGGACCGCGATCCTCCGGCTCACCAAACGGGCGGTTCGCCGGCTTGCGTCCGGCGGATCGCCTTTTTGCGCCGATCCCCCCGCTGCGACCTCACATCGCCTGAACGATCAGGCAGCGGCACCCCTCGCGGGTGAGATGCGCCTCATGCAGGCTGCCCCGCGGCGAAAAATGGAAGTCGCCCGGTCCGAGTTCCACGTCGCCGAAGGCCAGATCGCCGGAAATCATGTAGATTTCCTCGTCCTGCGCGTGCTCGTGCGAGGGAAAGATCGCGCCCGGCGCCGCATCGACGAGGATCGTCCAGCGCCGCATCGCGGGATTGCGGTTGAGTTCCTTGCAGCGAACGCCCGGCGCAAGCGCGATCCATTCGCCTTCGTTTGCGCGCAACGTGCGACTCATCCGCGTGAGCTTGTCGCGCGCATCGATGCGCGCCTCGATCCGGTCGAATAGACCGGCGGGCGGTTCGATCGCGCCCGCACAATCCGCGAGCGGGCTCAGAGCCTCCTCCCATTCGTGGGCGATGGCCGCGAGTTCGGGATCGTGCTTCAGCCGCTCCTTGATCGCCGCCGTCTCGTTCGCCGAAAGCGCGCCGGCCGCGAACAATGCGGCGTCGATATCGTCGTCGTCGCTCATGAGATGCACTTTCTTAGATCGGCGAGGCCGCGGAACAGCGCGGATTTCATCGTTCCGAGGGGGCGCTCGAAACGCCGGGCCAGTTCTTCGTGCGAATAGCCGTGGATATAGGCGAGCAGCACCCATTGGCGACGCTCGTCCCCGAGCTTTCCGAGACAGTCGAGGAGCCGGCTCTGCGCCAGGGGATCGTTCTCGGGAACATCATCCGCAATCTGCGGCGCGCCTTCTTCGTCGAGCGACTCGTGCGCATTGTCGCGGTGACGCAGCTTGTTGAGGGCGATCCTCCGGGTCGCGACCGTCATCCAGGCCAACGCCGCTCCTCGCGCCGGGTCATAGCTCTGTGCGCGCTCCCAGACGCGCATGTAGGCGTCCTGCAGCGCCTCCTCCGCGCGCCCGCGGTCGCGCAGCAGTGCGACGCAAATCGCGAACATCCGCGACGATGTCGCTGCGTAGAGACTGCGGAACGCCTCACGGTCGCCGTTGGCGACGCGTGTCAGCAGCGTATCGAGCAAGAGTTCGTCGCCAGCCACGCCCCTCTCCGACCGGAAGCCGACCCAGCCGCAACCGTAGCGCAGGCCGGTCCGGTCGTCGAGGACGACGGCGCCTGGCGCAGGGCTCCGAATCCGGGTTAACGCGGCGCTGCGCCCAAGGCTTGGGTTAGGTATCCTTGGTCCCATCCGGCGATTTTTCGGCGCAGGCTGATGCTGGTTTTCGGCGGTTTCGTCGCCTTGCG